>FTKT01000001.1_pt2 | contig 13989 bp, 19 predicted proteins | sample 1658271 | NCBI WGS metagenome assembly FTKT01 (sample SAMEA3914811, study PRJEB12502) | metagenome | biome: forest; material: soil | place: Canada | collected 2011-08-04 | depth 0.3 m | reverse complement strand
GGCCGTGATCGCCGAGCGCACGTTCTCCGCGACGCGCATGGCCACATCTTGCGGACAGCGTTCCAGCAGCAGTGCGAACTCGTCGCCGCCGAGGCGCACGACCAAGTCGCCGGCGCGCACGTGGGACGTGATCGCCGCAGCCACGGCTTTCAGCATCGCGTCGCCCGCTGCGTGCCCGGCGGTATCGTTGATAGGTTTGAAGTGATCCAGGTCGATCATCACGACCGCCGCGGGCGTCGAACGCGGCAGGGCGTCGAAGACGTGCCGCAGCCGTTGGTCGAAGCCCTTGCGGTTGGCTAGTCCGGTCAACACGTCGTGTGTCGCCGACCACTCGAGCTGCGCTCGTTCGGCGATCTGGTGATCGATATCGTTCAGTGTCCAGATGACGCCTGTGTCCGCATCGGAGCCTGCCACGGGTCGTCCACGCAACCGAGCCCAGAACAGGGACCCGTCGGCGCGTAGCATTTGCCACTCGCCGACATAGGCTCCACCGGTTTGGAATACAAGCTGCAGTTGAGGCCCCAGGGCCTGATAGTCCGCGTTGGAGTCAAAGATCATCTGCATCGATTGCCCGAGCAACGCGTGTTCCTGACGTCCGAAAAGGCGGCAGAACTCGGCGCTCACGAGCTCGAAGCGCTGCGCACGCGTGAACGCGATGCCAACCGGCGCCGCAGCCATGACCGAGCTGAGTTTGCCGAGAACCGCAGCGTTGAATCCTTCAAGCTGCGTTCGCTCGGCGCCCACGTGCCGCAACACCCGTGCCAGGCGCCCGATCTCTCCGGCGCCGGTCGGCCACCCGGCATGCGGATCATCATTCGCATTGAACAAATTCTGCGCGCGTCGCTCAAGTTGTGTCAGCGGATGCAGCAACCACCACAAAAGCGCAAGCATGAGCAATGACGTGAGCCCGATCAGCCCAGCGGCCCATGCGAGCGCTTGCTTGCGTGCCGACCGCAACGGCGCCAGCAAGTCGGCTTCCGGCGTGGCCCGCCAAATCACCCACTCCGGCCCAGCCACTCCGGCAGCACTGACCACTTCTCCTGGCTGGGTGAGTCGGAGTCCCGAAGGTTCTACTGCGCTGCCGTCGGCCACCCAATGTCGAAACGCTTCGGACAACCGAGGCTCGGTCGCCAAGCCTTGCAACAACCGATCGCCATTCGGATGGGCGAGGATTCGCCCCTCGGCGTCGGTCACAAGGAAGAGAACATCGGATTCGCCTGCCTGTGAATCCACCAGATCGCTCAGCAGATCGCGGTTGGCCAAACGCAGTGAGCCGGCCAGCACGCCGTAGACACCGCTCGAATCCTTGAGCGGGTAAGTGAAGATGACGATGGGTTGGCCTGTGATGCGACTCTGCAGAGGTTCTGACACGATCGGCCGCTGCTCGCCGAGCGTTCGCCGAAAGTAGTCACGGTCTGCGACATTCAACGGCGGACGGTGCATGCCTGTTCCGTCGGAAAAGATCCGCGTCTGTCCGTCGGCCGATGCTGCGGATACGGTGGAAAACAGTTCGCGAAGTACCGGTTTGGCCTGCATGAAGGCGGCCAACTTACTGTCATCGACCAGGGTCGCTTTGTCGAGCTGAGCTGCGACGACCTCGAGTGCTCGCTGCAGTTCGACCACGCGGCGAGAGAGCACGCCCGCAGCGCGAACAGTCTCGTTGAGTTCGCGTTGGTTTTGTGCGGTCAGCGTGTCTCGTTCGGCGCGCTGCAGCAAGGTGGCCGTGGTCAGTCCGATGCCGAGCACCAGCGCGCCGACGGTTCCCAACGTGATTCGCAGCTTGAGCGACGACAAGGCTACACCAACCCGTGCGCTCCAACGGGCTCCGGTAGTTTGACGGTCTGAATCCACTTGTGGCCTGTTCTGGATGGGGTGTTCCCCTTCATCTCTATCGGCACGTCGCTGTGCTGCTTGAACGTTATCAGCCCGTCGATGCGGGCCGCAGAGAGGGCGAGTAAACGCGCGGCCACGACGGCCGCGAACGCGCAAAAAGTCACAGCGCCTTCGCGTATGCCCACCCATTCGGTATCTCCGTGCGTCTTGAACGTAGTGGCGCGTATCGGAACACGGGTAGCGGGCTTGACGTAGGGACTTCTCAATCGACGCCGATGCGCTGCCGCATCGACCCGCTCGGCTGCAGCGTCCGCGGGCTGCCCATCGGGGTAGTCAAGATAGGTATCGAGGCGCTGTACCGCACGCCGAGCACGAGTCGCAAGCACCCGAAGAACAAGGTGCATCCGTATCTGCTGCGCGGGCTCAAGATCGCGCGCGCCAACCGCGGCTGGGCCAGACGCTTCAATGAACCGATAGAAAACTGAGCAAAAAAAGTGCTTGCAGCTCAGGTACTTAGCTCACTTTCTGGAGAAGTTTTCCTGAATCTCAGCCGAGCGTCCTGATCGAGTGGCTCACTTGATCGATGGCGGGTGGCTCAAAGCAGAGTCGGCGCCAAAACTAACCTCAAAATCAGGCGCAGCAAGCCGAGACGGCTGGCTACATGGCCAGCCATACATACGTGCCGTCCATGGCCTTTCCCACAGGACAGGTTGCCTTGCCCATAATTGGTTGAAAAGCTGACGCAGTTGTAGCTCGGGCCGAACGCGGGCCTAACGGCTGTGAGCAGCGCCTGTCGTGTACGGGCCACGCTGCGTGAGGAGCGCCAATGAAAAGCCAGGGACGGCTGACGAAGGCTGAGCAATCTGCGAAGGCCCGCGCATGTGATGGCGCGTCTTCCCGATTGATGCGGCGGGTCGCGGCGTCGATGCCTCCATGAAGGACGCCTCGCTGTCAGGCAAGCTCGGCGGATCACTGCCCTCCACGGGCGATGCCGAACGGTTCCGTGCCATCGTTGAATCCGCACCCAACGCCATTGTGCTCATAGATCGGCAGCGGCTGATCGCGCTCGTCAATCGCCGGGCCGAGGAGCTATTCGGCAGGCAGCGAGAAGAGTTTGTCGGCCAAACGATCGAGATGCTGATTCCAAAGCGCTATCGTGCTGTCCATCCAGAGCACGTGCGCGGCTTTTTCGAGCGCCCAGAAGCACGCGCGATGGGATCCGGCCGCGAACTGTTCGCGCTGAAGAGAGACGGGACGGAGATCCCGGTGGAGATCGGCCTGAGTCCGATCGAAACGCCAGAAGGCTCCTTCACGCTGGCGTCGATCATCGACATCACGGAGCGCAAGCGGGCCCAGGAGCGTTTCCAACTCGTCGTCGAAGCCGCGCCGAACGCCATGATCATGATCGACGACCAGCGGCGCATCTGCTTGGTCAATCGCCGTGCCGAGGAGTTGTTCGGTCATGGACGCAACGAACTCATCGGCCAATTGATCGAGACCTTGGTGCCAGAGCGCTACCGCGCAGGGCATCCGGGCCATGTCCAGGGATTCGCCAGCCGGCCAGAGGCTCGGGCGATGGGAGCCGGTCGCGAGCTCTACGGATTGCGCAAGGACGGGTCCGAGGTGCCCATCGAGATCGGCCTCAATCCGCTCGAGACCGGTGACGGTCACTTCGTGCTGGCGTCCATCATCGACATTACCGAGCGCAAGCGCAGCGAGGACGAGTTGCGCCGCAGCAATGCCGACCTGGAGCAGTTCGCCTACGTTGCCTCGCACGACCTGCAGGAGCCGCTGCGCATGGTTGCCAACTACACAGAGCTGTTGGCGCAACGCTATCGGGGGAAACTTGATGAGAGGGCCGACAAGTACATCCACTACGCGTCAGACGGTGCCCGCAGGATGCAGCGACTCGTTGCCGACCTCCTGACCTACTCGCGCGTGGGCTCGCAGGGGAAGGCGATGTCTCCTGTCCAGAGCGAGCAGGTACTGTCGGCGGTCGTGCAATCGCTGCAGCGTCTGATCCGCGAAACCGATGCCACGATCGTGCACCGTGCATTGCCTGCTGTACTTGCCGACGAGGTGCAACTGCATCAGCTGCTGCAGAACTTGCTGAGCAACGCTATCAAGTTTCGCGGCGACAAAGCGCCCCACATAACCGTCAATGCGATCGCCCAAGGCTCGCGCTGGTTGTTCTCTGTAGCGGACAACGGTATCGGCATCGACATGCAATACGCCGATCGTATCTTCCAGATGTTCCAGCGTCTGCACGAACTCGGGAAATACGATGGCAGCGGCATCGGCCTGGCCATCGCCAAGCGCATCGTCGAACGCCATGGAGGCGTAATCCGGGTCGAATCGAAGCCTGGTGAGGGTACGACCTTCTTTTTCACGCTGCACGCAGCCCCCATGGAGCTGCTTTGATGTCTATTTTGGACTTGTCCGACAAAGCATCCTTTGTGAGCCTCCGCGACCTCGTCTGCGAGAAAGGGAGATCAACATGAACCGGGCGATTCGCGTTCTCCTTGTGGAGGACAACCCAGGCGATGCCGACCTGACGAAGGAAACGCTCGAGGAATGCCGCCTTCATGTCGAGATCGACGTCGCCATCGACGGCGTGCAAGCGCTTGACCGGTTGTTTCGGAGGCCACCCTATGTCGCCGCGGAGCTGCCAGATTTGATCCTCCTCGATCTGAACTTGCCTAAGCTCAGTGGTCGCGAAGTATTGACGCAGATAAAGCAAACTTCGTCGCTGCGCGCGATCCCGGTCGTCATCCTGACCTCGTCGGACGCAGAGCAGGATGTGGCCAAGAGCTACGAGCTGGGCGCCAATTGCTATGTGACAAAACCGGTGGGGTTGGACGCGTTCCAGGCTATCGTCCGCGCTGTCGATGGCTTCTGGTTCACCGTGGTGAAATTGCCGTGAACGCGCCGGTTGACTTGCCGCGCTCCATCCTGCTGGTCGAGGACAACCCCGGCGACGCAGACTATATTCGGGAGCTTCTGACCGAAGGCTTGCATTCCCCGCCGTCGAGGGTGACTCATGTCCTCAATCTGTCGGAGGCGATTGCGGTGCTGCGACACCAGACTACTTTCGAAGTCGTGCTCCTGGACCTGCGTTTGCCTGACGGTTCAGGCGTCGAATGTGTTGTCGCGGTGCGGGCGAAAGCGCACGATGTGCCCATTGTCGTGCTGACCGGGCTCGACGACGACGACTTGGCAATGTCTTGCATTGCTGCTGGTGCGCAGGACTATTTGTCGAAGCAAGAGGTGCGCGCACGTACCTTGAGTCGAGCCATTGACCATGCAGTTGCCCGGGTGCACGAGATGGAAGCGCGCCAACGGGAGCAGGAGCTCAGTATCCGCAGCGCCGAGCTCGAGCGCGAGAACAGCAGGATCCTCGAAGCAAGCCGCCTCAAGAGCGAGTTCCTCGCCAACATGTCGCATGAGTTGCGAACGCCGCTGAACGCGATCATCGGCTTCTCTGAGTTGATCTTTGACGGCAATGTGGATCCGGCATCGCCAAACCACCACACGTTCGTCGGGCACATCCTTACTAGCGCAAAGCACCTCCTGCAATTGATCAACGACGTGCTCGACCTGGCCAAGGTCGAAGCAGGAAAGCTGGAATTCCGCTGCGATACGGTGGCCTTGGAGCCACTCGTCAACGAGGTTCTGGACATCATGCGCGGAGGCTTCGAGGCCAAGCTTGTTCTGCTCCAATCTCACGTCGACACGTTATTGGATACCGTGTGTGTCGATCCTGATCGATTCAAGCAGGTGCTCTACAACTATCTGTCCAACGCGTTGAAATTCACGCCGGCCGGGGGGAGCGTTGGTGTGCGGGCGACGGCGCTCGACGACATGCGGTTTCGATTGGAGGTCGAGGACACTGGATCGGGCATCAAGCCTGAGGACATCGACAAACTGTTCTCCGAATTTCATCAATTGCGAGCCTCTACGGGGAAATTCCATCCCGGAACGGGTCTCGGCCTGGCCTTGACAAAGCGCCTCGTCGAAGCACAAGGGGGTTCGGTCGCAGTTCGAAGCGTGCCTGGACAAGGCAGCGTGTTCTCCGCTGTATTTCGACGGACGGACCAGAAGGAGGATGGACCGTGATCGCGCCTTGTACCGTTTTGGTCGTTGATGACATGCCGGCAAATGTCGCGCTCCTCGAGCACTTACTGAAAGTGAACGGCTACGAAGTACGATCAGCTGTTGACGCTGAAGCCGCGCTTGCGTCGATCGCGCAGTGCAAGCCGCGACTCATCCTGACCGACATCCAATTGCCGGGTGCGAGCGGTTTGGAACTGGCGAAGCGCCTGAAATCGAACGCGTCGACCGCCGACATCCGCATCATCGCTGTATCGGCGTTCGCAATGGTCGCTGACGAGCGGCTCGCACTTGAGGCTGGATGCGACGGATATATCGCCAAACCCATCGACACACGCAAGTTCCCATCCCTTGTAGCGGCGATCATTGATCGGGATTGAACTCGCTGGCGCGACGCGCAGATACTGCACTCTATGCGAGAGCGCGCAGCAGGACGATTGGCCGCATCTGACAGACTGGGTACCGAGGCCTCAAACGCGTTGATCGGTGTGCTTAGATGCAACCATAGGCGCTGCCCAGGCACCACAATCTGCCAACGTTCAACCGTTACGACTGTTGGCATCGACGTCGGAGTGAGCCAATGTCGTAGGTTGTGCCGACTGTCAGGTGCGCCAGGCAAGCTGGAACTGCTCCCACAGATCGTTCGGTTTCCGGACAGGCTGAGTGGCACAGGCGAAGGTCGGCATCGGCACCAACGGCCCTATGGCAAAACATGGCTCCTCGCTCTCCTGCGTGACTCTCTTGGGTACCGGGATATGCCCCATCCCGTTCGAGTTTCCTGGAAGCCGATCGGCTCAAGGATCTGCAGTGACGCAAGGCTCGTCGATCAATCGTAAGCGGCTGGGCATCCCATCTTGAACGCGGCGAGCACGCCTTGGAGCATGCGTCCACTTAATCAAATAGGTGGACATCATCGAACCCGCTCAACCCGCTACCCGGCGTCGTCACAGCAAGGCTCTGAAGGCGCGTGTTCTCGCCGAGTGCGTCCTGCCAGGGGCGTCGGTCGCCGCCATCGCGTTGTCGCATAGCCTCAACACCAACCTCGTGCATCGGTGGCGCCGCCTGGCGGAGCCTGACGTGTCGGTGACCTCGGCGAAGATAGCCGCCGCACGCTCGATCGCGCCGACCGGCGGACTTGTCCCGCCTGCAATGACGAGCGACGCGGCGCTGCTCAATCCTGTTCTGCGACGAAAGGCCGCTCGATCCGGCTCAGTGTCGTGCGCTGCTTGGACGCCTTCGAGCTGACCGGGATCACCTTTGAATCTCCAAGGCAAGCTGTGTGCAACGATTCGCGTGCCCGTTTGGCGGCCAGTCGCGCTGCCAAGGGCCTGCACCGCGAGACGCCATCCCGAAAAAGCGCCACCTCGCGTAACGGGCCCATGAGGGTGACCGGCCAGGCGAACGGGCCTATCCTCGTGCTTGGCCGTGGGATCACAGAAGAGTTTTCGTCTGTAGACGCCGCCGTATGTCGAAATCGGCTGGCGTTCTCCGACATAGCGTGCCAAGAATTTTCCGGCGATTAGTCGAGGATCTGACATGAAATTCCTGATGACACTCTACGCGGTCGAGGCCGTGGGCGACGCCATTCCGCCTGACGAAATGGCAAAGTACATGGAGCAGATGTACGCCTACCGCGACGCGCTGATCAAGGCTGGCGTCTTCGTCCAGACCAACGGCTTGGCCAACAGCACAACGGCATTCACCGTCGCCACCGAAGGCGGTCGACTGCGTGTCCATGACGGGCCCTACGCGGACACGCGCGAGCAGGCCGGTGGCTACTTCATCATTGACGCCAAGGACGCGGACGACGCGCGCCTCTGGGCCAGCCGCTGCCCGGCGGCGACCTGGGGCATCGTCGAGGTAAGGCAGATTATCGAGTCGCGTTCGCGGTGACCGCCGAGCCGGACGACAACGGAGCCCGGCGCGCGGCCGAGCGCGTCGCACGCGAGAGCTACGGGCGGCTCGTGGCGTACCTCGCCTCGCGCTGCGGCGATGTTGCCGCCGCCGAGGACGCCCTGGCGCAAGCCTTCGCGGCCGCACTGCGGCAATGGCCGGTCAGCGGGATCCCCGAGCGACCGGAAGCGTGGCTGCACGCGGTTGCCAAGCGCCGGCATGTCGACGAAATGCGCCGACTCGCCGACCATGACCGCCTCGCGGCAGACTGGCGCGTCCTGTGGGATGAGTGGCTCACCGAAGCCGACGACATCCCCGACCGGCGCGCCTCGCTGCTGTTCGCGTGCGCGCAGGAAGGCATTGAGCCGTGCATCCGAGCGCCGCTGATGCTGCAGGCCGTCCTGGGGTTCTCCGCTGCAGAGATCGCCGCGGCCTTCTTGATGGCGCCAGGCACGCTGGGCCAACGCATGGTCCGGGCGAAGGCCCGAATCAAGCGAGCGGGCCTCGCCTTCCAGATTCCCGACCGGATCGAACTCCCTGGACGCATGCAGTCGGTGCTCGACGCGGTCTACACCGCCTACAACAGGGGTTGGGGCGAGCCAGACCAGGCTGCGGGCGTCGATCTGGCGGAAGAAGCCATCTGGCTGGCCACGGTTGTGGTCGGCCTGCTGCCCGACGAGCCGGAGGCCAAAGGCGTGCTGTCGCTGATGCTCTACGCGGAGGCTCGGCGTGCCGCCCGGACGAACGCCGACGGCGACTTCGTCCCGCTCAGCGAGCAGGACGTGCACCGGTGGGACGCCCGGATGATCCAGATGGCAACTCAGTTGCTCCACGCGGCCAACGGCGAGCCGGCCAGTGGCCGCTTCCAGATCGAGGCGGCCATCCAATCCGCGCAGATCTCGCGTCGTCTCGGCGGCGCGGCTGGGCTTGACGATATCGTGCAGCTCTACGACCTGCTGGCGGTTGTCGCGCCATCGCCCGTCGTGCACCTCAACCGGGCCATGGCGATTGCGCAGCGCGACGGGCCAGCTGCGGCTCTACCGCTGCTTGATGGTCTCGAGCGCGACGACCGCATGGCGACCTACCAGCCCTACTGGGCCGCACGGGCCGACGTGTGCTCCGCGCTAGGACTGCGCGACACGGCCTGCGCCGCCTACCGCCAGGCCATCGGCCTTTCGTCGCACCCGGCATTGCGGGCCTGGCTGCAGCGCCAATCGGACGCGGTCGGGCGGATGTGATCTTTCTTCGGAGAGCTGTCGAAATGCGGTGCGCGTGGACGACATAGGGTGTCGCGCGCACGTCGCCACGACATTCCGTGCCTTACCGATTACCTCAAGATCTTTGAACAAGGAGAGTTCGACATGCCTAAACTTTATGTTTTCAACAATGTCTCACTGGATGGGTACATCACTGACAGCAAAAGTGACATGAGCTGGGCCCACAAGAACGATCAAGAGTGGCTGGATTTCACCCGCACCAACGCGCAGAGTGGCGGGGTGATGCTTTTCGGCAGGGTCACATACGACCTGATGATCCAATTCTGGCCGACGCCAGCGGCAACGCAGAGCATGCCCGCCGTGGCGGAACGGATGAACAAAGCCCCTAAGATCGTGTTTTCAAGAACCCTCAATAAAGCGACCTGGAACAACACCCGCGTGGTGAAGGAAGACCTCGTGGGAGAAGTGCGCCGGCTCAAGAAAGAGCCTGGTGAGGATATGCTCCTCATGGGGAGCGGAACTATTATTTCCCAACTGACGGAAGCCAAGCTGATCGACGGGTACAAGATCGTCATGGTGCCGGTCATACTCGGCGGTGGGCGTACTATGTTCGAAGGCGTTAGCGGCAGGCCAACCCTTAAGCGCACCCTGTCGCGTACCTTCGAAAATGGGAACGTGTATCTCTGCTACGAGCCTGCTTCGTAAGAGTGGCAGAGGCGCCAACTATATGCATACTCCGGTCCGGCAGGGTGGTGAGAGGCCCTGCAGGAGCCGGGCAACCTGCCCGGGCTCGAGTGCGGCCACTTGCGCAGCATCGGGCACTCGGGTCGACGTGGTGGGCATGACGACAATTGTCGTCGCGAAGGCCCCTCAAGGGGGTGTCGTTCGGGCATCCTCGCGAAACAGCTGATATCCCCGTGCCGGGAAGGCGTGAACCGAGATATCAGACTTTCCGATTCAGCCAGGCCGAGTACCGCCGCAATCGCTGCAGAGCTCGTCCGGCCCCCAGATGCGTAAGCAGCCGGCGAAGTCATATTGACTACAGCGCGGCCGCCGGATCGACCTCGCCGATGGCAGAGTCCCAAGGAGACTGACCTCGACTACGGGACGTAGACCATGTGTATCGTGAAGCGAGGGCCTGATTCCGATTCCACGATTCGACCTCCAAGTACCAGGTCGCTCCGTCCTTCCTCGGCCGTCCATAGATCAAGCAAGATTTCCCAGTGCGGGCCGTACCACTGCGCGACGGAGGTCTGCCATGTTTCAGGTGGCAGATCGACTAACGTGCATCCGTAGTCGGCGAGATAGTCTCGGATCTGTCCTTCGGTCTTTGCGGATATGGGCTCGACGCCCGCGACGCCTTTTGCAAGGCCGTAGTCGCCCTGCACCAAGCAATGCACGACGTCGCGAAGCATCGGGCGCCACGCGCCGGCAATCGGATGTGAACCCTCCTCATCCTTGACTGCGGGAGGATCGTTATCGGCAAAATCCATCACGTGTTCTTGCTCCTCACAGGTGCCGTCTCAGCACCAGAGGAGTTAGCTTAACCTGAGCGTCCCGATTGCTGGAGAGTGCCCGTCACGCTAGCGAGACGGTTTGTCGCCAGCCCCGTTACTCAAATGGACGGCGGTACCCAACGGTGCGGCAGCAAGTCGTCGACCCGATGTGCCGCATGCGTGGGCAGACGTTCGAGGACGTCCTTCAGATACGCATAGGGGTCGTGCCGATAGAGCTTCGCCGTTTGGATGAGGCTCATGATGACCGCAGCTCGCTGGCCGGCCGCCAGCGTGCCCGCAAAGAGCCAGTTCTTACGGCCGGTCGCCCATGGCCGGATCTGCTGCTCGTCGTGGTTGTTGTCGATTGGCAGCCGAGGGTCAGCGAGGAATCGCGTGAGGGCTTCCCAGCGTTTGAGGCTGTAGTCCAGGGCCTTCGCCGTGGCAGTGCCGTCGGGGATCTTGGCCCGCTGGAGCACAAGCCAGTCGTGCAATGCCTTGGCGAGCGGGGTGCTTCGTTCGCTTCGATGTCGCAGCCGGCTGTCGGCATCCAGTTGCCGGATGTCGCGCTCAACGTCATAGAGCTGGCCGATCAGCTCCAGCGCCGTGCCGGCGATCGAACTCTTGTTGGCCGCGTGCAACTCGACAAACTTGCGCCTTGCGTGTGCCATGCAGCCGACCTCGACGACGCCCGCGTCGAAGAGCGCTTTGTACCCGCTGTAGTCGTCGCAGACGAGGTGCCCCTTCCACGGCACTTGATCTCGTTCTCGTCGCTCGGGATCGTGGCCGAGGAAGGCCCTGGCATGTTCGCCAGACCGCCCTGGCGCGAAGTCGTAGACCACTGCACTGATCGGTTCGCTGGTTGTCGCTGCGTAGGCCCAGAGGTAGGCGCGTTGCGTCTTGCCCTTGCCGGGCGCCAGCATCGCCACCGGCGTCTCGTCGGCGTGCAGCACCTGGCACTTCATCAGTTCGGCCTTGAGCGCCTCGGTCAGCGGCTCGAGTCGAACGCCGCATTGGCCAACCCAGGCGGCCAGAGTCGAGCGCGGGATCGCCAGGCCAGCGCGACCGAAGATCGCTTCCTGGCGGTAGAGAGGCAAGTGATCGGCGCACTTGGCCACGAGTACTTGCGCGAGCAGCGAGGCCGTTGGAATGCCCTTGTCGATGACCGCGGCCGGCACCGGGGCCTGCACGAGTGACTTGCAGGCCATGCAGGCCCACTTGCCGCGCACGTGGCGTTCCACCGTGAACGTGCCAGGCGTGTAGTCGAGCTTCTCGCTGATATCCTCGCCGATGCGCTTCATGGCGCAGCCGCAGGAACAGTTCGTGTCCTGCGGTTCGTGGTGCACATCACGGCGAGGGAAGCGCTCCGGAAGCGCCGTGCGCTTCGGGGCCTTCTTCTGCTCGCCTTCCTTGACCGGCAGTGTGGCCTTGAGCGCCTTCAACCGCTCTTCCAGCGCCGCGATGTCCTCATCGACTGCCTCGCTGAACAGCGCGCGTTGTTCGGCATTGAACTGCTCGCTGACTCGGTCGAACTTCAGGCGCTTGAGCTGGGCCAGCTCGAACGTGAGCTTGTCGATCTTGGCGTCCCGCCAGGCGATCTCCTGGACATCGCGTCCGGTGCGATTGAGCAGTAGGCGGGTGAGCTCGCGCAGTTGCTCGGCGTCGAGTTCGTCGAGCTTGGTGGGGTCGAGCTGCGCGATGTCAATCATCGACGGCCAGTGTGCCAATGTGGCGACGCTGACTCCATCAGCACATCCGGCAATGGACCTGCCTTACAGGAGCGTGATAGTTCCGGCTTCGCCCACGCGTTGCCAGGGCAGGCCGAGCACGAGTGCATCAAGCTGCTCCCGTGTCAGCGACTTCGGAGCCCCGCAGCCACCACCCGGCCAGACGAACCTGCCTTGGTACAAGCGACGCGCTGCCAGCCAGATGCCGATGCCGTCATGCACAAGTACCTTGAGCCGCGTCGACCGCCTGTTTGCGAAGACGTAGGCGTGGTGAGGACGGGCGGCGCCGAAAACCTGGACAACCCTAGCCAGCGCTGTATCCGTGCCGGCGCGCATGTCCATCGGCTCGATGCATAGCCAGACTGCGTCGACCCGGATCACCGAAGCCAGTCCCGCAACCAGGCGGCGCAGTCGGAGGCCGCAGCGGCCGGCCACGCAATCTTGACCGTCGTGCCGTTGCGCTGCAACTCGATGTGGATGTCTCCACTCACGGGATCAGCCTTGATGGCAAGCGGCACGAAGGTCGGCGCCGGGAGCGCAGCCTCTTCGGCCACGATCGGCGCCGGCTTCATCGCCGGCCCCTTGTGCTCGGCATCGATGACCCACTTGCGCAGCATGTTGGCGTTGAGGCTGTGCGCCAAGGCGACCGCAGCGATTGAAACGCCTGGTCGCAGGCACTCCTCGATGACCGCCGCCTTGAACTCGGCGCTGTGTCGTCGGCGGCGTCGCCGCCCCATCAAATCCACCCCGTAAGTGTCCATGTGTCCGCCTAAGTTAAGCGGACACGAGCCTCCTACGCCGGCCCTGCGCGGTCAACATGACTTCGCTGCCCGCTTACCCAGATGCGCTCGCGGGTGATGTCTCACTGGCCGAATTCGCGGCTCTGTCGCAAGGCATTCGTGGTTCTACCCCCGCCGGGACGGCTGCCGGCTCGGATTCTGGCGTCGGCCAAAAGTGAGCGGGCTGTGAGCGACCCTGAGGCCGGGTGCAGTGCTCCCCGCGAATGGCGACCTCCAGGCGCTCGACGTCGGTCCTGCAGGTTTGTCTGCGGACATCTTCGCGCCCAGGAAACATCGCTCCCAGCAGAGCGGCGACTCCGGTCGAGCAGATCCCTGCACACGGATCGAGCACCAGATTCCCTTCCTTGCTCAGCGCCACAACTAGGTGGCGTGGGAGAGCGCCCGGGAACTAGCGCGGATGCCCCCGCAGGGTCACGCCAAGCCTGCGTTCGTCATTGATACATGATCGACGCAGGGTGGCAACGGCCGCTCGTTATGACGCCTGCGTAGCGGTCGGATCAATTGGTGCCGCCGCGACACGTTTCGACGCAACCCTTTTTGGCGCCGCCTTCTTGGCAGAGGCCTTCTTGCCTGCGGCGGCCTTCTTCGCCGCTGGTGCCACAGCCTTCTTGGCAACCTTGACTGCCTTCGCAGCCTTGGCTGCAACCTTCTTGGAACCGGCAGGCGCCTTGGCTGCGGAATCTGCAGCCGAATTCTTGCCGGCGAGGAAGGCATCTCGATTCTTCGCCCCGGCAATCCAGCCCGGCGCGCGACCAAATCCAGACCAGGTCTTCCCGGTCTTCGGGTCGACGTATTTCGCCACCGACGCCGTCTTTGCCTTCGCTTTCTTGGCCGCGCGCTTGCCGGCGACAGCTTGAGACAGGTGCTCGATGGTCAGGTTGAACTCTGACATGATGTCCTTGATCTTGGCAATCGC
>FTKT01009675.1_pt1 | contig 13996 bp, 13 predicted proteins | sample 1658271 | NCBI WGS metagenome assembly FTKT01 (sample SAMEA3914811, study PRJEB12502) | metagenome | biome: forest; material: soil | place: Canada | collected 2011-08-04 | depth 0.3 m | reverse complement strand
AGGTGGCAGGCCCACAGGCCCTGGGCCTTCACCTGCTCCTGGAGTGGCTTGAGGATGGCGCGCGAGGCCGGGTGCTGCGTGTCATAGACGTGCCGGATGCTGGGGAAAAGCACGTCGAGCGCGTCGACCTCCTCGCGCACGAAGCGATCCATCCAGTCGAGCTTCTTCTGGAACTCGGGTTCGGTCGAAAAATCCCACATCGCACGGTCTCCGTAGATTTGAAAGTTCCGGCCTCGACTGCGCGGGCCGCGCACGATGCCGGCCGGGCTCTTCAGCGTCCCTTGAACTCCGCAGCGCGCTTTTCCATGAAGGCGCGCACGGCCTCCTTGTGATCCTCGGTCTGTGCGGTGCGCACCATCGCCGCGGCCTCGAGGTCGAGCACCTGGGCCACGCTGGCGCCATCCGCCGCGGCGTTCAGGGCCCGCTTCATGTGTCCGAAGGCGATGCTGGGCCCGGCAGCGAGCTCCCGGGCGACGACCCATGCGCGCTCGTCCAGCGCGTCGTCGTCCACCAGTTCGGTCACGAGCCCCAGCTTCAAGGCCTCTTCGCCATCGACCCGGCGCGAGCGCAGCATCAGGTCGCGGGCCGTAGACGTGCCGGCGAGGCGGGTGAGGAAGTAAGCGCCGCCGAAATCGCCCGAGAAGCCCAGCGACTTGAACGCGGTCTCGAGCTTGAGCGTGCGCGAGGCGATGCGAAGATCGGCCGCGAGCCCCAGGCCCACGCCGGCGCCCATCATCGCGCCGCGCAAGGCGCTGACAGTGGGCTTGGCCATCGTATGCAGCAGTTCGGCGCTGGCCATCTGCTGGCGCAGGCGGGCGACGCGGTCTTCCTGCGTCATCTGCGCGGCCTCCTCGCGCGAGATGCCGCCGGCCTTCATGTCGCCTCCGGCGCAGAATCCGCGGCCCGCGCCGCGCAGCAGCAAGGCGCGCACCGTGCGGTCGCCGGCCAGCGTGCGCAGCGTGGCTTCCAGTGCGTCCATGATCGGCCCCGACAGGGCGTTGAGGCGATCCGGGCGGTTCAGCGTGACGATGGCCAAGCCGTCCTCACGAGTGCACAGCACCGGATCGTCGCTTGCCGGCGTTGCGGCATTCTCGGAACCATTCGTCTCGGTCATCGATCAGCGTCCGGTCGGGATTTGGTTGAAGGGAAGATCCTTGTCCACGCGCAGGTCAGGCGGCAGTTCGAGCGCACGTTCGGCCAGTTGATTGCGCAGGATCTCGTCGGCGCCGCCCGCGATGCGCATCGCTGCGCCCCAGCAGTAGCCGTGCTGCAGGCGATCGACGGTACGCTGGCTTTGCGCGTCGGGATAGACGCCGGCCAACCCCATCAGGTCGATGGCCTGGGCAGACAGGTCCTGCAGCAGCTTGCCGTAGACGAGCTTGGTCAGCGCGACGTCGGCACCCGGCGTCTGGCCGCGGGACAGGCGCGTCAGCAGCCGATTGCGATAGGCGTTGAGGCCCATCTCCTGGGCGATCATGCGGGCCAACGGCATGCTCAGCGTGTCGGCGTCGACGCCCCCCACCGCGGCGGCCAGCACGTCGCGCGTGTCCGGCAAATGACCGGGTTCGCCGACGGCCGTGGCACGTTCATTCATCAGCGTGGTCATCGCGACCTTCCAGCCGGCCCCGACGGCGCCGATGCGCTGGTGGTCGGGAATACGGACTTCGGTCAGGAAGACCTCGTTGAATTCCGACTCGCCCGAGATCTGGCGGATCGGCCGCACCTCGACCCCGGGACTCTTCATGTCGAGCACGAAATAGCTGATGCCCTTGTGCTTGGCCACGCTGGAGTCGGTGCGTGCGATCAACACGCCCCAGTCCGCGACCTGGGCCCAGGAGTTCCAGACCTTCTGACCGGTGACGACCCAGTCGTCGCCATCGCGAACGGCGCGCGTGCGGATGCCGGCCAGGTCGGAGCCGGCGGCCGGTTCCGAGAACAACTGGCACCACTGCAATTCGCCTTCGATCGTGGGACGGACGAAGCGCTGCTGCACCTCGGGCGTTGCATGCGCCACGAGGGTCGGAATGACCAGGTTGACGCCGATCGAGGTGAAGATGCCCGTGGGCAGTTCGTGGCGGGCCTCCTCCTGAAGGAAGATCACTTCCTGCATCGGCGTGGCCGCCACGCCGCCCAGCTCGCGCGGCAGGCAGATGCCGCCATAGCCGGCCGCGGCCTTGTGTCTTTGCCAGGCGCGTCCGCGGCGCGCCAGCTCGTCCAGCGTCAGCGCGGAGCGATCGATGACGAATGGCGCGGCGTTGGCGGCGAGCCAGTCGTGCACTTCGGTGCGGAATGCGGCTTCGGCCGGCGTGTCGTTGAAGTCCATGGGGATCGGGATCAGTGGGCGATTGAACGGTGTGCGGCGAGCAGCCGGCGGCTCCAGGCGGCCGCACCGCCGAGGGAGACGGCCAGCAGGCGCGCGCGGCGCAGGTACAGGTGGCAGTCCGCCTCCCACGTGTAGCCGATGCCGCCATGAAGGTGCAGACCTTCTTCGGCGGCGAAGATCAGGGCTTCGGTGGCCGACAGGCGAGCCGCCGCCGCGGCCTGCGGGAGAGCCGACTCGTCGTTGACCAGGGCCCAGGCGCCGTAATAGGCATTGGAGCGGGCCAGTTCGTTCTTGACCAGCATGTCGGCCAGGCGATGCTTCACCGCCTGGTTGCCCGCGAGCGGGCGCCCGAACGCGTAGCGTTGAAGCGTGTATTCGCGCGCCAGGCTCATCGCGCTTTCGGCCGTGCCGACCTGCTCGAACGCGGTGTAGATTGCCGCACGATCACGGATCTTCTCGAGCAGGCTGGCCGCCTCGGTGCCGCGCAGCAGGACCTCGGCGGCAGCGGACGCCAGCGTGAGGCGACCGTGCGGCCGCAGATCGTCGAAGCCGGCCAGCGCCTGGCGACCCACGCCGGCGGCGTCGGCGGCGACTGCAAGCACCACGAGCGTCCCGTCCGGCTCGCGAGCGATCGTCAACAGGGCGGTGGCTTCCATCAGGTCGGGGACGCGTTCGCAAACGCCGCTGACGACCCCGTCCGACCACTGCGGTAGCCCGTGGCCCGTGGCTATGGCCTGTTCCAGGCCATTGGTCAGCGAGACGATGGCCGTGCCGGCGGCGATCGCGCCCAGCAGGCCGTCGCGACGGGGCGCGGCGGGGCAGCGCTGGAGCAGCTCCGCAGCGACGCAGACCGTGCTGAAGAACGGCACCGGCGTCAGTGCGCGGCCCAGTTCCTCGGCGAGCACGCAGAGTTCGAGGCCGCCGAGGCCGAGGCCGCCGTGGTCTTCGTCGATGGCGGCACCCAGCCATCCCATCTCTGCGAGTGCTTGCCAGAGCGTCGCCGTCGCCGTGGTCTTGCTGTCCAGCCATTTGCGAACGTTCTCCTTGCTGCTGGCTTCGCCGAGATAACGGCGCGCCTGGTCACGGAGCATGTTCTGTTCGTCGGAAAAGTCGAAGTTCACGGATGCAATCCTGTCGATGTCTTGTGGCATGGCGTCGCGGGCTGGCATGCGACGTCCCAGGCAATGATTTGTATAATGAGGTATCTCAATAAAATTCGCAAGTTGGGACTAGCCCCCGCAGACATCGATGTCGCTCGCGGGCGACTCGGGCGGCGTCTGTCGCCACGGATGAGCAAACCTAAAGAGTTATCTCAAGATCGGGTTGTGCCGCATGGGCGTGCGGCTGCGCATCTGGTGTAATTCCCCCATGGGACCGTCCCGCAAGAGAAGCCATGAAAACTGTTGAGAGCGCGACCCGTCGTCGCAGGAGCCCTGGAGATGCCGCTGCTGCCAAGGCCGTTGCACGCCGACCCGTCGACAAGGCGGCTGACGGCACGACGAAGGCGGCCAAGACCGCCCAGACGCGGCCTCCGCGCAAGAAGGCCGCTGACAAGGCCGTGCACCCGGTGGCCGCGGCGCCTGCGCTTCCCGTTCGTGCGGTCGATGGGCGCGCCGGGGTCTCGCTGGTGCAGCAGGCGGTCGACGCGCTGCGCCGGGCGGTGCTCGACGCGCCCGGCCCTGCTGTCTTCCTGGGCTCCGAAGAGCAATTGATCGCGGCCCTGGGTGTGAGTCGACCCACGTTTCGCCAGGCGGCCAAGTTGCTGCGGCACGAGAACCTGCTGACGATCAAGCGCGGCATGGGCGGCGGGTTCTTCACCCGCTCGCCATCGGCCGACGCGGTTTCCCGGATGGCCGCCATCTTCCTGAACGCCCAGGGCACGGGGATGCGGCAGATCAACGACGTGGTCGGCCCCTTGCAGGCGGAAGCCGCTCGATTGATCGCCACCAATCCCGATCGGGCCGTGCGCTCGCGCCTGGCCGAATTCATCGCCGAACAGGGCAACGATGACCCCCTGGCCGTCGGCGCGTCGCGTCGCGTGCGCAGCATGCTGGCGTTCGAGCGCCTGCTCGCGGAGATATCGGGCAACCCCGCCATTGCGTTGGTGATCAACGTCATGCTGGACCTCGTGCGCGACGCGCGCAGGGTCCAGCCCCTGCAACGGCCGGATCTCATCGTGTCGTATGGCCAATTCCAGAGCCGGCTGGCCCAGGCCGTCCTCGAAGGGGACGCCGAAATGGCCGTGTTGATCTGCAACCGGCATGCCGAGGAAGTTCGGCGCTGGATGCCTGAAGGAAAGCTCGAACTGTCGATGGTCGAGCGAACTGGCGCGTGACGGTGTCGACCTCCAGACGCAAGTCGATGCCCAAGCCGGTCGTTCGCGGCGGCACCGCAGCCGAAGGCTCCTCGCTTGTTTCGCAGGCCGTCGACGCCTTGCGCAAGGTCGTGCTCGATGCGCCTGGACCCGGCACGTTCCTCGGTTCGGAAGGCGACCTGATGGCGGCTCTCGAGATCAGCCGGCCGACGTTTCGTCAGGCTGCCAAGCTGCTGCTCCACGAGAATCTGCTGACGATCAAGCGCGGCGTCGGCGGCGGATTCTTCACGCAGGCCCCTTCGGGCGAGGCCGTCTCCCGGGCAGCCGCGCTGTACCTGAATCTTCATCAGACGACGCTGCGCCAGATCAGCGACGTCGCGATGCCCTTGCAGACCGAAGCGGCTCGCCTGCTGGCCAATCATCCTGATCCCGCCCACCGCGCAAGACTGCGTGCCTTCGTCGCTCGGTTTGACGCGGGCGATCCGACGGACGCGGAACGCAACCCGTTTCGCCGCATGCTTGCGTTCGAGCAATTGCTGGGCGAACTGGCGGGCAGTCCGGCCATCTGGCTCGTGATGAAGGTGATGCGTGACCTGGTTCGCGACCCGAGGCACGCCCATTTCAAATTGACCGCTGAGCGCGCCAAGGCCTATGAAGAGTTCCAGCGCCGCCTGTCCGACGCCGTCCTCGATGGCGACGCGGAGATGACCGTGCTGATCTCCAAGAGGCATTCCGCCCTGGTCCATGGCTGGCTAGACGAGGTCGCCGCAACCCCGGCGACCGCAGGCTGAGCGTCAATCCTGAAGCAGTCCGCCGAGGCGTTCGGTCGCATCGACGAACTCCCCCAGCATGTCCTCGATCACCTGGCGGCAGGTCGTCTCGTGCTTCATGTCGCCGACGACCTGGCCGACCGGGTAGGTCAGGAAGCGCGGATCCCGGGCACGCTCGAAGCGCATCCTGGCTTCGGCCACCAGCAGCGTCTGCAAGGGCATGGGCAGCGTCTTCGGGGCGCCGGGCCTGGCCCAGGCCTCGGTGAATTCGCTCTTCAAGGCGCGACACGGCTTGCCCGAGAGCGCACGGGTCTGGATCGCATCCTCGGACTGTGCCGCATGAAGGCGTGACTTCATTTCAGGCAGGAGCTCGCTCTGCGCGGTGCCCAGCCAGACGGAGCCGCACCAGACGCCCTCGGCGCCGAGGGCCAGCGCCGCGGCCATCTGGCGGCCGCGCCCGACGCCGCCGGCAGCCAGTACCGGCAACGGAGCGACGGCGTCCACGACTTGCGGCCACAGCACCAGGGAACTCACCGTGCCGGTATGTCCGCCGGCCTCCGCCCCTTGGGCGATCAACAGGTCGATGCCGGCTTCCTTCTGGTGGACGGCATGCTCCACCTTGCCGACGAGGGCGCCGACCTTCACGCCGCGCTCATGGATGAGGTCGATCATGTGCTTGGGAGCGATGCCGAGCGCGCTGACGATCAACTTCACCGGAAATGACAAGGCGACGTCGACGAGGCCCTCGGCGTCGTCGGGCGTCATGTTGATCTTCCGGTTGTAGCCATCCAGGAGAGACTGCCTCAGATCCGCGGGCAGTGCAGGAACACCGGCGTCGTCCATCATCTGCTTGACGAAGTCGCGTTGCGCCTGCGGCAGCAGGTCGTCGATCGACATGCGATGCTGCGGCGCCACCTTCTCGTAGCGGTTGGGCATCAGCAGGTCCACGCCGTACGGTTTGCCGCCGACGTGGGCGTCGATCCAGCGCAGCTCCTCCTCGAGCTGCTCCTTCGTGAAGCCCGACGCGCCCAGCACGCCCATGCCGCCGGCGCGGGAGACCTCGACCACGACGTCTCGGCAGTGCGAGAACGCGAAGATCGGCAGTTCGAGGCCGAACATCGCGCAGGCCTTGGTCTTCATGCGGCTTCAACCGACCTTGGGATAGCCGCCACCGCCGTGTGCGGCGTCGACGGCGGTTCGATCCAGCATGCCGGCGCCGGTGCGCGGCAGGCTGTCGACGAAGGTCACATGCTTCGGCTTCTTGTACGAGGCGATGCGCTCACGGCAATGCTCGATCAGGCTCTCCGCCGTGGGCTGCTTGCCGGCGCGGGCGACGACGACCGCCTTCACGTTCTGCTGCCAGGTCGGATCGGGCACGCCGATCACGCAGACGTCCTGGACATCCGGATGGCTGCGCAGGCAGGACTCGACCTCGGCCGGGTAGATGTTCTCGACACCCGACTTGATCATGGTGGTCTTCGGGCCGACGAAGACCAGCGAGCCGTCCTCCTTGCGCAGCCCCAGGTCGTGGGTGCGATGCCAGCCCAGGTCGGTACGCGCCGCGTTCTCTTCCGGGCGATTGTGATAGCCGCACATCACCATCGCACCGCGCACGACGATCTCGCCCGTCTGGCCGGGCGGGCATTCCTCGCCGTTGCCGTCGACGACCTTGACCTGCACGAACGGGGACGGCCGGCCTGCGCCGCTGCCGCCCAGCCACACCATGACGGACAGGCCACCGATCTCGGTCTGCCCGTAGCCGCCCATGGTCTTCATCAACGGCGCAGCGGCCGGCATGACCAGGGGCATGCGCCAGTCGCTCATGTCGGGCTTGGCGAACAGGCTGCTGAGGTCGTGCCGGCCGTCCGCGTTGAGCGCGCGCATCTGCTCGATGGTGGGCTGGGCGATGTAGCCATGGCTGGCCTTCTCGTTGGCGATCAGCGCCAGGAGTTCGGCCGCCTGCACGCGCGCTACGAAGATGTTGCAGCCGCCCGCGATGAAGGTGCCCAGCACGCCCATCATGACGCCGACGTGGAACATCGGGCCGGAAGCCAGATAGACGCTCTTCTCGTCCACGAGTTGACCCTGCATGCTGATCAAGCCTTGAAGCAGCAGCGTGGTGTGCGACAGCAGGGCGGCGTTGGGCCGACCGTCGAACGCGGCGGTGTAGACGGCCAGCAAGGGCAGGTCGCCGTCGATCTCGACGTCGACATCCGCCGTGCTCTGGCCCGCCAGCAGCGCCTCGTAGCCTTCGTTCGCGGAGAGGCTGTCCTGCTGGATCCACAGGCGCTTGGCGGAGTCGCTCTGCCGAAGCGATTGAGAGAGTTCGCCGACTTCGCCACCTTGCCAGAACACGACGCAGGGATCGAAGTCCTCCAGCACCATCTTCCCTTCGGCCTGGCTCACCCGCCAGTTGGCCGGGCAGACGACGGCACCGAGCTTGGCGGCGGCCAGCAGCAACTCGAGCAGGCGGAACGAGTTCTGCGCCATCCACAGCATGCGGCTGCCTTGCGTGACTCCGTGGCCACGCAAGGCCGCCGCGAGCTGGTTGACGCGTCGATCGAGCTGCAGATAGGTCAGGCGCACTTCGCCGTCGATGCCCGCCAGCAGCTGCGGGCGGGAGCGGGCTTGTTCGCGCAGGGTGTCGCCCAGCGTGTGCTGGCGAATGCGGGCGTAGGCGGTGTGTGTCGTGGCCATGGCGTGATCGTGTTCAGGCAGCGGCGAATTCGGGACGTTGCAGCCGGAACAACCGGGCTGCGTTCCCACCCAGTATGTCGGCCTTTTCCTTCTCGGAAATCTCGAGGCCGTCGAACAGCCTGGAGATGACTTCCTGCGAGCGCGGGAAGGTGCCTTCCGCGTGCGGGTAGTCCGAGGCCCACAGCAGCGCTTCGGTGCCGGTGACATGACGCGACGCGATGCAGGCCCGGTCGTGCTGGAACGACGCCTTGACCTGGCGGCGGATGATGCCGCTGGGCGGCAGCGAAAGCTTGGGTTGGACGAAGGGTGCATGCGCCTCGTAGACCTCGTCCATGCGCTCGGCCACGGCGGCCAGCCAGCTGGCGCCGCACTCGATGAAGGCCACCTGTGTGGTCGGACTGCGGTCCAGCACGCCGCCGGCAACCAGGTAGGTCACGGCCTCCAGGGCGTCGTTCATCTGGTGGGTGTAGTTGACGACCGCGGCGCCGGGGCCGCGCTCGTAGATGACGGTTTCCTGCCCGGTTCCGGTGTGAAGCACCAGCACGACGCCGGCATCGCCGGCCGCCTGGAAGACCGGATCCCACGCCGGCTGGTTGTAGCGCGGCACACCCGTGGGCGTGACGGAAGGAAGCATCGCTGCCGAGAAGCCCATCGAGGCAATGCGCTTGATCTCGGCGACGCAGTTGTCCAGGTTGCGTACCGGGAGCACGCCGCAGCGCACGAAGATGTCGAGCTTGCCGGCGAAGAACTGGTTGTTCCAGTTGTTGTAGATCTGGGTGGTGGCGTATTCGGCTTCCTCATCGGCCAGGGCGTAGGTCCACAGGCCCAGGCTGGGGAAGCAGATCTCGGCGTCGACGCCGTCCTTGCGCATGTCCTCCATGCGGCCGGCCAGGTCGCGGGCGCCGACGCGCTTGTCGCCGGCGAGCGTGATCATCTGCGGGCGCATCTTGTAGATGACCTGCTCGTCGGTGCGGGTGACGATCGTATCGCCCACCTTCTCGGCGCGGATGGCGTGCTTGCGCAGCGAAGCGGGAAGCGCGTCCAGGAAGAGCTCGTTCGGCTCCACGATGTGCGAATCGGCGCTGAAGATGAAGGGGCGGCTGCTCATGTCTTGTCTCCTGTGAATCAAGCCCGGACCGTGGCTTCGGCCCTCTGGAATTCGATCTCTTCATTAAGAGATACCTCAATGATTGCATTATTCGGCGACGTGCGCCAAGGCTCGACGGGGTTTTCCCTTGGCAAGGGGCGACTTTCCGTGAATCGGCTTGACTCAGCGCAAGCTCAGGCGTAAAAAGATACCTCAATTAGCAGCGGCACGATTTCGGTCGGAAGCCGCCGAGCAGGAGACAAGCAGTGACCTGGGAACACAGCAACCGGACGGCCATCGTCGGCGTCGGCGCCACGCCGTACTACGTCCGGGGCCAGTCGTGGCCGCGCACGATCAATGAAATGATCGGCGAGGCCATCCTGAACGCCTGCGCCGACGCGGGCTTGTCGGTCAAGGACATCGACGGCTTCGCCTACTACTCGGGTGCGTCGGCGGGCTATGTCGACAAGATGGACACGGCCAGCATCATGGAGATGCTCGGCATCCCGGAGGTGACCTTCACGGCATCCCTGACCGGCGGCGGCGGCGGCTCGGCGGGCTCGATCGGGCTGGCTTCCGCGGCGATCCTGGCGGGTGATGCGAAGTACGTCGTCACCGTCATGGCCCTGCAGCAGCGCGCGCAGCGGCTGGGCACGGTATTCGGCGCCATCAAGCCGGACGCGGAGAACTCCTTCCTGCAGCCCTCCGGCCTGGTCGGGCCGGGCCACCTGATGTCGGTACTGGCGCGCCGGCACATGCATCTCTACGGCACGCGGCGCGAGGCGTTCGCGGAAGTCGCCATAGCCTCCCGCGAGGCGGCGCTCACGCGTCCCAAGGCCATCCGCCGCAAGGCGCTCACCAAGGAAGAGTACTTCGCCGCGCCCATGCTGGCCGACCCGCTGTGCCGCCTGGACTTCTGCCTCGAGACCGACGGCGCCATCGCCGTCATCACCTCGTCGACGGAACGGGCACGCGACCTGAAGCAGAAGCCGGTGCTCGTGCGCGCTGCGGCCCATGGCGGCGTACGCGACTGGGGACGCGCCTTCGCCTGGATGGGGATGCCGGACGAACAGTTCGCCTCCTCGGGGCACAAGTCGGTGGCCGACCGCCTCTACGCGAAGGCCGGGCTGAAGCCCTCGGACATCGACGTCGCGCTGCTGTACGACCACTTCACGGCGATGGTGGTGATGCAGCTCGAGGACTACGGTTTCTGTGCCAAGGGGGAGGGCGGTCCGTTCGTGGAGAGCGGCGCAATCCGCATGAACGGCAGCCTGCCCGTCAACCCACACGGCGGCCAGCTCTCCGAGGCCTACATCATCGGCATGACCCACATCCTCGAAGGTGTCGAGCAACTGCGCGGCAACGCGATCAACCAGGTCAAGGATGCGCGCTTCGCGCTGGTCACCGGCGGCCCGGCCTCGATCCCGGTCTCGGGCCTGATCCTGGAGAAATTCGAATGAGCGACGCGCTGATCTCCCGTGCCTTGCCCGGCGAGCACGTCCATATCGGCATGGACCCGTGGACCGAGCCGTTCTGGCAAGCGGCCAAAGAGCGCCGCCTGACGGCCGCGCAATGCGGTGCGTGCGGCACCTTCCGCATGCCGCCGACCCCGTTCTGCCCGAACTGCCAGAGCCAGGACACGCTGTGGCCGACGCTGTCGGGACGCGGCACCGTGTACAGCTTCGCCATCTGCAACCGCTCGCCGTTCCCGGGCGTCGAAGACTTCGTCTACGTGCCGGCCGTGATCGACATCGATGGCGCGCCCGGCGTGCGTCTGGTGTCCAACGTCGTCGGCGTCGATCCCGCAACGGTTCGCATCGGCATGCCCGTGCGGGTGGACTGGAACGACATCGCCGAGGGCTGGAAGCAGCCTGTGTTCAGGGTGGTCGAGACGACATAGCGGATCTCTCGTCGTCGGTCGTGTCAGGGCTCTTCTGGGGAGATGGCGATGTTGCTCAAGCTGGTTTGCGGAGTCGTGCTCTTCGGTCTCAGTTCTGCAGGAGGGCAGAAGCATCCATCCGCGCCCGACCCCGCGGCCGGCGAGCTCTCCCTGGTCGAAGCCTATGACATGTCGGCAGCGGCGCAACTGCGCCCATCCTGCCCGGGTGGCTGCGGCCTGCGCCTGTTGCTGGTGCCTCCTGGTCGATGAAGGCCATTCGCTGCCTCGGCGCAGCATTCAACGAGATCGAACATGAGTCCTGATCCCAAGCGGATGAACTGGCTGGTGCTGGGCGTCCTGATCGCCGCCGAGCTGACGAGCGCCTTCGAGGCGTCCATGATCTACGCGGCCCTGTCCGGGCTGCACAGGATCTACAAGGATCCGGCCCTGGTGGGATGGCTCATCACAGGCTTCCTCCTGGTGTCCGCGGGTGCTGCTGCGGTGTGCGGCCGGCTGGGCGATCTCTTCGGTCGCCGGACCGTCTTGCTGTGGATGTTGGCGTTGTCCGCCCTTGGCTCCGCCCTCAGCGCTTTCGCAGGAAGCCTGGAATGGATCATCGTCGGACGATCGATCCAGGGCATGTCCGCCGCCATCCTGCCGCTCTGCTTTGGCTTGGTGCGCGAGCGCATGCCGGCTTCCAGGGTCCCGCTGGCCCTCGGGATCGTGGCCGGCACGGCGACCTTGGGCGCCGCGTTCGGCTTCATGGCCGGCGGCCTCGTCGTCGACCATTTTCCCTGGCAGGCGATGTTCTATGTGAGCCTGGCCATGACGATCCTGGGTTTTGCCGTCGTCTGGCTCGGGCTCGCGCCCTCGGTTCGCGCCGTCATGACGCAGCCGCTGGACCTGATTGGCGGCGTGCTCTTCGTGCCCGCCATCACGGGCATCGTCTTTGCGATTTCCAAGGCCAAGGCGTGGGGCTGGGTCGACGCGCGCGTGCTGGGCCTGCTGGCCGCCGGCCTCGTTCTGCTGTTGCTTTGGGTGCGGCATGAGTTGAAGCAGCCGAACCCGCTGATCGATGTCCGACTCCTGGCCAATCGGCAGATCGGCCTGGCCAATCTCTGTTTCGCCCTGACCGCGTTCGGCTCCTTGCAGTCGCAGATGATCCTGCTGCCCTTGCTGCAGCAACCGACGTGGACCGGTGTGGGACTCGGCGCCAGCGCGACGCTGGCCGGGTCGCTGATCGGGAGCGTCGCGTTGCTGGGAATCTTCTGCGCCTCATGGGGCGGCAACCAGGCTGGCCGGCGCGGAGGCCGTCATGTGTTGCTGATCGGAACCGGCGTTCTGGCCGCGACCTGGTGCGTGTTGGCACTTCACCATTCCTCGCTGGCGTTCGTGGCGGGTGCCAATGTCTTCCTCCTGTTCGGCATGACCGTCCTGTACGCCGCCGTGCCCGTTCTGGTGGTCGAGGCGGCACCTGCGGATCGAATCAGCGAAGCGACGGGGATGAGCTCGGTCATCCGTGCGGTGGGCGGCGCGCTGGGCTCGCAAGCCATCGCCTTCACCCTGGCCTCGTCGACGATCAGCGACCCCGCGCACGGACCGGGGAGCTATCCGACCGGGGCGGCCTACACGGCCGCGCTCACGCTGGTGACCGTGACTTGCGTGCTCTGCCTCATTGCCGGCTGGGCTCTGCCTCGCCGCACGGCCAGGGAGCAGTCATTGGCCTCCGCGGCACTGGCCCCTCACTGATCCAGATGCTTCAGCAGCAGCGGCACTTCGGCCAGGGAGCGCAGCGCGTCGTTCAGGTGGGTGCATCCCAGCGTGCGAGGGAGCCGATCCAGGACGGCCAGGCGCAGTTCGCGTAGCGGAGCGCCCAGCATCAAGTCGAGATGGCGTGTCGCGCCAGGGCATTCCGGGTAGGGCAGGATGCGCGGTTGCGCCTGCACGCCGGTGAGTCGCTGCGTCCAGGCGTCGGCTTGCGCCGTCAGCGTGTATTCGTGCACCGCGACCCTGCCGCCGCCGGGCACGCTGGCACTGTCCTGGAACATCGCGTCGATGCAGACGGTGCCGTCGTCCTTGCGCCAGACATCGATGCGCCGCGAACGGCGCATCGTCACGCCGTCGTCTGTTGCCAAGGGGTGCCATCCCATCGGGTCGGCGGGGTTGGGCAAGGGATCCACCGGGGCGAAGTTCTGGCGGCTGCCGTCGCTGTCGCTCAGCGCCGTCGAACCGCTTGCGAAGCCGGTGCAGATGTCCTCCATCTTCGCCAGGCGCTCGGCCATCTTCGCGGGTGGCAGGCCGTGCCCCCCGCCCGTCTGCGAGTCGGGCAGCCAGTGGCGCCAGGCCCACCCGGCGATCAGGCTCACGCCGGCGAAGTCGTCGAGCAGCAGGTAGAGCGGGCTGCCGGCATCGCGTTCCTCCGGAAGGCTCTCATCCAGGGCTCGACGCAGGTAACCGCCGCCGCGCGCACCGACCAGGCGCCCGATGCCAGGACGGTGGGGCTGCGAAGCGATGGCGGCGATGCTGCGGTCGGGCGCGATCGTCGCGTCGACCCGATCCAGTTGCAGCATGCGGGGCTCACCTGCTTGTTCGGTCGTCAGGATGTCCCGCGCCCGCCCGTCGAAGGCCATCGCGCCGGCGCGCCCCGTCGGCCAGCTCGCCTCGACGGTGGAGGTTCGGCGCACGGAATTCGCCCGCCGCAGTGGTGCGCATCCGGCAGAGGCGCGTGGCGCCGGCGGCAGTTCGGCTTCGGGCTGGATCGAGATGATGCTGCTCATGGCAGGCTCCAGAGTTCATCGCTTCGCGTCACGCGCGCCTGGCTTTCGAGGCGTTGGAGATGGGCGAGCAAGGACCGGCGAGCGACCGGATGGCGCTCGGCCGATACGTCGTCATACACGCGCGCAAGCAAGGCGTCGGTGGTGATCGG
>FTKT01001038.1_pt1 | contig 14001 bp, 13 predicted proteins | sample 1658271 | NCBI WGS metagenome assembly FTKT01 (sample SAMEA3914811, study PRJEB12502) | metagenome | biome: forest; material: soil | place: Canada | collected 2011-08-04 | depth 0.3 m | reverse complement strand
CGGCTGCGCAGCGCGCGCGCCTGTTCCTCGATGCTGCGGCTCTCGGCGGCCAGCACCTGGATCTGCTGCTGCACCTGCGTGACCTCGCCGCGCTGGCCGCTGGTGCGCGCCTGCGCCACCCGCACGGCCTCCTCGAAGTCGGGCAGGCGCAGGCCTTCCTCCTCGGCCTGGGCCGCGAGCAGCTCGGCCTGTTCGGCGGCGCCGGCGATCTGCTCGGCGTTGCCTTCCAGCTCCAGCCTCGCCTGCTCCCGGCGGTCGACCCACTGCGCGTTCTGCGCCTGCAGTTCGGCCAGGCGCTGCTCGGCGCGCTGGCGGCCCTCGACGACGTAGCGGATGCGCTCCTCCAGCCGGCTCACCTCCAGCTGCGCCTGGGCCAGCTCGCCCTGCGACGCGTGCAGGCGATCGGACGAGGCGTAGTGCGCGACGCGCACCTCCTCGAGCTGGGCTTCGACGTGGCGCAGTTCGGCCATGCGCGACTCGAGCGCGTTGGTCGATTCGAGCACCGCCAGCTTCACGCGGTCGGCCTCGGTGGAAGCGTCGCGGTGCTTGAGGAACCACAGCTGGTGCAGCTTGGTGGTGCCCTGCTCCTGCAGCGTCTTGTACCGCGTGGCCACCTCGGCCTGGCGCTCGAGCTTCTCGAGGTTGTTGTTGAGCTCGCGCAGGATGTCGTCGACGCGCAGCAGGTTGTCGCGCGTGTCCTTCAGCCGGTTCTCGGTCTCGCGGCGGCGTTCCTTGTACTTGGACACGCCCGCGGCCTCTTCCAGGAACAGGCGCAGTTCCTCGGGGCGCGACTCGATGATGCGGGCGATGGTGCCCTGGCCGATGATGGCGTAGGCGCGCGGGCCCAGGCCGGTGCCGAGGAACACGTCCTGCACGTCGCGGCGGCGCACCGGCTGGTTGTTGATGAAGTAGCTGGAGCCGCCCTCGCGCGTGAGCACGCGCTTGACCGCGATCTCCGAGAACTGGTTCCACGGTCCGCCGGCGCGTGCCGACTCGTTGTTGAACACCAGCTCGACGCTGGCGCGGGCCGCGGGCTTGCGCGAGCCGGAGCCGTTGAAGATGACGTCGAGCATCGACTCGCCGCGCAGCTCGCTCGCCTTGCTTTCGCCCAGCACCCAGCGCACCGCATCCATGATGTTGGACTTGCCGCAGCCGTTGGGCCCGACGACGCCGACGCGCTGGCCGGGCAACTGGAAGGTGGTCGGATCCGCGAAGGACTTGAACCCGGAAAGCTTGATCGAATTAAGCCGCATGAACGGTGGTGCGCCTGGTGGGCACGTCGAGGAGCGGTTTCAGTCCGACCGCCGGAAGGCGCTCCCGGCGACGGCTTTGATGTGCGCTAACGTGTTGATTTATATGATGTTTCCTCACGTCAGCAGGAGGCCGGCGAGCACCCCTGCGGACACGGGAAAAGGCCCGGGATGATACCATCGCGCCCCTCCCCCGCCGCAGACTGGCGACCAGTCGCGCGCTCCCGAAATGACGCATTGCCGACACGGCGTGCCCAAGGCGATCCCATGGCCAAGAAGACCCCCGCCCCGACCCCCACCAAGACCGCCGCCAAGGCCGCCGCGAAAGCCGCCCTGAAGGTCGGCGCGCGCGACATGCCGCCCAATCCGCCGACCGCGCCGAGCAAGGAGCTGCACGTCTTCGCGAACCCGTCGTCGGGCCGCGACTATGTGATCCAGTTCCAGATCCCCGAATTCACCTGCAACTGCCCGTTGACCGGCCAGCCCGACTTCGCGCACTTCACCATCGACATGATCTGCGACGAGCTGTGCATCGAGCTGAAGAGCCTGAAGATGTACATGTGGAGCTACCGCAACGAGGGCTCGTTCCACGAGAAGGTCACCAATACCATCCTCGACGACATCGTGGCCGCCACCCAGCCGCGCTTCGCCCGCATCACGGCCAAGTGGTACGTGCGCGGCGGCATCTACACCAACGTCGTGGTGGAGCACCGCAAGAAGGGCTGGGCGCCGGCGCCGCGCGTCGACCTGCCGTCCATGTCCGCGCTGGGCCAGGCCACGGGCCTGCTCTGATGCCGAAACACGCCGCCGATCCCGTCGTCGTGCGCCAGTCGTACCAGAAGTACGACGTGTTCGTCCGCAAGAGCGAGATCGACGGCCATGGCGTGTTCGCGGCGGAGATGATCCCGGCGCGGCTCAAGATCGGCGAGATCCGCGGCGAGGCGATCACCTGCGCCGAGGGCCGGCGCCGCGCGGCGTCGCTGCAGCGGATCATGATCGTGGAGATCTCGCCGCGCACCGCCGTCGACGCGTCGAAGTCCACCGACCCGATGCGCTTCACCAACCACTCGTGCCGGGCCAACGCCCGGCTGGCGATCATCGCCGGCCGGATCGAGTTCTATGCGCTGCGCGCCATCGAGCCGGGCGAGGAGATCACGGTGAACTACGGCGAGACGCACCACGAGGGCAAGCTGCGCTGCCGCTGCGGCGCGCCGAACTGCATCGGGAACCTGTGAGCCCCCACGCTCGCTGGCGCTCGCTGCCCCCGAGGGGGAGCTCCGCGACGCGCCCGGCAGAGCCGGATCGCGCGCTCCCTTGAACTTCCGGTCGCCGCCCGAGCGGCAGCGCCGGGGACGGGCGCGCCTCAGCGCTCTACAAGTCTCAGAGCGGCAGCTTCGCGACCGCGCGCAGCTGCTTGGCCAGCCTCTTCTTGTCGATGCCGCCACCGGCCTGCGCCACGAGCAGCGTGTGCAGCTCGGGGATCGTGCCCGCGCGCGGGGCCGCGCGCATGAGGATTTCGGAGGCCATCTCGCCGAAGTGCGCCGACAGCACGCGCATGACGCGGCGCAGGGCCTCGGCCGGGATGCCGACGCCGTCGCCGGCCAGCGGCAGATCGAGGTCGGCGTGGTCGTGTTCGGCCGCGCCGTCGGGCAGCATGCGGTCGCGCACCGACATCGGCTGGGCGACCGGGCCGCTGACGACGATGCCGCCCCGCTCGGCCACGGGGGCCTCGTTGGGGAAGGACATCAGCGTCGGGATCGTGACGCTGGGCGGCGGCGCGCGGCGCGCGTACGGCACCGGCGGCGGCTCGGAGGCGGCCGAATCGGCGGCGGCGCTCAGCGCCTTGGTGGCGGCGGCGGCGGCCGACACCACCGAGGCGCGCCGGTCGCGCTCCACCTGGTGGCGCAGCGCCGCGGCATAGCCTTCGTCGTTGGCGACCAGATCGGGCGCAAGCTCGCTGTCGGGGCGATCGACGGGGCCGGGCACCGGAGCGTCGCGGTGGGCCCAGGGGTCGTGCGACGGCATCGCGAGCAGGCTGTCGGGAATGGCGATGGTCAGCGTGGGCACGGCGGTGGCCGCCGGGCCACTGGGCGCCATGCGCGCGGGGCGCGTCGGCAGCTCGCCCAGCATGGGCGCGACCGTGGCGGACGCCGCGGCGCCTGAATCGAGCGTGACCACGCCCGTGCCGTGCTCGGGCAGGCGGATCTGCGTGGCGTCGCGCAGCGCGTCGCGGAATTCGGCGGCGCTGGCGAAGCGCTGGCTCGGGTCGAGCCGCAGCGCGCGCGACACGACGGCGTCGAACACCGGCGGGCGTTGCGCCTCGGCGATGGTGCTGGGCAGGCGCAGCGAACCGGCCAGGGCGTCGGCGGCGGTGTCCACCAGCGAGTTGCTGTACGGATCGCGGCCCACCAGCATGCGGTAGAGGATGGCGCCGGCGGCGTAGATGTCGACGCGGTGGTCGATCGGGCGGCCCGACTGGTATTCGGGTGCGACGCCGGCGGCCGCGCCGCTGCGGCCCTCGGTGCGCGCGAGGCCGAAGTCGGACACCTTCACGAGCCCGGCGCTGGTGATGAGCACGTTGCTGAGCTTGACGTCGCCGTGGCGGATGCCCGAGGCGTGGGCGCACTCGAGCGCCTCCAGCAGCTGGTCCATCACCTGCAGCAGCGCGGCCTGCGGCGGCAGGGGAGTCACCGACAGCCACTGCGCCAGGTTGAGCCCGGCCACGTGCTCCATCGCGATGAAGGCCCGGCCGTCGGCCTCGTCGACCTGGTGGATGTTGACGATGCCGGGATGGTTGATGCGGGAGACGGCCGTGGCCTGCTCGCCCAGGCGGGCGGCGAACGCGCGCGCGGCGCGCGAGTCGACGGGCAGGTTGAGGTGGAGCGACTTCACGGCGACGACACGCTGCAGCGACGCGTCGAACGCCTTGTAGACGATGCCGCTCACGCCTTCGCCGATGACTCCGGTGATCCGGTATTTGCCTATCTTTTCAGGCGTGTTCATCACGACGGTCACTTGGTCCTCTCCACTTCGTCCGGACGCCGGGCCCGCCCATTGTGGCCGGCGGGCGCCCGTTGTCGAGTCGGAAAAACAGCCGGAGGTGTCCCCAGCGTTCGAGCCATTCTCTCACGCGACTGTTCATGTTGCAGTGCGGCACGTCATTTGCTGACCCCTCCTGGTCATCGCTTCGACGCTGCAGCGCCACGGCTTAGCCGCCAGACGCAACAGCATCGACAACTTGTTTCAGCGTTCCCGGTTCGAGGAGGCCCTCCATGAACTTTCCCGCCGCGCACACGCTGTCGGACAGCGCCGCATCCATCGTGCAGGACGATGCCGCCGCCCGACCGCCCCTGGTGGTGTTCGCCTCGATGCGCTGGCGCTTCGACTGGCAGCGATCCCAGCAGTTGATGACCCGGCTCGCCAGGCGCTACCGCGTCCTCTACGTCGAGGAACCGGTCGCCACGCACCAGGACCCCTTCCTCGCGTGCACGCAGGTCGCGCCGGGCGTCGAGACGCTGGTGGCGCACACGCGCTGCGACACCTGCGCGTTCCATGACGACCAGTTCCCCGTCATGGCGCGCCTGCTGGGCGACTTCATGCGCGAGCGCGGCATCGCGAACCCGCTGGTCTGGACGGACACGCCCGCAGCCCTGCCCCTGGTGGAACTGCTGCAGCCGCGCGGCGTCGTCTACGACTGCCATGGCGGCGTCGTGCCGAGCAGCGGCGACGGCTGGCTCGAGTCCCGCCTGCTGGCGAGCGCCGACGTGGTGGTGGCCGGCGGCCCGTCGCTGTACCAGTCGCTGCGTGGCCGCCACGCCAACGTCCATTGCATCGCCAACGCGGTGGACGCCGCGCACTTCGCGCCGCCGGCGGCGCTGGACAAGTCCATCGAGGCGGTGTCCGCGCGGGCGATCCATGCCGCGATCCCCAACCCGCGCCTGGGCTTCTTCGGCGTGATCGACGAGCGCATCGACCTCGAGCTGCTGGCCCGCGTGGCCGACCTGCGCCCCGACTGGCAGATCATCATGGCGGGCCCGCTGCGCGGCGTCGCGCCCGAAGCGCTGCCGCGCCGCGGCAACCTGCTGTGGCTGGGCGCGCAGACCTACGCGATCCTGCCGCACCTGCAGGCGCACTGGGACGTGTGCCTGCTGCCGTTGCGCTGCGACACCACCGCGCACCACGCCACGCCCATCGAGGCGCTGGAATTCCTGGCGGGCCAGAAGTCGGTGGTGAGCACGCCGGTGCCCGACATCGTGGCGCTGCACGGCCACATCGTGCGGCTGGCCCCGAGCGCCCACGGGTTCGTGGAGGCCTGCCGCGCCGCGATGTGCGAGCGCGGCCCGCTGCGTCGCCAGCGCCGGCTGGATGCGCTGATCGCGGTGCACGCGTGCAGCTGGGATCGCGCCGCCGAGCGCGTGCACCGGCTGATGGTGGAGTTCGCGCACGATCCCTCGGCGCCCGCCGAACGCGCGCCTGCGACGCTGGTCGCGGCCGGGCTCCTGGGCGCGACACGCGCGGCAGCCCGCCTCCCGGGCTGAATCGGCGCGGCGGCGCAGGGGCAGGCGCAGGCATGCCGGCTGCCCTGACCCGGCTTGGCCGCGCCCGCGACGCCGCTCTCACCACTTGCCGAGGAGACCTTCATGAACCGCTCGATCCCGCTGACCCTGGCCCTGGTGGCCGCCCTGGCCGCGCAGGTCGGCTGCAGCAAGAAGCAAGACGTCAACGCGCCGTCGGCCGACACCGCCGCCAGCGCGCCCGACGCCAGTGCGCCGAGCAGCATGATGGCCGGCTCGGCCCCGATGGACAGCATCAGCAGCGCCAGCGCCGTCGCCGGCGCGGACGCCGCCTCGGCCGCCGCCAGCGGCGCCGCGGCGGCAGCAAGCCGCTGACGCGCAGGGTGCGACCCCACCAGGGAAAAGGCCGCCCCGGAGGCGGCCTTGTCGTTCGTGCGCCAGCAGACGCTTACTGCAGGCTCGGCGTGATGCCTTCCCATTGCCCGTTCGGGCCGGGCACCCACAGTTCGGTCGGACGCGGCGCCTTCCGGTCGGGCACGGGCTGGCTCGCGGGCCAGTTCAGGTCCTCGACGAAGGACGCGTATTGACGCGCGCGCCGCGGGATCGCGGGCGGACGGACGGTGGTACGGTTTGCGGCAAGCGGGTTCATCGGAAAAGGCTCCAGGCTGCGCCGGCGACACCGCGTCGCCGATCGTGCCCGGGCCGCCATCTCCAGCGGTGGCCCGGGTGCTCGGTCCGGGGCAAGCCGCAGTCCCAGCCGCGGCGCGTCAGAACGACTTCGTCACGCTCGCGTAGACGCTGCGCCGCGGGCCGAACTGCGGCGCGCCCACGCCGACGTCCGCTGCGAGCCTCAAGACCCGGCTCCGCAGCGGACGCCCCGCCCCAGCGCAGAATCGGCCCATGAGCGACCACGACCCCGCCCCGGACGCCGCCGCCCGCCGCTGGACCCTCGTCAGCGCCGTGCTGGGCTCGAGCATGGCGTTCATGGACGGCACGGTCGTCAACGTGGCGTTGCCGGCGATCCAGCGCGGCTTCGACGCCAGCGGCGCCGACGCGCAGTGGATCATCGAGTCCTATGCCCTGTTCCTCGCCGCGCTGCTGCTGGTGGGCGGCGTGCTCGGCGATCGCTTCGGCCGCAGGCGCGTGTTCCTCGTCGGCGTGGTCGTGTTCACGGCCAGTTCCGCGGCCTGCGCTGCGGCGCAGGGCACCGGCCAGCTGATCGCGGCGCGCGCGCTGCAGGGCATCGGCGCCGCGCTGCTGGTGCCGGGCAGCCTCGCGCTGCTGGGCGCCAATTTTCCGGAAGCCCGGCGGGGCCGCGCCATCGGCACGTGGTCGGCGTTCAGCGGCGTCACGGCCGCCATCGGGCCGGTGGTGGGCGGATTCCTCGTCGACCATTTCTCGTGGCGCTGGGCCTTCCTGCTCAACGTGCCGATCGGCGTCGTCCTGGTGCTGGCCTGCCTGGCGAAGGTGCCCGAGAGCCGCGGGGCCGCGGCCCCGGGCGCGCTCGACCTCCCCGGCGCGGCGCTGGCCACGCTGGGCCTGGCCGGCATCGTGTTCGCGCTGATCGAGGCGCCCACGCGCGCCGGCCACGAGGGCGTGGTGGTGGCCGCCGGGTTGCTGGGGATCGCGGCGCTCGCGGCGTTCCTCGCGTGGGAGGCGCGCGCGCACGACCCGATGCTGCCGCTCGCGTTGTTCCGCGACCGCGACTTCGCCGGTGCGAACCTGCTCACGCTGCTGCTGTACGCCGCGCTCGGCGGCGGGCTCTACTTCGTCCCGCTGAACCTGATCCAGGTGCAGGGCTGGGGCGCCACCGCCGCCGGCGCCGCGCTGCTGCCCTTCGTGGCCATCATGTTCGCCCTCTCGCGCGCGGCCGGCGCGCTGGCCGACCGCGTGGGCACGAAGTGGGCGCTGGTGGCCGGCCCCGCCATCGCCGCCGCCGGCTTCGCCCTGTTCGCGCGCCCGGGCGTCGGCGGCGACTACTGGACGACCTTCTTTCCCGCCGTCTGCGCCCTGGGCCTGGGCATGACGATCACCATCACGCCCCTGACCACCACCGTGATGAACGCCCACGGCCAGGCGCTGGCCGGCACGGCCTCCGGCGTGAACAACGCGGTGTCGCGCGCCGCCGGCCTGCTGGCCATCGCCGCGCTGGGCGCCCTGCTCGCCCGGGTCTTCGACGCCCGCCTGCACGCGGCACTGGCCGACCCGCGCCTGCCGCGCGACCTGGCCGACGCCCTCTGGCAGCAGCGCCACAAGCTGGCCGCCATCGCGCCCCCCGCGGGCGCGGCGCCGGACGTCGCGCGGCAGGTGCACTTGCTGGTCGGCGACGCGTTCGTGGCCGGCTTCCGCGCCGCGATGCTCGCCAGCGCCGCCCTGGCGCTCGCAAGCTCGCTGAGCGCGGCCTGGCTCATCTCCGCACGTCCACCAGCCGCACCACCGAAAGGCCCCGCTCCATGACCACCGACACCTACGACGCCCTCGTCATCGGCAGCGGCCAGGCGGGTCCCGCGCTGGCCGTCCGCCTCGCCGGCCATGGCTGGAAGACCGCCCTGGTCGAGCGCGGCGAGCTCGGCGGCACCTGCGTCAACAACGGCTGCACGCCCACCAAGACGCTGGTGGCCAGCGCCCGCGCGGCCTGGGTCGTGCGCCATGCCGCGGACTTCGGCGTGACGGTGGCCGGCCCGGTCGGCGTTGATTTCGCCGCGGTGCGCGAGCGGATGATGACGGTGGTGCAGTCCTCGCGCGACAGCCTGGGCAAGTGGGTGGCCGACACGCCCGGACTGACGCTGGTGCGCGGCGAGGCGCGCTTCGCCGCCCCCGACGCGGTGCGCGTGGGCGAGCGCACGCTGCAGGCGCCGCGCATCTTCCTCAACGTCGGCGCGCGGCCGGTCGTGCCCGACTGGATCGCGGCGTCGGGCGCGCCCTTCCTCACCAGCGAATCGCTGATGGCGCTGGCCGATCTGCCCAGGCATCTCGTGATCCTGGGCGCCGGCTACATCGCGCTCGAATACGCGCAGGTGTTCGCGCGCTTCGGCTGCGCGGTGACCGTCGTGGAGCACGGCGATCGCCTGCTGCCGCGCGAGGACGCGGAGGTGGCCGAGGTCGTGAGGACGGCGCTCGAGCGCGACGGCGTCGCGTTCCGCATCGGTGCGAGCGCCACCGCCCTGCGCCGCGACGGCGCGGGCATTGCGCTCACCGTCGACGGCGCCGAGCTCGCGGGCAGCCACCTGCTCGTGGCCGTCGGCCGCCAGCCCAACGTCGAGGCGCTGGATCTCGCCCGCGCGGGCGTCGCGCGCGACGCGCACGGCGCGGTGCAGGTGGACGACCGGCTGCGCACCGGCGTGCCGGGCATCTGGGCCCTGGGCGACGTGAACGGCCGCGGCGCGTTCACCCACACCTCGTACAACGACTACGAGATCGTCGCCGCAAACCTGCTGGACGGCGACACGCGCAGCGTGGGCGACCGCGTGCCGGCCTACGCGCTGTACACCGATCCGCCGCTGGCGCGCATCGGCCTGTCGCGCGCCGGCGCGCGGGCCTCCGGCAAGCGCGTGCTGGTGGGCCACCTGCCGATGACCCGCGTGGGCCGCGCACGCGAACGCGGCGAGACCGACGGCTTCATCGAGGCGCTGGTGGACGCCGACACGCAGCGCCTGCTCGGTGCGACACTGCTGGGCATCGAGGCCGACGAGGCCATCCATGGGCTGCTGGACGTGATGAGCGCCGGCCTGCCGTACACCGCCATCTCCCGCACGATGCACATCCACCCGACCGTCAGCGAACTGATCCCGACGATGCTGCAGTCGCTGAAGCCCCTCGAATGAGCGATGACTACCGCTTCGAGGTGACGCTGCTGCCGCTGGACCTGCGCTTCCCGGCGCGCGCCGACGAGTCGCTGCTCAAGGCGGCCCTGCGCGCGATGGCGCCGGTGCGCAGCTCGTGCCGCAACGGCACCTGCCGCACCTGCCTGTGCCGGCTCGAGAGCGGCGAGATCGCCTACGAGATCGAGTGGCCCGGGCTCACGCGCGAGGAGAAGGCCGAAGGGCTGGTGCTGCCCTGCGTCGCACGGCCGCTGTCGGACGTGGTGCTCCGCTACGAGAGTTAGGCCCCCCGCCGACGCCGGAGCCGGCTTCGTCATAGAGTCGGGCCATGACACGAATCAACGGAGCGACGCCATGACACTGCAACGACGCAAGCTCGGCAGCCAGGGCCTGGAGGTCTCGGCCATCGGCCTGGGCTGCATGGGCATGAGCCAGTCCTACGGCCCGGCCGACGAGGCCGAATCCATCGCCACGCTGCACCGCGCCATCGAGCTGGGCTGCGACTTCCTCGACAGCGCCGAGGTGTACGGCCCGCTGACCAACGAGGCGCTGCTGGGCCGGGCGCTGAAGGGCCGGCGCCACGAGGTGACCCTCGCCACCAAGTTCGCGTGGAAGTTCAAGGACGGCAAGCAGGTGGCCGGCGCGCGCGCCAGCAGCCCCGCCGACATCCGCGCGGCCGTCGAGGGCTCGCTGCAGCGCCTGGGCACCGACCACATCGACCTGCTGTACCAGCACCGTATCGACCCGAAGGTGCCGGTGGAGGAGATCGCCGGCACCGTGGGACAGCTCGTCAAGGAGGGCAAGGTGCGGTTCTTCGGCCTGTCCGAGGCCGGCGCGGCCAACATCCGCAAGGCCCATGCGGTGCATCCCGTGACCGCGTTGCAGAGCGAATACTCGCTGTGGGAACGCAACCTCGAGGGCGACATCATCCCCGTGCTGCGCGAGCTGGGCATCGGCCTGGTGCCGTTCAGCCCGCTGGGCCGCGGCTTCCTCACCGGCGAGGTGAAGCGCGCGGAAGACCTGCCCAAGGACGATTTCCGCCACGACGACCCGCGCTACCAGGGCACCAACTTCGACGCCAACGTGGCCGCGGCGCGCAAAGTGCGCGAGATCGCCGAGTCGCTCGGCGCGACGCCGGGCCAGGCGGCGCTGGCGTGGGTGCTGGCGCAGGGCGAGGACATCGTGCCGATTCCCGGCACCAAGCGGCGCAAGTGGCTGGAAGAGAACGTCGCCGCGGCGGCGCTGCGACTGTCGCCGGAGGTGCTGGCCGCGCTCGGCGCGGCGCTGGCGCCGGATCGCGTCGCCGGCGACCGCTACTCCGCCGAGCGCATGGCCATGGTCGATCGCTGATCGGCTACAGCGAGAAGCGGTACGTCAGGCCCGCCATCCACTGCCGGTTGACCGATCGCGCATCGACGCTGCGTCGCCAGCCGGCGTCCAGGTCCAGCCCCGGCCGCGCCGTCCAGATCGCGCCGGCCAGCAGCGAGCCCGGCCACGCGCGGCGATGCGGGTCGGGATCCTGGTCGAACCCGCCGTCGACGGTGAGGATCACGCGCTCGTTCAGGGCCTGCATCACGGCGGCGGACACGTGGGCGACGCTCGCGCGCGTGCCAGCCGCGCGCGGCACGCGCGTGAGGCCCAGGTTGGCGTGCACGGTGGTGGGCGCGTCGTCCCACGTGGCCACCAGCAGCGCGTGCTGCGCCCACTGGCCGTGCGGCAGGCCCAGGCCCTTCCGGCTGGTGGGCGCCTGCGCGCCGGCGCGGATCGCGAGCGACCACGGATCGCTGCCCCAGAAGCGCCACTTGCCGTCGATGTTGGTGTCGCCGGCGCCCGAGACGGCCGGCTGCGCGGGGGCGTGCAGCCACACGAGCGAAGGCTGCACGATCGCGTCGAGCGTGGGCGCCACGCCCATCGACACCTGCGGCTGGTACGTCGCCAGCGTCGTCGAATCGAACCGGGCGCGCGCGAAGCCATTCTCGATCTCGACGTTGCCCGCGCCCTGCGTGCCGGTGTCCTCGGTCTGCAGCGGATGGGCGGCGAAGGCGCACGGCACGGTCAGGGCCAGGGCGAGGGGCAGCGGGGAGGCACGGACGGGCAAGGGACTTCTTTCGATCGGCGGCCGCACGGTCCCGGCGGCGCCGGGCAGTCTGCCGGCGCACGGTGACACGTGCGTGTCGGTTGTCACACGGGCGCCATGCCCCATCGCGAGACTCGCCGCCATGACGATTCCCGCCCGACTCTGGCTGGCGCTGGCGCTCGCCGTCGCGGCCCGCGCCCAGGCCGCCGAGCCGCTGCACGGCGCCGGCGCCACCTTCTCCGCGCCCGTGGTCGAGGCCTGGTCGGACGCGTACGCGCGCGCCTCGGGCACCGCCGTGCGCTACGACCCGATCGGCTCGGGCCTGGGCATCGAGCTGGCGAGCCGCGGCCAGGTGGACTTCGGCATGACCGATGCGCCGCTGCCGCCCGAGCGCCTCGCCGCGAGCGGCCTGCGCCAGTTCCCCGTGGTGATCGGCGCCGTGGTGCCGGTGGTCAACATCGGCGGCATCGCGCCCGGCCGGCTGGTGCTGAACGCCGCCGTGCTCAGCGCGATCTACCGCGGCGCCATCACGAACTGGCGCGACCCCGCCATCGGGGCGTTGAACCCGTCGCTGGCGCTCCCGGACGCGCGCATCACCGTCGTCCACCGCGCCGACGCCTCGGGCTCGACCTGGCTGTGGAGCCGCTGGTTGTCGGAGTCGGACCCGGCCTGGCGCGACCAGCTCGGCACGGACACGACGCTCGCGTGGCCGGTCGGCGCGGAGGGCCTGGGCAACGAGGGCGTGGCGTCGCTGGTGCAGCGCACGCGCGCCGCCATCGGCTACGTGGCCTTCGCCTACGCCCGCCAGCACCACCTCAGCGACGTCGCCCTGCCCGCGCACGACGGCCCGGTGGTGCGCGCCGGCCGCGCCAGCTTCGAGGCGGCCGTCACGGCGGCGCGCTGGCACGCGCCGTCCGACCTGGCCGGCAGCCTCACCAACGAGCCCGGCGCCCGCAGCTGGCCCATCGTCGGCGCGAGCTACGCGCTGGTGCCGGGCGCCGGCGACACGCGTCGCGTCGACGCGTTCTTCGACTGGGCGCTGGTCGCGGGCGCGTCGATCGCGAACGACCTGGGCTACGTGGCGCTGCCGCCGGAGACGGCCGCGCTGGTGCGGCTGCAGCTGCGTTGAGCGCCTACGCGTAGCCCAGCTTGCGCGCGTCCTGCAGCAGGTCGTGGCGGAAGTCGGGGTGCGCGATGGCGATCAACGCCGCCGCGCGCTGCCGGGCCGACTTGCCGCGAAGCTGCGCCACGCCGTGCTCGGTGACGACGTAGTTGATGTCGTTCTTGCTCGTGCTCACGTGCGTGCCCGCGGCGAGCGTGGGCACGATGCGCGACACCGCGCCGCCCACGGCCGTCGACGGCAGCACGATGATCGCCTTGCCGCCGCGCGAGCGATTGGCCGCGCGGACGAAGTCGGACTGGCCGCCGGTGCCGGAATACGGGCGATGGGCCAGGCTCTCGGAGCCGCACTGGCCCAGCAGGTCGATCTGCAGCGTCGCGTTGATGGCGATCAGGTTGTCGTTGCGCGAGGCCAGCCCCGGGTCGTTGGTGAAGTCCACCGGATGCATCTCGAGGGCGGGATTGCGGTCCATGAAGCGGTGCAGCTTCCCCGAGCCGAGCGCGAAGGTGGCGATGGACTTGCCGGGCAGCCAGGTCTTGCGCCGGTTGGTGACGGCGCCGCATTCGATCAGGCTCAGGATGCCGTCGCCCAGCATCTCCGTGTGGATGCCGAGGTCGTTCTTGCGCGCGAGCTGCATCACCACGGCGTCCGGGATGCCGCCGTAGCCGATCTGCAGCGTGGAGCCGTCCTCGATCATCTCCGCCACGTGGTGGCCGATGGCCTCCTGCACCGGACCGATCGTCGGCAGCCCGACCTCGAGCACCGGATCCTCGCTCTCGACCAGTGCGGCGACCTGCGAGACATGGACGTGGCAGTTGCCGTACGCGAAGGGCACGTTCGGGTTGACCTCCAGCACCACGGCGCGCGCCCGGGCGATGGCCGCCATCGTGTAGTCGGCGCCCAGGCTCAGCGAGAACCAGCCGTGCGCGTCCATCGAAGAGGCCATGCTGAAGACGACGTCGGCGCCGATCTGCCCGCGGGCGATCATCTGCGGCACCTCCGAGAAATAGTTCGGCGTGAAGTCGATCCAGCCCTCCTTGCCGCCGGCGCGGGTCGCGCCGCCGAAGAACAGCGCCACGTGCCGGACATGCCCGGTCGTCGCCGGATCGATGTAGTCGTACTTGCGCATCGCCAGGATCTGGGCCACGGTCACGTCGTGCCATTCGCGGCGCCGGCTGGAGAGCGCGGTCAGCAGCGCCGGCGGCTCGCCGACGCCGGT
>FTKT01000251.1_pt2 | contig 14034 bp, 11 predicted proteins | sample 1658271 | NCBI WGS metagenome assembly FTKT01 (sample SAMEA3914811, study PRJEB12502) | metagenome | biome: forest; material: soil | place: Canada | collected 2011-08-04 | depth 0.3 m | reverse complement strand
CCGCCGCTATAGAGGGCGCCGACGTGCCGGTAACGGTGCTGGTCATGCCCGTTGTGTAGTCGATCCTGCGGCCATCGGGATGGAGGCGCGCGTTGCCGATCTTCCGGATTCCGTGGTCCCAGTCCCGAGCGGTTCGCTCGTGGACCCCGACCTGCGCGGCGGCGTCCTGCCGTCGCATCCCGGCGTTGCGAAGCCGGTCGTACTCCGCCCGGCCCGAGTGCCCGTCCCTTCCCGGCTTCCCACGGCCACGGACACCGGCCTTCCGTGCCCACCCGGCCGCCGTGTGACGGTTCACCCCGACTGCCCGGGCAGCACCCGTGACACTGCCGTTCTCCCGATCCAGCGCTTCGAAGAACCTCGCCTTCAAGCCCTCAAAATCCACGATCCCCGCAACTCCCTGAACCCAGGGTGTTGCGGGGATCGCTAGAACCCACCCAGTCGCGTACGGGCCCTCAACGGTTCGGACGGTCAGCGCGCGGGGCGGCGCTGGCGGCCGGTGCCGTAGTTGGAGCCGGTCTTGGAGCCGCTGCCCGGGGTGGCGGCGCTGCTGGCCTTGCCGGAGAAGCCGGCCGCCTGGCGCGGACCGCCGGCCGTGCCGGCGCCGGTGGTGCCCATCCGCTGCTTGGGACGGCGACGGCGCGGGTTGCCGTTGGCGTCCACGTCGGCCGGGCGCGTGGAGCGCGGGGCGGACGGGCGGCGGTTGGCGCTGGACGGCGCGGGCGCGGCCGGCGCGACCACGGCGAGCGTGACCGCGATGCCGGAGGGCGTGCGGGCACCGGTGATCCGGCTCAGCTCGGCGTCGCCGGGGCGCACCTTGGTGGTGACCGGGCGGATGCCCGCGGTGGACATCAGCTTGGTCATCTCGCGGCGCTGCTCGGGCAGCACCAGGGTGACCACGGTGCCCGACTCGCCGGCCCGGGCGGTGCGGCCGCCGCGGTGCAGGTAGTCCTTGTGGTCGATCGGCGGGTCCACGTTGACGACCAGGTCCAGGCCGTCGATGTGGATGCCGCGGGCCGCGACGTTGGTGGCGATCAGCGCGGTGACGTTGCCGTCACGGAACTGGTCCAGGGTGCGGTTGCGCTGCGGCTGGGACTTGCCGCCGTGCAGCGCGGCCGCCTTGACGCCGCTGGCGAGCAGCTGCTTGGCCAGCCGGTCGGCGCCGTGCTTGGTGTGCACGAACATGATCACCCGGCCCTCGCGGGAGGCGACGTGCGCGGTGACGGAGGCCTTGTCGGCCGCCTCCAGGTGCAGCACGTGGTGCTCCATGGTGGTCACCGCGCCCTGCGAGGGGTCCACCGAGTGGGTGACCGGGTCGGTGAGGAAGCGCCGCACCAGGCGGTCCACGTTGCGGTCCAGGGTGGCGGAGAAGAGCATCCGCTGCCCGCCCTCCTCGACCTGCTCCAGCAGCTTGGTGACCTGCGGCAGGAAGCCCATGTCGGCCATCTGGTCGGCCTCGTCCAGCACGGTGATCGCGACCTGGTCGAGCCGGACGTCCTGACGGTTGATCAGGTCGTCGAGCCGGCCCGGGGTGGCCACCAGGATCTCGGCGCCGCGGCGCAGCGCGTTCGCCTGCCGGGTGATCGACATGCCGCCGACCACGGTGGCGATCCGCAGGTTGACCGAGGTCGCGTAGGGCGTCAGCGCGTCGGTGACCTGCTGGGCCAGCTCGCGGGTGGGCACCAGCACCAGGGCCAGCGGCTTGCGCGGGTCGGCCCGGCGGCCGGTGGTGCGGGCCAGCACGGCCAGGCCGAAGGCGAGGGTCTTGCCGGAGCCGGTGCGGCCGCGGCCCAGCACGTCGCGCCCGGCGATCGCGTCGGGCAGCGTGGCGGACTGGATCGGGAAGGGCTCGGTGACGCCCTCCCGGGTCAGCGAGCTGAGCAGCGCCTTGGGCATCTCCAGCTCGGCGAAGGTGGCCGCCGGCGGGCGGGCGGGGGTGCCGACCGGGATCGCGAAGTCGGCGGGCGCCTCGGGGGTGCGGCTCTGGCCGCCGCCACCACGGCCGCGGCCCTGGCTCTGGCCCTGGCCCTGGCCCTGGCTGCGCAGCCCGCCGGAGCTGCGTCCGGCGCGGGACTGGGCGTCACTGAAGCCGCCCGAGCTGGTCTGGGTACGGGGACGGCCTCGGCCGCCCGATCGGCGTGCCTGATCGGTCATCTGTGCTGCTCCATCCTGAGCGGTCACCAAAACCCGGTGACACGAGGGTTCGGCCGTCAGGAGTGGAGTGCGCCGCCCCGGCCGTTCGGCGGCATGCGCGAAGGCCCGCACCGTGCGGTACGGGCCTTCGCTTGCGTCATGCGTTTTCGGCGGTTGCCGAAGAACGTCAGATGACGCGGATGTTCTCGGCCTGCGGGCCCTTCTGGCCCTGCGTGACGTCGAACTCGACCTTCTGGCCCTCGAGCAGCTCACGGAAGCCCTGAGCGGCAATGTTCGAGTAGTGAGCGAAGACGTCGGCGCCGCCGCCGTCCTGCTCAATGAAGCCGAAGCCCTTTTCGCTGTTGAACCACTTCACGGTGCCGGTAGCCATAACCGTCTCCTAAATACTGGGGCATCAAGAACCCGCACCTCGCGGGCCTCAAGTAGCCGCGATCCCCATCCGGAGATAACACCGGACAAAACAAATGCGCCTGTTGGTTGGTACCAGCAGGCGCACACATACGTTCATGGGAACCAAAACTGCAACTGAGTCGACTCTAGCACGGTGGGCGCCGGAATGATCGGACAATTTTCGGCCGCTCCGGCAGGGGTGTCCGACGTCACGCAGCCGTCACCCGAGCCGTAACCCGCTGGTCACCGCAGGCTCGCCCGGCGGCCGCCCGCCCGTGACAGACGGGCGGGCCGGACCCGGGGCGTCCCAGGTCCGGCCCGCCCGGTGGGCGTCAGCGGGTGATCACCGGCGTCCGGCGTACTGCTCGTCGTCCGAGGTGCTGTGGCCGCCGGCCACCACGGTCGAGGAGCCGTGGCCCGCGATCTCCCCGTGCCCCGGCCACCAGGCCTTGCGGCCCAGCAGCGCGGTCAGCGCCGGGGTGAAGAACATCGCCATCACGAAGGCCGACACCGCGATGCCGAAGGCCACCGAGAAGCCGATCTCGCTGAAGAGCGTGTTTCCGGCCAGCATCATGGTGGCGAAGGTCGCCGCCAGGATGCCACCGGCGGCGGCGACGGTCGGACCGCCGTGCCGGACGGCCAGACCGGCCGCCTCGCGGGGGCTGTGGCCCTCCTGGGCCTCCTCGCGCAGCCGGGCGATCATCAGGATGTTGTAGTCGGTGCCGATCGCCACCACGAAGAGGTAGATGAACATCGGCAGCATGAACATGATCCCGGACTGGCTGCCGATCTTCAGGAACAGCAGGCTGGTGGCGCCGACCGTGGCGCCGAAGCCGAGGCCGACCGCCGCCATCAGGTACCACGGCGCGACCGCGCTGCGCAGCAGCAGGCCGAGGATCAGCATGATCAGCAGCGCCGCGATCGGGAAGACCAGCGAGTAGTCGTGCGCCATCGCGGTGTTGATGTCCTTGTAGACGGACGTGATGCCGCCGACGTAGGCCTGGGTCCCCTGCGGGGCCGAGCCGTGGGCCACGCTGCGCAGGCCGCCGATGGTGTCGATCGCCTGGTTGGAGGCCGGAGCGTCCTTCAGCGTGACGGTGAAGTCGGCGGTCAGGCCGTCCTTGCTCACGTTCGGCTGCGCGCCCACCTGGGCGACGCCCGCCACCTTGCCGAGCGCCTCGGCGTAGGAGGCGAAGGCGGTCTTGTCGAGCGGGCTGCCGTTGGTCGAGTTCAGGTAGACCTGCGACGGGTCGGCCGCGCCCGCCGAGAAGGCGGTCATCAGGGTGTTCTGGACGACCATCGACTCCTTGGTCTTCGGCATCGAGCCGGAGGCCAGGTCGAAGGTGCCCTTGTAGGTGGTGCCGCCGAGCGCGAGGAGCACCAGGAGCAGGCCCGAGACGGCCGCGACCAGGCCCGGCCGGCGCTGCACCATGTTGCCGAGGCCGGCGAACCGGGACTTGACCGGCTCACGCCGCCAGCGCTGCGAGGGCTGCAGGGCCTTGTTGCGGAAGACGAACTTGCGCACCACGTAGGTGAGCCCGCGCTCCCAGAAGAGCACCCGCTCCGGGATCAGCGAGAGCACGGCCGGCACCAGGGTGACCGAGGCGACCGCGGTGACGAAGACGGCGATGGCCAGCGAGGGGCCGAGCGCCTTGAACATGCCGAGGCTGGAGAGGATCAGCACGCTGAAGGCCACGATCACCGCACCGGCCGCCGAGGAGATCGCCTCGCCGACCCGGCCGACCGAGTTGACCATCGCGACCCGGCGCTCCTCGCCGGCTCGCAGCCGTTCGCGGTAGCGGAACATCAGGAAGAGGAAGTAGTCCGTCCCCACCCCGAAGAGCACGATGATCAGGATCGCCGAGACCGAGTTGTCGGCCTGCAGGCCGAAGAGCTTGGTGGCGTCGGCGATCAGCCCGTTGGCCACCGAGGAGAAGACGGCGATCATCAGGACCGGCAGCAGCGCGATGATCGGGCTGCGGAAGATCAGGAAGAGCGTCAGCAGGATGATGACGATCGTGCCGACGCCGATCAGCGCGTTGGCCAGCTTGGAGGAGTCCTGCTGGTCCAGGTTCTGCGCGGCCTGCCCACCGAGCTGGACCTTGAGGCTGCTGCCCGAGGCCAGCGTCTTGGAGTCGTCGCGGAGCTTCTTGGCCGCGTCCACGGCCGCCGGGTCGCGCTGCGAGTTCTTGTCGAACGCGATCATCGACAGCGCGTAACGGCCGTCCGCGGAGGTCGACTTGGCGCCGACCGGCACGATGGTCTGGACGAGCTTGATCTTCTCGTCGGTCAGCCCCTGGGTCACCTTGTTCATGGCGGCCTGGTCGGCGTCGGTCAGCTTGCCGCCGTCGGTGCGCTCGAAGAGCAGCATCGCCGAGGGCGTGAAGTTGGCCGGGAAGGCCCGCGCCTGGAGTTCCGAGGCCTGGATCGACTCGTAGTGCTTGGGCAGGAACGAACTCTCGTCCGTCTGCGCGGTCAGCGTCGGAGCGGTGGCGATGATGGCGATGGCGGCCACCACCCAGGCGGCGATCACCCACCAGGCCCGCCTGACGACGAATTCTCCGATTCGGTGGAACATGCTTGTGATGCCTCCTGGGCATGGTTCACCGTGGCCCTGCGGCACAGCTCTTCGGGCAACGGCTTGGGACCCGACGAAGGCAGGAGGCCTCGGCCGGTCGGCAGGTAAGCGTGAAGGCATCGTACGACAACTTGCTTGCCGACCGGCAAGCTACCCCGGCCTTCACGCTGCCCCCTAGGGGCGGTCCTCCCACCCCCGCCCCATCCTGACCTGCGAAGTGGCCCCGGCACCTCGTGCTCCGGGTGGAGACGCCTCCCCCTCAGGGTGGAGTTCAGGCGGTACCCAGGTCGGAGACGATCCTGGGGTTAACCCCACCCCGACCCTGGGGGCAGGCCCAGGGTGCACTCACCCGCTGGCTGGATTACCCCTCAACTGGCACTTCTCTAGTGTCAGTTGCGTAGCCGGAACGGAATCCGGCGCCGTCGCATCTCCTGGGGGAGACACCCGTGTCATCGAAACTGGGCCTGGCCGCCACCATGGGCGCCTGGAGCGCCCGCCATCGGAAGACGGCCGTCTTCGGCTGGCTGCTCTTCGTCGTCCTCGCCGCCTTTCTCGGCGGCGTGCACGGCAGCACCAAGGTCACCGATTCCGAGTCGATGCCCGGCGAGGTCGCCCGGGCCGCCAAGATCCTCGACCAGGCCGGCATCAAGAGCCCGGCCGGCGAGACCGTGCTGATCCAGAGCAGCGGCCAGAGCGCCGACTCCCCCGCCTTCCGGGCCACCGTCGCCCAGGTGGTGGCCGCGGTGAACGGCACCGGCAAGGTCGCCGACGTCCGCTCCCCCTACGACACCGGCGCGATCTCCGCCGACCGGCACTCCGCCCTGGTGCAGTTCAACCTGCCGGGCACCAGGGACGAGGCGGTCACCAACATCCCCACCGTGCTCGACGCGGTGGCCGGCGTCCAGAAGGCCAACCCGGGCACCACCGTCGAGGAGTTCGGCGAGGCCACGGCCGGCAAGTGGATGAGCGACAGCTTCAAGAACGACTTCGCCAGCGCCGAGTGGACCGCCGTGCCACTGGCGCTCGGCATCCTGCTGATCGCCTTCGGCGCACTGGTCGCGGCCGTGCTGCCGGTGGCACTCGCGCTGACCGCCTTCATCGCGGCCGGCGGGCTGGTCGCCCTGAGCAGCGGCATGCTGCACACCAGCGACGACGCCAGCTCGGTGATGCTGCTGGTGGGCCTGGCGGTCGGCGTCGACTACTGCCTCTTCTACCTGCGCCGCGAACGCGAGGAGCGGGCCGCCGGGCGGGACGCGGCGAGCGCGCTCAAGGTGGCCGCCGCCACCTCGGGACGGGCCGTGCTGGTCTCCGGGGTCACCGTGGTGGTCGCGATGGCCGGCATGTTCCTCACCGGGATCGCCGACTTCCAGGCGATGTCCTACGCCACCATCGTCGTGGTGATCACCGCCGTACTCGGCTCGCTCACCGTGCTGCCCGCACTGCTCTCGATGCTCGGCGACCGGGTCGACAAGGGCCGGGTGCCCTTCCTGCACAAGCTCAAGCAGCGCGACACCGGCAACGGCGGCCGGGTCTGGAACGCCGTGCTGACCCCGGTGCTGCGCCGCCCGCTGGCCGCCACCGTACTGGCCGGCGGCCTGCTGCTCGGCCTGTCCGCCCCACTGCTCACCATGCACACCGCGAACCTGACCTTCGAACAGCTGCTGCCCAAGGACAACGCGCTGGTCAAGACCTCGCAGCGGATCCAGGCCGCCTTCCCCGGCAGCCCCTCGCCGGCCACCGTGGTGGTCAAGGCCACCGACGTCAACTCCCCCGCGATGAAGCAGGCGATCACCGACTTCCAGGCCCGGGCGCTGGCCACCGGCCAGATGCACGGTCCGATCGGGGTCACCCTGCACGCCGATCAGAACATCGCCGTCATCGACGTCCCGCTCAACGGCAGCGGCAACGACAGCACCAGCAACAACGCGCTGAAGGCGCTGCGCTCCCAGGTGGTGCCGGACACCCTGCTCAAGGTCCCCGGCACCGAGGCCCCGGTGACCGGCAGCACGGCCGGCTCGTACGACTTCAACAAGCAGATGACCGGGAGCATGCTGCCCGTCTTCGGCTTCGTGGTCGCCTTCGCCTTCCTGCTGATGCTCGCCTCCTTCCGCTCGCTGGGCATCGCGGTCACCGCCGTCGTGCTCAACCTGCTCTCGGTCGGCGCCGCCTACGGTGTGCTCTCGCTGGTCTTCCAGCACGGCATCGGCGCCTCGCTGGTCGGCACCTCCGGGGTCGGCGCGGTGGAGACCTGGGTGCCGCTCTTCCTCTTCGTGATCCTCTTCGGGCTGAGCATGGACTACCACGTCTTCGTGGTCTCCCGGATCAAGGAGGCGCACGACCGCGGCCTGCCGACCCGGGCCGCGATCAGCCACGGCATCCGCTCCACCGCCGGGGTGGTCACCAGCGCGGCGGTCATCATGGTCGCGGTCTTCGCGGTCTTCGGCACCCTGTCGATGCAGTCCATGAAGCAGATGGGCGTGGGCCTGGCGGTCGCCGTCCTGGTGGACGCCACCGTGATCCGGGCCGTCCTGCTGCCCGCCGCGATGACCCTGCTGGGCGAGCGCAACTGGTACCTGCCCAAGTGGCTCGGCTGGCTGCCGGACCTCTCGCACACCGAGGCCATGCTGCCCCCGGTCACCCCGCGGGCCACCGACCCCGAGCCGGTGCTCGACCTGCCGGACGGCGCCCGGCACCGCCGGGTCGACGCCTGACGGTCCCTCAACCCCTCGTCCCACCGGCCGGTCCCCGCCTTCGCGGGGCCCGGCCGGTACGTTTGCCCCGTGATCGTTTTCGACGAGGCCCACGCCCGCGCCCTGCTCGCCCTCGCCTGCTCGGCGGCCGGCCTGCCCGACCCGGCCGGTGCCCGGCTGATCGCCCTGAGCGAGAACGCGGTCTTCGACCTCGGCGGCCCGGCGGTGGTCGCCAAGGTCGGCCGCGGGCCGGAGCTGGCCGAGCGGGCCGCACGCGAACTGGCCGTCGCCCGCTGGCTCGGCTCCGAGGGCATCCCGGTGGTCCGGCCCGCCCGCGACGTACCGGCCGCTGTGGTGGACGCCGCCGGACACCCCGTCACCTTCTGGCAGCGGCTCAGCGACCCGCTGCGCCCGGCCGCCCCCGCCGACCTCGGCCCGCTGCTGCGCACCCTGCACCGGCTGCCCGCACCGCCCGTCCCGCTGCCGCGCCGCGACCTGCTCTCCGGCGTCGAGCGCTGGCTGCGCGCCGCCGACGGGCACATCGACCCCGCCGACGCCGCCTACCTGCGCGCCCGCCGCGAGGAGTTCGCCGGCGCCATCGCCGAGCTGTCCGCGCACCTGACCCCGGGGGTGATCCACGGCGACGCGCTGCCGCGCAACGTGCACCTGGGCCCGGACGGGCCCGTGCTGCTCGACCTGGAGACCGTCTCGGACGACCTGCGCGAGCACGACCTGGTGGTCCTCGCGCTCAGTCACGACCGCTACGGCGTCCCCGACGCCGACTACCGCGCCTTCACCGACGCCTACGGCTGGGACGTGCGCGACTGGCCCGGCTGCGCGGTGCTGCGCGGGGCCCGGGAGACCGCCAGCGCCTCCTGGGTCGCCCAGCAGGCCCCCGGCAACCCGGCGGCGCTGGCCGAGTTCGGGCGCCGGGTGGCCTCGCTGCGTGACGGTGATGCCACGGTGCGTTGGTATGCCTTCTGACGGTCAGTCAGTGGTGAGAATTGTCTCAAGATCTTATGAATGTTTCGGAACTGCCGAATCGACGGCCATCGTCGTAGGGACAGTCGCACCGACTCCGGGCGGCTGAACGACGACAGGAGCCGCCGTCATGCCGGACCACGGCACCCCCCGCCCGCTCTTCCGCCGCGCCGCCCTGGGCTGCGCGGCCGTGCTCTCGCTCGCGCTCGCCTGCGCCTGCGGGACGGCGCAGGGCGCGCAGTCCGCGCCGCCCCAGGTGAGCGTGGGTCCGAGCAGCAGCGCCCCGACGACCACGCCGGCCCCGTCGATCCCACCTGTCACGCCGTCGTCACCGTTCTCGTCACCGTTCTCGTCCGCGGCCTCAGCCCCGTCCTCGGCGGCCACCGCGCCCTCCTCCGCCGCGGGGCCTACGACGAGCGCCCCGGCGAGCGGCACGCCTAGGCCCGCCTCCGGCACCCCGACGCCCGGCGCCTCCGCCCCGGCCGTCCCCTCGGCGCCGGGCGCCCCCAGCAGCACCCCCGCCGCGCCGGCCACCACCTCGGCGGCCCGGCCGCCCGCGCCCGTGGACCCGGCCGCCGCGATCGTCTACTCGACGGCCACCGGCGGCCGCAGCGTCGCGCTGACCTTCGACGACGGCCCCGGCCCCGCCACCCCCCAGATCCTGGACCTGCTCGCCCAGTACAACGCCAAGGCGACCTTCTGCGAGATCGGCCCGCAGGCCGCCGCCAACCCGGCCGTCGTCAAGCGCGTCCTGGCCGCCGGACACCGGCTCTGCGACCACACCGTGCACCACCCGCAGCCGATGCACACGCTGCCGCACGACACCCAGGTCTACGAGATCGACGCGGCCAAGGACATGATCACGCAGGCCGGCGGGCCCGACACCGAGGTCTCCTGGTTCCGCGCCCCCGGCGGCGACTTCAGCGCCGACAACCGCGCGATCGCCGTCCAGGACGGCCTGCGGCCGCTCGGCTGGACGGTCGACACCCGCGACTGGTCCCGCCCGGGCGCCGCCGCGATCCTCGCCACCGCGCAGCACGAGCTGCGCCCCGGCGGCATCATCCTGATGCACGACGGCGGCGGCGACCGCACCCAGACGGTGGCGGCGCTGAAGCTGCTGCTGCCCTGGCTGGTCCAGCAGGGCTACACCTTCGACTTCCCGGCGAGCTGACCTCCTCGCACTTCATGGACACCTGTCTGTAAACTCTGGACAGGTGTCCATGAAGTAAGGGAGTACGACCATGGCGACAGTCGCGACCGTGCTGGTCGGCCTGGTGGCCGCACTGCACGCGTACATCCTGGTGCTGGAGATGTTCCTCTGGGAGCGGGCCCCCGGCCGCGGACTCTCCGGCTTCGACGCGGCGACGGCCCGCGCGACCGCGCCGCTGGCCGCCAACCAGGGCCTCTACAACGGCTTCCTGGCCGCCGGCCTGGTCTGGGGCCTGATCGCCGCCGACCCGACCGGCTACCGGGTGCGGGTCTTCTTCCTGAGCTGCGTCCTCGTGGCCGGCCTGTACGGCGGCGCCACCGCGAACCGGCGGATCCTGCTGGCCCAGGCACTGCCCGGCGCCCTCGCCCTGGCGGCCGTCCTGGCGGCGGGATGACCACGCCGGCCGGCGACCCGCGCACGGCCCGGACCCGCGCACGGCTGCGGGCGGCCCTGCTGGCGGAGTGCACGGAGCGCCCACTGGCCGAGATCGGCGTGGCCGCCCTGGCCCGCCGGGCCGGCCTCGGCCGGGCCACCTTCTACCTGCACTACCCCGACCTGCAGGCACTGGCCGTCGACGCCTGCGCCGAGGTGGTCCGGGAGGCCGTGGACGCCCTGCACGCCTGGCGCGGCAGACCCGACCCCGCCGTCCCGCCACCGGCCCTGACCACGTTCTTCGCCGAACTCACCCCACACGCCCCGCTCTACCGCACCCTGCTGAGCCCCGGCGGCGGCGGCCCGCTGGGCACCCTGCTGCACCGCGAACTACGCGCCCGCAGCCGCACCGAACGAACCCTCGCCGCCGCCCCCGCCCCCGACCTGGTCGCCTCCGCCGTGGCAGCCACCTTCGCGGGCGTCCTGGCCGACTGGCTGCACGAGGAGATCGAGGCCACCCCGCAGGAGGTGGCAGCCCAGGTCTGGAGCCTCCTGGTAGCCCTCCACCGCGCCATCGGCCGCCCCGACCCCGAACGAGACTGACAGACCGTCAACCCGCCAAAGGGAGCCCGGCCGCACCGTGGTCGGGTTCGCCACCCCTCGGTCACCGCACGCCCTGGACGGATCTCATGGGCCGTCACGGCCGGGTCACACCGACCGGTCGGGGGCGGACACGAAATGATCAGCTGCCAGAATGATCGTCATGAAGTCACCACTGCGGGCCACAGCCGCAGCCGTCCTGCTCATCGCCGGGTTCGGCGTGACCGCCTGCAGCTCAGCCGGCTCGGCCACGTCAGCTGCCCCAGCCACGTCGGCCGCCTCGGCTCCGGTCGACCAGGGCCGGACAGTAGTCGCCTTCACCCCCGATCAGCCGCTGAACGACGGTCAGCTCCATCAGGCCGCCGACCAGATCCGCCGCCGCGCCGAGCAGGTCGGACTCAAGGATCCGCAGGTCACGGTGGGCTCCGGTACCGTCTCGCTCTCCGCCGCCGGGGCGGTCGGCGATCGGGCGGCCGCGCTCGGACACCAGCCGGTCCTGGAGTTCCGCCCGGTCATAGCCGAGGCGATCCAGGCCACACTGAGCCCGCAGGGCAGTCCGCCGACCCTCGGGACCGTTCCTGCCGAGCTGCGGCAGCAGTTCTACGCGCTCAAGTGCACGGCCCCCGTAACCGGTACCCGACCCACCGACCCCGGCGCCGATGCCGTCGCCTGTGACGGCGCGACCGGTCCTGGGCTCCGCTACGTGTTCGCCCTCGGCCCGGTGGCCGTCAAGCAAGCCGAGATCTCGGCGAGCAGCGCCTCCCAGGACCCGCAGAGTGGCGCCGACGACTGGGCCGTGCTCCTGCGCTTCGACGCGAAGGGCTCAGCTGCCTTCACCACGTTCACCGGTCAGCTCGCCATCCAGGCGACCCCCGCCAACCAGTGCGCGGTCGTGCTGGACGGAACCGTCGTCTCCCACCCCTTCCTCAAGCAGGCGGTCACCGCCGGCGCCGCGGAGATCAGCGGCGCGTTCACCGAGGACCAGGCGAGGACACTCGCCGCCCAGCTGTCCACCGGCAGCCTTCCCGCCGAGTTCCACGCGGGTACCCCCGCCCGCTCACCCGCCTCCTGAGGTCACACCCCGAGCTCACGCCTGCCCGGGGATGACCGGCCAGGCCGGCTCGACGACGGCTGCCGGGTCCTTGGTGCGTCGTAGGTACTCCTGCAGGGAGGCGGACTGCTCGGCTGCCGCCCGTATCTGGAGGACGTGGAGATCCGTGGGCAGCATCAGACCGATGGGCTGATAGGTCTCGCCCATCCGGCGCGCGACCTGTGCTGCGGCCACGGCGTCGGCGCTCGCGTTGTGCGCGTCCTCCAGCAGGACCCCGTAGTGGGAGCAGAGGGCGTGCAGGGCCCGCCTGCCCTTTCGGTACCGGTCCACGTGCTTGTCCAGCACCAAGGGGTCGATGACGGGCGAGAGCGGGGCGCCGAGCCGCTCACCGACCGAGGCGACCTGGTGTCTGCGGCACTCGCGGTCCAGCAGGGACAGGTCGTACCGGGCGTTCATCACCACCAGGGGCGTGCCGGAGCGCAGCACCTGGACGACGGCCCGCGTGATCTCCTCGATCGCGGAGGCGGGTTGGAGCCCGTGCTCGCGGGCGCGGTCGGTCGAGATGCCGTGGATCGCCGACGCCTGCTCGGGTATCGCCACGCCCGGGTCGAGCAGCCAGGTCCGCTCGTCCGACACGAGCCCGTCCGGCTCCAGCCGGACGATCGCGGCGGTGACGATGCGATCGGTCTCGATGTCCGTGCCGGTCGTCTCCAGGTCGAAGGCCACCAGTGGCCCGCTGATCCAGCTCATCACCAGGTCCTTCCGTCCGGCCTGCTCATCGACGGGACCCATCATCGCCCCCACCTGTGACAGTTCGGCCGCGGGGTGACCGGCCCGGCCGGCCGGCGGGCGGCCGCGGAGAGGGCCGAGCGCCGTCCGAGCCGCTCTCGCGGTCCGGACGGCGCTCGGCCGAGGCGACGTCAGGCCGCCGCGAACATCCCGCGGCCGAGCCAGTCCGAGCCGTCCCGCACGCCCGGCAGGACGAAGAAGTAGCCGCCGCCGGTGGGCGAGATGTAGTCCACCAGTGGTTCGTCGATCAGCCGGGTCTGGGTGGCCTCGAACTGGCGGACCACGTCCTGCTGGTAGCAGCAGAAGGCCAGGCCCATGTCGAGGTTGCCGACCTTGTCGACGCCGCGGTCGTAGTTGTAGCCGCGGCGCAGGATCCGCGAGTCGTCGGTCTTGTCGGTGCGCGGGTTGGCGAGCCGGATGTGGGCGTCCACCGGGATCACGGTGCCGTCCGGGTCCTTGGCGTAGTCCGGGGCGTCGGTCTCCTTGGCGCCGTCCAGCGGTGCGCCGGTGTCCTTGCGGCGGCCGAACATCTTCTCCTGCTCGATCAGCGAGACCCGGTCCCAGAACTCGACCAGCATCCGGATGACGCGGATCACCTGGTAGCTGCCGCCGGTGGCCCAGGCGGGCTCGCCGGCGCCGTCCTTGACCCAGACCAGCTTGTCCATCTCGCGCCCGGACTTCACGTCCGGGTTGACGATGCCGTCCTTGAAGCCGAGCAGGTTGCGCTGGGCGCCGGCCGGGCGCGGGGCGTTCTGGAAGCCGTCGATCCGCCACTTCACCTGCATCGCGCCGCGAGTGTGCCGCGCTATGTCGCGCAGCGCGTGCAGCACGGTGTCCTGGCTGCTCGCGCAGATCTGCAGGGAGAGGTCGCCGTGCAGCTCGGCGGCCTGCAGGTTGTCGTTGGGGAAGGTCTTCATCGGGCCGAGCTTGACCGGCTTGGCCTTCGCCAGCCCGTAGCGGCCGTCGAAGAGCGAGGCGCCGACGCCGACCGTGACGGTCAGGTTGTCGGCCGGCACGGTCGGGCCGAGGATCCCGTTGTCGGACGGCGGCGCGCCGACGCCCAGGTCCGGCGGGGTGCCGCCGGCGGTCAGGAAGCGGATCCGGTCGGTCAGGGTGTGGAAGAGGTCCTCCAGCGCCTTGCGGTCCGGGGCGATCACGTCGAAGGAGACGAACGCGGCGCTGGTCTGCTGCGGGGTCAGCACGCCGGCCTGGTGCTCGCCGT
>FTKT01404681.1_pt1 | contig 14043 bp, 11 predicted proteins | sample 1658271 | NCBI WGS metagenome assembly FTKT01 (sample SAMEA3914811, study PRJEB12502) | metagenome | biome: forest; material: soil | place: Canada | collected 2011-08-04 | depth 0.3 m | reverse complement strand
TCTTCTTCTTCGCCGGCGGCCCGGGCCAGAGCGCCGTCGGCCTGGCCGGCACCATCGAGCACCTCACGTCGCGCCTGGGCGCGCGGCGCGACCTGGTGCTGATCGACCAGCGCGGCACCGGCCACAGCGCGCCGCTGCAATGCGACGTGCCCGAGCCCGAGGAGGCCCTCGCGCGCGCGCTCGACCGCTCGCGCGCGGTCGCCGCGCTCGAGGCCTGCCGCGCGAAGCTGCAGCAGCTGCCCTGGGGCGACCTGCGCTTCTACACCACCACCATCGCGATGGCCGATGCAGACGCCGTGCGCGTCGCCCTCGGCGCCGACAAGGTCGACCTCATCGGCATCAGCTACGGCACGCGCGCGGCGCTCGAATACCTGCGGGCGTATCCGAAGCACGTGCGCCGCAGCGTCATCGACGGCGTGGCGCCGCCCGACATGGTGCTGCCCGTCAGCGACGACATCGACGCGCAGGCGGCCCTGCAGGCGCTGTTCCGCGACTGCGCCGCCGAGAAGGCCTGCGCGGCCGCGCATCCGGCGCTGGCCGGGCATTGGCAGGCGTTGCTGGCGTCGTTGCCGCGTCCCGTCGACCTGGCCGGCCCCATCACCGGCAAGCCGCTGCACGTGACGATGACGATGGAGGCCGTGCGCGGCCTCGTCCATTCGCCGCTGTACACGCCGGCGCTCGGCGCGATGCTGCCGTACGCCATCGACGAAGCGGCGGCGGGGCGCTTCGGCCCGTTGCTGGCGCTGTCGACGTCCACGGGAGGCCTGCCCACCGACCTGTCGGAGGGCCAGCACTTCTCCGTCATCTGCGCGGAGGATGCGCCGCGCCTGCCGCCCGTCACCGGGGCGGGCGAGGAGCCGGGCGCGCTGGGCCTGTACCGCGCCGTGTGCGCACACTGGCCGCGCGGCGACGTGCCGGCCGCGTTCTACACGATCCCGGCCAGCGCCTCGCCGGTGCTGCTGATGTCCGGCGGGCTCGACCCGGTGACGCCGCCGCGCCACGCCGAGCGCGTGGCCAAGTCGCTGGGCGCGAACGCACGCTCCCTGGTCGTCGCCAACAGCGGCCACAACGTCACCGCAATCGCCTGCATGCGCGACGCCGTGTTCCATTTCGTGGACGCCGCCACCGACGCCGCAGCGCAGGCGGTGGACATGAACTGCGCCGCCAAGCTGCCGCGTCCCCTCGCGTTCCAGCCCCTGCTGCCCGCGCGCGCCGTGCCCGCCGCCAACGACCCGAATCGTTTCGACGACCCGTCGCCGCACGCGCCCGACGCCGCCGCGTCGTCTGCACCGAAGGATCCGCGATGATCGCGATGGACGACCTGCGCAAGCAGTTCACGAGCGGCCGCGGCCGCAGGGCCCGCACGGTGGTCGCCGTCGACGGCATGACGCTGCATGCGCAGGACGGCGCCATCACCGGCCTGCTGGGGCCCAACGGCGCCGGCAAGACCACCAGCCTGCGCATGCTCGTGGGCCTGGTGACGCCCGACAGCGGCACGATCCGCGTCGACGGCATCGACATGCGCCACGATGCGCAGGGCGTGCGCGCTCGGCTGGGCGTGCTGTCGGACGCGCGCGGCCTCTATCCGCGCCTGACCGCCCGCGAGAACATCGTCTACCACGGCCGCCTGCACGGCGTGGCCGACGAGGTGGCGCAGGCGCGCTGCGAGCACCTGGCCAGGCTGCTGGAGATAGAGGCACTGCTCGATCGCCGCACCGACGGGTTCAGCCAGGGAGAACGCATGAAGACGGCGCTCGCGCGCGCGCTCGTGCACGACCCCGCCAACATCGTGCTGGACGAGCCCACCAACGGACTCGACGTGGTGGCCACGCGCGCGCTGCGCGAGGCCCTGCGCGTGCTGCGCGACGAGACGGGCAAGTGCATCGTCTTCTCCACGCACATCATGCAGGAGGTGGAGCGCCTGTGCGACCGCGTCGTGCTGGTGGCGCACGGCCGCCACATCGCCGACGGCACCGTGGCCAGCCTGTGCGAGCAGGCCGGCTGCGATGATTTCGAGGACGCCTTCGTGCGCCTCGCGTTCGGCACGGAGGGCCAGCCGCAATGAACATTCCCGCCGCGATGTGGACGGTGTTCGTCAAGGAGCTCAAGGACGCGCTGCGCGACCGCCGCACCTTGATGGTGGTGTTCTTCACCTCGATCGCCATGGGCCCGCTGATGCTCGTGCTGCTGTCGTCGCTGGTGGGCAAGTACGAGAAGCGCGCCGAGGCGCGCGAGATCGTCACGATCGGCCTCGACGCCGCGCCCACGCTGCGCAACTACCTCGAGCGCCAGACCTTCGTCATCAAGACGGCGCCCGCCGGCTGGGAGAGCCAGCTCAAGGACAGCAAGCTGGGCGATCCCGTCGTGATCGTGCCCGCCAACTTCGAGGACGACCTCGCCCACGGCCAGGCGCCGCGGATCCAGCTCGTCTACAGCAGCGCCAACGGCCGCGCGCAGTCCGGCGTCGGCCCCATCGAACGGCTGCTGCAGGGCTTCGGGCAGGAGCAGGCCGCGCTGCGCCTGATCGCGCGCGGCGTCGCGCCCGGCGTGATGAACGTGTCCAGCGTCGACGAACACGACATCGCCGACAACGCCTCGCGCGCCGCCCAGCTCACCAGCATGGTGCCCATGTTCGTGATGATGGCGGTCCTGTACGGCGCCCTCAACGCCGCCCTCGACACCACCGCCGGCGAGCGTGAACGCGGATCGCTGGAGCCGCTCCTGGCCACCCCCGCCGCACGCGCGGCACTGGTGGTGGGCAAATGGGGCGCGGTGTTCGCGCTGGGGCTGCTGATCGCGGTGTTGTCGTGCATGAGCTTCCTGCCCGCGCAGAGCCTGCTGCGAAGCGAGTCGCTCGCCGCGCTGTTCCGCTTCGGCTGGGCCGAGGCCGCCTGGTTCATCGGCCTGCTCGCCCCGCTCGCCGCGGCCCTGTCCGCCCTGATGATGGCCATCGCCATCCGCTGCAAGACCTTCAAGGAGGCGCAGGCCAACACCGTCGTGCTCACGCTGGCCGTCACCATGACGCCCCTGGTGAGCATGTTCAACCAGGAAGGCGAGTCCGCCTGGAACCTGTGGGTGCCCGCGCTGGCGCAGTCCACCCTGATGAACCGCGTCCTGAAGAACGCCCCCATCAGCGCACTCGATGTCGCGCCCGGGCTGTTCATCTGCGTTGCGTTGACGGCGGGGGCGTTGATGTTCGTGAGTTGGCAGTTGACGCGGCGGGCGGCGCAGTAAGGCGGGGATCGTCGGGTTCGCCAAGGCGATCCAGGGCCCTCGATACCCTGACCAGGCGATGCGCTGGGCGCGGGCGGATGTTACTGTCTGGCTTGCGGCAAACTGAACGTTTTCTCGGGCCACGCGCGATCTCGGTCACATCCGATTGCGACGCATTGCCGATGGGTCACCCACGAGGGATCAGGCGACCAAGCTGTCAGCCGGCCACTACGTGGGCCGTGCGGGTACGCAGGTTCAACGACTGCCATTCATTTCCAGCGGTCACCACGGTTGTGCTTCAAAAAATCGAGCGAACACAAATGGAATCGCAATTCAGTCGAAGGTGCCAGGCGATCCTTCATGTCGAATCAGTGAGCGAGTTCTCACAGCATATTGCGGAGTTCACAGAGTCTCTTGGCTTGGACATAGTCGGCGCAACCGTCATTACGGACCATTCCTGCGGATTGACTCAATTCGAATCAATCACGAATGCTCCCAAAGGCTATCTTGAGGATTTTCAAGACCTAGCCGCCGCAAGGCTTGACCCCGTATCGCAGCACTGCAAGCGCACATCGTTGCCCATCGTGTGGGATCGAGACGTTTATGTTTCATGTGGACGCGAAGACTTCTGGGAACGCCAAGCCGCCTTTGGACTGCGAAGCGGCATATCCATGGCGTTCCACCTTCCCAGGGGGCGCCATTTTCTGTTTGGCGCGACTTCGAGCCAGCTTTCTTGCGGAAGCGAAAAACGAGTCCGCGAACTTGTCGAGGACGTGCATCAATTCGCCGCCTATGCTCAAGCTGCAGCGTTCGCCCTTTGCATTCCGTATCAACAGACCGGCGACGGAGCGGCATTGGCAAAGGGAGAGTTGGAAGCATTGCGTTGGAACGCTGAGGGGCTAAGCGATTGGGAAGTGGGGCGCAAAATGTCCATTTCGGCCACTGAGGTCGCTCTACGCCTGCGACGAGCAATGCTGAAACTGGGATGCGCAAACAAGTACGAAACCGCACTCCGAGCCATACGACTCGGTCTGTTGAGCTGTGACTAGGGCTTCGCTTGTCGAGTCGCTAAGTCTTCAGGAGACGACGGACCTCTTCCTGCCACGGTAGTCGTCGCACGAACTGGTTGAAATGTAAGGCTGCGTCGGAGGGAGTCAACACTTGCCCGTCGCCACTCAGAAGTCGCATGTTGGTCACAACCTGCATTGGGTCTACCATCGCGACTACACCACTGCCGACTTCCACCCAGTCCCAGGCTAGTCCTGCGTCACCATCGTCGCAGAATCGTCCCCAAAGCGTGTGGCCCGAGCAGCGCCCGGGGATACCTGCTACGTTGGTCACACGTGTAGCAAGATGTCTGAAGCGCGGCTTCCGGCTCGAATTTGCGCGCCAGAATACGGTTGGCCACGAGTACAGCGTCAAAGGCGGTGCGACGGGATGACCCGTTGAGGTGACTTGAGTTAGCGATCGTGTCTGCATGCCTTAAGTCTGAGGAATCTTCAATGCCCGCACTAGCTGTCAACCCTGTCAGGGTGATCGCAGTCTCCGCGTCGAGCTCGACCCTCTCAGGGGCATCGGTGTTGACACTCGCAATGGCCTACTGCGTGGAGCAGTGCTGATGGCCGCGCGAATGCTGCATGGGGGATATCTGTCCGTCTTGGAGGCAAAAACACCTTTAGATTTTCGAAACGAGGTGATTAACTTTGCCCAAACACTTGGCTTTAACACTGTATCGGCGATGGCGGTGATAGACCGCTCTGCCTCCGGGCCAGAATTTCATACCATAGATAATACGCCTCAAGCATTTACGCAGGTTTATCACGATACCGGACTGGCTCAACTCGACCCCGTGATGCAGCATTGCAAACGCGCAGCGGTACCTATTATCTGGGATCAAGATACCTACGTCTCTCAAGGCTTCGGAGACATGTGGGAGCATCAAGCCAGATACGGGTACCAGACTGGCATAGCGCTTGCGATCCACCTTCCTGACGGCCGACACTTCTCGATGGGCGTCGATCGCGACCGCCCGCTCTCGTCAAAGCCGCAAATTCTCACTCGAATAGTTGCTGACCTTCAGCTTTTTGCAGTGCATGCTCAGGATGCCGCATTCAGAATATTTACGCCGCAACCACCAAATATTCAAGGTGGCCCGTCGCTTACGCCGCGCGAATTAGAGGCGCTAAGATGGACTATGGACGGCAAGACGGCATGGGAAGTGGGAACAATCATGAGCATTTCCGAGCGAACTGCGGTGCTACACATTCAGAATGCGATGCACAAGCTGAATAGCGTAAACAAGCACCAAGCGGTCCTGAAGGCTCTGAGACTCGGCCTGCTCGCCTGAAGATTGGGCTAGACCACCCTGTAAGACTTGACAGTGTCCCGGCACGTTGAGACCTGCTTCAATCCCTACATAGCGCACCGATTGCGCGGGATATCGGAGAGATCTCATGACCAGTTCATTCATCAGCCAAGTCCGTGCGTGCTTTTTCGCTCGTGAAGTGCTTGATGCCTCGAATGCCGAAATACAGCCCTCAGCGACCCCGATGCAAACATTGTCAAACGACGATCTGCGCAACATTGCTGGTGGTGATGTCGCAGTGGTCAACGGCTCGCCGAAGGGCTCTTGGTAGGCGAACTCGACTACCAGTGCTGAGCCAGATTTAGCTTACCGAACACGTTCCCAAGACCCTCCACAATCAGCCCATCCAGTTCCGGGAAAGTCGCTCACGCGACGGAAGCGCTTACTGAAGCTGATTGACTCTTGGGGTGCCGACGGCCTCCGTCGGCACCCCGTTCTTTTTCGGTGGGTTCAGGAAATACTGTCGATGCCGCGTAGCGAGTGCTTGCACTCCCGCGGCATTTGTCGTTTCAGGCGGGGCGGGTCGCGTGTTCGAGCTGGGTCAGCCAGTGGATCGCATGCGCCGTGCTCTCGCCGCACATCTCGTGGGACGGCTGCAGGCCGGCGCAGAACGGTGGGCGGCTGGGGTGGCCGAAGATGCGGCAGCGCATGTCGGCGTCGAGCTGGACGCAGGGGACGCCGGCCGGCTTGCCGTCGGGCATGCCGGGGATCGGACTGGTGATCGACGGCGCGGTGCAGCAGGCGCCACAGCCCGGGCGGCACGTCGCGGCGAGGGCAGGGCGGTTGTTCGCGGGTTCGGGCAGGATGGCCGGCATGCGCGGATTGTCCTCGCTGGTGGCGCGCGCGCGCGAGGCCGCCTAAAATCACGGTTTCCCCCACCCGCCTCCGTGCGGCGCGATCCTGGCGATCGCGCCGCGCGTCGCAGCGCGGGCTCCCCCTTCGATCCGGCCGTGACGGTTCGGGTCATGCGCAGTGAGTTGCCGGTGATCTACCCCCAGGAATTCGACGTCATCGTGGTCGGCGGCGGCCATGCCGGCACCGAGGCCGCGCTCGCTGCGGCCCGCATGGGCAGCGCCACGCTGCTGCTGACGCACAACATCGAGACGCTGGGGCAGATGAGCTGCAATCCGTCGATCGGCGGCATCGGCAAGGGTCACCTGGTCAAGGAGGTCGATGCGCTGGGCGGCGCGATGGCGGCCGCGACGGACGAGTCGGGCATCCAGTTCCGCATCCTCAACGGCTCGAAAGGGCCGGCCGTGCGTGCGACGCGCGCCCAGGCCGATCGCATCCTCTACAAGGCGGCCATCCGGCATCGCCTCGAGAACCAGCCCAACCTGTGGCTGTTCCAGCAGGCGGTCGACGATCTGGTCGTGGAGTCGGCGGACGGCGTCGACCGCGTGACCGGCGCAATCACGCAATCCGGCATCACGTTCCGCGGCCGCACCGTGGTGCTGACGGCGGGCACGTTCCTCGACGGCAAGATCCACATGGGGCTGCAGAACTACAGCGCCGGGCGGGCGGGGGATCCGCCGGCGCAGCGCCTGTCCGCGCGGCTGAAGGAACTGAAGCTGCCGCAGCGCCGGCTCAAGACGGGCACGCCGCCGCGCATCGACGGCCGCTCCATCGATTTCTCGCAGCTGGTGGAGCAGCCGGGCGACGGCATGCCCGACGCCGACGGCCGCATCACGACGGCGATGCCGGTGTTCAGCTTCATGGGCAACGCAGCGCAGCATCCGCGCCAGATGCCGTGCTGGATCACCAACACCAATGCCCGCACGCACGAGATCATCCGATCCGGCTTCGACCGCAGCCCGATGTTCACCGGCGTCATCGAGGGGGTGGGGCCACGCTATTGCCCCAGCATCGAGGACAAGGTCAATCGCTTCGCCGACAAGGACTCGCACCAGATCTTCCTGGAGCCCGAAGGCCTCACGACGAACGAGTTCTACCCGAACGGCATCTCCACCTCGCTGCCCTTCGACATCCAGCTGGCCGCCGTCCGGTCCATGGCTGGCCTGGCCAACGCGCATATCCTGCGGCCGGGCTACGCGATCGAATACGACTACTTCGACCCGCGGGAACTGAAGAGCACCTTCGAGACGCGAGCGATCTCCGGATTGTTCTTCGCCGGCCAGATCAACGGCACCACCGGCTATGAAGAAGCGGCGGCGCAGGGCCTGTTCGCCGGGGCCAACGCCGCGCTGCTTGCGGCCGGCCGGGCTGACGGCTTCGTCCTTCGGCGCGACCAGGCGTACCTGGGCGTGCTGGTGGACGACCTGATCACCAAGGGCGTCACCGAGCCGTACCGCATGTTCACGAGCCGTGCCGAGTTCCGGCTCCAGCTGCGCGAAGACAACGCCGACCTGCGGCTGACGGAGCTTGGCCGCCAGCTGGGCCTGGTCGACGACGTCCGCTGGACACACTTCAACCGCAAGCGCGATGTGCTCGCGCGCGAGACCGAGCGGCTGCGTTCGACCTGGGTGCACCCCAACAACCTGCCCGCGGCCGATGCGGAGCGCCTGCTCGGCAAGGCGCTGGAGCACGAGCATTCGCTGATGGACCTGCTGCGCCGTCCCGGCATCGACTTCGACACCATCGTCGAGGCAACCGCAATCGCCCGGCCCGCAGTCGATGTTTCACGTGAAACACTGAGCCAGGAACTGGGCACCCAGCTCGCCAGCGAAGTGATCGAGCAACTCGAGATCGCCACCAAGTACGCCGGCTACATCGACAAGCAGAACGAGGAAGTCAGCCGCGCCCAGGGCCTGGAAGAGCTCGCCCTGCCCGCGGAGCTGGACTACAACCAGGTCACCGCGCTCTCCTTCGAGGTGCGCCAGAAGCTGACGCAGCACCGCCCGCAAACACTGGGACAGGCGACCCGGATCTCCGGCGTCACCCCCGCCGCGATCTCGCTCCTGCTCGTCCATCTCAAGAAGAAGCGCTTCAAGGGCTTCTCGAATCCCAACGCCTCTCCCGCAGAACATGCAGCCTGAATACGGTGACCCGTCCCGCCTGGACGGTCAACTCGAGGCCCTTGCCCCCCGACTAGGACTGACGCTGACGGCGACGGAACGCGAGCGACTGCTGGCCTACATGGCCCTGATCCAGCGCTGGACCAAGGTCTACAACCTGACCGCCGTGCGCAATACCGGCGAGATGTTCACGCACCACCTGCTCGACTGCCTGGCGGTCGTCGTGCCTTTGCGTGAGGGCACCGGCGCCGCAGGGCAGGGGAGCCTGCGGGTGCTCGACGTTGGCAGTGGCGCCGGGCTGCCGGGCGTCATCCTCGCGATGCTCAACCCGGCGTGGCAGGTCACCTGCGTCGACGCCGTTGCCAAGAAGGCGGCCTTCATCCGCCAGGCCGCCGTAGAACTGGGGCTGACGAACCTGCATGGCGTCCATGGCCGGGTCGAGGCCCCCGGCACCTTCAAGACGCCCGAGTTCGACCTGGTCACCTCGCGCGCCTTCGCCTCGATCCTGGACTTCACCACGCTCACCCGTCCGCTGCTCGCGGCCGGCGGCCAATGGGCCGCAATGAAGGCCAACCTGTCCACCCAGGAGCAGGCCGAGATCCCACCGAACGTCGAGATGTTTCACGTGGAACAACTCGAGGTGCCGGAATTGAACGAAAAACGCTGCCTCGTGTGGCTCCGGCCCCAGTAATGCGCTGACGACTCGGCGCAACAGCCCCGACAATAGCCCCAGGCACCACAGCGCTTTCATCGGTCATCCATGGCGAGAATTTTCTGCATTGCGAATCAGAAGGGCGGCGTCGGCAAGACCACCACCACGGTGAATCTCGCGGCGGGTCTGGCGCTCGTCGGCCAGCGCGTGCTTCTGGTCGATCTCGATCCGCAAGGCAACGCCACGATGGGTTCAGGCATCCAGAAGCGTGACCTGCCCCTCACCGTCTACGACGTCCTGCTGGAAAGCGCGACGATCCAGGAAGCCGCGCAACGCTCCACCAGCGGCGGCTACGACGTGCTGGGTGCGAACCGCGAACTGGCGGGCGCCGAGGTCGAGCTGGTGGCCCTGGAGCGTCGCAACGAACGGCTCCGGCACGCGCTGAAAGCCGTTTCCAGCGACTACGACTTCGTCCTGATCGACTGCCCGCCGTCGCTGAACCTGCTCACCCTCAACGGTTTGTGCAGTGCCCACGGCGTCATCGTGCCGATGCAGTGCGAGTACTTCGCGCTGGAAGGCGTGTCCGACCTGGTCAACACGATCAAGCAGGTCCACGCCAACCTCAACCGCGACCTGGAGCTGATCGGCCTCCTGCGGGTGATGTTCGATCCGCGCATCACGCTGCAGGTGAACGTCAGCGACCAGCTCAAGGCGCACTTCGGCGACAAGGTGTTCAACACCGTGATCCCGCGCAACGTTCGCCTTGCCGAGGCCCCCAGCTACGGCCAGCCGGGTGTCGTCTGGGATCCGACTTCACGTGGCGCCGTCGCCTTCATCGAGTTCGCGCGCGAGATGGTCGAGCGCGAGAACAGCCCGGCGCTGGCCGATCGCTGAACTTAGGGCTCGACGTTCGGATCGCGCAGCAGCTCGCGCAAGGGCCCGAACGTCCACGAGCGCAGCGCCATCACGGCAGTGAACCCGCGCTTGTGTGCGTTTGGCAGGCGCTGGTCGGCCAAGTGCTGCTGGGCGAAATCCTGGGCCAGGCGCTGCAGCCGCTCCTGGAACACCTTGGCCATCGGCAGGCTGATGTGGCCGTGCACCAGGCTCAGCATCTCGCTCTCGCCGTCGAAGCCGCCCGAGAAGTAATCGACCACCCCGTGGTCACGGAAGAACTGCATCACCGGCCCGTTCGAGCGCCAGCGGAACGTCTTGGCCACTTTCAGCCGGTAGCGGTTCAACGGCTTCAGATCGATGATGCCGAGCCGGTCGAGCTGGGTCAGGTGGCGCACCGCCTCGGCATCGGTGAATGCGTACATGCCCATGATCTGCTCGTAGGGCCACTGGCTCAGCGTGCACAGCGCCATCACCAGCAGGCGCTTGTCGCCGACGACTGCGCGCTCCTGTTCCAGCGTCAGCTCGTCGCGCAGCAACTCCAGGTCGGCCACCTTGCGCGCCAGCTCGGAGAAGTCGCACTTGAGCACGCGGCAGATCTCGTCGATCCGCTTCAGGGGCATGTCCCCCTTGGCGAACATGCGCTTGACGCTCGATTCGGCCAGGCCGAGTTCGCGACCGAGGTCGGCGTAGGTCAGGCGAGCGAGTTTCAGTTCGCTCTTGAGGACGTTGACGATCTCGACGGTGGTGCTCATGGCGGAGGGGCTGAAAGTATCTGCGGACGATACCTCACGACGCGACGGTCGGGACTCGTCGCAATCCAATTGCCACGCAGACGGGCGCCCACCACCATCGCGATTTCTCAACAGCGGATGTTTCACATGAAGCCCCCCTCTGGTTTGCCCGTCATTTGGGCCCTGCTCATCGCCCTGGCCGCCGTCGGACCCGCGCGCGCTCAACGCACGTCGAGCGAGATCAGCGACGCCTCGTTGGTGCCCGTGGCGATCTCGGTGGCGCTGCCGATCGTCCTGGTCGCGGGCGTCGGCTCCATCGTGGTGACCGGCGTGCAGGCGAGCGCCGAAGGCACCGTCTGGGTAGTCGAGAACGTCGCCGACGGCGTGAAGGGCAGCATCTGTTTCGCCGGCCACGTGGTCGGAGGCGCGGCGGTCGCGGTGGGCACGGTGATCACCGTCACCGCGGTGGCCACCGGCATGGTGCTCAGTGCCGCCGGGCATGTGATCGCGTTCGTCCCGAACGAGATCGGCCGCTCCCTGTCGTACAACCAGCGGGTGTCGCGATGAGCCGCGCCGCACGCTGGCTGCGTGCCGTGGTGGGCGCGCTCGCGATCGCCTCGCCGGCGGCCTGGGCCGGCCAGGCCTGCGACGCGACGCCGCCCGACACGCTCGGCATGACCCGAGCCCTCGGCCTGGCCGAACGCGTGCGGCAGCGCCTGGACGCCAGCGATGCCCAGGTCGTGATCATCGCCCGCGCCGGCCAGGACCTGCGCAAGTACGGGCTGAACTGGTCGCACCTCGCCTTCGCCTATCGGGAGGACCCCGCCACAGTCCCGGCCTGGCAGGCGCCCGCCGGCGCCGCGCTCTTCGATGGCCCGCTCCCGCCGCGTCCGCCGCGCAGCACCTGGCGCATCGCGCACAAGCTCAACCAGTGCGGCACCGCGGAGGCGGCCGTCTTCCGCCAGGGCCTGGCCGAGTTCTTCCTCGACACGCCGTTCCGCTACGAGGCTGCCTTCGTCGTCCCGGCCCCCGAGGTGCAGGCCGCGCTGATGCAGGTGCTGACCGACGACCGCCGCCTCGTGCAATGGCACACGCCGGCCTACAGCGTCGTCGCCTACCCGTGGTCGACGCGCTATCAGCAGAGCAACCAGTGGGCGCTCGAGACGCTGGCCGGCTCGCTCGATCCCGCCGCCAGCACGCGCGAGCGCGCGCAGGCGTGGCTGCAACTGCACGACTACCAGCCCACGGTGCTCCACATCGACGCGCTCACCCGGCTCGGCGGCCGCATCACCCGCGCCAACGTCGCCTTCGACGACCACCCCAATTCGAAGCGCTTCAGCGACCACATCGAGACGGTGACGGTCGAATCGATGTTCGACTGGCTGCAGCGCGAGCAGCTGGCCGGCACGCCCACGGTGGTGCGATGACTCCCGCTAACGACGCCGAGACCGAGGGTGTCGCCGCAGGCGCGGGGGAGGGCCTGCGGCTACAGTCGGCACAACGTCCGCAGATCTCCACCTCCATGAGCCCAGCCCATCCCAGCCAGTTCGCGCTCCTCTCGCAACGCCGCTTCGCGCCATTCTTCTGGACGCAGTTCTTCGGTGCGGGCAACGACAACGTCCTGAAGTTCGCGTTCACGGTGCTGGTCACCTACCAGCTCAACGTGTCCTGGCTGCCGCCCGAGAAGGCCGGGCTCGTCATCAGCGCCGTGTTCATCCTGCCGTTCGTGCTGCTGTCGGCCACCAGCGGGCAGCTGGCCGACAAGTACGACAAGGCGCGCGTGATGCGCTTCATCAAGTCGTTCGAGATCCTGATCATGGTGCTCGCCACCTGGGGCTTCGTCGCGCAGCAGGTGGTGGTGCTGCTGCTGTGCCTGTTCCTGATGGGCGTGCACTCCACGCTGTTCGGTCCGGTGAAGTACGCCTACCTGCCGCAGCACCTCGACGACCACGAGATCACCGGCGGCAACGGCATGGTCGAGATGGGCACCTTCGTCGCGATCCTGCTGGGCCAGCTCGCCGGCGGCCTGCTCGTCGTGGTGCCCGGCATGGGCCCGGAACTCGCCGGCGGCACCTGCTTGGCGATCGCGGTCATCGGCCGGCTGACGGCCCAGGCCATTCCGGCGTCGCCCCCGCATGACGACCAGCTCAGGATCAACTGGAACCCGGTCACCGAGACGCTGCGCAACCTGAAGCTGGCGCGCACCGACATCGTGGTGTTCCGGTCGCTGCTGGGCATCTCGTGGATGTGGTTCTTCGGCGCGACGTTCCTGTCGCAGTTCCCGTCGTTCGCCAAGGACGTGCTGCACGGCGACGTGCATGTGGCGTCGCTGCTGCTGGTGCTGTTCTCGGTGGGCGTGGGCATCGGATCGCTGCTGTGCGAGGTGCTGTCGCGCCGCCAGGTGGAAATCGGCCTCGTGCCCCTGGGCGCCATCGGCATGAGCATCTTCGCGATCGACCTGTACTTCTCGGTGAGCCATCTCGCGGCGCCGGCGAGCGCGCTGTGGGGCCTGTCCGACTTCGTCCGCCAGGGCCAGCACGTGCGGCCGATGATCGACCTGTTCATGCTCTCGCTCAGCGCCGGCCTCTACAGCGTGCCGATGTACGCGCTCGTCCAGATGCGCGCGCTGCCCAGCCACCGGGCCCGCATCATTGCCGCCAACAACATCCTGAACGCGCTGTTCATGATCGCCAGCTCGCTGATCGCCGGCGCGCTCCTGCATTTCGGCGCGAGCATCGGCGGCGTGTTCCTGATCACCGGCATCGCCAACGCCATCGTGGCGGGCTACATCTTCTGCCTGGTGCCGGAGTACCTGCTGCGCTTCGTCGCCTTCGTCCTCACGCGCACCGTCTACCGCTTCCGGATCCGGGGCGACGCCAACATTCCCGCCACGGGGGCGGCCATCGTCGTCTGCAACCACGTGAGCTTCGTCGACCCGGTGCTTCTGATGGCAGCCAGCCCGCGCCCGATCCGCTTCCTCATGGACGCGCGCATCTTCCGCACGCCGGGGCTGGGCCTGTTCTTCCGCCTGGCCAAGGCGATTCCCATCGCGTCCAGGAACGACGACCCGGCCGCCTACGAGGCCGCCTTCGTCGCGGCCGACCAGGTGCTGGCCGAGGGCGACCTGCTGGGCATCTTCCCCGAGGGCGGCATCACCAGCGACGGCACCTTGAAGCCGTTCAAGGGCGGCGTCATGCGCATCCTCGAGACGCGCCC
>FTKT01001394.1_pt2 | contig 14093 bp, 20 predicted proteins | sample 1658271 | NCBI WGS metagenome assembly FTKT01 (sample SAMEA3914811, study PRJEB12502) | metagenome | biome: forest; material: soil | place: Canada | collected 2011-08-04 | depth 0.3 m | reverse complement strand
GTCTGCATCGTCACCGCCGGCGTGCCGCGCAAGCCGGGCATGAGCCGCGACGACCTGCTGGGCATCAACCTGAAGGTCATGAAGGCCGTCGGTGAAGGCATCAAGAAGTACGCGCCCAACGCGTTCGTCATCTGCATCACCAACCCGCTCGACGCCATGGTCTGGGCGCTGCGCGAATTCTCGGGCCTGCCGCACAGCAAGGTCGTCGGCATGGCCGGCGTCCTGGACTCGGCGCGCTTCGCCTACTTCCTGGCCGAAAAGACCGGCGTCTCGGTCGAAGACATCCACGCCTGGACGCTGGGCGGCCATGGCGACGACATGGTCCCGATGGTGCGCCACTCGACGATCGGCGGCCTGCCGCTGCCGGAATGCGTCGCCCAGGGCATGCTGACCCAGGACGAACTGGACGCCATCGTGAAGCGCACGCGTGGCGGCGGCGGCGAAATCGTCGCCCTGTTGAAGACCGGCTCGGCCTTCTACGCCCCGGCGGAATCGGCCATCGCCATGGCCACCAGCTACCTGAAGGACAAGAAGCGCGTCCTGCCGTGCGCCGTCTACCTGCAAGGCGAATACGACCTGCGCGGCCTCTACGTCGGCGTGCCGGCGGTTATCGGCAAGAACGGCGCCGAAAAGGTCATCCAGTTCTCGGTCAATGACGATGAAAAGGCGATGTTCGCCAAGTCGGTCGAGAGCGTCCAGGGCCTGATCGCCGCCTGCAAGACCATCGATCCGTCGCTGGCCTAAGGGTTTCTGCAATCCTACTGGAAAGCCGCTCCACCCGGGGCGGCTTTTTTGTTGCGCGGCGGCGCCGAAATCTGTTCCCACAGCCGGTCGATGCGCGCCGTGCGCCGGCGAAGGATCACGATCAGCACGCCCAGCCCCAGGCATGCCGGGACCAGCGGGGCGGCGGCCAGGAGCAGTCCGCGGGCGATCAGCCGTTGCAGGTCGAGGCCGGTCGTTCCGGCGCCGGGAAAGTCCTGGTTTGGCATCGTCGCCGGTTGCCCCCGGGCGGCGGCCCATTCGCGCATGAGGCTGATCCGCCAGCCGGCCGTGGTATGGAGCGGCAGATCGTGGGGCGAGAGGGCCTGCAATTCGCGCCGTGCCGTCACCGGATCCGTGCGCAGATAGGCTATCTGGGCCGCGGTATAATGCGCCAACGCCATCTGGGTGGCCGTCGAGGCGACCGGCAGCGCCGATACGGGATGTCCGTCGACATAGAGCGTACCCGGCCCTGTGCCGTCGCCACGCAGCGTCTTGAATTCGATTGTGTGGCTGGGGAGGCCGTCGAGCCGGGTCAGGTCGGCGCCGGTGAAATGATCGCCCAGGGGACCAAAGGCGCCCGACGACGAGGGCAGGGCGGCGGCCTTCAGGAGGGCGGTCAACCGCGCCGGCGTCGCGTCTTCCAGGCGGGCATGGGTGCGGCCGTCGATATTGTCGGTATGGGCGCCGAGGGTGAAGACCAGCCCGATCACGGCGATCGCCAGAGGGGCGATCCGCGCGGCACGGTAGCGCCGCAGGACGACGCCGGCGGTGATCGCGGCCAGGCCGGCCATGAACATCAGGTAGCTCATCTGGTTGAAAGCCGCGACCACATCGATGGCCGGCGGCGCCGTCACCGGCGACACATTGGCCTGCCAGAGCGCGGTCAGTTCAGGCGGCACGTCGATGTGCCGGAAACCATCGCTAGCACTGGACGAGGGCGTCCACAGGGTCCAGGCATAGGCGAGGCCCAGGCCGGCGGCGACGGCCGCCGGAAAGAACAATCGCCGGTACAGGCTCAGGCGGCGGTGCAAGGCGTCCCCCGGCGCCGTCACGGTCGCGGTCATGCCGTCCGCCGCTGGGGAGACAGTTGTATTTCCAAGGCTTCCACGCGCCGCACACGCCGGTAGACATGCCAGGCGAACAGCGAAAGCGCCAATGCCAGCAGTTGGAGGGCGATCTGCAGGCGCACCAGGAAGACGTCGAACGGCGGGCGCTCCAGGGGCGCATCGGCCGGACGCTTCAGGTCGTGGAGCGCCTGGGCCAGGGTTTTCAACCGGGCCATCTTGAAGGGCGTGCCGCCGAACGCGCCGGCGTCGACGGGGCCGATGGCCTGCAACCGGCGCCAGTCATGAGCCATATAGGCGTCCTGGGCGCGGACATAGGCGACGGCGGCCGGATGGCGCGTGGCGGCCGAGGTCAGAACGCTATCATATGCGTCGAGGGGCCCCGCCTGGCCGGGCGTGGCCGGCTGGCTGGCGACGATGACCGGTGTGCTCAGGGTGGCGTTGGTACCGTAGACCTGCCAGGCCGACACGGCGACAAAGACGGCGACGGCCGCGCCGGCGATTTTGAATTGGCGCCCCATTAACGCGCTGGCGACGGCGGCGATGGCAGCGACGAGCGCCACGGGAGGGACCAGGATGCCGCTATTGCCGAAAAATGTGGGCGGCGTGGCCATGAGGGCGACGACGACGAAATAATAGGCCCATTTGCGGCGGATGGCGGCCACGACCGCGGTGAGGCACAGGGTCTCGATGAACAGGTCGAAGCTGCGGGCCGGGAAATAAAAGACGCCGAGGCTGGGTGCCGTGAAGCCTGCCGGCGACAGGGGATGTGCCTGGGCGGCGAGATCGTCGGCCAGGTCTCGCGGGACATCGATAACGGGCGCCAGGTCATCGTGGTGGAGGGGGGCGGTCGGCATGATCAGTCCGCTGGCCAGTTGCATCAGCATGGCCAGCAACCAGAGGACCTGCGCGGCGATGACCAGCCAGCCATGGCGTCGGTTCAGGGCGTGTATACGGTCCGACGCAGGGGGCTTCGGGGTAAGGTTTTGGGCGCGTTGGCCGGTTACGGGCGGTGCCTTCTGGCCGAAGCCTTGTGCGGTATTCATGGTCACGTGCGCGTCCCCCGAGCTGTCGCGGCGAGGGCAGGTCTACAGACTTACACTTAAAGCCGGTTTAAACGCGTGGGTTGAAGGCAAAAAATGTCGCATCGGTCGCCGCAGGGCAGATTGTCGAGGGTTTCCGATTCCTATCGCCTCCTTACCGGTTGCGGGTTACAGTTGCGCGGTATTCAAGACGGAGCCTGCCGATGTCCCGTTCCAAAATCCTGGCCGTTGCCGGCCTCGCCGCGCTGTTCATGCTGGCCGCCTGTGCCGAGCGCCCCATGGGCCATACCGGCGACCCGGCCTTCGTGCGGGGTCTGATCGACGGCATCGTGGCGCCGATCAGCTTCGTCATCAGCCTGTTTTCGAACACGGTGCGCATGTACCAGTTTCCCAATGTCGGGCGCTGGTACGATTTCGGCTTCCTGATCGGCCTGTCCTTCTGGGGCAGCGGCGGCAGCCATGTCGTCACGCGTTACATCTATGTCGACCGCCGCAACGGCCGCCGGGAGACGGATCAAATCGACAACTGATCGTGGGCTTGCCTGGATCGCGCGAAGCGCTTCCTCTTCTACGGCGGGATCCGTGGCTAAAATACTTGCGTCCGAAGGCGCATCACAAGCCTTCCAGGTTTCCCTAAAATCTGTGGCCGCGCAGCGGCAATCTGTGCCATCTGTGGCCAACCTTCTTGCTTCACGACGGCTGGACAATGGCAAATTTCATCCGCACCTCGCCGCTGGGCCCGACCCTCGAAACCGAACGCCTGATCCTGCGTCCGCCGGTGCGGGAGGATTTCGACGCTTTTTGCGCTTTTCACGCCGACGAACCGACCGCCAGATACCTGGGCGGTGTCCAGTCGCCGGCGGCGGTATGGCGGATCATGTGCGTCATGGCGGGCGCCTGGCATCTCGACGGCAAGAGCATGTTCAGCGTGCTCGACAAGACGACCGGCGAATGGATGGGCCGGATCGGTCCGCTCTATCCGTATGACTGGCCAGGCCGTGAGGTCGGCTGGGGCCTGCACTCGAAATTCTGGGGCAAGGGCTATGCCGTCGAGGCCGCTGTCGCCGCCATGGACTATGCCGTCGATGTCCTTGGTTGGGACGACATCATCCACTCGATCGCACCGGACAATACCGGCTCGGCCGCCGTGGCGATCAAGCTGGGTTCGACCAACCGTGGGCCCGGGCGATTGCCCGATCCTTACGCCGCGATTCCGATCGACGTCTGGGGCCAGACGGCGGTCCAATGGCGGGAAAATCGCCGCAAGTTCCTGAAAATAGAGGGTTGAATTTTTTCCATAACGCCGCGCTTGACAGAGCATCGTTATCGGATGTATTAAACCATCAAGTTAATTAACTGGTACGTTAAATGGAGCGTTCAATCCTGTGTCCGAAGGCGCCGACCCCCTCAGCCTGACCCTGAATGCCCTGGCCGATCCGACGCGGCGGGCGATCCTGGCGCGGTTGTCGCTGGGCGAGGCGACGGTCAATGAATTGGCCGAGCCCTTTGCCATGAGCCTGCCTGCCGTGTCCAAGCACCTGAAGGTGCTGGAGCGCGCCAGGCTGATCTCGCGGTCGCGCGAAAAGCAGTGGCGGCCGTGCAAGCTGGAGCCCGAGCCCCTGAAGGCGGTCGACGCCTGGGTCGGCGAATACCGCAAGCTGTGGGAAGACCGTTTCGACCGTCTGGACGCGTATCTGAAGACGCTCAAGCCTGACGGCGAGCTGAATTAAAAGGAGCCGGCGATGGGTTGGTGGCTATGGTACAGACGGCTGTGGGAAGCGCGTTTCGACCGGTTGGCCGCCTATCTGAAGCGGCTGCAGGACAAAACCGACTGAATTCTGTGAGAGGAAGCCCCATGATCGACGACAAACCCCATTCCGACGCCGAAATTTTCAAGATCGACCGCACCTTCGACGCGCCGCGCGACCTGGTGTGGGCGGCCTGCACCGAGGCCCAGCACCTGTCGTCGTGGTTCGGCCCGCCGGGCACCACGGTCAAGGTGAAGACGCTCGATTTCACGCCGGGCGGCGTCTTCCTGTACGGCATGGAGATGCCGGGTGGCATCACCATGTGGGGCAAGTGGGTCTTCCGCGAGATCGAAGCCCCGGCGAAGATGAGCTATGTCGTCTCGTTCTGCGCCGAGGACGGCACGCCGGTCCGCCACCCGATGGCGCCGCTGTGGCCGTTGGAAGTCCTGGCCGTGCAAAGCTTTATCGATCAGGGCGGCAAGACGTTGATGCAAAGCCAGTCGTGGCCGATCAACGCCACCGCCGAGGAACGCACCGTCTTCACCGCCGGCCATGCCTCGATGCAGATGGGCTTCACGGGCGCCTACACCCAGCTCGACGCCTACCTGGCCAAGGTCAAAAACGCCTAATTCAAAACCGCGGAGACATCCCATGCATACCCGCCTCTTGTCCATGGCGGCGATCGTCCTGATCGCCGCCGCGTCCCCGGCTGCCCCGGCGCTGGCCCACGCCGCGCCCAAAGCCGCCACACCCGCCCTGCCGGCCGGTGAATACACCCTCGACAAACCCCATGCGTCCTTGACGTTTACGGTCAGTCATATGGGCTTCTCGCACTATACGGCGCGCTTCACGTCCTTCGACGCCCACATGACGCTCGATCCCGCCCACCCGGAGAAGGCGCAACTGACGGCGACGATCGACCCGCTGTCGCTGGAGCTGAACGCGCCGCCGGCCGGGTTCCATGACGAACTGGTCGGCAAGGACTGGCTCGACGCCCACCTGACGCCGCAGTGGACGTTCAAGTCGACGAAGATCGTCAAGACCGGCGCCAGGACGGCCAAGGTCATCGGCGATTTCACCATGCACGGCGTGACCAAACCGGTGACGTTCGACGTCACCTTCAACGGCGGTTATCCTGGCCTGGCCGGCATGGATCCGCACGCCCGCATCGGCTTTTCGGCGCATGGCGTGCTGAAGCGCTCAGACTTCGGCGTCAAGGCCGGCATTCCGGCGCCCGGCACCAACCTCGGCGTCTCGGACGAGGTCAGCATCGCGATCGAAAGCGAGTTCACCGGCCCGGCGTTGAAGAATTGAGCCGCGCCCTGAAACGGCGTATCGAATCCACCTTGGTTGTTTAGTTTATCGCGTTCACTGTCGGCGCCTGACCGACCCTACAGATGGAGACAAAGCTCATGGACGTCGTTCCGTATCTCAATTTCGATGGCCAGTGTGCCGACGCCTTCGCCTTTTATGAAAAGCTGCTCGGTGGCGAGATCACCTTCCTGATGAACTTCGGCGAAAGCCCGATGGCCGACCACGTGCCGGTCGAGGATCATGGCGCCATCCTGCACGCGACCCTGTCGCTGCCGGGCGGGCGCACCATCCAGGGCTCCGACGCCCCCGGCGGCCGGTACAACAAGCCCGCCGGCTTTGCCGTCTCGATCACCTTCGACACGGTCGACGAGGCGCATCGCGTCTTCAAGGAACTGACGAAGGGCGGCGTCGAAACCATGGCCATCCAGGAGACCTTCTGGGCCCTGGCGTTCGGCATGGTCACCGACCGGTTCAGCATTCCCTGGATGATCAATGTCGACAAGCCGCAATAAGGCCTGACGCCGGACGCCGAAGCCAACCGCTTCGGCGTCCGTTTCGTATCAACGCTTCGGAGGCCGCCATGCCGCGCCAGGTCAATCACCATGTCTTCGTCATCGAGCGCGAATTCACCCACGCGCCGTCCCTGGTCTTTTTCGCCTGGTCGGACGCCGAAGCGCGCCGCCACTGGTTCAGCGGCCCCGCCGATTGGGTTGCCGGCGAACAGGTCGCCGATTTCCGCGTCGGCGGTCTGGAGATCAGCGAGGGCGGGCCGAAAGACGGCTTCGTCTCGCGCTATGAGGCGCGCATCCTGGAGATCGTGCCGGACGAACGCATCATCATCGCCTTCATGATGTCTGTCGACGGCGTGCCGATCACCGCTTCGCTGGCGACGGCCGAGTTCAAGCCCGGCGACTACGGCACCCTGCTGAGATATACCGAACAGATCGCCTTCCTTGACGGCCATGACCATATGCCGCAACGTATCGAAGGCACCGAGGCCATGTTCGACGCGTTCGAAGTGTACCTGGAAACCCCCAAGTCCGAGAGCTGATCATGACGACGACCGCGACCGAAGTGAACGCCGAAGGCCACGAACTGGCGTTGACGCGCCTGTTCGATGCGCCGCGCGCCCTGGTCTATCGCGCCTGGACCGACGAACACATGATGAGCCAATGGTGGGGCCCGCAGGGCTTTACCGCCACCGCCCGCCTCGACGCGCGCCAGGGCGGCCGGTTCGAACTCGTCATGCACGCGCCCGACGGCGTGGACTATCCGATCACCGGGGAGTTCCTCGACGTCGTGCTGCACGAACGCCTGGTCATGGAGATGCATCTCGACGACCATCCGCAGAACTGGCACGACTACTTGGCCGAGCTGTTCACCAAGGCGGGCGGCGAGGGGCCGGCGCCGACGCGGACCATCGTCACGCGCGTCACCTTCGCCGACGAGGCGGCCGGCACGCGCTTGACGGTGGTGCAGGCCTATCCGACCGCCGCCGACCGGGCCGCCTTCAGCGCCGCCGGCAGTGTCGAGGGCGCGTCGCAGGGCTTCGAAAAGCTGGCCGCGCTGCTGCTCAAGGCCTGATGTGAAACGGCGCTCGCGGCTGCAGCTGTGGGGACTGCTGGGGGCCTTGGCCTTTGGGCTGGGTCTTTTGGGCATGGCCGCTTTCGGGCAACTGCCCAACCCGCGCGACATGGGGATGCATTGGCAGGCCTTCCTGGTGCGACCCGGTACGCTGGCGGCGTGGCGGCTGGCCTGGGATTTTCACCATTGCCCACCGTCCCAATGCGTATCGTCAGCCGGTCTTCAGGAGTCGGACGTCGCGCGCCTGACCGCGCTTGCCCGCCAAGGCCAAATGGATGCGGTCAGGCTCGAGCTCATCCTCAATCGCATGCCGACCGCCGGCGATATCGGTTCGGAAGATACGGTGTTGTGCTGCGGGCCGGTCATCCTTGGCCAGCCGGACCGGTTTTTGCGGTTGAGCCGCGAGGTGGGTCTCGACACGACGCGGGTTGTGACCGCATCGCAGCTCGAGACCGACGAGGACTATGCCGGTTATGGCAGGGAACTGCAGGCGCGGCGCACGTCCCTGGCGCGTGTCGGCGATCCGTCCCTGGCGGCCTGGCGCGACCGCGATATCGCCGCCCTGGACGCGGCTCTGAAACACAACCAGGCCTTCGTCGATACGCTTAACACCCATTAAGGTCGCTATTTACCGTACCGTTAAGGTCGCTGTGCCATGATACCGGCGCCGGATGCGTGGATTTCCGGCGTCTACGTGAGAGAGCGTAATGAGACCGAGTATGGGTCTGGCCGCCCTGGCCATGGCGATCGCGCTGCCGGCGCATGCGGCGACCGCCTGGGACACCGCCTTCACTGCCGCCCCCGAGCGGCCGACCATGGAGACGCTCCATGCCGGCGCCGAGGCGTGCCGCGACCAGGCGTGCGGCGTCAAGCCGAACCAGGTCGAGCGCATGGCCTTCTGGGTGGCGCGCGGCAACCGCATGGCCATCCGCCTGTCGTTTTCCGCGGCGCGGACGCTCGATCCGGGCAGCGACAGCGCCCGCACCCTGGCGCAGAGCTACGGCGTCGTCATCAAACGCGACCCATCGGTCTTCCTGGCCCTGGCGCGTGACGCCGGCGCTTCGACCGCTTCGGTATCGGCCGATGTGACGAGCACGGGCGACGACGATGCCGCCGCGCAGACCCGCGAACTCGAGGCGCGCCGCGACGCCTTGATGCGCGTCAACGATCCGGCGCTGATGGTGCTGCGCGACCAGTGTATCGTCGGCATCAGGACGCGCCTGGCCGCCTTGGCGCCCCGGATTGCCGAGGCCGGCGAACCGTAAGACGCCACTCGCCCAATTGTCTCCGGCGCTTGAGCGTCGAAAAAAGCGGTGATACGCTGGTTGGTGACGACCTCCGGAGCGCTGCCATGAAGATGCCTATCGCCGCCGCCTGTTTGGCAATGGGACTGGTCGCCGCCTCGGCGCAGGCCCAGCCGACCCAGCTCAATCTCGACTGGCGCGCCTTCCTGGCCACGCCGACGCCGGAACATTTCGAGACGGTCTACGGCGACGTCAAGGCCTGCACCGACCACGACGCCTGCGTCCATCCGTCGCGGCCGACGATCCAGGACGCCGACCAGCTGACCGTGCTGATGTCGCAGAACAATGTCCTGGCCGTGCGCCTGGCCATCGCCTCCTATGCCTTGCTGTCGGAAAACTCGACGGCCTATGACGATGTCCTGCCGAACTATGGACCGTACATCCGCGCCTTCCCGCGCCAGTACCTGCGCACGGCGCACGACGAAGGCATGCCGAACGACGCCGTGGCCGCCGCGGCCGCCGCGACGCCCGATCACATGAACGACGACTATGCCAAGCAGCTTCGCGAGCTGACCGCGCGCCGCACCGCGCTGCGCAAGGTCAAGGACGCGGACCTGGCTGTTGCACGCGACCTGTGCCTGGCCAATATCGAGCACATGATTTCGGCGCTCACACCGCCCAAGGCGCCTGACAAAAAGACCGCCGGCAAGTTGGCGGCCGCCAAAAGGACGGTGTGAGATGCGCGCGGAAGGTCCTTTCGATGTTACCCGTTCGGCCGAGACGGTCCATGCCGCGGCCGAGGGCCTGCTGGGCCGTCATGCCCTGGCGAAAACCTATCACGGGGCGTTGGACGCCACCGGCATCGGTGAGATGCTGAGCGCCGGTACGGCCACGCCGGGGTCGGCCGGGTACGTCGCCATCGAAAAGGTCACGGGGGCGCTCGATGGTCGGACGGGCAGCTTTTACCTGCAGCATTCGGGTACCCTGACCCGCGGCCAGGGGACGTTGAGCATCCACGTCATTCCCGATTCCGGCACGGGTGACCTGGTCGGCCTGACGGGGACGATGCAGATCGTCATCGCCGACGGTGGCAAGCATAGCTACGTTTTCGAATACGAGCTTTGAAAGACCCTGGGGGAATATGAAGCGATGGGTGGGCGTACTGGCGCCGCTGCTGTTGACGGCGTGTACACCGCAAAGCCTTGTAACGGCATGGCATTGGCGGGATTTTACCGGCCATCCGGATGCAGGCCGATACGCGGCTCTGGCCCACGATCTATCCGGATGCCGCCCGCCGGTGTGCCCGGCGCTGGCCCAGGTCTCTGACGCGATGATCGACGACTTGACCGCGGACCTATCGGCCGGGAACGTGGTCGCGGTTCGGGCGGGCATGCATGTTTATCCGCTCATCAAGGCTCGTGGGCTGGTCGCCGTGCGATTGGCGCGACAGCTGGCTGCCGTCGCGGACGACAATAGTTCGATCTATCTGCTGGCCGCGACGGCCGAAGATTTTGGCGATGATGCGGTGGCGGCGACGCCCGCGGGTATGGACGGCAATGACTGGAATGAGAACACCCTGCTCACCTTGCGTCGGGCAAGGTTGGCGGCCGTGGATGCGCCGGCGCTGGGGGCGGCACGCGACAGGGCCCTGGCGGTGCTGGACGCCAAGCTGGAGCCTCTTCAAAACAGCATAGGGCGCTTGCCTCGCCCCGTGCCCTAAAGCCAACCGTCCGTTTTCAGCGCCTTTTGATAGCGCCGGCTGACCGGGGCGCGCAGGCCGCTTTTCAGCACCAGGTCGAGCTTGCCGTCGCCGCGGGCGATATCGGCGACCGCGTCCCTGGCCACCCACCACGAGCGATGCACCTGAGACCCTTCGATGCCGTCCAGTTCGCGGACGGCGTCGTAGAGCCGCATCAGGATCAGGGTTTCACCGGCCGAGGTGTGGATGCGCAGGTAATGATCCTCGGCCGACAGGGCGAAGATCGTGGCCTGGCGAAACTTGAAATCCAGCCGGGCGCGCAGGGCTTCGCCGGGCACGCTCTTCGTTTCAGCTGGCGTCTCCACGTGGACGTGACTTTGCAGCGGCACGCGGTTGACCGTGGCGTGCAGGACCGACATGCAGGCACTGACCAGGATGACGGGCGGCACGTAGAAGGGCAGGACCTTGACATTGGGCATGACGCCCTCGGTGACCGCCGCGGCCAGCCAGACGAGCACGGTGATCGGCGGGGTGATCGCCACGGTCATGACGATGATTTCCTGCCATAGCCTCAGGCGCAGTTTGCGGTCGAGCCAGGCATTGGTCGCCTGGGCGACCGCGGTGCCGGCCAGCATGACGACCAGCCAGAACCCCATCCGCCTTATCATCGGCAGGGTGCCCGTGCCGCTGGCGCCGGTAACGCCCAGCAGGGCGCCGATGCCCAAAGCGATCAGGTAGGTGCGCAGCCATTCCGTGCCGATGCGCTTGTGCAGCAGGCTGCCCAGGGCCGCCATTCGCGAAGCGCGAACGGCCGGCGCCGGCATTTGGCGAATTTCGGCGGTGGGTTCACGCATCGGCGCACATATCCCCGGTCATGGCGTGATCTATGGCGGAAACCCGATCGCAAAGGAAGACCGCACATGCCGTCGCTCAGCAATTTCGCCCATCCCCACGCCCCCAACCTGGCCCTGCTGGCCCACGTCTCGCCGGTCATCGTCGTCCACCTGGTCTTCGCCCTGATCGCCTTCGGGATCGGACTGATCCAGCTTCTGGGGCCCAAGGGCACGCTACCCCATCGCATCCTCGGCTGGACCTGGGTGGTCCTGATGATGACCGTGGCGATCTCGAGCTTCTTCATCCATGCCATCAACCCGAACGGCTTTTCGCTGATCCACCTTCTGTCGGTCTTCGTTGTCTGCGTATTGCCGGTGGGCGTCTATGCGGCGAAGCGGCACAATATCGACCTGCACAAGCGCATCATGCGCAACAGCTTCGTCGGCGCCCTGGTCGTCGCCGGCATTTTCACCTTCTTCCCGGGGCGTTTGATCTGGCAGATGTTCTTCGGATGAGTGCCTTTTCGCCTTCATGTCGTTACGCGAAGGGGAGGCGAATATATGCATTATTACTCAGACAATTACCTGTTTTGGCAATAAATTTTCACTTTGGCCTGACAACGTTTTCCTCCCTTGCTGGGCATGCGTTAGCGCTACCATTGCTTAAATCGCAACGCGGTGGACCGGCAAAATATGTCAAGTTTCTGTGACTGGGCGGTTGCATGTGCGAAAGGCGCTCAGTATAAAGCCGCCGTTCGAAGGGCGGGCGCGTCAGCCCGGCCCTGCACAGGCGCCTGCCGTTGCGCAGCATTTCAAGACCGGTTCCATGAACATTCACGAGCATCAAGCCAAGGCCGTCCTCAAGGAGTTCGGCGTTGCCGTTCCGCGCGGCGAAGCCGTCTATTCCCCGCAGGAAGCCGAAAAGGCCGCCAAGACCCTGGCCAAGGACGCCGGATCGAAGGTCTTCGTCGTCAAGTCGCAAATCCACGCCGGTGGCCGTGGCAAGGGCCGTTTCGAAGGCCTGGGCCCCGACGCCAAGGGCGGCGTCCGCGTCGTCAAGACGCCGGAAGACGTCAAGACGAACGCCGATGAAATGCTCGGCCGCGTTCTGGTGACCCATCAGACGGGTCCGGCCGGCAAGCAGGTCAACCGCCTGTACATCGAAGAAGGCGCCGACATCCAGAAGGAGCTGTACCTCTCGCTCCTCGTCGACCGCGTCACCTCGATGGTTTCGGTCGTCGCCTCGACCGAAGGCGGCATGGACATCGAAGACGTTGCCCATTCGACCCCGGAAAAGATCCACTCGTTCTCGATCGACCCGGCCACCGGCGTGTGGCCGACCCACGGTCGCGCCCTGGCTTCGGCCTTGGGCCTGAAGGGCGACCTGGCCAAGCAGGGCGCCAAGCTCCTGTCCCAGCTGTACGCGGCGTTCAACGCCAAGGACATGGACATGCTGGAAATCAACCCGCTGATCATCACCGGCGACCAGAAGCTGATCGTGCTGGACGCCAAGGTGTCGTTCGACAGCAACGCCCTGTTCCGTCATCCGGACATCGTCGCGCTGCGTGACGAGAGCGAAGAAGACGCCAAGGAAATCGAAGCCTCGAAGTTCGACCTGTCGTACATCGCGCTCGACGGCGAAATCGGCTGCATGGTCAATGGCGCCGGCCTGGCCATGGCCACGCTCGACATCATCAAGCTCTACGGTTCCGAACCCGCCAACTTCCTCGACGTCGGCGGCGGCGCCACGACGGAAAAGGTGACCGCGGCCTTCAAGATCATCACCTCGGACGTCAAGGTGAAGGGCATCCTGGTCAACATCTTCGGCGGCATCATGAAGTGCGACATCATCGCCGAAGGCGTGATCGCGGCCGTCAAGGAAGTCGGGCTGAAGGTGCCGCTGGTCGTGCGCCTGGAAGGCACCAATGTCGAACTCGGCAAGAAAATCATCAATGAAAGCGGGCTGAACGTGATCGCCGCTAACGATCTGGCCGATGCGGCCGAAAAGATCGTCAAGGCCGTGAAGGGTTAAGTTCAATGTCCGTTCTGATTAATTCCGAAACCAAGGTCATCTGCCAGGGCATCACCGGCGCCCAGGGCACCTTCCACACCAGCCAGGCCATTGCCTACGGCACCAAGATGGTCGGCGGCGTCACGCCCGGCAAGGGTGGCTCGACCCACCTGGAACTGCCGGTGTTCGACACCGTCGCCGAAGCCAAGTCGAAGACCGGCGCCACCGCGTCGGCCATCTACGTGCCGCCCCCCTTCGCGGCCGACTCGATCCTGGAAGCCATCGATGCCGAGATCGAACTGATCGTCTGCATCACCGAAGGCATTCCGGTGCTCGACATGGTCAAGGTGAAGAAGGCGCTGCAAGGCTCCAAGTCGCGCCTGATCGGGCCGAACTGCCCGGGCGTCCTGACGCCCAACCAGTGCAAGATCGGCATCATGCCGGGCAACATCTTCTCGCCGGGTTCGGTCGGTGTCGTGTCGCGTTCCGGCACCCTGACCTATGAAGCCGTGTTCCAGACGACCAATGCGGGCCTCGGTCAAACGACCGCTGTCGGCATCGGCGGCGACCCGGTCAAGGGCACCGAGTTCATCGACGTCCTGGAAATGTTCCTGGCCGACGAAGCCACCAAGTCGATCATCATGATCGGCGAAATCGGCGGCTCGGCCGAAGAAGACGCCGCCCAGTTCCTGCGCGACGAAGCCAAGCGTGGCCGCAAGAAGCCGATGGCCGGCTTCATCGCCGGCCGTACGGCGCCTCCGGGCCGCCGCATGGGCCATGCCGGCGCCATC
>FTKT01000767.1_pt8 | contig 14116 bp, 7 predicted proteins | sample 1658271 | NCBI WGS metagenome assembly FTKT01 (sample SAMEA3914811, study PRJEB12502) | metagenome | biome: forest; material: soil | place: Canada | collected 2011-08-04 | depth 0.3 m | reverse complement strand
TTCACGAAGAAGGCCTGGAACTGGTAGTACTCCTTCTGCGAGATCTTGTCGAACTTGTGGTCGTGGCACTGCGCGCAGCCGAGCGTGGTGCCCAGGAACACCGAGCTCACCGTGTCGGTGAGGTCGTTGGCCACCTCCTGCTTCTTCAGGTTCAGGTCGCGCGCGTTGATCTCGTCGGGGAAGTTGCGCAGGAAGCCGGTGGCCACCAGCGCCTCGTTGCGATCGGGCCAGAGCTCGTCGCCGGCGACCTGTTCCTTGACGAACTGGTCGAACGGCTTGTCCTGGTTGAAGGCCGAGATCACGTAGTCGCGGTAGCGCCAGATGTTCGGGCGCGTGCCGTCGGCGTTGTAGCCGTCGGAGTCGGCGTAGCGCGTCAGGTCGAGCCAGCGTCGGCCCTGACGCTCGCCGTAGTGCGGCGAGGCGAGCAGGCGGTCGACCAGCTTCTCGTAGGCCTTGGGCGACCTGTCGTCGACGAAGGCCTTCACGTCCTCTGGCGTGGGGATCAGGCCCCAGGCGTCGAGCGTGGCGCGGCGGATGAAGGTGGCGCGGTCGGCGTCGGGCGAGGGCAAGAGGCCCTTGGCCTCGAGCCTGGACAGCACGAAGGCGTCCAGCGGCGTCTTCACCCAGGCCTTGGCCTTGACGGCGGGCACGGCGGGCTGCTGCACCGGCGTGTACGCCCACGCGCGCGGCGCGCCGGTGTTGGGCGCGGTGGCGGCGAGCACGCCGGCCGCCGCCGAGGGCAACGAGGGATGGTTGATCGGCAGCGCCGGGGCGGCGGTGCCGGAGGGCGCGTCGGCGGCCGGAGCGTTGGCCGCGACGAAGCCGAGCGAGAGCAGGGCGGCGGTGATGGATTTGTTCATGGTGCGACTCGGATGTCGGTGGGAGAACGAACGTGCCGTGGGTGCGGGGCGCCCCGCCGTGTCGCCGGGGTCCTCGTGGGATCGCTGCGAGCGGGTGCCTGGACAAGGGTTGTTACGCAAATGGCGCGCCAGCTTTTGTGGCGCCCGGCGGGCCGAAATCGATGATTTCCGCGCACGTGCGGCCGCGGCGCTGCTGCATCCGAAACACCTGCCCGAAGGCGGCTGGTGCGGCCGCAGCAGCGCGCGCGGCTCAGAGCTTGCCGGTGAACTGGATGCCCCAGACCCGCGGCGTCGCCGGCGTGATGCTGTTCCAGGTCCGCGACTGCGGCGTCGCGTTGTTGAACACGTTCTTCACGATGAAGCTGACGTCGAAGCTCTTGTCGTGCTTGCCGGCGCCGACCGCGAGGTCCACCAGCGCCTGCGCGCCCACCTCGGCGTACTTCGACAGCGACACGTCGGTGTTGTACGCCGTGCTGTAGGCCAGGTTGGCGCTGACGTGGGCGTCCTTGTCGGGCGTGACCGGCTGCGTGTAGTCGGCGCCGACGTTGAACGTGAAGCGCGGCGCGCCGGCCAGCGTCTGCCCGTTGACGCTCCGATACGGGTGGGCGCCGGACAGGTCGCCGTTCTCCACGGGTTGCGCCGAGTTCGGGAACTCCTTGTAGATCGCCTTGTTGAAGGCGCCCGAGAAGCGCAGCGTCGTGCGCGGGATGCCGCCATAGACGCCGTCGACCTCCAGGCCCGTGACGCCGACCCTGGGGGCGTTGCCCGTGGCCGAGGTGTAGTACGTGTTGCCGTCGTTCTTCAGCGTGGTCGTGTACTGGTCGACCACCTGCACGGCCTGCTGGTAGTTGTGGATCAGCGTGTCGAACACGTCCGCGTTGAGGATCAGGGTCTTGTCCAGCAGCGCCGACTTCAGTCCCAGTTCGAACGAATTGGTCTTCTCTGCCGCAGCGGGCGTGGAGATGCCGTTGACGAGCTGGGCGATCCCGGCCTTCTCGCCGTGCTGGTAGCTGGCGTAGCTGGTGATGTTCGGCGAGATCTTGTAGCTCGGGCTCAGGACCAGTGCCGGCTGGTTGGCGCGGAAGGGCCTGGCCGCCGTCGGTGCGAACTGCACGCCGATGTTGGACGAGCGGATCGCCTGGGCGGCCGTGACCTGCTTGAGCTCCGCGGCGGTCAAGCTGGCGTAGGTGCGGCCCGTGCCGAAGTACTTCGCCGTCACCGCGTCGCGGACGGTGGGATCGGCACTGCTGAAGTTGGCCAGGTCCACGCCGTTGCCCGCGTTCACGGTGTAGGAACTGGCGACGTTGGTGCGGTTCTCATGGGTGAGTCGTGCACCCGTGGTGAGGGTGAACGCGTCGGTGAAGTGCCAGTTGGCCTGGGCGAACGCGGCGCCGCTCTTGTTCTCGATCGTCTGCTGGCCCGCCGGCGAGTTGTAGGCCAGCGACAGGTTGGCCAGCGAGTCCTCCATCAGCAACTGGCCCGCCGGGGACGCCGCCAGCGTCGAGTACTGGGTCGGGCTGGCGAGGTAGGCGCCGGCGTCGTTGCCGAAGGACTTCGCGTAGGTGGCCGACAGGTTGACCTTGATGAAGTACAGCCCCGCCTGGTAGTCGACGAAGCCGCCGACCGGCGAGCTCACGCGCAGTTCCTGGCTGGCCTGGTGGTAGTCGTTCCAGAAGCCGCCGGAGTTGCGGTAGATGTCGAACGGCGTGCCATCGTCGTTGACCGCATCGAAGTGGTACGAACGGTAGGCCGTGATCGAGGTGACCGTGTGGCCGCCCGGCAGCTTCCAGTTCACCTCGGTCGACGCGCCGTTGCCACCGGTCACCAGTCCGTGCTGGGCGTCGTTGTTGATGCCGCCGTAGTAGTCGGCCAGCGTGTAGCCGGGGTTGCCGGTGAACCAGCCGCGCGACAGGCGCGTCGATGCGTCGGTGGTCAGCGGGTTGGTCGCGCCGTCGGCGTACTTGGTGGGGGTCGGCAGGTTGATGGTGTTGCCGTTGGTCGTCTCCGCCGCGCGCGGCTGGACGTCGCCTTCGAAGCGCACGCTGAACGCCTCGCTCGGCGTGAGGAGCAACTGGACGCGGCCCGACACGCGATCGGTGTTGGTGTAGGTCTGGTCGCGGTTGTACAGGTTGACGCGCGCGCCGGCCTGGCGGTCGACGGAGAACGTGCCGCGCCAGGCGAGGAGGTCGTCGATCACCGGGCCGCCGATGGCCGCGACGCCCAGCACGCCGTTGTTCTTGTTGAAGGCCAGCGTGTAGTCGGCCGTCGGCGTGAAGCTGGGGCGCTTGTAGTTGATCACGACGCTGCCCACGCTCGCATTCTTTCCCTGCAGCGTGCCCTGCGGGCCACGCGCCACTTCGACCGTGTCGATGTCGACGAAGTCGAAGCTCGAGGTCAGTGCGTTGTAGGCATAGCTGACGCCGTCGACGATCACGCCGACGCTCGGATCCTGGGCCTCGGTCTGCCCAATCTTGCCGATGCCGCGGATCGACAGACTGCTCGTGCGCTGGTTGCCGATGTTCCACGACACGTTGGCGGCACGCTTGGCGATCGCGTCGACGCCGTAGGCATCCAGGCGGGCGAGTTCGGCGCCGGTGGTGACGGACACCGAGATGGGCACGTCCTGCAGGCGCTCGATGCGGTTGCGGCTGTGCACGGTGACCGCGTCGAGCGCGGGCGCCTCGTTCGGCGCGTCCGCCGCATTCCCTGCGGTCACGGCGCTGGCCGCGGGCGCGGCGGCCGTCGCGGTCTGCGCATGCGCGCCGCCCATCAGCGTGAGCGCGAAGACGGTGGCGGCGACGGGCGCAGGGGCGAAGGCACGGGCATGTTCTTGATGTTGACGATGGGACGGACGGCTCACTGAGGCTCCTGGCTATCGTTGAAATGGAAAGGTCGATGGGCCTTCCAATGCAGCGGCTGTGCCACGGCGAACGGATAAACAAATGCGTCGGCTGATCGAACTCGACGGCGCCCGCGCAATCGATGCTCCGGGCGGCGTGTGTGCACGCCGGATCGACGGTGGGGGCGAGCGCGGCCGCTGTTGATCGCGCAGCAGGGATCGCCGGCGCGCTGCGCGGAAAGCAGCGCCGCTTGCTGGGCATCGTGCGCATCGCGCCGGTACCACGGGGAGAGCCGGGCTGGCACGCTTGCTGCAGCAGGAAGGAGGTGCGCGCGGTGTCCGTTCGTCCGCCGCGCGACGCCTCATCCCACTCCAGAGAAAGCTTCCGACATGATCGCCAACCGACTTCTCCTCGCCGCGCTGCTCGCCGGCGTCTTCGCCTCCGCGTCCGCGCAGGAAGACCAGGCGCCGCTGGCGCCGCCGATCCACGTCGCGGGCGGCGCGTCCGACCCGGCGGCCGTCAAGCGCGTGCAGCAGTTCCTCACCGCGCCGTGGAAGTTCAAGGCGAAGCGCCTGACCAAGGCCGATGTCGATGCGTTGCTCGCCAAGCCCGATTCGGTGCTGTTCATCGACCTGCGCACGCCCGCCGAATTCATCCAGTACGGCAGCTTCCCGGTGTTCCTCAGCATCCAGAACAAGGACCTCGAGAAGCAGCTCGCCTGGCTGCCGAGGGACCGCCGGATCGTGACGGTCTCCAACCATTCGCAGCGCGCCGGCGCGGCCGCCGACCTGCTGGCCGCCAAGGGCTTCGACGTCGCCGGGGCCACCGGGGCCGAGGAATACGAAGTGGAGGGCGGTACCTCGGTGGCCCACCTGGTGCCGCGCGCGCCGCGCGTCGCCGGCGCCGCGTCCACCCCGCGCACCTGACGTACGGGAGGCCGCCATGAGCTCGCCCGAACTGCTGTCCGACTTCGGCGCCGTCGATGCCGGCGCCGCCGCCGCGCCGGGCGTGCGCGGCGGCACGCGCCGCTTCCTGCTGTGGGACCTGCCGCTGCGCGTGTTCCACTGGTCGCTGGTCGCCAGCGTGACGACGGCGATCGTCACCGGCGAGCTGGGCGGCTCGTGGATGGCGTGGCACGGCCGCGCCGGCCTGGTCGTCGTCGGCCTGCTCGTGTTCCGCGTCGCGTGGGGCGTGGTGGGCTCGACCACCTCGCGCTTCGCGCAGTTCGCGCCGTCGCCCTCCGGCGTGATCGCCTACCTGCGCGGACGCTGGCGCGGCATCGGCCACAACCCGCTCGGCGCGTTGTCGGTGTTCGCGCTGCTGGGCCTGCTGTCGCTGCAGGCCGCCACGGGCCTGTTCGGCAACGACGACATCGCGTTCGCCGGCCCGCTCAACCACCTCGTCGCCGACTCGGCGGGCTCGCGCGCGACGGGATGGCACCGGCTGCTGGCCGACGGCCTGTTCGTGCTGCTGGCGCTGCACCTGCTGGCGGTGGCGTTCCATGTGCTCGTGAAGCGGCACCGGCTGATCCGGCCGATGATCACGGGGCGGCAGGACGTTCCGGCCGGCCAGGCGATGCCGTCGGCGCCGCGCGCGGGCAGCGCGTTCGGCCTGCTGGTGGCGGTGGCGCTCGCCGCCGCCGGCGTGCTGGCCTTGCTCGGCGCGGGCGAGGCGCCCGTGGCCGCCGTGCCCGTTGCCGTGAAGACGCAGGCCGCCGCCCCGGCGCCGGCCTGGTAGTGCCTATCGAGCGTGCGCGAGCTGCCGCACGGCGGCGAGCGCATGCTCGACGTTCTCCACCGGCGACAGCCCGGCCAAGGCCGCGGCGATGCGGCCGTCGGGTGTGACGACGAAGGTGCTGCGCTCGGCGAAGCCGTGGTCGATCGGGACGCCGCGCGTGTCCTTGCGCCCGGGCGCCGCGTCACGCACGTCCAGCGCGTACGCGCGTGCGATGCGGCCGTCGGGATCGGACGCCACCGCGATCTTGCCGCCGCAGTACTCGGGGTCGGCCGAGTAGGTGTCGAGGCGGCCGATGTCGTCCAGCGACACGCCCACGATGGTGGCGCCCGCGGCGAGGAACTTCTCGTGCTGCACGGCGAAGGTGTGTGCCTCCAGGTTGCAGCCGCCGGTATACGCCGAGGGGTAGAAGTACACGACCACCGGGCCGTGCTTCAGCGCGTCGCCCAGCGAGTAGGTGAAGGTCTTTCCCGCCAGCGAGGCGGGGGCCTCGAACGGCGGCGCGCGGTCGCCGGCGGCCAGCGCGGCGTGCGTGTCGGACGAAGACAGGGAGAGCGCCAGCAGCGCGAGCGAGGGGATGAGCGTGTGGTTCATCCGCCCGACGACGCAAGAGCCACGCCAGCGCGAAAGGCGCTTGCGGATGGGCTTCCTGCTGCGAATCAAGCGGGTGCGCGCATGCATCTGCTGCATTCGATGCAATGCGGCGCGCGATGCAGCAATCCCGTGGGCGCGGTGTCGATTCGCGCATATCGACAGGCGAAGACGTCGCTTGGTGCATCGCAGCAGTGCACGTAACTTTGCACTCCCGCAACCCAGACTCACAACCCCCGTGGCAAAGATTCTGACCCTGCCGGATTCGCACACCGCCCCGTTGACGATCCGCGCCAAGGCGCTGGTGTTCCACGATCCGCAGTCGCGCCTGCTGCTCGATCACGTCGAACGGCTCGCGCGCAGCGACGCCACCGTGCTGGTGACCGGCGAGACCGGCACGGGCAAGGAGCTGATCGCCCGCCACATCCATGCCACCAGCGGCCGCGCCGGGCCCTTCGTGGCCGTCAACTGCGGCGCCTTCAGCGAGACGCTGATCGACGCCGAGCTGTTCGGCCACGAGGTGGGCGCGTTCACCGGCGCCACCCACGCGCGCGCCGGCTGGTTCGAGTCCGCGAACGGGGGCACGCTGTTCCTCGACGAGATCGGCGACCTGCCGATGTCTCTGCAGGTCAAGCTGCTGCGCGTGCTGCAGGAACGCCAGGTGGTACGCCTGGGTTCGCGCCGGCCCGTCGCGCTGGACGTGCGCCTGGTGGCCGCCACCAACATCGACCTCGCGCGCGCCGTGGCCGCGCAGCACTTCCGCGCCGACCTCTACTACCGCCTCAGCGTGGCCGGCGTGCGCCTGCCCGCGCTGCACGAACGCCAGGCCGACATCCAGCCGCTGGCGGAACACTTCGTCGGCGTCTACTGCAACCGCCTGGGCATCCGGCCGGTGCCGCTGAGCCCCGCCGCCGCGCAGGCGCTGCGCGACTACAGCTGGCCCGGCAACATCCGTGAGCTGGAGAACGTCATCCACTACGCGCTGATCGTGTGCGCGGGCGACCAGATCCATCCGGTCGACCTGAAGCTGGTGCCGCTTCTGCCGCCCGCGGACCGCCGTGGCGTCCATGCCGCCGACGCCGCGCCGGGCTACGGCGGCTATCGGCCGCCCGCGCCGGCCGCCGAGCCGGTGGCGCCCCCGGCGCCCGTCGACGCGCGCTCGCGCCTGCCGGGCGTCTTCGACGAACTGCTGCGCGAAGGCGGCGCCGGCCTGTTCGACGCGGTCGAGCGCGCGCTCGTGCATGCCGCGTTCGAACACGCGCACCGCAACCAGGTGCGCTCGGCCAAGGCGCTGGGCGTCACCCGCAACATGGTGCGCACGCTGCTCAAGCGCCACGGCCTGCTGGCCGCCGGCGCGGCCGAGTTCGATGCCGAGTCCGACGCGGGCGAGCACGACGGCGCCGACCCGCGCGCGGGCGGCCGTCTCTCGCTCTCCGCCGTTTAAGCAACGACGTTTAAGTTCTTTGCCCCCGCCGAGCTGGATCCCCAGAATCGCGTTCAGCCTGTGCTCAGCTTGCGCCGCTTTTCGCTTCCATCGAACCCAAGGACCTTCCTGATGACGACCCCCCGCCTCCTTTCCCGAACGCTCCTGGCCGTGACGCTCGCCGCGTCCGCCGCCGTCTCGTTCGCGAAGGACATCACGCTGCTCAACGTCTCCTACGACCCGACGCGCGAGCTGTACCAGGACATCGACGCCGCCTTCCCCAAGTACTGGAAGGCCAGGACGGGCGACAACGTCACCATCAACGCCTCGCACGGAGGCTCGGGCAAGCAGGCCCGCTCGGTGATCGACGGCCTCGACGCCGACGTCGTCACGCTGGCCCTGTCCTACGACATCGACGCCATCGCCCAGAAGGGCCTGCTGGCCGCCGACTGGCAGAAGAAGTTCAAGGACAACAGCACGCCCTACACGTCCACCATCGTGTTCCTGGTGCGCAAGGGCAACCCCAAGGGCATCCACGACTGGAACGACATCGTCAAGCCGGGCGTCGGCGTGATCGTCGCCAACCCGAAGACCTCGGGCGGCGCCCGCTGGGCCTACCTGGCCGCCTACGGCTATGCCCTGAAGCAGCCGGGCGCCACCGACGCCACGGCCCGCGCCTACATCAAGAAGGTGTACGAGAACGTGCCGGTGCTCGACTCGGGCGCGCGCGGCGCGACCGTCACCTTCGCCGAGCGCGGCGTCGGCGACGTGCTGCTGGCCTGGGAGAACGAGGGCTACCTGTCGCAGAAGGAATTCGGCGCCGACAAGTTCGACATCGTCTACCCGCCCACCAGCATCCTGGCCGAACCGCCGGTGGCCATCGTCGACAAGGTCGTCGACCGCAAGGGCACCCGCGCCGTCGCGCAGGCCTACCTCGAGTTCCTGTACACGCCCGAGGCGCAGGAGATCGAGGCGAAGAACTTCTACCGCCCGATCGATCCGACCGTGGCCGCGAAGTACGCCGGCAAGTTCCCCAAGCTGAAGCTGTTCTCCATCGACGACACGTTCGGCGGCTGGACCAGGGCCCAGGCCACGCACTTCGCCGACGGCGGCGTGTTCGACCAGATCTACACCAAGAAGTAAATCCCCCGACGTGCGCCGCGTGAAGCGGCGCTCCGCCTCGTGAGACTTCTCTCACGAGGCGTTTTTCATTCTGCGCGGGACATAGACTGCATCCCCAGATGCCCGGGCCACCGGGTGCGGGAGGAGATCTCATGTCGTCGAAGTCCCTGACCATCGGCCTCGTGCTCGCGGCCGCCAGCCTGCTTGCGCACGCCGACGCCACGCTGAAGACGATGTCGCCCACGGGCGAGGTCGCGCTGGTGCGCCAGGTGCGCGCCACGTTCAGCGAGTCCATGGTCAGGTTCGGCGATCCGCGGCTGCCCGCGCCGCTGGACGTGGCCTGCAAGCCCGACGCGGGCCAGGGCGGTACCGGCCGCTGAGTGGACGACCGGACCTGGGTCTTCGACTTCGCCAAGGACGTGCCGCCCGGCACCGTCTGCAACGTCGCGCCGCATCCCGGCATCAAGTCGGTGGCCGGCGCGGCCATCGCGGCGAACGCGAAGTTCGACTTCTCCACCGGCGGCCCGGCGATCGTGCGCGCGTATCCGTCGCCCGGCGAATACGCGAAGATCGAGGAGGAGCAGGTCTTCGCGCTGCTGCTCAACGGCCCGGCCACGGTCGACAGCATCCAGCGCTACGCTTACTGCGAGGTGGCGGGCGTGGGCGAGCGCATTCCCGTCAAGGTGATCGCCGGCGCCACGCGCGACGCGATCCTGAAGGCGGTCAACCTGGTGCCGCAGCAGGCGCGCAGCGTGACGCTGCAGTGCGCGCGGCCGATCGCGCCCGAGTCCAAGGTGTCCGTGGTGTGGGGCAAGGGCGTCGCGACCGCGTCGGGCGTGGCCGCCACGGCCGACCGCCGGCTAGCCTACGCGGTGCGGCCGGCCTTCACCGCCAGCTTCACCTGCGAGCGCGTGAACTCGCGCGCCGACTGCCTGCCGATGCGCCCGCTGCGCGTGGAGTTCTCCGCGCCGGTGCCGCGTCGCATCGCCGAGAAGGTGGTGCTGGTCGCGCCGGACGGCCGCCACAAGCCGCAGGTCGAGCAGCACCGCGGCGAGACCTCCGACGCGCTGGTGGACCTGCACGAGTCGGGCCTGCACAAGTTCATCTACTTCTTCAGTCGCGACAAGGGCCGAGTGGGCGGCGGTCCGTCGGAGGAGGGCGTGACCGCGGTGCAGTTCTCCGACGCCATGCCGGAGAAGGCCGACCTGCGCATCGAGCTGCCGGCGGACTTCGCCGACGACAGCGGCCGCAGGCTGGACAACGCGGCCCAGTTCCCGCTCGCCACGCGCACCTCCGACGCGCCGCCGCTGGCCAAGTTCCCGGCGGCCACGTTCGGCATCCTCGAGCTCGACGCCGAGCCGGTGCTGCCGCTGACGGTGCGCAAGATCGAAGGCGCGCCGGGCGTCAAGGCGATGAGCCTGGGCGGCGCGCCGGCGCGCGACCTCGCGCTCACCGACGACGCGGCCATCATCGAGTGGTTCGCCAAAGTGGCGCGCTACGACGAGACCTCGCTGGATCGCGCCACGGTGGAACAGGAACTGGGCATCAAGCTGCCCCCGCCGCCCGCCAAGGCCAAGCCCGCTCGCCGGGCCAAGGACCATGGCCGCACGAAGACCCAGCAAGAGCAGGACGAGGACGCCGACGAGGGCGACGCGAACGCCCGGGATCCGGACGCCGTGCAGACGCGCACGGTGAGCCTGCTGAACCACGCGGCCAACGTGCACGCGGTCAAGCTGCCGGCGGACGCGCAGACTGAGCCGCATCCGTTCGAGGTGATCGGCATCCCGCTGCCGCAGCCGGGCTACCATGTCGTCGAGATCGAGTCGCCGCGCCTGGGCGAGGCCTTGCTCGATCGCAAGGCGCCGATGTACGTGCGCACCGGCGTGCTGGTCACCAACCTGGCCGTGCATTTCAAGTGGGCGCCCGTCAACTCCGGCGCCTGGGTGACGACGCTGGACAAGGGCCAGCCGGTGCAGGGCGCGGCGGTGCAGGTGTCCGATTGCCAGGGCAAGCCGGTGTGGAACGGCCGGACCGACGCGCAGGGCTTCGCGCGCATCGACGAGCCGCTGCCCCGCCTGGAATGGAACTACTGCAGCGGCACGCGCAACAGCCGCTGGGCTGGCCAGTCGGGCCGGCCCGACGGCTATTTCGTGAGCGCGCGCAAGACCGACGCCCAAGGCCGCGCCGACCTGGCCTTCGTGTGGTCGACCTGGCAGGACGGCATCGAGGCCTGGCGCTTCAACCTCGACTCGCGGGGCGGCGGCGCCGGCGAGTCGCGCGCGCTGTTCCACACGGTGCTGGATCGCACGCTGCTGCGCGCGGGCCAGACCGTGTCGATGAAGAGCCATGCGCGGCGCGAGCTGCTCACCGGCCTGGCCATGGTGGCCGCGGCCGACCTGCCCACCACGCTGCGCATCACGCACGAGGGCTCCGGCGACCACGTCGACTTCCCGCTGAAGTGGCGCGCCGGCCGTTACGCGGAAACCGTGTTCAAGATTCCCGACGACGCGAAGCTGGGCGTCTACGACGTGAGCCTGCAGAACGGCGAGACGGTCGCGGCGCAGACCGGATCGTTCCGCGTCGAGGAGTTCCGCCTGCCCGCGATGATCGGCCGCCTGGTGCCGCCGAGCGGGCCGCAGGTCGACCCGCGCGAGCTCGCGCTGGACGTGATGGTGAACTACGGCAACGGCGGCGGCGCGGCCAACCTGCCGCTGCGGGTGTCGGCGCAGGTGCGCGACATCGACCTCGCGCAGGCCGTGCCGGTGTCGCGCTATCCCGGCTTCCATTTCGATCCGCCCGCGGCGCCTGGCGCAGAGGAGCGCTCCGGCGACGGCGCGATGTTCGGCGAGGACTTTGTCGACGAGGACGACGCCGATCGCATGGTCACGCAGCGTGACACGCACTCGAAGCTGGTGGCCGACAAGCTGCCCGTCACGCTGGACAAGGGCGGCGCCGGCAAGGTGATGCTGGCCAAGCTGCCGCCCACCACCGCGCCCCGGGAGCTGCTGGTGCAGGCCACCTACGCCGACCCCAACGGCGAGGTGCAGACGCTCAGCCAGACGCTGCCGCTGTGGCCGTCGGGCGTGGTGCTGGGCGTGCGCACCGACGACTGGGTCTCGGTGCACCAGAAGCTGCCGGCGCAGGTGGTCGCGCTCGACACCCGTGGCAAGACGATGGCCGGCGTCGACGTGAGCGTGCGCGCGGTCATCCACCGCTCGCTGTCGGCCCGCAAGCGCCTGGTGGGCGGCTTCTACGCGTACGACAACCGGAACGTCGACGAGGACCTCGGCGAGGTGTGTTCCGGCAAGAGCGACGCGCGCGGCCTGGTGCTGTGCGAGGCGACGCTGGAGGCCTCGGGGCAGGTGGAGCTGGTCGCGCAGGCCAAGGACGCGCAGGGCCATCTCGCACGCGCGGCCTCCAGCGTGTGGGTGACGCGCGCGGGCGAGGTGTGGTTCGGCAGCGCCAACGACGACCGCATGGACGTGCTGCCCGAGCAGCGCGCCTACGAGCCCGGCCAGATCGCGAAATTCCAGGTGCGCAGCCCGTTCCGCCACGCCACCGCGCTGCTGGCCATCGAGCGCAACGGCATCATCGAGACGCGCACCGTCGAACTCGACGGCCGCGATCCCACGATAGCGGTGCCGGTGAAGGCCGAGTGGGCGCCCAACGTGTTCGTGTCGGTGCTCGCGGTGCGCGGCCGCGTGCGCGAGGTGCCGTGGTACTCGCTGTTCACCTGGGGCTGGAGGTCGCCGGTGGCGTGGTGGCACGCTTGGCGCGACGAGGGCGCGGACTACCAGGCGCCCACCGCGATGGTCGACCTCGCGAAGCCGGCCTTCAAGTTCGGCATCACCGAGATCGAGGTGGGCACCGCCGCGCACCGCCTCAGGGTGGACGTGGTGCCCGACAAGGCCACGTACCCGAGCCGCGCCACCAGCCAGGTGCGCATCAGGGTGACGCTGCCCGACGGCCGCACGGCGCCGGCGGGCACCGAGGTGACGCTGGCGGCGGTGGACGAGGCCTTGCTCTCGCTGAAGCCCAACGACAGCTGGGACCTGCTCGGCGCCATGATCCGCCGCCGCGACTACGCCGTGGAGACCGCCACCGCGCAGATGCAGATCATCGGCAAGCGCCACTTCGGCAAGAAGGCCGCGCCCCCGGGCGGCGGCGGCGGCCAGTTCCCCACGCGCGAGCTGTTCGACACGCTGCTGCTGTGGAACCCGAGCGTGGTGCTGGACGCGAAGGGCGAGGCCGTCGTGGCGGTGCCGCTCAACGACTCCCTCACGAGCTTTCGCATCGTGGCCATCGCCGACGTCGTTCAAGGGCCGCAGCAGGCATTGTTCGGCACCGGCCAGGCCACGATCGCGGCCACCCAGGACCTGCAGATCGTCTCCGGGGTGCCCCCGCTGGTGCGCGAGGGCGACCACTACAAGGCGATGTTCACGCTGCGCAATTCGTCGAAGGCGGCGCTGAACGCATCGCTGGCGGCCTCGGCCGGCGCGCAGTCGCTGCCCGCGCAGGCGGTGTCCATCGCGGCCGGCACGGCGGTGGACGTCGCGTGGGACGTCGACGCGCCGTTCAACGTGGCCAGCGTCGCCTGGACGGTGTCGGCCGACGCCGGCACGGCGCACGACCGCCTGAAGTTCGCGCAGAAGATCGTGCCCGCGGTGCCGGTGACGGTGCAGCAGGCCACGCTGCTGCAGCTGGACAGGACGCTGCGCATCCCGATCGCGCCGCCGGCCAACGCGCTGGCCGACGGCACCGGCAAGCTGCGCGGCGGCGTCGACGTGGCGCTGAAGCCCCGCCTCGGCGACGGCCTGCCCGGCGTGCACGACTTCTTCGAGCGCTATCCGTGGATCTGCTTCGAGCAGCAGGCCTCGATCGCCATCGGCCTGCGCGACACCGCGCACTGGCACGCGCTCGTCGCCCAGGCGGCGCTGTACCAGGACGAGGACGGCCTGCTGAACTACTTCCCGGGCAGCGTCCCGCGCACCGGCAGCGACAGCCTCACGGCCTACGTGCTCGCCATCAGCGACGAGGCCACGAAGCTGGGCTACGACTTCGCGCTGCCCGACGACGCCAGGGCCGGCATGCAGCGCGGGCTGATCGGCTTCGTCGAGGGCAAGGTCAGCCGCGACTTCTGGCGCCCGGCCTTCCTGAAAAACGGCGACCTCGACGTGCGCAAGCTCGCCGCCCTCGAGGCCCTGAGCCGCTACGGCAAGGTGCAGCCGCGCATGCTCGATTCGATCCAGATCCTGCCCAACCAGTGGCCCACCGGCGCGGTGATCGACTGGCTGCAGGTGCTCGATCGCGTGCCGGCCATCCCCGATCGCGCGAAACGCATCGCCGAGGCCGAGCAGGTGCTGCGCGCGCGCCTGAACGTGCAGGGCACGCGCCTGGGCTTCTCCACCGAGCGCGACGACAGCTGGTGGTGGCTGATGAGCAACGCCGACGTTAACAGCGTGCGCATGACGCTGGCCGTGCTGGATCGCAAGGACTGGGCCGACGACGTGCCGCGCATCGTCACCGGCACGCTGCAGCGCCAGCAG
>FTKT01000803.1_pt2 | contig 14118 bp, 12 predicted proteins | sample 1658271 | NCBI WGS metagenome assembly FTKT01 (sample SAMEA3914811, study PRJEB12502) | metagenome | biome: forest; material: soil | place: Canada | collected 2011-08-04 | depth 0.3 m | reverse complement strand
GCGCAGGTAGTTCAGCGACGAATAGCGCGTTCCGAAATCGTCGATTGCAATGCGGATGCCGCGCTGGCGCAATTGCCTGAGCTTGTCGATGACGCCCGGGACGTCCTGCAGCAGGACGTTTTCGGTGATCTCGATTTCCAGGGCTTCGCGCGGCAGGCCGTAGCGCGCGACGACGGCCGACACGCGCTCCACCAGGTCGGGACGACTGAATTCGTGCGGCGAGATGTTGACGGCCACGCGAAGATCCGCGTTTCCGGCGACGTGCCAGAGAGAGAGCTGACGGCAGGCCTCCTCCATCACCCAGGCGCTGATCGCGCTCATCAGGCCGGTTTCCTCGGCCAGTTCCATGAAGCTGCCGGGATTCATGAGACCGTGCAGCGGATGCCGCCAGCGGATCAACGCTTCCGCGCCGATGACGCGCCCGAGGCGAAGACTGAATTGAGGTTGGAAGTGCAGCACGAACTCGCCGTTGGGCAAGGCGCGGCGCAGGTCGCGTTCCAGTTCCAGGCGGGGCAGGGAACCCGTGCGCATCTCCGCGGAAAACGCCCGTGCGGCGTTCTTGCCCTTGGCCTTGACTTCGTACATCGCGGTATCCGCGTTATGGAGCAATTGCTCCGACGCTTCGCCGTCCTCGGGGAACACGGCGATTCCGATGCTGGCCGTCGCGAAGAAGTCCCGCCCCGCGACCTGGAAGGGGCGCCTGAGTTCGGCTGCGATCTTGTCCGCGATGACCATCGCGTCCTCGGATGCGGTCAAGTCCGGCAGAAGCACCGTGAATTCGTCCCCGCCCTGGCGTGCGACGGTATCGCCGGCGCGAACGCAGTCGCGGATGCGCTGGGCGCACTGGCGCAGCAGTTCGTCGCCCTCGAGATGCCCGTAGGTGTCGTTGACCAGCTTGAAGCGGTCCAGGTCGACGAACATCACCCCGACCCGACTTTGCCGGCGCGTCGCCTGCACCAGGGCCAGTTCGAGATGGTCCTTGAACAATCGGCGATTGGGCAGGCCGGTCAGCTGATCGTGGAACGCGTGGAAACTGATGATCTCCTCGATGCGTTTGCGCTCGGTGATGTCGCGGGCAACGCCGTAGCTGCCTGCGAATGCGGCGCCCGGTCCCGACGCGCCGTTCTCCACCTCGTCGTAGAGGGCGATCGCCGACACCATCATGACGACCGATTGCGAAGCCGACGAGCCGGACTCCCGATCGCGGCACAGCAGGCGCAATTCCACCGTGGTCGTCCCGCTCGCTTCGCCTTGCGGCGCGGTCGAGATCTGGACGGCGAGACGACGGTCCATCTCGTCGACGACCGATGAAAACGAGCGCCCCCGCAATTCGTCGCGCGTGAAGCCCAGCAAGGATTCCGCACGCGTGTTGACGAAGGTGAACCGTCCTTCGCGGTCGAGCGCATAGATGATGTCGGGCGAGTTCTCGACCAGGAAACGATGCAGGCGCTCCGATTGCGCCAGGCGTTCGGTCATCTGGCGATGCTCGCGCTGGAGCTTTCGCCGCGACAACGCGTCGGAGACGCGCGCGAGCAGGAAGTCGCTGCCTTCGCCCTTGCGCACGAACTCCACGGCGCCGTCGCGAAGCGCCCGTATCGCGGAGTCGATGTGCACGTCCCCGCTCACCATGATGACGGACGTGCCGGGGCGATGTTGCGATATCCAGCGCAGCAGGTCGAGCCCCGAGGCATCCGGCAGGCCGACGTCCAGCAGGGCGAGATCGATCTTCTCGGACTCGAGCAGCCGCATGCCGGTGGTCACCGACTCCGCTTCGAAGATCAGGCGATCGGGGCGGCTCAACAGGCGCCGCGTGCTGGATCGAAGTCTGGGCTCGTCGTCGACGATCAGGATCCGGTCGAACCGTCCCATGTCGCTTCCGGTGGTCGAAATCGCTTCGTCGAAGAGCTGTTTCATCAGGCCGTCCTCTGTGATTCGGGCAGAAGAATGGTGAAGGTGGTGCCCCGTCCCGGTTGACTGTGGCAGCTGATGGTTCCGCGAAGCCGCTCGACCAACGCGAGCACGATCGACAGTCCCAGCCCTGCACGCCCCTCGGGACGCGTCGTCGCCGTCGCGTACTGCAACGGTCGATAAAGAGAGTCGAGCACGGCCGGAGGCAGGCCCGGTCCCGAGTCGTGGATCAGGATGCGGGCGAACATCGCGCCGTTCTGGTTGACGCGCGCGGTCACCGTGGTCACCACCACGTCGCCGGGCTTGAGGGCCTGCGCGGCGTTCTTCCAGAGATTGAAGACGATCTGCTTGACGTGGTCGCGGTCGACGCAGGCGAAGACCGGCTCGGGCGGCAGGTCGATGTCGAGCCGCACGTTCGTGGCACCGAACAGCGAGGACTGGTAGACGGTCCGCATCGCCTGGACGAGCTGGTTGAGATCGATCATCCCGTCCGGGGCCGCCGGCGCGGACGCGTCGACCGTGAGGCTCGTGACGATCCCCGACAGCCGCTCGATCTCCTCGCGCAGCACCGAGATGTCGGATTGCTGCAGGGCAGCCGAACCGCCCGCCGCGGCGTCGTTCGAGATCAAGCTCAGGTAGTTGCGGATGATGGCGAGCGGGTTGTTGACTTCATGCGCGACACGCTGTCCCTGGAGAACGAAGCGTCCGGCCACCTCGGCTTCGATCTGCGCCTCCCGCTCGCGCATCAGCCGCCAGGCGCCAAGATTGGTGGCCACGATGCCTGCGAAATTCTGCAGCCATGCCGAACGGGCGGAAAGCCGCGTGCGCTGCACCGACGACACGCCAAGCGCGAGGACCCCGATCAACACCCCGTTCGCCAACAGCGGCAAGTACAGCAGGCCTTCGGCCTTCAGCGCGCGTGCGACCTGGCGGTCGGTCGGCGACAGCGCCTCTTCGGCTTCGAGATCGAAGGTGTCGACCATCTGGCGGGTCGCGGCTGATCGGGCGCACAGGCTGCCGTTCTGGCTCAGTGCGATCTCGATGCGTTGCAAGGCACCGCCATCGACGCCGGTGCGGGCCGCCGACAGGACCTGGCGTTGCGGCTGCAGCAGAAAAAAGGCGACCTGCTGAACTCCGAAGAGGAGGCGTCCGGCCTCCTGGACGCACCGGAGCAGGTCGATCTCGCTGTGCAGGGAAGGCAGGTCGAGCGGCAGCGCCTGCAACGCCGTCATCGGCGCCGTGGCGGCCTGCAGCGCGGCTTCTTGAGCGTCCTGGGGCGGCGCGTCGGCGGCGTCCGGCAACCGCAGTGCGATCCGCAACGGAACGGTTTGCTCGCGCGGGGCTTTCTCGATGTCCAGGGCCAGCGCCAGCGCATCGACGCGCGCCAGGGCCTCCTGGTACAGCGCGTCGAGCCGGGTGCCCTCGATGCCGATCAGGCGTTCGACGACGCCCAGGCCGGCGTCACGCGTGACTTGCGGTGCGACGCAGACGAAGTGCGCGCACCACAGGATGCGACCCAGGCGGTCCAGCTCCCCGACCTTGTCCGCCGCCAGGTGGTGGAACAGGATCGCGTCGGCCATCAGCGACGGCAGCTCCCATTGGTCGACGAGCCACGCGCCGACCGCACCGTGGTCCGTGTCGAGGACGGCGTGCTCCAGTTCGGACAACCCGTCCTCGCCTTCGGCGCGGCCGAGGATGGCGCCGTACGCATCGCCGAGCCCGCCCAGGAGCAGCAGTTGGCCGACGTCATGAAGCAAGCCGGCGAGGTACGCTTCCTCGCCCTCTTCCGGGCGCGCGCCGAGTTCCGTGGCGATGCCGCGGGAAAGTTCGGCGACCAGCAGCGAGTGGTGCCAGAAGCCTGCCAGCTCGCGCGCTTCCGACCCGGGCACGCGCCGAAACGCCGACTGCACGAGCGCGCACGAAGCGATCGTGCGCACGAGGCTGGTCCCGAGCATCATCAGCGACTGCTTGATGCTGCGCATCTCGGCACCGCGCCGGAACGCGGCGGAGTTGGCGACCGTGAGGATCCGTGCGCTGAGGGCCGGATCCTGCAGCACCAGTTCCGCCAACGCGTCCGCCGACGCAAGGTCGCCGCCAGCCGCATTGAAAAAGCGCAGGATGACCTGCGGCATCGCCGGCATGTGGAGCGATTCGATCGCTCTCAAGACTGGCCCAGGCACCCCGTTGACTGGTCCGTTTCGCCCCAACTTCACAGACATCCCGATCACTACGCAAATCGCTGTAGTTTATGGGGCAATCATGACGTTTGGTTTCAAACGTAATAATTTGTCTTCGCGTCTGCCTCGCTTGCGCTGCCGCGGCCGGATTTTCGTCTGGATCACCGGCCTGCGTGGTCGATCGATCTTCCACGCGTTGGCGCGGGTGGGGTGCTGGGCTGTCTGCGTCTTTAACCCGTGCTGCTGCCAGCTCTCCGCCGTTTCGCCCGGCCCCGTGCAGGGGTGGCGAAAGGTCGCGCAGGGGTGGCGCACCTGGACTTTCCGTCGTAGCGCAGCCTGGAGCGGCGCTTCCGGGCGCGGCGGGAGTGGCTGACGTTCTTTGACGCCTCTGACTACTGCGCACGCTTCCCATCGCATCTGCCTGGCAGGCCTCAGGCTCGTCAGATGAGCTCCGAGAAGGCATGCGCGTCTTATCGAGGCACCCGGAAAAGGCGCGCGCTCGACTAAAAATCGAGGCTCCGCCACTTCGGCATCGCCCGTGCAATCCATGAAAGTCGTCGACACCATCCTTCGCTATCCGGGCAACTCCATCACCGGGCGGGACGGCATCTGCCGAGCCAGGGTGTTCGCGACTGCGGACGGAATCGGGTTGCTGCTGACTGACCTTGGAGATCTCAACACTGGCCAGTCCGTCACCAACGCCATCGAATCGGCCTGTCGGACCGCGCTCGAAAACGGGCTGGTCGATGCCAGCGCCCGAGTGGTCGAGCACTACGAGCGGAGTTCGGGCGGAAGCTTGGACGCCGTCTCGTTCTCGGCAAACGGCTCTCCGGATTGGACAGGGCTGGACCGGCGCGAAGCCGTCGAGCTTCTTGGGTGCTCGGCGGAGGAATTCGATTCGGAGACGGCTCGCGACCCTCGCCTCATGACGCTGATTCAACGCATCCGGAACTCGATAGACCCGTTCATTGACGGTCCGCATCTCGAAGCTCGCGAGGTCACGATCAGACGGATGGACATCGATGAGCGGAAGATCACGAAGGCGAGCGTCGCAGCGCTCGTCGATTCCGGCAGTTCGGAAAGGGAACTGCAAACGCTGCTGAAGAAGGATTTGTCGATCTTCGCGGAGGTCTACGCCAAGCCCGACGAGGAATACATCGCCTTCTCCGAATTTCCAGTTGGCGATGGCTTCGTCGACTTCGCGATCTTCACCGGCAGGTCGCGCATGGATGTCGTCCTCATCGAGATCAAAGGCGCCGACTTCTATCTCGCCAACAGCGGCTCGTATGGGAAATTCGCCAGCAAAGTCGATGAAGGCGCGCATCAGATCCGCACGCGTCTGGGCGTGTTCACTCGCACTTACGAAGCTTTCCGAGAGCACGTTCACAGAGTTCGCGCGAAGGCCGAGTCCGGCGCCTCGGTCCACAACGCTCTTATCGGCCCGAAGTCGCCCCTGTCAGTGGATCCGGACAAGGACGTGAACGTCCGTTATGTCGTGATCGCCGGCCGCACGCGCGACGACCTGGCAGAAAGCCGCATGCGCAACGACTATGAGCGCTCCTTCAATCCGACGATCAAGCTGGAATCGTGGGACACGTGGCTCACGAAGCTCTGTCGCGTCTGAGAGTCGTCCAGGAGGAGGCCGGCGGGCGACGTTCGTCCCTGCTTTCTTGCCGGGGTCGATTCAGTGTCTGGTACCGCTCATCTCCGCTGCCGATTTCCGCTTTGTAGTAAGCGAGGCCTGTAGGCCCTCTTGACGAGTGAGCAGCGCTCAGCCGTTGACTTCGTCGGCGAACTCATCGTCCGACCAAGCCGTGCCGATTGCCTTGTCCAGCCGCTTCAACAAGGCGCTGAATGTTTCGCCTTCACGGCGTACCAGCATGGCGAGGCAGTTGCTGCCGTCGGCGGCCGTGGCTACGCATTCGTTTCGCAGCACTTGGCCGCCGATCGAGATGTCGCCGCCATCTTCGATGAGCGTCTCGATGTTCTTTAGCGATGTACCAGCCATGGCGTCAGACCTTGATCTCGGCCAGCCGCTCGTTGATCTCGTCGAAGTCGATGGCCTTCGGATCCCAGCTGTCCTGACCGATCTACTCGGCGAGGTCGTCGTGCTCCGGGTCGCTCGGGTCGGCCATGACGCGAACGAAGTGGGCGTAGCCGGGGACGCCGCCGCAGTCGTCGGGTGGGGTCGCGGAGGCGCCACCCACGCACAGCGGCAAGCGGAGCACCGAGTCCGGGGAGTGCGTCTTCTCAACCTGGATCCGGTGTTGCCAGTAATCTCCGAAGTCGTAGATGTATTGCACCGTCGCTGTACGCAGCACAGTCGTCAGCTTGACGTTCGCCCCGCTGGCGACGCCGGGCATTTCGTCGAGCGGGTCGGAACTGCCGTATTGATAGTGTCGGGCACCAGCACGCGGCTCCAGACCTTCGGCCGCGTCCCCTTCAATTCGACGTGCAGTTGCAGGATGGATTTGATCGATAGGGGGCGCGGTTGCTTGGTGGCCATGCTCTATGCTGCTTGTCGGTGTTGGTCGGCGCGCGCCGAGGTTCCACGGAAACAACTCGTCGATGCGGTTGATGGGATGGTCGGCATCTCTCAGCCGGTGCGACGTTGCATCTTCCATTGAATCAAGCCGCCGCTGTTAGAGCAACCCGAGCAACGACGCCTTGAGCGTTCCCGCGGCACGGCTCTTGCAGTTCAGCTTCTTAAAGATGCTCTCAAGATGGGTACGCACCGTCGATGGGCTGATGCCGAGATGAGATGCAACCTCCTTGTTGCTTTCACCCAGACTCACCCGCCTGAGTACTTCGATTTCACGTGCCGACAGCGTCGGAGCCGGTTCCGTGGCGCCTGGGGCCGGAACCCGGGATGTGCCGACGGGGTTTGCCAGCGCCTCCACGATGCTTCTATCCAATCGACCGAGCGCTACTTCCTTGCGGAGATGTTCCATCGCGATGTCATCAGGCAACGCTTCTCGCCAGGGTCGGCGCGCCGTCAAGGCCAACCACGACGAGGCTACCGGCAGTATCCGAAACTCCAGCGGCGTGACCGCAAGTCGGCAGCCCCGGAAATAGCCGGAGCCGTCAAGTCGCTCGCAGACGTGCGAAGCCACTTCGGTTTCGACTTCGAGGTGTCCGATCTGCTGGGCGGCACGAGATGTCCAGTAGGGACTCAGGCGCGCACGTTCCCAGTCGGCCGCGGAGAACGGTCCGGCACGATTCCATACCGCATTGGGAACCGCCACGCGACCCAGGCCATGCAGCCATCCAGCGCGACGCAGTGTTCGTCGGCTGGCGGCGGAAAGTCCAAGCGTCGCCCCGAGGGCATCGGCGAGTTCCGCGACGGCACGTGAGTGCCCCAACAACCAAGGCAGCTTGAGGTCGATCACGTCGCCGATCAATGCCAGGCTCGCGGTACGCGGCGGCGAGGCGACGCGCAGCGCGGCCATCCAGGCCGGCCCCTGGGCCAGTTCATCGATCCAGGTGGACGCGCGCATGCGCACGGCTTCGACCATCGCGCCCGGGTAGACCACACCCGAGCGTTGCTGCAGGAATGAGAGGGCCGCTCGCAGGCCGTGGACGCGCGAGAGCACTTCGAGATCGCTGCAGAGCGACACCACCAGCGCGGATGTCGGAATCGCGTCGCCCGACAGGCTCAGCGGCTGTCCGCTTCCGTCCCAATGTTCGAAGACGCACCTCAGCGCGGCCGCCACTGAGGGCCCCAGGCCAATCGCCTCGGCGATGACCGAAGAGACCTCGCAGTGGATGGCTGAGATGCTCGTCAACCTGAGAGGCAGTTCCTCCGGCCTGACGAGCACCTCGATGCGTTCCATCTGCGATGCCAACATCGCACCCCGACCGTCCACATCGTCGCTGATCGTGGCGGCGACGTCGGTCGCATTGGCCGTGCAGCCGGACCAGCGCAGCAGCGCGACGCATCGGATGTCTTCGACGCTTGCATCGTCAAGCCCGATGGCCCGTGCCAGTTGGCATGCGAGCCACGCCACGCGTGGCGAATGGTCCACCGGCTGCCCCATGCTCAGGTCGCCCATGAAGGCCAGCGCGCGCAAGGCGTCGAGCAAGTCGATTTGATCGTCGCTCATTCTCAGGGTTCACCCGTTTTCGAAGACTCGATGATGACGCGAGTCCGGCGCGTTTGCTACTCGTTGACGCATCGGACGATTGACCGATACCGGAAATCCTGTCTTTGTCCGACAGTCGCTTCAAATGAAACATGAGTCCCCTCCGGAGTGAAAATGACGACAGGAATCAAGCGACTGTTCGCGGCGGCGGCCGCCATTACGGCCTCGTACGCGTCAACCGGCGCCGCAGCGGCAGAGACCGTGACGCCTTACCCGGTGCCCGACGAATTCCTCGGCGAGCATCTGTATCCGAACGAGGAAGCACTGGCGCAGAGACTTGCCCAGGTGATCGACGAGACGGTGCGTCGGCAATATCAAACCGGTACGGCGCGCCGCGACGCCCATCCGAAGGGACACGGCTGCGTCAAGGCGGAGTTCCGCGTTGACGAGAAGCTCGACCCGCGTTTCGCGAAAGGGGTGTTCATCCCGGGCAAGGTCTATCAGGCGTGGATCCGGTTCTCGAACGGTAATCCCGACGCGAACAAGCCCGACACGGACGGCATGGAGCGCGGAATGTCGATCAAGCTCCTGGGCGTTCCCGGAGCCAAGATTCTCGATTCAGAACGCCAGGACACGACGCAGGACTTCGTGATGATGAGCCACCCGGTCTTCTTCCTGAAGGACGCGGGCAGTGCGGTGCCCTTCTTCGAGGAGCTCGGAAGCGACAGCACGCTCGACAAGCTGAAGATTCCCTTCACGCTTGGCTTCGGTCAGCTCTATACGCTTCTCGATATCAACTCGCTGAAGATCTCGAATCCGCTGCAGACTCGCTACTGGACGCCGACGCCGTATCAGCTGGGGACCGGAGCCGACCGACTGGCCATCAAGTACTCCGCGCAGGCGTGCTCGCCATCGGTCGACCCGATGCCGAACAACGCGGGCCCGAACTTTCTGCGAGAGGCGATGCGCAACACGCTGGCGAAGGGCGATGCGTGCATGAACTTCATGATCCAGCCGCGCACTTCGGACAAGCTGGACGTCGAAGATGCAAGGACCAAATGGTCCGAGGAAGACTCGCCCTTCTACAAGGTGGCGACCGTGCAGATACCCAAGCAGGAATTCGACAGTCCCGAGCAACTCGCGCTCTGCGAGAACCTGTCGTACACGCCATGGCACGCGCTGCCAGAGCACAAGCCGTTGGGTTCGATCAATCGATTGCGCAAGGTCGTCTACGAGCGCATCAGCAGCACGCGACATCAGTTGAACCACGTGGATCGCACAGAACCGCAGTGAGCCGACGCGCGTTCGAATTCCCGCTGACGCGCCACCCGGCGGCTGGATGGACGGGGGCGCGATCTCCTCATGACAGGCCGGAGCTTCGGCCAGCGAATCGGAACTCTGCCTACGTCAGGCGTACATCGTGGGCTCGCTGACCTTGTTCTTCTTGGCCGGCTCGGCCACCGTAGTGCGATCGACCTCTCGCGGGGTGGCAGCCGCCGCCTTCGAAACTCGCCGGGCCGAAGGAAGCTTCGCTCGCCTCACGAACGCCGTGAGGCATTCGGCGCAGGTCGAGAACCGCGTTTTTCAACGAAATCCCTTGGAAGCAGACATCGCGTCGCCGCCTAAATGACATATCTATCATACGCCCCGGAAGATCGCCGACGGACTTTCCATTGCCGGGCCGGCATGTCTTCGACCGGCGCAAAGCAGATAGGCAGGATCGGCCTCGGACAGACCTACGTTCAGATCCGAATCTACAGTTCAAGATCGCATCGTCTCGAGGTACACACGCCTTCGTCTTGGGACCGGCTCGGATCAACTACGATGTATTCCTGCCGAAGTTGCCTTCAGGGTCGCAGACCGTCGCTGAGGAAGCAGGGCAAGTTCACCATCGAAAGACGCTGCTTTGGGGCGTTGCGCGGCGAACCAGCCGAAGTCTTAGAGGCCTGGCCGCTCTCACCAATTGTTTGTGGGCGGGCTCCTTTGACAGGTGCCGTGTCTACTTGGGTTTGCAGGGCCGCTTTGAGGTGGCTGCAGACAGACTGAGATATCTTGCACGCGGCGCAGAATCGCGCAATATCCGGTCGCAGTCTAGGTCTCGGTCTCGGCCACGAGCGCAATGACCTCGTGCAGTCGCCACGCGAGCGGAGAGTCACTCGACGATGTTGGGTCGTACCAGGCCCAGCGCGATAAGGCATTCGTCCCACGGCGGTGTCTCAGCGAAGCTTTGCGTGATCATCTCCAGAAACAGCTTCAGCTTGAGCGAGTTCCGTTGGGATGTCGGGTAGAAGATCGACAACCAGAAGGCGCTTAGCTGGTACTCCGGCAATACGATACGGAGCTTGTTCGCCACGACGGCGTCTGCGGCCACGAGCGTCGGGATGCAGACAATGCCGGCGTCCTCCAGCGCGTATTCGCGCAAAAGATGCACGCTGTTCGTCAGGAGGACGGGCTTTAGCTCGAGCTGGACGACGTCCTTCGGGCCGTGGAACGAGAGACGCTCGCGCGTCGGGTAGCCTGAATACCATCCGATGCGGTGGCCCAGCAGGTCGCGTGGGCCGCGCACGGTGCCGTTGCGACGCAGGTATTCCGGTGACGCGCAGAACACCCGGCGGACGGGAAAGAGCTTGCGCGAGACGAGCTCCTCGGAATGCGGCGGGAAGATCTGCAGAGCACAGTCGAACCCTTCCTTGACCGGGTCGATCGCCGCGTCGTTGACCAGCATGTCCAGGACGATCTGCGGGTACTTCTGCTGGAAGTCGCGCAGAACCTTGGCCAGGTGCCCGAGGACGAAGCCCGGCAGCGCGTGCACGCGCAGGCGTCCGACCGGTGACGTGCTGACCTCACGCATCTGGTCGACGACCTCGTTGGTGCGTCCTACCAGGTCGGCGCAATCGCGCAGGAAGGCCTGGCCGAGTTCGGTCAACCGGACGCTTCGCGTGTTTCGCAGGAACAGTGGGGCTCCGACGAAGCCCTCGAGCTGCTGGATCCTGGCGGTGATCACCGACCGGGAAACACGAATCTGGCGCGCGGCCTCGGCGAAGCTCCCGGACTCGGCAACGCGGACGAACGACTCGATGGCTAGGTATCTGTCCATGGATCTGAACGCTCATCAGGCCAAGGTTTGAAGTTCCGAGCATTGGTATTTACCCGGCCAATTGTTCTGAAACACCGAACGATCTTGTTGGATCGCCACAGCTACCGTCGCTGGCTGCAGGCGCCTAGCATTCATCTTCATTGGTCGCCCAGAAGAACAGATGAACCGGGCGCGGATCGCAACCCTGACAAGGAGACATGCATGACCACCCAAGCCGCAACGCCTGCCTACAAGACAAGATTCGGCTCGCTCGAGCACTACGAAAAGGGAGGAGTCCAGCCCATCGCCGACGACGTCCGCCACTATGCGTTCTCGAACTGCTTCGAGATCGCCAGCAAGAGCAAGCCGTACGAGAAGGTCGTCTTCGGCCAGAACCAGATCTACGTGCTGGAGACGCTGCGCGCCGAGGGGACGTCGCCCTGGTACACCTGCGCCCATGACGAGTTCGCGCTCGTCATGGACGGCGACGTCGAGGTTCACCTCGTGAAGCTCGAACCGCCGCAGGCGGTGCCGGACGCCGAGCACAACGGTGCCGTGCTCGTCGAGGGTCAACCGCGTGGCCAGAAGATGGGCTGGATGAAGCTCTCGCGGGGCCACCAAGGCTTGCTTCCCAAGAACACGGCGTACCAGTTTCGCAGCGCCAAGCCGGGCGTCGTGATCCTCCAGACATGCAAGGGCGACCTGAGCATCGAACGCTGGGCAGAGATCTGCCAGACCGCCTGATCCCGCCCTTCGCGCCCACTCTTTCCAGGAGCAACTCCATGACCGCTGCCACCCTCGAATCGCCCGTCGTCCAGGCCTCCCCCGCGCACGCGGAGCTGGGCTACAAGTCCTTCCAGCTCGGTGGTTTCAACTTCCGCCGTGACGAGTACTTCGTCCACGTGAGCTGGACCACCCGGGACGATCGTCCCATGAGCCACAGCGCGGACGTCGGCAGCTACCTGCGCGCGCTGATGCGCGACGTCGCCTGGGGCTTCTTCTACGGCTGGGTCAACTTCGACCAGGTCATCGGAACGGTGAATCACTACCAGTCCGTCGACTTCTACGCCGGCAGCTTCAACGGCACGATGAAGGAGGCCGGCATCGACCGCCTCGAGTCGTTCCCGACGGCGCAGATCCGCGCGACCTTCGAACAGATGCTCGACGACTGGACGAACGCCAGCTTCGATCCGTTCGCCGCGCCACAGGAAACCGGGCTGCCCTACGGGCGCAAGAGCGGCAACAACACAGCAAAGATCACTCGCGCGCGCGAACTCGCCAAGCGCTGCGTCGGCCTGAAGGACGACCTGAGCCTGCGCAGCGACGAGCGCGGCGCGCCGGTCAACCGCGCGTTCGCCGATGTCGCGCAGGAACAGCCCGAGCTGCACCCCGAGCCCGGCTTCGAGAACGAGGTGCACGGCTTCAACCTGTTCGGCTTCCTCTCGCGCTCGCAGGTGACGTGGAACCCGAGCTTCACCTCGGTCGTCAAGCACAGCTACATGTGCCCGACGACGGAGGAGCACATCCTGCCGATCATCCACGGCAACGACCGCGTGGAATGGTTCTTCCAGATGACGGACGAGATCCATTGGGACTGCGGCGACAAGAACACCGGCAAGCCGATGGCGCGCGTCATCATGAAGGCCGGCGACATGGCCGCGATGCCGGCCTATTGCCGCCACCAGGGCTTCAGCCCCAAGCGCTCGATGCTCCTCGTCTGGGAGAACGGGTCGCCCAGCCTCGTGTACGAGATCGAGAAGGGCGAGAGCCCGGAGATCCCCGTCCAGTTCTGAACCTCCAGCGACGGCCCGCCGTCCGCGTCGAACCTTTTCTCCCTGCCCGTCCCATCGACGGGCCCGGGCGGAGCCTTTCCATGAACCTCTTCGATATCGAGCGGGCCGCCGGCCTGCAGACCCCGATCCGCCACCAGCTCTTCATCGACGGGCGCTTCGTCGACGCCGAGTCTGGCGAGACGCAGCCGACGCTCAATCCGCACGACAACTCCGTGATCACGCCGGTCGCGATGGCGGCGGCCCCGGACGTCGACAAGGCCGTTGCGGCAGCGACTCGCGCCTATCCGGCGTGGAGCCGCATGCCGGCCGCGGACCGCGGCCGGATCCTGCTGAAGCTGGCCGACCTCATCGAGGCGAATGCGGAGGATCTTGCGCGCCTGGAGTCGCTCGACACGGGCCACCCGCTGCGCGACTCGCGCAACCTGGACGTGCCGCGCACCGCGGCCTGCTTCCGCTACTTCGGCGGCATGGCCGACAAGTTCCAGGGCGAGACCATTCCCGTGGAGGCCGGTTTCCTGAACTACACGCTGCGCGAGCCGCTCGGCGTCGTCGGCCAGGTCGTGCCGTGGAATTTCCCGCTCATGTTCACGAGCTGGAAGATGGCGCCGGCGCTCGCGGCGGGCAACACGATCGTGATGAAGCCGGCGGAGATCACGCCGCTCAGCTCGCTGCGCATCGCCGAGTTGATGTCCGAGGCCGGAATGCCCGACGGCGTCGTCAACATGGTGCCGGGCCTGGGCCACGTCGCGGGCCAGGCCATCGCCGAGCACCCGGGCATCGCGAAGATCGCGTTCACCGGCAGCACGGCCACCGGCCGCCGCATCGTCCAGGCCAGCGCGGGCAACCTGAAGAAGGTGCAGCTCGAGCTCGGCGGCAAGGGCGCGAACATCGTGTTCGACGACGCCGACCTCGCGGCCGCCGTCAACGGCAGCGCGTGGGCGATCTTCCACAACCAGGGCCAGGCCTGCATCGCGGGCTCCCGCCTCATGCTGCACGAGGCCATCGCCGACGAATTCCTCGACCGCTTTCTCGCGCTCGCACGCACGATCCGTGTCGGCAACCCGCTCGACGCCGAGACCGAG
>FTKT01000667.1_pt1 | contig 14121 bp, 7 predicted proteins | sample 1658271 | NCBI WGS metagenome assembly FTKT01 (sample SAMEA3914811, study PRJEB12502) | metagenome | biome: forest; material: soil | place: Canada | collected 2011-08-04 | depth 0.3 m | reverse complement strand
ACCGACTTGCCGGAGTCGACGAGCCGGTCGAGCAGGCCGAGCAGCTGCTCGACGTCGGCGAGGTGCAGGCCGGCGGTCGGCTCGTCGAGGACGTAGACGCCGCCCTTCTCGGCCATCTGGGTGGCCAGCTTGAGCCGCTGCCGCTCGCCGCCGGAGAGCGTGGTGAGCGGCTGGCCGAGGGTGAGGTAGCCGAGCCCTACGTCGGCGAGCCGGTCGAGGATGCGGTGCGCGGCCGGCGTGCGCGCCTCGCCCGCGCCGAAGAACTTCTCGGCCTCGGCCACCGACATCGCCAGCACCTCGCTGATGTCGCGCCCGCCGAGGTGGTGCTCCAGCACCGAGGCGTGGAACCGCTTCCCGTCGCACTCCTCGCAGACCGTGGAGACGCCGGCCATCATCGCCAGGTCCGTGTAGATGACGCCGGCGCCGTTGCAGGTGGGGCAGGCGCCCTCGGAGTTGGCGCTGAACAGTGCCGGCTTCACGCCGTTGGCCTTCGCGAACGCCTTGCGGATCGGGTCGAGCAGCCCGCTGTACGTCGCCGGGTTGCTCCGCCGGGAGCCGCGGATCGCGCCCTGGTCGATCGACACCACCTCCGCTCCCGGTGCCCCCGACAGTTGGGGCAGCGACCCGTGCACCAGTGAGCTCTTGCCGGAGCCGGCCACCCCGGTGACGACGACGAGCACCCCGAGCGGCACGTCCACGTCGACCTCGCGCAGGTTGTGCGTCGTCGCGCCGCGGATCGGCAGCGTGCCGGTGGGCTCGCGCACCGTCTCCTTGACGGCGGCCCGGTCGTCGAGGTGGCGGCCGGTGATGGTGCCGCTGGCCCGCAGCCCCTCGACCGTGCCCTCGAAGCAGAGGGTGCCGCCGCCCGTCCCGGCGCCGGGGCCCAGGTCGACGACGTGGTCGGCGATCGCGATCACCTCCGGCTTGTGCTCCACGACGAGCACCGTGTTGCCCTTGTCCCGCAGGCGCAGCAGCAGCTCGTTCATCCGCTGGATGTCATGGGGGTGCAGGCCCGTGGTGGGCTCGTCGAAGACGTAGGTGACGTCGGTGAGCGAGGAGCCGAGGTGACGGATCATCTTGACGCGCTGCGCCTCGCCGCCGGAGAGCGTGCCCGAGGGGCGGTCGAGGCTGAGGTAGCCGAGCCCGATCTCGACGAACGAGTCCAGGGTCTCCCCGAGGGAGGCGAGCAGCGGCGCCACCGACGGTTCGTCCAGGCCGCGCACCCAGTCGGCGAGGTCGCTGATCTGCATGGTGCAGGCCTCGGCGATGTCGACTCCCTCGATCTTCGAGGAGCGGGCCCCCTCGTTGAGCCGGCTGCCCTCGCACTCGGGACAGGTGGTGAAGGTGATCGCCCGCTCCACGAAGGCGCGGATGTGCGGCTGCAGCGCGTCGACGTCCTTGGCGAGGAAGGATTTCTGGATCTTCGGGATCAGCCCCTCGTAGGTGAGGTTGATGCCGTTGACCTTGATCTTGGTCGGCTCCTTGTGGAGCAGGTCGTGCAGCTCCCGCTTGGTGTACTTGCGGATCGGCTTGTCCGGGTCGAGGAAGCCGCAGCCGCTGAAGATGCGGCCGTACCAGCCGTCGACGCTGAAGCCCGGGATCGTCAGCGCGCCTTCGTTGAGTGACTTGGAGTCGTCGTACAGCTGGGTCAGGTCGAAGTCGGTGACCGAGCCCCGGCCCTCGCACCGCGGGCACATGCCGCCGGTGACGGTGAAGCTGCGCCGCTCCTTCACCGTCCTGCCGCCCTGCTCGAAGGTGACCGCGCCCGCTCCGCTGACCGAGGCGACGTTGAAGGAGAACGCCTTGGGCGAGCCGATGTGCGGCTGCCCGAGCCGGCTGAACAGGATGCGGAGCATCGCGTTGGCGTCGGTGGCGGTGCCGACCGTGGAGCGGGCGTCGGCACCCATCCGCTGCTGGTCGACGATGATCGCGGTGGTCAGCCCTTCGAGCACGTCGACCTCGGGCCGCGCCAGCGTCGGCATGAAGCCCTGGACGAAGCTGCTGTAGGTCTCGTTGATCAGCCGCTGCGACTCCGCGGCGATGGTGCCGAACACCAGCGAGCTCTTGCCCGAGCCGGAGACACCGGTGAAGACCGTCAGCCGGCGCTTCGGGATCTCGATGCTGAGGTCCTTGAGGTTGTTCACGCGCGCGCCGTGCACGCGGATCAGATCGTGGCTGTCGGCGCCGTGCAGTGCGGGCGACTGCGTGTCCGTCCTCGTGACCGTGCTCATCGTGTCTCCATCTGTGAGAGCGGGGCCGCCTGCGCGGTCCCCGTCGGCGTCGCCGGGCCCGATCCGTCCGGCCCGTGCGGTGCGTCCGCTTCAGGCTAGTTGCCGCCGCTCGGCCGGCGCTTCTTCATTCCTGACGGGTCCCGCGTGCCTGCCCTGCCGCCGTCGGCGACGCGGGCCGTCCCCTGGGAGAGCAGCTGGACATACGATGTCGCCTGTGACGCAAAGTGACGGAGAGCTGGACAGCCTGGTGCGCAAGCGGATCCGCGCCCTGCGGGTGGCGCAGGGGTGGTCCCTGGAGGAGCTGGCCACCCGGGCCCGGCTCAGTCCGTCCACGCTCAGCCGGATCGAGAACGGCCAGCGCCGGCTGGCCCTGGACAGCCTGGTCACGCTCGCCCGCGCCCTGGACACCACGCTGGACCAGCTCGTGGAGACCGCCTCCGACGATGTCGTCAGCAGTCCGATGATCGACGCCGCCCACGGCCAGATGCGCTGGCCGGTGAAGTCCGATCCCGGGATGACGGTGGTGCGTCAGCGGATGACCGAGCCGCCCCCCGACAACCCCGCGCGCCTGCGCGCCCACCCCGGCCGCGAATGGCTGGTCGTCCTGTCCGGTACCGCGATCCTCCTGCTGGGCCATCGCCGCTTGCGCGTCGAGACCAACCAGGCGGCGGAGTTCCCCACCATGCTGCCGCACGCGATCGGGGCCGAGGGCGGCCCCTGCGAGATCCTGGGGATCTTCGACCGCGACGCCCGCCGCGGCCACCAGGGCGGTGGGAGCGAAGACGCCACGAACGGCCCGCGCCCGTGACGGGCTGCCCGCTGCTGTGGACGCCTCCCGGCCGTCCTTGCGCGTTCGGCAGCTCCGGCGGTCATCGTCTTGCGGATCCGGCAAGGGATTGTGCTGCTGGCGCATGGTCGTTCTAGCGTGAACGGTATGACTCACCCGCACCCGCACGCAGCCCACCAGCACGCCGACCACGGTCACCAGCGCCAGCGCCAGCACCAGGCCGGTGCCGGGGTAGGCAGTCAGGCGGAGATCCTCGACCTGGACGCGGAAGTCCTGGCCGAGCACACCGCCGCCATCACCGGCTGGCTGCCCGTCGAGGCGACCCCTCGTCAGATCGTCGACCTGGGCTGCGGCACGGGCGCCGGCACCTTCGCCCTGCTCGTCCGCTTCCCGCAGGCACACGTCACCGCCGTCGACTCCTCCGAGGAGCATCTCCAGCGCCTGCGGGAGAAGGCCGCCGCCGAGGGCGTGGCCGAGCGCGTGCACACCGTGCGGGCCGACCTCGACGCGGACTGGCCCGACCTCGGCACGCCGGACCTGGTGTGGGCCTCGGCCTCGATGCACCACCTGGCCGACCCCGACCGCGCGCTGCGCGAGGTCCACGACACCCTCGCGCCGGGCGGACTGCTCGCCGTCGTCGAGCTGGCCGGCTTCCCCCGCTTCCTGCCCGAGAACGCCCCGGAGGGCCGCCCCGGCCTCGAAGAGCGCTGCCACGCCGTGAGCGAGCGCAGCCACGCCGGTCACCTGCCCCACCGCGGCGCCGACTGGGGCCCGAAGCTGACCGCCGCCGGATTCCTCCTCGACGGCGAGCGCACCCTCACCGTCGACATCGCGGGCTCCCGCAGCGAGGCGGTCGGCCGTTACGCCCTCGGCGGCCTGCGGCGCCTGCGCGGCAGCGTCGCCGACACCCTCGCGGCCGAGGACCTCGCCGCACTCGACCAGCTGCTCGACACCGACGGCCCGCACAGCATCCTGCGCCGCCCCGACCTCGCCGTACGCACCGAACGCACCGTCTGGGCCGCACGTCGCGGCCACTGACCCCCGAGCCGCGCGCGGGGTGCCGTCGGACCCGGGCGCATCCTCCGTCGGCAGTGCGGGAGCAGCTGATGGGCCGTCACTATCCTTCCCCGCAGCCTGAGTTCACCGAGAGCGATCTCCGGTCATGGGTGCTGCCGCAGACCCAGCCGGCGGCCTTCGCCGCCAGTGCCAGTTGGAAGCGGCTGGAGGAGTTGGTGATGTCCATCAGGCGCTCGACGTAGCGGGCGACGGTGCGTCGGCTGATGCCGAGGCGTCGGGCCGCGGCCGCGTCGGTCACCCCGCTGGCGAGCAGGACGAGCAGCCGCTGCTCGGTCGGTCGCAGGTCGGGTGGCACGTCAGGCAGCTTCTGCGCGTCACGGAGCGGCGTCCGGTGTGTGCTCTCGGCGTGGGACGGACTTGGGCTTTCGTCCGGTGCGGCGAGAGTGCGTGCCTGACGCGGCACGGACGATGGGAACGGCTGGGCCTGTTGCCAATGCGCGTCGAAGAGTGCGGACAGTGCGGTCAGCAGACCGCACGGGCGCACCAGTAGCGCGCCGCCGGTGTGGTCGGTGCCGCCGGAACTGCCCGCGTCGCCCGCGCCGCCCACCTCGTCGGTGCTGTCGGCGGCGCCCAGGGAGACCAGCGCCACCCGGCCGTCGAAGATCGTCATGTTCGCCGGTACGTGCGGGAGGACGCGTGCCTCCTCCCCGGCGAGCAGGCGGGGGAGGATCTCGCCGTGGTAGCGCTCGCCGTCCTCGATGCCGGCCCGGCTGTAGAGCGTGCGGTAGGTGACGCCGTTGCCGAGGCTCGCCGGCTCCGTCCGGATCTCCCCGGCGTCCGTGCGCCACGGGGCGGCGCCGAAGCCGTGGACCTCTCTGACGGCGCGGCGTTCCAGGTCCCCCGCGATCCGCGGCAGCCGCTCCGCGGCCACCAGCTCGACGGCGGGCGGGCCGACGGGTGCGCCCCGGGTCCGCCGGCCGGCCTCGTACGCCGCGATGGTCGCGTTGGTCGCCGTGGCGAGTTCGGCCGGCCGGCGCGGCGCCGGCTGACGCAGGTCCGCGGACGGGTTCAGCGCGGCGATCGGCGTCCCGGCGGGGGACGGGCAGGTCACCATCGCAGCCTCCCGCAGCTCGCTGAGCGCCCGCTCCAACGCGCGTTCGTGGACGGGCAGTTCCGCGAGCAGCTCCGAGCGGGTGCGAGGGCTGCGGAGCAGCAGGCTCCGGTAGATCAGCTCGGCATGCTCGGACAGGCCGAGCGCGCTCAGATTCTGGACCACGGCCGTACGGGAATTCACCCAGGCCCCCCTTTCACTGGGACCCGATGGTCTGCGGCCGCTGTGCGGTGCAGCGGTACCTTCCCATCGGATCGGACACATTCGAGCAGATATCGACAGATTTCAAGATCGAGAGCCGGCCTTCCAGCGGGCCGGTTTCGGCGCCGGAAGGTGGGCGGATCGACCAGGTTCATCGCGGTCTCCCGCGAGCGTGCGGCGCCGCCGGCGGCGGCGCGGCCGTGGCGGGTGGTCGCACTCTCCGTGCGGGCCGTTCGGCCGCGCGGCCGGCCGGCGAACCGGCGCCGGTGGCCGGGTGGAGGGCTCGGTGGATCAGGCCATCGGGGACTCCGGAAGTGACTGCGGGTCAGGGCTGGAGCGGCTGCGGGCAGGGTCGGGCGGATGGATGCGGGGCCGCTGAAGTGCATCGTCGACACGCTCTGTCCTCCGCTCCGGGTCCACCGGATCACGTTTCATATGTGGTATTTCATATACGCCCCCATCGTCTACAGCTTGCTGTGCCTACGTCAAGGGCTGATGCGGACGACCGCTGCGGGGCCGGGCGTGCGGGCGGTCGCGGACGAGGGATTCCGCCGTGGCGCCAAGGGTGCGGCCCGCCCCGGCGCCCTGTCGCCGGCGGGGTGGCCGTTCGCGGGTCCCGAAGCGCCTGGCAGCATCCGCCCAGGTCGGGGCAGGCGGTTCCATGATGGAAAATACGTGATTCTGTCTGTTTGCGTTGACAGTTGTTCGGTGCGATGTCAGGCTGCGCCCCACGTCGCGCCGCCGCCTCCCCACCGGTAGAGGCAGGTGGCCACGCCACTCCCACCCTGTAGGACGAGGTCAGCCATGCCCGCGAAAGCACCCACCCGTGCCGCCACAGCCCTGCGCCGCGCCACTGTCGTCCTGGCCGCGCTCGGACTCCCCCTCACCCTCGCCGCCCCCGTCCAGGCCGCCACGCCGAGCTCGTTCACGCCGGCCGCGGCGTGGACCGACCAGAACGGCAACCCCCTCCAACTGCACGGCCTGGGCATCGTCAAGTCCGGTGACACCTGGTACGGCTTCGGCGAGGACCACACCGGCGAGAGCGCCGCCGACACCAGCTTCAAGGGCATTCCCTGCTACAGCAGCACCGACCTGCAGCACTGGACGTACCGGAGCCAGGCGCTGAGCCTGCAGGGCGGCGGCGACCTCGGCCCGAAGCGGATCGTCGAGCGGCCGAAGGTCGTCTACAACGCGGCGACCGCCACCTATGTGATGTACCTGCACATCGACAACTCCTCCTACTCCGAGGCCAAGGTCGGCGTCGCCACCAGCAGCACCCCGTGCGGGCCGTACACCTACCGCGGCAGCTTCCAGCCGCTCGGGTTCCAGAGCCGCGACCTCGGCCTCTTCCAGGACACCGACGGCTCCGCCTACCTGCTCAGCGAGGACCGGGCCAACGGGCTGCGCATCGACAGGCTGTCCGCCGACTACCTGTCCGTCACCTCCTCGGTGGCGCTGGTCGGCGACTACGAGGCGCCGGCCCTGGTGAAGGCCAACGGCCGGTACTACCTGTTCGGTTCGCACCTGAGCGGCTGGGGCACCAACGACAACGTGTACGCGACCGCCACCTCGCTGTCCGGGCCCTGGTCCGCGTTCACCGCCTTCGCCCCCGCCGGCACCCGGACCTACAACTCGCAGACCGCCAACGTCATCCCCGTCACCGGGACCGCCGGCACCAGCTATGTCTTCGCCGCCGACCGCTGGACCACCGCCGACCTCGGTACCTCGCCGCTGGTCTGGCTGCCGCTGACCCTGTCCGGCAGCACCGCCGACGTGGGCTGGTTCACCTCCTGGTCGCTGGACACCGCCGCCGGCACCTGGAGTGCCAACGCCTCGCTGCCCGCCACCGGCACCCGCACCCTGACCGGCGCCAACAGCTCGATGCTGATGGACGTCAGCGGCGCCTCCACCGCCGACGGAGCCCCCGTCATCCAGTGGCCCGCCAACGGCGGCGCCAACCAGCACTGGACGCTCCGCCAGGTGTCCGGCAACACCTACACCGTGGTCAACACCAACAGCGGAAAGTGCCTGGACACCGCCGGCCACGCCACCACCCCGGGCACCCAGCTCATCCAGTGGACCTGCACCCCCGGCGCCGCCACCCAGCAGTGGACCGCCGACGCCGTCGGCGGCTACACCGATCCCGCCGACGCCTCCTTCGCGCTGAAGAACCTGGCCGCCGGCCTGGTCGTCGACGTCCCCAACAACTCCACCGCCGCCGGTACCGCCCTCGGCCTCTGGAGCGGCAACGGGGGCAACAACCAGGTCTGGCAGGTGTCCTGACCAGGACTCGAGGACAGTCCGTCGCGCTCTCCCGGCCCGAGCACGGGCTGGGAGAGCGCGACGGCCGACCGCGTTCGGGGCGTACGGCGGTTCAGCCGACCTTGGTGTAGGACCAGGTCTGGAGGGCGCTGCCGGTGTTGGGCTGCTGGGTGAGCGTGGAGCCGTTGGTGGTGCCGCTGGAGGTGATGGCGAGGCCGCTGAGCTTGTTGACGATCACGGAGCCGGTGCCACTGGCGAAGACCGACCAGTTCTGGTTGGCCTGGCCGTTGCAGGTCCACTGGATGACGGGTGAGCCCGCGGAGAGTGAGCCGCCGGAGTCGTCGACGCACAGGCCGGAGACGAGGTTCTTGATGACGTAGGTGCCGTCGGTGTTCCGGTAGTAGGTCCAGCGCTGGTTGTCGGAGCCGCTGAGGCCCCAGGCGATGAGCTGGGTGCCGGGGGTGGTGGAGGAGGCGGGGTCGTCCATGGCGAGGTTGCCGGAGAGGTAGGTCTCCCAGATCCCGGCGTTGTTCGAGACCGGGTTGACGGTCCAGCTGAAGGTGGCGGACCCGGTGGCGCCCGCGGTGTCCGTCGCGGTGACGGTGACCGTGGAGCTGCCCGTGGTGGTGGGCGTGCCGGAGACGAGGCCGGTGGCGGCGTTGATGCCCAGGCCGGCCGGGAGGCCGGTGGCCGTGTAGGTGAGGGCTTGGCCGCCGCTGTCGGTGGCCTGGATCTGCAGGCCGGCCGCGGTGTTGACGGTGCTGCTCTGGTTGGCGGGAGTGGTCACGCTGACGGTGCCGCCGGACCAGATGTCGGTGATCGGCGCGGCGGTCGCGGCGTTCCCGGCGTGGGTGAGGCCGTAGGCGTCCTCGACGGTGCGCAGCAGGTTGTAGTGGTTGACGGTCTCGGGGTAGGCGCCCGGCTTGACCCCGGCGCCGTAGAAGACGGTCGGGATCTGGTTGACGGGGCTGAAGTCGTCCTCGTCGTAGGTCACCACGAGCAGGGAGTTGTTGGCCTTGGCCCAAGTGGCGTAGGCGCCCAGGTTGTTCTGCAGCCAGCTGTCACCGGTGGAGATCGAGCAACTGTGCATCGAGTTGCAGATATTGGCCGTCACGATCGAGACCGTGGGCAGCTTGTTGTAGTCGGCCGGGAACGAGGTGAACGGCATGTTGTCCGCGGCGGGGACGTTGCTGAAGTCGACCCAGGGGTTGCGCGGGCGCTGGTAGTTGTTGTTGTCGGCATAGCATCCGGTGTAGCCGACCGAGGGCAGGCTCTCCGAGTAGCCGCCGAACGTCAGCCCGGCGCCGATCAGTTCGGAGCCCAGGTTCTCGCCGCTGAACGAGTTCGGACACGGGTCGCCCGTGACGCCCTGGGTGGAGCCGGAGAACAGCGCCAGGTAGTTGGGCTCGCTCGGGTGCGTGATCCCGTACGACTGCGTCATCTGCGCGCCGCCCTGGGCCAGCGAGTTGATGTAGGGCGCCTGGCTGCTGCCGTAGATCGCGGAGGCCGGCTGGTTCTCCTCGACCACGATCACGATGTGGCTGGGGCGCGGCACGCCGCCCGCGGCGAGCGCCGGGGTGGCCATGGCGGGGATGCCGGCCAGGATCGAGGCCGCGGCGGCGATGCCCGTGATAATGGTTTTTATGCGGACCTTCAATTTTCCTCCTCGTCGGGGAATGAGGTGGGTGTGCGCGCCGGAGTTCGACATGGCCGATTTCGCCTGTCGAAGTCCGGCGCGTCCCGGCCGTATCGAGTCCGGCTCGGGTGCTGTCCAGAGTGATAGACCGGATCCGGGTCGGACAGGCCGGGACGGGAAATGTCACACATGCGCCAGAAGGCCACGACGCCTCGAATACGTGGCGCAAGTGCGACAGTTGATGTGACCGCGCTTGGAGAACTCCGAATCGCCGCCGACAGAAATCGCACGGGACGGCGATCGCCTTGGTCTGCGCTGGTCAGCGGCGCCCTGGGTGGGTAGCGGGGCCCGGTTGTCCGACGGGTCGTCAGAGGTGATGGCGGGTCAGGTCCTGAGGCTCTGAAGACCCGGTGCCGCCCGTCGTTGACGCGTACTGTGCGCTTTGGTTTGCTGGGCGGGCCCTGCGCAGGCGCCGATCATCCAGAATTCCGCATTCCCTCAATGAAGTTCGGAGTAAGCATGCGCAAAACGTGGGCCGTCCTGGCCACAGCCGCGCTCGCGGCGGCGACTCTTGCGGCTGTTCCGCTGGCCGCCACGCCGGCGGTGGCGCTGGACAACGGACTGGCGCTCACCCCGCCGATGGGGTGGAACGACTGGAACGCCTTCGGCTGCGATGTCAGCCAGAGCCTGATCGAGCAGACCGCCGACAAGATCGTCTCCAGCGGGCTCAAGTCCGCCGGATACCAGTACGTGAACATCGACGACTGCTGGCTGACGCACAGTCGGGACGCCGCTGGAAACCTCGTCCCCGATCCCGTCAAGTTCCCGGACGGAATCAAGGGCGTCGCCGCCTATGTGCACGCCAAGGGGCTCAAGCTCGGCATCTACGAGAGCGCCGGCACGCTGACCTGCGCCGGATACCCCGGCAGCCTCGGGCACGAGAAGCAGGACGCCGCCGACTTCGCCTCCTGGGACGTCGACTACCTCAAGTACGACAACTGCTACAACCAGGGCGTCCCGGGCATCCAGCGCTACACCGCGATGCGCGACGCCCTGACGGCGACCGGCCGCCCGATCGTCTACAGCCTGTGCAGCTGGGGGACCGAGTCCGTCGCGAGCTGGGGCGGGACCGTCGGCAACCTGTGGCGCACCACCTCCGACATCAACGCCTCCTTCGGCGACATGCTCTCCATCTTCCACCAGAACGTGCAGCTCGCCGCCGGTGCCAAGCCCGACGCGTGGAACGACCCGGACATGCTGGAAGTCGGCAACGGTATGACCGCGACCGAGGACCGCAGCGAGTTCTCGCTCTGGGCCGAGATGGCGGCCCCCCTGATCTCCGGCACCGACCTGCGCACCGCGAGCGCCGACACCTTGGCCGTCTACGGCAACCGTGAGGTCGTCGCCGTCGACCAGGACAAGCTGGGCAGGCAGGGCGCGCCCGTCACGCTGGCCAACGGGCTGGACGTGCTGGCCAAGCCGCTGGCCGACGGCAGCGTCGCGGTCACCCTGTTCAACGAGAACGCGGACCGTGCCACGATCTCCACCACGGCCGCGGCCGTCGGCCTGCCGACCGCCAAGGGCTATGCCCTGCGCGACCTGTGGGCGCACACGACCGCCAGTTCCGCCGGCCCGATCAGCGCCTCGGTCCCGGGCCACGGCACGGTGATGTACCGGGTGACACCCGTGAAGAACCCCCGGGCCTTCGAGCCGTCGGTGCTGTTCGACGCCACGGCGCCGGAGTTCACCGCGGGAAGTTCGGCCACCGTCACCTCCACCTACACCAACAACGGCGTCGAGGCCACCGCTGACGTGTCGTTGGGTCTCTCCGCGCCGGCCGGCTGGACCGCCACGCCGTTGACCGCGACCCGGTTCGGCCGGGTCGCGGGCGGGACGACGGTGACCGCGGCGTTCAAGGTCACCGCCCCGGCGACGCAGCAGGATCCGATCGACCGGGTCGTGCTGACCGCAACCGCCGCGGCGCGCTGGCACGGGAGCGTGAAGCAGCTGGTCGCGGCCAACTCCGCCACCGTGCCCTCGCCGGTGCGAGCGCCCTTCAAGACCTTCACCAACAACACCGCCCTGTTCGGCCAGCAGGGCGACCGGCTCGCCATCGACGGCGCCGGCGCGGACCTGTGGGGCGGCACGGACCAGTACAGCGCCGCCTACCAGCCCCAGGCGGAGCACGACGGCTCCACCACGGTTGTCAAGGTCACGGCGCAGGCGCGCACCAGCGACTGGGCCAAGGCCGGGATCATCGTCCGCGACGACATCACCGGCACCGCGAGCTCGCCCGGCTACCTGATCCTCGCGGAGGCTCCCGGCAAGGGCTACGTGATGCAGTGGGACAGCAACGGCGACGGGCAGCTCGACTCCAACAGCGCGCCGTCCAACCAGGGCGCGGGCGTGGCCGTCTACCCCTCCTGGCTCAAACTGGTCCGCACCGGTTCGGTGTTCACCGGCTCCTACTCGACCGACGGCACGACCTGGGTCACGGTCGGCACCGTCACGGTTCCCGGGGCCGGATCGGCCCAGGACGTGGGCGTGTTCACCAGCTCGCACAGTGACGGCACCTCGGGCGAGGCGGACTTCGCCGGCTTCACCCAGAGCTGACGCCCGGGCCGTCCAGGTCGGCGCGTTCTCCGCACAGAGCCTCTGACGCTTCATCAGACGAAGGGATCTTCATGGCCACCCGGCCCAGAACACCACGCTCACTGGCCGTCGCCGTCACCGCGGCGTCCGTCGTCCTCATGCTCGGGACCTCGGCGAACGGCGCCCCGGTGCCCGCCCCCGCCCCCGACGCCGTCACCGTGGCGACCTCCGCGGCGCCGGCGCCGGTGATCGTCGTCCTCAAGGACCAGCTGTCCTCGCTGCCGGCCGATCCGGGGCACCTGGCCGAGCGCCGGAGCAGGGCCGGCTCCGCCCAGGCCCCGCTGCTCGCCAAGGTCCGGGCCGCCGGCGGCACGCACGTCAAGAGCTTCGTGGTCGGCAACGCCTTCGCGGCCACGGTCGGCCCGGCCCTGCGAGCCGCGCTGGCGGCGGACCCCTCGGTCGCCTCGGTGGTCGCCGACGAGACGGTCAAGATCCCCTCGAAGAGCCCGACGGCCGCCCCGGCCGCGGGCACGAGCGCCCCGGCCACGGGTGGCAGCGGCCCGGTCGGCGTGGGCCCGAAGAACAGCGCGGCAGCGGCGCCCGACACGGCTGCCGCGCCCGCCGCCGGCCAGGCCCAGCTCGCCCCCGGCATCTGCCCGAGCGACCCGGCCAAGCCCCTGCTGGAACCCGAGGCGCTCTTCTCCACCCACACCGAGAGCACGCCGGGCAGTCCCGGAGCGCACGACCTGGCGGACGGCACCGGCGTCAAGGTCGCCTATATCGCGGACGGTCTCGACCCGAACAACCCGGACTTCATCCGCCCCGACGGCTCGCACGCGGTCGTGGACTACCAGGACTTCTCCGGTGAGGGCATCGCCGTGCCGACCGGCGGCTCGGAGGCTTTCGGCGACGCCTCGGCGATGATCGCCCAGGGCCGCCAGACCTACGATGTCGCACAGTTCGTCAACGCGACCCACCCGCTGCCGGCCGGCTGCACCATCCGGATCAAGGGCATCGCACCCGGCGCCTCGCTGGTCGCACTGAAGGCCGGTGGCGAGAGCCTGCCGAACTCCGCGATCCTGCAGTCGATCGACTACGCGGTCTCGGTCGCGCACGTGGACGTGCTCAACGAGTCGTTCGACGGCGCGCTCATCCCGGACAGCGGCGCCAAGGACACCATCGAGCTCTTCAACGACATGGCGGTCGCGGCCGGCGTGACGGTCACGGTGTCCAGCGGCGACGCGGGCGTCACCAGCACCATCGGGTCCCCGGCGGCCGACCCGAACGTCATCGCCGCCGGCGCCTCGACCGACAACCAGCTGTACCAGCAGGTCGGTTACGGCGGCGCGCCGTTCTCCAACGGCACCTGGGACAACAACCGGATATCCGCGATGGACTCCAGCGGGTACACCAACAGCGGCCGCACCATCGACCTGGTCGCACCCGGTGAGTCCGACTGGTCGGTCTGCACGCCGGACGCCGTCAGGTTCACCCAGTGCGTCGGCTACAACGGCAGGCCCACGCCGATTCAGCCGTTCGGCGGCACCAGCCAGGCCGCCCCGATGACCGCGGGTGCCGCCGCCGTCGTCATCCAGGCCTACCGAGACACCCACCAGGGTGTCTCGCCCGCCCCGGCGCTGGTCAAGCAGTTCCTCGTCGGCACCGCCACCGACCTGGGCGTGCCGGCCCAGGAGCAGGGCGCCGGCCTGCTGAACGTGCGCGGCGCCGTCGAGGCCGCCCGGGGCTACCAGGGCGGCTCGGGCGCGGCGGACGGCTCCACCGTGCTGGTCACCTCCGGTCAGCTCGACCTCACCGGCCACCCGGGTTCGGCCCACACCGCCGAGGTGACGGTCGTCAACACCAGCGGCAAGCCGCAGACGGTCAGCGCCGCGACCCGCACCTTCGTCCCCGTGGCGGACGCGCAGCAGACGGTGCAGATCGACTCCTCGAAGGACCCGGCGTTCGCGTACGCGACGACCGGCGCCGCCTGGGTGTCGCACCAGGTGAAGTTCACCGTGCCGCCGGGTGCCGACCGGCTGGCGGCGTCGATCGTCTGGAAGGGCGCCTACCAGCTGTCCGGCAGCAACTGGGTCACTCCGGTGGTCCGGCTGACCCTGCTGGACCCCTCCGGCCGGTACGAGACCAACACCCGTCCGCAGGGCGGCGCGGTCTCGCCGAACTTCGGCTTCGTGGACGTTCCGAGCCCGGTCGCCGGTGACTGGACGGCCGTCCTCTACACCCCGGCCGGCAGCAAGGGCTTCACCGGCCCGGTCCTGCTGGACAC
>FTKT01000400.1_pt4 | contig 14148 bp, 10 predicted proteins | sample 1658271 | NCBI WGS metagenome assembly FTKT01 (sample SAMEA3914811, study PRJEB12502) | metagenome | biome: forest; material: soil | place: Canada | collected 2011-08-04 | depth 0.3 m | reverse complement strand
GGTGCCGACGTGATCAAGGTCGAGCGGCCGGGCGCCGGCGACGACACGCGCAGCTGGGGTCCCCCGTTCCTGAAGGACGCCACCGGCCAGGACACGAAGGAGGCGGGCTACTACCTCGCCGTCAACCGCGGCAAGCGCTCGATCACCGTGAGCCTGGACAAGCCCGAGGGCCAGAAGATCATCCGCGACCTGGCGCTGCAGTCAGACATCGTGCTCGAGAACTACAAGGCCGGCACGCTCGAGCGCTACGGCCTCGACGAAGCCTCGCTGCGCAAGATCAACCCGCGCCTGATCTACTGCTCGGTCACCGGCTTCGGCCAGACCGGCCCGCGGCGCGACCAGCCGGCCTACGACTTCCTGATCCAGGCCATGGGCGGCCTGATGAGCGTGACCGGCGAGAAGGACGGCAAGCCGGGCGGCGGCCCGCAGAAGGTGGGCGTGCCCATCGTCGACCTGATGACCGGCATGTACACGGCCGTCTCCGTGCTCGCCGCGCTGGCGCGCCGCAACGAGACGGGCAAGGGCGACACCATCGACATCGGCATGCTCGACGTGCAGGTCGCGACGCTGTCCAACCAGGCCATGAACTACCTCGTCTCGGGCAAGGTGCCCAAGCGCAACGGCAACGCCCACCCGAACATCCAGCCGCAGGACGTCTACGCCTGCGCGGACGGCGACGTCATCCTGGTCGTCGGCAACGACGGCCAGTTCGCCAAGCTGTGCGACGTGCTCGGCCGGCCGGAATGGGTGGGCGACGAGCGCTTCGCGACCAATGCCCAGCGCGTGCGCAACATCGGTGAGTTGTCGGTCATGTTGCGCGATCACTTCGCCGAATGGGAACGGCCGCGCCTGATAGCCGCGCTCGACGCCGCCGGCGTGCCGTGCGGCGCGATCAACTCGGTCGCCGAGGTCTTTCGCGATCCGCAGGTCGAGGCGCGCGGCATGCTGCGCCACGTGCCGCATCCGTCGGGCGTCGACGTGCCCCAGGTCGCGAGCCCGATGCGCTTTGCCGATGCGCCGCTCGAGACGCAGACCGCGCCGCCGCTGCTGGGCCAGCACAGCGCGGATATCCTGGGCGAACTCGGCTACGGCCCGTCGGACATTGCGGCGCTTCGCGCCGCGGGAGCGATCTGATGACGATGAGACTGCACTGGTCGCCGAAGTCGCCCTACGTGCGCAAGGTGATGATCTGCGCCCGCGAGGCGGGCGTCGCGGATCGCCTGGAACTCGTCCGCTCGGTCGCCGCGATGCGCAAGCCCAATGAGCGGCTCATGCGCGACAACCCGTTGTCCAAGATTCCCACGCTGGTGCTCAAGGACGGCTTCGTGCTGTTCGACTCGGTGGTGATCTGCGAGTACCTCGACGAGCTCGGCGGCGGCACGCTGTTCCCGAAGCACGGCACCGACAAGTGGCAGGCCTTGCGCTGGCATGCGCTCGGCGACGGGCTGCTCGACGCGCTGATCCTCTGGCGCAACGAGCGCGAGCGCGAGGCTCCGCTAGCCGATCTGTTGGCGGCGTTCGAGTTGAAGACGAACGCCGTGTTGAAGCAACTGGACGACGAGGCCGAAGCGCTGGCCGAGACGGCATTCTCGATCGGCCACGTGACGATCGGCTGCGCGCTCGGCTACCTCGACTACCGCTTCGACGCGTTCGGCTGGCGCGCGAAGGCGCCGCGTCTCGCGCAGTGGCTATCGGACGTGGCGCAGCGCCCGTCCTTCAAGGAAACGGAGCCCGTTGATGGCTGATGCACAAGTTCTGGCCGCCGCGCTGTCCCTCGACAGGTCCGTGCTGGTGATCGGCGCCGGCACCATGGGCTGCGGCATCGTCGAAGTGGCGGCCTCGGCGGGACACCGCGTCTACTTGCGCGACACGAGCACGGCCGCGCTGGAGCGCGGCCTGCAGCAGATCCACGCGAGCCTGGACAAGCGGGTGGCCCGCGGCAAGCTCGATGCGGCGACACGCGACGCGATCCTCGCGCGCATCGAGGCGGTCGAGCCGGGCGCCGGCCTGCGCGATGTGGGGCTGGTGATCGAGGTCATCGTCGAGAAACTGGACATCAAGGCGACCGTCCTCAAGCAGGTCGAGGCGGAGGTCGCCCCCGACACGATCATTGCCAGCAACACGTCCTCGCTGTCGATCACGGCGATCGCCGGCAAGCTCGCGCGGCCCGAACGGGTCGTCGGCATGCACTTCTTCAATCCGGCCACGATCCTGCCGCTGGTCGAGGTCGTCAGCGGCCATGCAACCGATCCCGCCGTCGCCCAGACCATCGTGGCCACCGCAAAAGCCTGGGGCAAGTCGCCGGTGGCGTGCCGTTCGACGCCCGGCTTCATCGTCAATCGCGTCGCGCGTCCGTTCTATGGCGAGGGCCTGCGTGTCCTGCTGGAGCAGGCAGCGACGCCCGCCACCCTCGATGCCGTGATGCGCGAATCGGGCGGCTTCAAGATGGGCCCGTGCGAGCTGATGGACTTGATCGGGCACGACGTCAACCACGCAGTGACGCAATCTGTGTACCACGCGTTCTTCGACGATCCACGCTACCGGCCGTCGCTGATCCAGCAGGATCTCGTCGACGCCGGATGGGTGGGCCGCAAGAGCGGACGCGGCTTCTTCGACTACCGGCCGCATGCCGAGTCGCCGCAGGTCGACCAGGTCGCGCTCTTCGGGCCGCCCCCATCGCGTGTCGAACTCGGACGCGGTGCATTGCCTGGCCTGACTGCGCTGTTGGAGGGCCAGGCCGAGCTGACGATCGAACACCGCGATGGCGACATCTGTCGGGTCGATGGCTTCGCCTTCGCGGTGACCGACGGCTGCACCGCCGCTGAACGGTCGGCCGAGGCGGGCGAGCCCGTCGTGCTGGTCGATCTCGCGCTGGACTACGCCACCTGCACGCGCGTCGCGATCACTGCGCCCGCGTCAGCGACGGCAGGCCACGTCGATCGCGTCGCGGCCTTGTTCGCCAAGCTGGGCAAGCGCGTCACCCTCATCGGCGACACGCCAGGCATGGCGGTCGCGCGCACGGTGGCGATGCTCGTCAACGAGGCGGCCGACGCCGTCCTCCAGGGTGTCGCTTCCGAGGCCGACGTCGACATGGCGATGATCAAGGGCGTCAACTACCCGCTGGGGCCGATGGCCTGGGGTCGCCGCGTCGGCTTCGGCTTCGTGGCCCGGGTGCTTCGCCACCTCGCGCTGGCCTACGGGGAGGATCGCTACCGCGTCTCGCTGTGGCTGCAGCGCGAGGTGCATGGTGCCGCACATGGCTGAATTCGTTCACGTCTCGACGGCGGCTCGCGTGGGCACCATCACGATCGACCGTCCAGCGCGGCGCAACGCGCTGAACCTGCAGGTGAAGCGGGAGATCGTCGAGGCACTCGCGCAGTTGGCCGCCGACGCCGATGTCGCCGTGATTGTCCTGACCGGGTCGCACGCCTGCTTCGTCGCCGGGACCGACATCAACGAGATGGCCGACATGCGGCCGACCGACCACGTGCGGCTCGAGACCGATCGCGTCTTCCACGCGCTGCGCGCTTCGCCCAAGCCCGTGATCGCGGCCGTGGAAGGCTACGCACTCGGCGGCGGCTGCGAGCTCGCGCTGGCCTGCGACATCGTCGTCGCCGCGCGCGACGCGCAGTTCGGCCAGCCGGAGATCCGCGTCGGCATCATGCCGGGCGCCGGCGGCACGCAGCGCTTGCTGCGCAGCGCCGGTCGCGCCAAGACCTTGCTGTGGTGCCTGACCGGGCAGACGATCCCTGCGGCCGAGGCGTTCGCATCCGGCCTGGTCAGCGCGCTGGCCGAGCCGGGACAGGTACTGCTACAAGCCGAGGCGATCGCGTCGACGATCGCCGGCATGCCGCCGCTGGCCGTGCAGGCTATCCGCGAAGCCGTGCGGCTCGGCGCGGACGTGCCGCTGGATACTGCTCTTGCGCTTGAAAGGCGCCTCTTCGAGCGCCTGTTCGATTCGCACGATCAGGAAGAAGGCATGCGCGCCTTCGTGGAGAAGCGCGCGGCCGTCTATCAAGGCCGCTGAAGCCGCTACGCGTAGAGTACCGCCGGATTGGCCTCGAGGATGCACGTGACCAGCGCGTCGTCGGCGGTCCAACGCCTGAAGGTCGCAAGCAACTGCGCGGCATCCGGCTCGGGCACGACGCGCAGGTGAGGCCAATCGCTGCCCCACACCAGCCGATGCGGATTGGCCCGCAGCATGGCCTGATGAAATGGCAGCCCGGCCTCGAAGTCCGTCGCGGCCAGCAGGTTGCGGTAGGCGCACAGCTTGACCCAGACGCGGCCGGTCTCGAGCAACGCGAGCAGGCAGCGGAAGCCGGGATCGTCGATGCCGGCCGCGACATCGAAGCCGCCCATGTGGTCGATCACGACGGGCAGCGGCAGCGCGCGGATCGCCGGCGCGATGGCGGGCAGCGCCTTGCAGTCTGTCCACAGTTCGGCATGCAGTCCGGCCGATGCGAGTTCCGGCGCGAGCGCTTGCAGGTCCTCGAACGACGCGCTGCCGGCGAAGTTGCCCGCGGCGCCGCTGCGATGGCTGAAGCGCGCGCCGCGTACGCCGCAATCGTGCAGGCCAGCCAGTGTCGACAAGGTCCCGGGCCTGAGCACCATCACGCCGCGCCACTGGCGTTGACGTTCGAGCGTCTCGAGCAGCAGGCTGAAATCGTCGCCATAGGCGCTCGGATGAACCAGGACGCCGTGGCCCATCCCGAGCCGCGCCAGCAGCGCCGCGTACTGTGCCTCGAGCGCCTCGGGTGGCGTGTAGCTGCGCTCGGCTGCCAGCGGGAAGCGGTCATAGGGGCCGAACAGGTGTGCGTGGCAGTCCCAGGCCTTGGCCGCGCTCATGCCATCTCCCTTTGCGGCAGCGAGAACGCTGGTTCGACACCTTCGGGCAGCGGGATCTCGTGCGCGTTCAGCGTCATCGCGACCATCGTGTAGTAGCCGACCAGGGCCGTCAGTTCCACCACGGTCTTCTCGCCGAAGCGTTGCAGCGCGATCGCGTAGGTCTTGTCGGAGACCGAGCGCAAGCGGTTGAGCTCGGCGGCGAAGCGCACGACGGCGAGGTCATCCTCGTCGAGCCCTTCTGGTTCCTTGTCGGCCAGGATGGCCTCGATGACCGACGCCTCGATGCCGACGCGTTCGCTCTCCAGCCGATGCGCGTACCACTCGAACGGCGAACGGCAGAAGCGCCCGGTGACGAGGATCGCGAGTTCGGACTGGCGCGGCGTCAGCGACGTCCGGTAGCGCAGCAGCGCGCCGAGTGCCTGCCACTTGTCGGCCAGCTCGGCGTTGTGCAGGGCCGCGCGCAGCGGCCCCTGGATCTTGCCGCGCGGGCCCGAGACGATCTTGTCGTGGACCGCGCGCTGATCCGCGTCCATGGTGTCGGGCGAGGGCAGGGATATGCGTGCCATCGTTGTCTCCTGAGTAGGGGCCAAGCGTAGCCGGAGGGGGCTCTCATGCCCACGTCCGGCGGCGCATCCCTGCTATGCGCCCGGGATCACGTCGACGGCGTGGATCGCCACATGCCGGTGCGGGCCAGGTCGTCGACGATGGAGACGATCTGCGACGCGACGGCCGAGACCGCGCGCGCCGGCCCCTTGGCCTTCGAAGTTGCCATCGCCACCGTGCGCTGGAACGGCGGATCCACGATGCGCGAGGCCTGCAGGCGGTGCTCGGCCACCTCGTTCCACACCGCGTGCAAGGGAAGTACCGTGTAGAGCCGCTCCTTCTCGACGAGCGACTTCTGCAGCGGCAGCGAGTCCGCCTCGATCGCGGCGGACAGCACGATGTGCTGCTGCCGGGCGATGGAATCGAGCGCGGTGCGCAGGCCGTTCGGCGCGCCGGGCAGGATGAACGGCAGCTCGTCGAGCTGGTTGAATGCGACCTCGCCGCTCGCGGAAACTTTGTCGCCCTTCGCGCCGATCAGGTAGCTGTCGACGACGGCGAGCGACTGCTCCGACTCGGGCAACGTCGGCCCGTAGCGATACAGCACGGCGATGTCGACGCGCGCATCGGTCAGCCATTCCTCGACCTGGCCGCTGGAGCCCTCGAGCACCTTGAGGCTGACCGCCGGGAAGCGGCTGCGGATCTCGCTGAACAGTCGCCCCATCAGCGGCAACGCGATGGAGGGCAGCAGGCCCAGCGTGACGCGGCCCGTCGGCTCGAGCGCTTCGCCCTGCACCTGTGCCTCGAGGCGCTCGGCGTCGCCGAGCAGGGCTTTCACCTGTGGGAAAAGACGCAAGCCGACTTCGGACAGTTCGACGCCGCGTCCTGTCCGATTGAACAGGCGCGCGCCGCATTCGCGCTCCAGCGCATTCAATTGCCGACTGAGCAGCGACTGGTTGCTGTCGAGGAACAACGCCGCGCGCGTGAGGCTGCCCAGTTCGCCGATCGCGACGAACATGCGCCACTTCTGCAAGTCGGCGAGGATGTCGATCTTGAAGTCGGAGGGCTTGACTGACTGCATGGTCGTGGCGCTCACTGCAAGGAATGGTCGCTCATTCTGCGCCCGTCACGGCGGAGCTGTTCATAGCTGGTATGCGCTTGCGGTGCATGGCTCCAGGCATTCGCACGGCCTACATTGCTTCCATCGCGCCGAAAAACGACAAGAGCGCGGACGATGAATGAGCACGAGGGCGACGACTGATCGCCCGGGTGCACGGATCGATCAAGTACGGAGACAACATGAGCATCCAGCAAGCCGCCTACAGCGAGCAGCCGGTGTCGCGCCGCGCGACGCCCATTGCACCCCCTGACCTGCGCGCCGACACGGTCTACAAGCGTGTCATGTGGCATCTGCTGCCGATGCTGGTGGCCGTCTACATCATCGCGTACGTCGATCGCTCCAACGTCGGCTTCGCCAAGCTCGGCTTCATGCACGACCTGGGGTTCGGCGACACCGTCTTCGGTGTCGGCGCCGGGGTGTTCTATGCCGGCTACATGCTGTTCGAGATCCCCAGCAACCTGATGCTCGCGAAGATCGGATTCCGCAAGACGTTGCTGCGGATCATGGTGCTCTGGGCGGTCTGCTCCGCGTTGCTCGCCGCGATGACGGGCCCGACGACCTACTACGTCGCACGCTTCCTGCTCGGCGCCGCCGAGGCCGGCCTGTTCCCCGGCGTGCTGCTGTACCTGACGTATTGGGTGCCGGTCTCGCGTCGCACGCGCTTCACCGCTGTCTTCATGGCGGCGCTGCCGTTGTCGGGCGTACTGGGCGGCCCGATCTCCGGCTCGATCATGCATGCGATGGGCGGCATCGGCGGCCTCAAGGGCTGGCAGTGGCTGTTCCTGCTCGAAGGCGCGCCCGCGTTGATCTTCGCGTTGGTGGTGTGGCGCTACCTGCGTGACGCGCCGGCCAACGCCGGCTGGCTCAGCGTCGATGAGCGCCAGCTGATCGAACGCGACCTCGAACTGGATCGCGCCAAGCTCAACACGCGCGGCCACAAGTCCTTCGCCGACGCGCTGAAGTCGCCGCGCTTCTACCTGCTGGTGGGCATGGGCGTCGCGCTGCTGGCGAGTTCGTCGAACGTGGCGTTCTGGCTGCCGACCATCGTGCAGCATTCGGGTGTGAGCAACGTCTGGACGATCGGCGTGATGTCGATGGCACCCTTCGTCATCGGCGTGATCGCGCAGCAGTGGGTCGCGCGCCGCTCCGACCTCAAGAACGAGCGCCGTTGGCATGCCGCCGCGTGCGCGGCCGTCTCGGCCATCGGCTGGTGCGCGTTGCCTTTCGTGTCGGGCAACTCGGTGCTGGCTCTGATCGCGCTGATCCTGACCGCCTCCGGCACGTTCGCCGCGATGGGCCCGTTCTGGTCGATGCCCGGGCTGTACCTGAGCCGCCAGGCCGCAGCGGGCGGCATCGCGTTGATCAGCACGCTCGCCGGCGTCGGCAGCCTGATCAGCCCCGTGATCGTCGGCTGGCTCAACGAGTTCACGAAGACGATGGCCGCGGGCCAGTTCTACCTCGCCGCGCTCATGCTGATCGGCGCCATCACGGTGGTGGCCATCGGGCCGCCGGCTACCGAAGCGCGCCCGCCCGCATAACGCGCAAGGCAGCGGCGACGCTGCCCCTTGCCGCGCCTGACGCGGCTCCTAGACAAGACGCACCAGCTGCGCAGCCATCCGGCTGCGCGGAGGGATCGCTGTCGCCTCGATCTGCACCACGAATTTGTACAACAACGGAGACCCTTGAAATGAAGCACTCGCTCATCGCCTTCGCCGCACTGGCGGCCCTCAGCAACCTCGCCGCGGCACAGTCGTCCGTGACGATCTACGGCAAGGTCGACCTGGGCCTCGTCGTCGACAGCGGCAACGCCGCGGGCAAGTCCGTGCGGATCTCGTCCGGCGTCAGCGGCGGCTCGCGCCTCGGCTTCAAGGGCGTCGAGGACCTGGGTGGTGGCTACAAGGCCTCGTTCCAGATCGAGACAGGCTTCTGCGCCGACAGCGCCGCCCCGGTCGTGACGACGGTCCCCGTCAAGAACAGCAGCGGCGCGACCATCGGCACCACGACGACGTCGGTGCCCAACTTCTGCACCGGCAGCAACAGCTTCATGGGCCGCCAGGCGCACGGCGACCTGAGCGGCGCGTTCGGCTCGATCAGCGCCGGCCGCCAGTACAGCCTCGGCTTCAACAACCTCAGCACGATCGACCCCTTCGGTGAAGGCTATTCGGCCGACATCAACAACATGGTCGATGGGGCCGGACTGCGCCTGAACAACTCGTTCCACTACACGACGCCGGCATTCGGCGGCTTCACCGCGTCGGGCGAGGTTGCCCTGGGGGAACAGACCGGCAACTGGAAGGGAGCGCGCGTCACCGCGGGCTCGATCAACTATGCGTCCGGCCCGGCGTACGCGGGTCTCGTGGTCTACAACCTTGACAACACCAACGGCAGCGGCACGGCCCGCCGCGACACCCAGTTCGGTGGCACGTACGACTTCGGCATCGTCAAGGTACACGCCCTCGCGGAGAAGGCCACCGGGACTCCGACCGGGGCCGCCAAGCTGGACACGCTCGACCTGATGGGCGGCCTGACCATCCCGCTCGCCAGCGGCAGCGTGCTCGCCGACTACATCCACCACGACGACAAGGGCGTGCTGAACCACGATGCCAGCCAGCTGGGCCTGGGCTACGTCTATCCGCTGTCGAAGCGCACGTCCATCTACTCCTCGTACGCCCGCATCCAGAACCGGCACGGCGCGACGTTCACGGTCGGCAACGCCACCGAGGCCGGCACCGGCGACAAGGCGTTCTCGCTCGGCGTCGTCCACAACTTCTGACAGGCGAGCACTCGATTCGTCGACGTAGATCAACCGCCATTGTTCAGTGGCTCACCCGGAGACAGTCATGACTTTCCAAACCAGCCGCATGCTTGCCATGACGATCCCGCCTTTCGTGGCCTGCGCGTTGACCATCGGCTGCGGTGGCGACAACGGCTCGACTTCGTTGCCCGACGCAACGGCCCTCGAGAATTCCTGCGGGTCCATGCTGAGCGCGGCCGGCGCCGCGGGCTTTCCGGTGGCGACCACCACGATCGCGAGCTCGACCTTCGTCCCGGCGACGAGCACCTTGCCCGGTCATTGCCAGATCGATGGCGAGATCGGTCGGCATACCGGCATCGATGGACAGAGCTATGCCGTCAAGTTCCGCCTGCGCATGCCCACGGCAGCGTGGAACGGAAGGTTCTACATGGGCGGCGGCGGCGGCACCAATGGTGCGCTGGTCGATCCGACCAATCGCCTCGCGCAGGGCTATGCGACGATCGGAACGGACGGCGGCCATGACAACGTGGCGAACAACGTGCTGACCGCCGGGGGGACCTCGTCGTTCGGCGTCGACCCACAGGCGCGCGCCGATTTCGCCTACAACGCGTACGACGAAGTGACGCAGGTCGGCAAGTCTCTTGTAGCGACCTTCTACAAACAACAGCCCAAGTACTCCTACTTCGTTGGCTGCTCCGAGGGCGGCCGCGAAGCGATGCTGATGTCGCAACGCTTCCCGACCTACTACGACGGCATCGTCGCGGGCGATCCGGTGCTGCACATTCCGCTGGGGCCACTGTCCGGTCTCTACACCACGCAGTTGTTCGCGGGCTTGGCGACGCGCAGCGGCTTGACCCAGCCAAATGGTAGCCCGGCCATCGTGAACACGTTCTCCGACAAGGACCTGATGCTGATCCGCGGCGCCGTCCTCAATGCCTGCGACGCCCTCGACGGCCTCACCGACGGCATCGTCGACAACCTGGCGGCCTGCACGGCACCGCTGGTCAGTGCGCAGCTCGCCAGCATCCAGTGCGCGGGCAGCAAGACGGACGCCTGCCTGACGGCAGACCAGATCAGCACGATGAAGACCGCCTACGCGGGTGCAGTCAACTCCGAGGGAACCCCGCTGTACTCTGACTGGCAATGGGACGCCGGCATGAGCGCGCAGAACGGCAGCAGCTACAGCCAGAGCTGGCGCTCCTGGTGGCTGGGCACCTACGGTTCGACGACCAACAACGCCACGAAGCTCAGCTTTGCGTCCGCGGAGGCGGTGATCTACACCACGCCGCCGCTGCTGCCGATTTCAGCCGCGGACTCGCTGAGCTACTCGCTGAACTACAACTTCGACACCGAGCCGATCAAGTTGTATGAGACCTACGGTCCGTACACCCAATCGACTGCGGAGATGACGTTCACCGATTCGCCCGACCTGTCCAAGTTCCAGGCCCATGGCGGCAAGATGATGATGTATCAGGGCGGCAGCGACTCGTCGGTGTCGATCAAGGACACGCTGCGATGGTATGACGCCATGAACGTGCGCATGGGATCCAACGCGCAGAGCTTCGTCCGCATGTTCCCGGTGCCCGGCATGAATCACTGCAGCGGCGGTCCCGCGACCGACAGCTTCGACATGCTGCCGCAGGTCGTGAACTGGGTCGAAAAGGGTGTCGCGCCGGAGTCGGTCGTGGCCTCTGCGACGAACCCGGGCTACTTCGGCGTGGCGTCGCGCACGCGCCCTCTGTGCGCGTATCCGAAACACACGCATTACAACGGCACCGGCGACATCAACGACGCGGCGAACTTCACCTGTCAATAGATTGCTCACCGCCATACGATTGTGAGCGTCTGGCACGAGCAGGACGTTTCGCGAAGGCTCGTCCGCTGGGCGAGTCCCTTCCTTGGTTCGCACTCGTCGTTGGCACCGCCGATGCCAGTCGCCCGTCGCGGAGTCTGTCTGACGGGGAAGCCGGAGGTCGCGGAGACGTCCGCTTTTCTGCCAACAGGAGTCGCACGAGTTCTGGAGGTCGGCGACAGCAGCCGCTGCATTGCAGTACTCACGGCCGACGCCCGATATGTCCGGTCTGGTGTTCCACGCGGGTTGGTCAGGCTCGGCAGCTCGCCACTGGCGATGTCGGCTCTTTGAGCGTTCCGGACGCTTGCGCGCGCCTGTGAGCCGAAAGCGGACGTCCTGACTCGGGTTGAAGTTGTTTGAACGACGCGCAGCTTGGCGTCCCGTCGAACGACCTCTCTGGAGAGTCGCGACTGGCTGTTCCCGACGCAAAGCACTCCGTCGAGAGCTCAGATTGGGCGCCCGCAAGCTGACGCTCGTACCGTCAAGTAGCCGAGGCCATGTCCCGGAGGCCGTCGCTCAACCAAGCCGCTGGACGTCTCCTTGGGTGCCCTATCCAGAAGCCGACGTTCGCGACTAACTGCAAGTGGCCGACGTGCGAATTTGGTGGCGGCTACCAAGTCGCAAGGCGCGGCGCTGACAGGCCTATGACCGCTAAGCGGCAGCATAGCTGCCCTCAGCCGGCTTTGGCGAGTTGGCCGAGGCCGACCCGTTGCGGACGTCTGGCTTATCGAAGTCGAAGTCACCATGCGGGCTATTAGTGAAGGTTCGACTGGCAACCTCAATAGGCGACCGAGCGTCGCGATCAATCGCGAGCCGCGGAGGTGGCGATGTGCGCACGATCGCGACCAGCCGCCTTGGCCTCGTAGAGCGCCTTGTCGGCTCGAGCGATCAGCTCAACGGCACTGCATGGCGAAGTCGCCTCCGCAATTCCCCCGCTCAGCGTGACGACGACCTCCGCCGGTAGATCATGAGATCGTTCAGCGACCCCCACCCGTACCCGCGCAAACAGCTGCAGAGCCGCGTCGATGGGCGCCTCTACTACCAGGGCGAATTCATCGCCGCCAAGACGCACCGGCAGGTCGGTCTGACGGCAGTGCGTTTCGAGTTGCGATGCCACCCAACGCAGGGCCGCATCGCCTACGATGTGGCTGTGTCGGTCGTTGATTGATTTGAAATGATCGAGATCGAAAAGCAGCAAGGTTACTGGATACTCTTGCGATGCTCGGGGCAGAACGCCGCCAATGTACTCATCGAAGCGGCGTCGATTCGCGAGGCCCGTTAGCGCATCGTGCCTAGCTTCCGATCGCGATCGTTCAATGCGGTCAAGCACGAACTTCTCGCGCAGCTCGTGGAACTCTTTGTAGGCAGCCAAGGCGGCAAGGCTCTCCCCGCGGCGTTCGTGGATCAGCGACTTGAGACGATAGATTTCGTCCTTCCCTGATTCGTTTGGACGAATCTCGGCGGCGGCGATAGCACGTTCTATGGCTTCGAGCGCGAGTTGCATATCGTTTGCTTGCAAGTGGGCGCGCGCACGAACACCGTGCAGGGGCACGATGGCATAGCCGCGTAGATCGTCCTGCAGGGCGGATTCAGCCTGATCGAGCGCGGCATGAGCTTCCGTGAGACGATCAAGAGCGACATACGCCAGCGCGAGGCCGCTGCCCGTTGTCGTCGCTGCGTGTCCGAGACGGCCACGGCTTCGCCATAGGCTGATCACCGGTTCGGCGAGTTCGATCGCGCGTGCGGCCTTAGGACGCCAGCTGGACTCCGGCAGGTCCCGATCACGTGCCTGAATCGCGAGCCTCGCCAACGCTACGCTGAGATTCGCGCGAATTCGAAGCGATGCCGGCTCGTCATTTGCGTTCGTCGAGACTCGAAATCCGTCCTCCAGGACTTCCACCGCCTCCTGGAGCCGTCCGAGATAGATCAAGGTGCTGCCGCGGCTATTGGCAACACGCACTTGCAAAGACGGATCCCCGAGCTCTAACGCGAGCCCAGCCGCCTTCGACGTCGCATCCAGACCATAGCCCAGCCGCCCCATCACCATGCTGACGACGGCCTGGGCATTGAGTGCAAGCACTTGTCCGCGGGCGGAACCACGTCGCCGAAAGTTTGCGTACGCGCTCTCTGCGGCGGCCTCGGCATCATCAAACCGTCGGCGCAAAGCCAACCCGCGGGCTTGCGCCGGCAGCAGCCAATCGACCTGCGCGGCTTTGCCTTCTTTCGTCAAGCGATCGATCATGCTTTCGATGGCTGGCAAGGCTTCGGCGCCGTAGTCTTCGGCAGCCCTGTCCAAGGCGCGGATCTCTTCGTCTGGAAAATCGTGGTCGATCATTGCTAGCGTCTAGATGTTTCGGTACCGGCGGCGGTTTGCCCCGGGTGTTGCGTCATCGTCGCACCGCGCAGCGGCACGTCGTCCACGACGAGAGCCACCTGCGCCCCGGAATATTCCATCATGTCATCCACATGGACGTCAGTCTCAGTCCGTCGGCTTTGCAACGCGGGCACGTAGATGATTTGAGCTTATCGGGCAACTCGCCACCGCATTCCTGACAGGCGGCATTGACGCTGTCGCCAATGCCACGGTTGGCGTCGAACCAATCCCTTGACCTGGTCTCGTCCGATGACTTCTCGCACCAGTGAAGACGTTGCGTTCCGTACAGGCCTTCTTCAAGCTGATGAGGCAAGCCGCAGTTCACACAAACAAAGGAGGGTGCGTCCGTGAAATTGCTCGCCGTCTTCTAGGGGAGGCCCGTAATGGTAGTAACCCAGCGAGATTTCCAGACCACACCCACTACAACCGTACCCCTCTGGCATTGCGAATCCGATCTCCCTGTTGAAGTTCGACTAGCCTACCCGATACCCGACGTTCTTCATGCGACTGTACGGGGGGAGAGGGGCGACTCTATGATGCGGACTTCACAGTCTTCGTACGATTGGAACCACTGATCGTGGACGCTCCCTGGCTGCGCTGTGTCATCCAGGCCTACTGGGCATCCTCGGCGCGATTCGAATAACGTCGCAGTTTGGCCAGAA
>FTKT01000217.1_pt1 | contig 14199 bp, 9 predicted proteins | sample 1658271 | NCBI WGS metagenome assembly FTKT01 (sample SAMEA3914811, study PRJEB12502) | metagenome | biome: forest; material: soil | place: Canada | collected 2011-08-04 | depth 0.3 m | reverse complement strand
CGCCAAGGGCCAGGGCAAGGTCCAGGCGCACCTGGTGGTCGCCGCCGGCAAGCGCTACCACCTGGGCGCCATCAATGTGAAAGCGCAGGCGACCGTGCCCGAGAACCTGGCCCGCGCCAACCTGCCCCTGCGCACGGGTGATCCCATCGTCGCCGACCAGGTGCTGGCGGCCGAGGCCAATGTCAGCGTCGTCATGCCGCAACAGGGGTATCCCTTCGCCGCGGTCAAGGGCCGCGACATCGCGCTCGATCCCGACAGCGGCGCCGGCGACTACACCCTGCTGCTCGACACCGGCCCGCGCGCCCGCTTCGGCGGCTTCAAAAGCGACGGCCACATCGTCTTCCAGCCCGGCCACATCGCCGAACTGACGCGCTTTTATCCGGGCGACCTCTACGACAACCGCAAGGTCGACGACCTGCGCCAGGCCCTGGTCGCCACCTCTTTGTTCCGCAGCGTCTCGGTCGAACCGGTCAAGACCGGCGTGGTCAATCCCGACGGCACCGAACAGGTCGATCTTCTGGTCCACCAGGAAAAAGGCCCGCGCCATTCGATTTCCGCCGAAGCCGGTTACAGCACCGGCCAGGGCTTTACCGCCACCGGCACCTGGACCGACCGCAATCTGTGGCCGCCGGAAGGCGCTCTGATCGTCACCGCGGCCATCGGTACCCAGGAGCAGGACCTCGGCACGACCTTCAAGCGCTCGAACGCCGGCGAACGCGATCGCACCCAGACCGACGGCCTGCTGCTGGATCACACAGACGAAACCTACGAAGCCTATACGGCCACCGTAAGCTGGGCCGTGTCGCGCGTGTCGACGCCCTTCTGGCAAAAGGAATGGACCTGGTCGTACGGCGTCAACCTGGTGGCCTCGCACGAAAGCCAGGACCCCAGCGCCACGCCCGAGGTGTTCACCGACTATTATACGGCCGACGTCCCGCTGAAGCTGGAATGGGACAAGACCGACGACCTGCTGAACCCGACGCGCGGCTTTCGCATCACCGGCCAGGCGACGCCCGAATTCGGCCTGGGCAATTCCTCGCCGGCCAATATCCTGAGCACGCTCGACGCCAGTATCTACCAGTCCTTGTCGCCCAAGGCGGTGCTGGCGGCCCGGGTGCGCGTCGGCTCGATCTTCGGCGGCGCCCTGCTGGACCTGGCGCCGTCACGGCGGCTCTATGCCGGCGGCGGCGGCAGCGTGCGGGGTTATGCCTACGAAGCCCTGGGGCCGCTCGATTCCAGCGGCACGCCGACCGGCGGGCTCAGCGTCAACGAACTGTCCGTGGAACTGCGCTACCGCATCGGCGACATCGGCATCGTGCCCTTCCTCGACGCCGGCCAGGTCTATAATACGCGGCTGCCCGACTTTTCCAACCTGAAGCTCGGCGCCGGCATCGGCGCGCGCGTCTACACCAATTTCGGCCCGCTGCGCATCGACGTCGCCACGCCCTTGTCGAACAACAAGCGCGACGTGGCGATCGCACTCTATGTCGGGATCGGGCAGGCCTTCTGATGACCGACGACACGCCAGAAAAGCCTCTCGACGCGCCGAAAGCCAAAGCCGCGCGCAAGCCCCGCCCGGTGGTGGAAACGCCGTCCCCCGAGCCGGTCGCCGAACCCGTGCCCGAAGGGCCACCGCCTTCGCCACAAGCCCCGGCCAAGGCCTGGCTGGCCTATTTCGGCCGCATGCTGCGCGCCGTTTCCTGGCGAAAGGTCGCTATTTATGCCGGCTCCGGCGCGCTGGCGCTGCTGATCCTGCTGTGGCTGGCGATCAACGGCGTCAACACCCAGCCCGGCCGGGCCTGGCTGGTCAACCTGATCAATGGCGCCACCCTGCCGTCGGGCATCCGCGTCCATATCGGCCGGATCGACGGCTCGATCTATGGCGACATGACGATCCACGACATCACGGTCGCCGACCCCAAGGGCGTCTTCGCCACCTCGCCGCAGGTCCATGTCGACTGGCGGCCCTTCGCCTATTTCAACAAGCATGTCGACGTGCGCGACCTGTCGTCGCCGCTGATCGCGGTATCGCGCCAGCCGGTGCTCGAACCCGGCAAGCCGCAGCCGCCCTCGCCCAACCAGCCGCTGCTGCCCGACCTGAAGATCGACCTCAACCGCCTGCAGGTCGATCGCATCAGCCTGGCCGCCGGCGTCGCCGGGCCGGACGCGCGCAACCTGTCCGTCTCGGGCTCGGCGCATATTTTCAAGGGCCGGGCCCAGATCGACGCGCTGACGGCGTCCGACAAGGGCGATGACGTCAAGCTCAAGCTCGACGCCATGCCCGACCAGGATCGCTTTACCCTCGACAGCCATATCCAGGCGCCGAAGGGCGGGGTCATCGTCAACCTGCTGCATCTCGACCGTCCGCTGAGCGCCGCGGTCGAAGGCCAGGGCAGCTGGACCAACTGGCTGGGCGGCGTCTCGGCCAATCTCGGCGCGGACAACCTGACGACGCTGAAGGTCACCGGCCAGAACGGCACTTTCCATATCCTGGGCACCACCCGGCCGGACCTGCTGCTGGGCGGCATGGCCCTGCTGAAACCCGCGGTCGCCGTCGACACCACCCTCACCCTGCGCAAGCAGCGCAGCATCGACCTCGACGCCGCCATCGGCTCGCCGGCCTTCGGCGTCAAGGCCAAGGGCATCGTCGACCTCGGCAGCAACCGCTTCAGCCATTTCGAGGTCAATGCCAAATTGCTGCGCCCCGAGACGCTCGACAAGAGCCTGTCCGGCCAGGACGTCCATGCCGACCTGACGCTGGACGGCGCCTTCGATGCACCACGCATCGACTACGATATCGCCGCCACGCGGCTCGCCGTCGGCGGTATCAAGTTGGTTGGCCTCCAGGCACAGGGGCGGTCGCATATCGACCATGGTGCCGTCACCGTGCCGGTCAAGGCGCAGATGGCCGCGTTGAGCGGGATCAGCGACATGGTCGATCCGTTGCTGACCCATGTCACCGCCAATGGCGAGGTGACGCTACGCGGCGGCAAGATCGCCAGCGATAATCTGCGCCTGCATTCCGACCGGTTCGACGCCCATGCCAGGCTCAAGGGCGATACCGGCGCCGGCACCTATGCGGCGGCGATCGACGGCAAGCTCGACGACTACCACCTCGACCAGGTCGGCACGCTGAACCTGAAGACCCAGGCGGACGTCGCCTGGTCGGCGCGCGCCGGTTTAAGCGTCAAGGGCAAGGCCGACGCCTATTCGACGCATTGGGACACCGACAGTATCGACAAGGTGCTGGGCGGCAATGCCCACCTCAGCGCCGCCTACGCCGTCGACCACGGCACGATCGCCGTCAGCCAGGTGAACGCCGACGCCCCCGATTTCAAGATCCTGTCCGGCGCCCTGGTGTTGAAGGGCAATGCCGTCACCGCCAATGCCACCGCCCAGTCGACGCAGTACGGCCCGCTCACCGCGGCGGTCAGCGGCACGTTCGACCGGCCGGTCGTCGTGGTCCATGCGGCCAGTCCCGGCCTTGGCGCCGATATCAAGAATGTCGTGCTGAACCTGGCCGGCCAGGGCAACAACGCCTATGCCCTGACCGCGACCGGCGACAGTTCTTACGGCCCGTTCAGCGCCGACACCCTGCTCAGCCTCGCCAAGCCGTTGACGGTCGATGTCCACAAGGCGCATTTCGCCGGCGTCGACATGGCCGGCCGGCTACAGCAGACGCCGCGCGGCCCATTCGGCGGCACGCTGGCGCTCAGCGGCTCCGGTCTCAACGGCACGGTGGCGCTCAGCGACATGGACGGCGACCAGGGCGCCGCAATCAATGCCACCGGCACCGACGTCGCCCTGCCCGGCATCGACATGAAGATCGGCCGGACCATCATTGCCGCCACCGCCGTCCTGCGCCAGAAGATCGAGCTGAACGCCGACGTGCAGATGGCGCAACTCATCTATGCCGACACGGTCATCAATACCGGCCGCGCCAAGATCGTCATGCACGGCGACAAGGGCACGGCCCAGGCCGTCTTCCACGGCGAAAAACAGTACCCCTTCGATGTCGCGGTCAATGCCGACATCCAGCCCGCCGTCGTCACCGTCGCGGCGCAGGGCAAGGCCAATACGGCCGTCTTCCGCCTCAGCCGGCCGGCCCGCCTGGTCAAGAACGGCGACGAATGGGACCTCAATCCGACCGTCGTCTCGACCGACGGTGGGGACGTGACGATCGCCGGCCATATCGGCAGCCAGACCAAGCTGCAGATGCGCTTCAACCACATGGACCTGCAACTGGCCAATATCTTCGTGCCCGACGCCGGGGTCGGCGGCACGGCGGACGGCGCCATCGACTTCCTGCAGATCGGCGACCACTTCCCGACGGCGCGCGCCAACCTGAAGATCGACAACTTTACCCGCAGCTCGGTCTCCACCGTCTCGGCGCCGGTCAGCATGGTCCTGGACGCCAGCCTCAATCCGGACCGCAGCCCGGCCAGCAACTATGTCCGCGCCGTCTTCCGCGAAGGCACGGCGGATGTCGGCCGCCTGCAATTGACGGTCCAGCCCGGCGCCGGGGACGGTTGGGTCAAGCAGTTGATGGCGTCGCAGATCAATGGCGGCGTGCGCTATAACGGTCCGGCCGGCCTGCCCTTTTCGCTCAGCGGCTTGCCGCGGCAGTCATTAACCGGCGCTATAGCCCTGGCCGCCGATATATCGGGCTACGCCAATGCGCCGCAACTGACCGGTGAGGCGCGCTCCGACAACCTGACCTACGACAACGACAATTTCGGTACGCGGATCACCAGCATCGCCATGCAAGGCCGTTTCACCAACGACCGGCTGGAGCTGGTGCGCTTTTCGGGGAGTGCCGGGTCGGGCACGATCAAGGGCTCGGGCTGGCTCAGCCTGGCCGCCAACCAGCATTTTCCGATGCAAATCCATGCCGACCTGAGCAATGCGCGCCTGGCCAATAGCGACCAGATCAATTCGACCGTGTCGGGCTCGGTCGACGTCGTCAACAACCAGACGGACGGCGCCACGGTCAAGGGCGACCTGCGCCTGCCCAACCTGCGCTACGTCGTCATTCGCCAGGGCGCGGCCGAGGTCAATGTGCTGCAGGGCGTCCACCACAAGGGCTATGTCCTGGCCCAGGGGCCGGCGGCGGCGGATGACACCGTGCCGTCGAAATGGAAGCTGGACGTGCACATGCGGGCGCCCGGCCAGATCTTCGTCTCGGGCATGGGGCTCGATTCGGAATGGTCGATGGACCTGCACGTCGTCGGCACCACCGACGATCCCCAGGTGCTGGGCGACATGAAGGTGGTGCGCGGCCGCTATAGCTTCGCCGGCAAGGATTTCACCATCTCGACGGGAACGATCACCTTCAACGGCGGCAGCCTGACCGATCCGCAGATCGCGCTGACGGCGACGGCCAGCCTGAACGACGTCACCGGGACCATCGCCGTCAGCGGCTCCGCACAGCGGCCGGACATCGCGTTTTCCTCGACCCCCGCCCTGCCCCAGGACGAAGTGCTGTCGCGGATGCTGTTCGGCACCAGCGTCACCAACCTGTCGGCGACCGAAGCCCTGCAACTGGCCTCGGCGGTCAACGGCCTGCGCGGCGGGCGTGACAATCTCAACCCGCTGGGCGCCTTGCGCTCGGCGACCGGCATCGACCGGCTGAGCATCGTCGGCGCCGACACGACGACGGGCCGCGGCACGTCATTGGCGGCCGGCAAGTACATCACCAACAATGTCTATGTCGAGATCGTCACCGACACCAAGGGCTTTACCGCGACCCAGCTCGAGGTCGCCCTGTCGCGGACCCTGTCGGTGCTGTCGCAGACCGGCGGCCTGAACGGCACCCAGGTCAGCGTGAAGTACCAGAAGGATTATTAGTATAAGTCTCTCCTCCCATGCGAGCCTCTTGGCGAAGCGGGGGAGGTGGCATCAAGGCCGAAGGCCGAAGATGACGGAGGGGGGGGCGCCGGCGCTAGGCCCCCTCCGTCATCCGAGGCGTAAACGCCTCGTCTGCCACCTCCCCCGCGGCGCTTCGCTTGCAGGGGAGGAGAGGCTTTTTATTGGACCCGCTCCAGGATCGAGACATAGTTGGCGACCGCGCCACCGCCCATGTTGAAGACCATGCCGAGCTTGGGATCGGGCAATTGCATGTCGCCGGCCTCGCCGGTCAGTTGCTTCGCGGCGATGACATGCATCGACACGCCGGTGGCGCCGACCGGATGGCCCTTGGCCTTCAGTCCGCCCGACATGTTGACCGGAAGCTTGCCGTCGCGCTGGGTCCAACCGTCCAGCACCGCGGCGACGCCCTCGCCCGGCCTGGCCAGGCCCATGGCCTCGACCGCCAGCAGCTCGGCGATGGTGAAACAGTCGTGGACCTCGGCAAAGGCCAGGTCCGAAACCGAAACGCCGGCCTGCGCATAGGCCGCCTGGAACGCCCGGCGCGGGCCTTCGAAGGCCGTCAGCTCCTTCTTCGATAACGGCAGCAAATCATTGACCTGGATCGCGGCGCGGAAGCCGATCGCCCGGCGGAAATCGCGCGCCATGTCCGCGCGGACCAGCACGACGGCGGCGGCGCCATCGCTCACCAGCGAACAGTCGGTCATCTTGAGCGGCGCGGCGATGACCGGGTTCTTGTCGGACACCGTGCGGCAGAACTCGACCGTCAGGGGTTTGTGCAACTGGGCGAACGGATTGCCCATGGCCGCGGCGTGATTCTTGGCGGCGATGGTCGCCATGGCGTCGAGCGGATCGCTGTACTTGGCGGCATAAGCCTTGGCGAATTCGGCGAAGATCTGCGGGAAGGACAGCCCCGCCTCTTCCTTTTGATAGCTGGCGGCGCCCAGGGCCCGGGTGACGGTCGCACCGTCGACGGCGGTCATCTTTTCGGCACCGACGATCAGGGCGACCTTGATACGGCCCGAGGCGATGGCGTCCATGGCGGCGTAGAGCGCGGCCGAGCCCGAGGCGCAGGCGTTTTCGCAACGCGTCGCCGGCTTGAAGCGCAGGCCGTCGTCAGCGCCCAGGATCATCGAGGCGCAGAAGCCGTCGGGGACCATGCCGGCGTTGAAATTGCCGAGCCAGACACCGTCGACATCGGCGCCGCTGATCCCCGCGTCGGCCAGGGCCTCGCGCGCCGCGGACTGGATCAGGTCCTCGAGCAAACCGTCCAGACGGCCGAATTTGGTGTGCCCCAGGCCGACGATGACCGATTTCATGACGCTATCCTCCGTGTCGCGGCTTATGCAGCACCGCTTTCATCGGCATTTTCGTATCAACAGCAACGATAAGCAAGGAAAAACAGCCAGCAGCAGCCCCTCCCTCCGACGCACCGCGTCGGCAAGCGCGACCGCGCGCCCGAGCTCGTGCGAGGAGCCCGGCGGCGCCTGAGCCCTAGAAAGCGAAGTACGCGCCGGCGGTGGAGCTGTCGATCGAGGTATAGACACGGCGGCCGAAGAAGAAAGGCAGGCCGAAGTCGAAGCTGTTGCTGCTGCCGGTAATGCCGCTGAACTGGGTCGGGTCTCCGGCCAGGCCGGGCAGGACGGCGTCGGCATTCGCAAAGCTGGTTTCGCTGTTGATCAGCAGGCTGACCAGGGCCGAGCCGGTGCCGGAACCGCTGAGCGTCGTCGAAATGGTCAGCGGCGTCGCCGGGCAATAGAAGCCCTTGTCCTGGCCGGTGCAGCCGGTGATCGTCGAATCGCTGAACGACAGGAAGTTGGTGCCGCTGTCGATGAAGCTCTTGCTCAGGGTCTTGCTGTTGTACAGCGCCGTGATCTCGCCGCTGCTGTTGGTTTTCAGCACGGTGGCCGAACCCAGGGCGTTATTGGTCTGGGTGCCGATGCCGAAATAGAGCGTGCCGTGCATCGACACCTGGCCCAAAGCATTGGGCGTGGCGAACTGCAGCGACGTGCCGTTGTTGTCGGCGGCCAGCAGGGAGACCGGGTTCTGGACCTGCTTGGCGGTGGACCAGGCGATCTGGGTACAGCCGGTGGAGGCGCAGTCGTAATAGTAGGAATTGCCCTTGGTGTTGCAGTAGGTCCCGCAGTCGAGGCCGCCCAGGCCGATGCCGATGACCCCGTTGGCGCCGAAGGTATTGACCGTGTCGAGGCTGGTGCCGCCGCCAGACGTACAGGCGGTGGGGACGGTGGTAAAATTCCCCTTGTCGCCGATGATCATCATGTTGACGCCGCTGGCGGTTTCGCTGCCGACGGTGGCGCTCACACCGGCGACCGAACCGAAGACATAGCCGTCGAGATATTGATAGCATTCGCCGACGGGATCGGTGCCTGTCTTGACGTAGGTCGCCGACAGGGCGGACAGCATGGTGCTGCTCAGAGCGTCGTGTTCGATTCGCAGGCCGGTCGAACCCGTGTCGACCAGGACATGGTCGATCGTCTGGCAGGTCGTCGTGCCGGTGGCGCACACTGTCACCGAGACGTAGGGCACATTGGCTTCGGCGCCGCTGGTCAGGGTCGCGGGCCCCGAATCGATAACGACGTCGGCGGTATTGGTCGCGGTCGATGAACTGCTCGAACTGGAGCTGGAGCTAGAACTGGAGCTGCTGCTGGAGCTCGAACTGCTCGACGACGAACCGCTGGGCGCCGCGGCACTTCCCCCGCCCCCCCCACCACCGCCGCACGCGACCAGGAGCAGGAACAGCGACAGCGCCGCCAGGTGTGAGGCGAGATTACGAGCCGGCATCATTGCAGCACATCCGTCGAGAAGCCTTGCGGCGTTTCACCCGGCAACAGGGCAAAGCCCCACATGTGCCCGGGATGGCCGCCGGTGCGAACGATGAAGTCGATGTCATCGGCGCGCATCGCCTGGTGACGACGCCCATTTCCCTGAACGTCCGCCTGGAAGCGGGGGAAATAGTTGCCGAACAGCTGTTGCAGGTCCGGACGCACCGGTCCGTCCCAGCTGACCGCGAAGACGGTGCCCGACGCGTTGCTATATTCACGCGTCACCATGCCGCCGTCGGCGGTCAATTCCTGGACCGTGTAATTGGTCTGGGCCGTCGATTTGAGGCGCGCCTTGAAATGGGCGACGTCGGTATCGACCGAGGCGCGAGACGCGCCAAGCGACGCCCAGGCCGGGGCCGCGACACCGAAACCGACCACGCCCGTGGCCAGGATCGCTAAACAGAAGGGGGCCAGAGAACTGGCATAACGTCTTGCCGGGGCTTGCATGGGTCCGTCCGGGAACTCGTAACTGGTTTCACCCATACCCCAAACGGGGCATGCGCCTGATCAGAATGACGTGATGCCGGTTGTTATCCGGTTCCGCGTCCTTTTGACGGCTCGTTCTTGTCGCCCGCGCAATATATGTGGGCGGCGCAACATTTCATGAAAACCGTGAATATCCTCTGAACGCCGATCGCCCGGCATATAAATCTTCACCGCAGACTCAAGATATCACCTGATATGTACACTTTCGTACATAAGTTATCGGGCAATCTTTATCGTTTCCTTATTAGCCTCACGCCCCTGTCACATGAAGTTTATCCTTGTTTGGCGAGGAAAAGCCTCCCGTTTAGATTTACCCGTCTCTTTCCTACTGAATCTTTATGGCCCCACCTACATCTTGGGTGCACCGCGATGAGCCGCCTTGGCTCCTTGCTTTTCCTGAGTTTCACCGCTTTCCGCAGGCCTTGGCGCGTTCCCGTCGATGTCCGCCGCGGACAGTCTTGCCCAGTATCCGGGCCCAGTATCCGGGGTCATCAGAGGTTCCAACATGTTGCAATCCGGCAATTTCGACGTTCAGGGCGAAGATTTCACCGTCGCCGACATTCTCGATACGCAAATGGGGCCCGTCGCCCAAACACCGGCCAGTCTGGTCGCCGGCGTCAAGATCGACCAGGCCGCCATCATCGGCAATTTCCCGCCTCGCCAATGCGGTCTGGCGACCTTCACCCGCGACATGTATGCCTGCCTGTCGCACGCCCTGCCCAAGGCCAAGTGGCACGTCATCGCCATGAACGACCCCGACGGCGTCTACGACTATCCCGCCGAAGTCACCGACCAGATCCCGCAGAACGACCTGCAGGCCTATCGTGACCTGGCCGACCGGCTGAACGCCGACGGCACCCAGGTCCTGTTCGTCCAGCATGAATTCGGCATCTATGGTGGCCCGGCGGGCGCCTACCTGCTGGATTGCCTCGATCGCCTCAAGATGCCGGTCGTCACGACCCTGCACACCATCCTGGAAAACCCCAACGCGGAACAACGCCGCGTCATGGACCGCTTGATTCGCGTCTCGGCGACGATGGTCACCATGGCCCGCAAGGGCGCCGAGATCCTGCGCCGCGTCTATAACGTCCCCGAATCGAAGATCGCCATCGTGCCGCACGGCGCGCCGTCGCGGCCGATGAAGGACACGTCAGAGTTCAAGTCGATGCTGAACCTGACCGGCAAGAAGGTGCTGACGACCTTCGGCCTGCTGTCGCCGAACAAGGGCATCGACACGGTGATCGCCGCCCTGCCCCAGATCGTGCGCGCCCATCCGGACACCATCTACCTGATCGTCGGCGCCACCCACCCGCACCTGATCAAGCACGAAGGCGAAGCCTATCGCGACCGCCTGACCGACATGGCGCGCCGCCTGGGCGTCGAAAACCACATCCGCTTCGTCAACCGTTTCATCAACGACAACGACCTGATCGACATCCTGCAGGCGACCGACGTCTATGTGACGCCCTACCTGACGGAAACCCAGATCACTTCGGGCACGCTGAGCTACGCCCTGGCCCTGGGCAAGCCCGTCGTGTCGACCCCCTACTGGCACGCGGCGGAAGCCCTGGCCGGCGGCGTCGGCGCACTTTGCCCGTTCAACGACAGCGAAGCCTTTACGCTGGCCATCAACAACCTGTTGACCTCGGACAAGGCCCGCCAGTCGATGGCGATGCGCGCCTACATGTACGGCCTGTCGTCGCGCTGGTCCGCGGTCGCCCAGGCCTATGTCAACCGCGCCGAAGCCGACATCATCAAAGGCCTCCCGGAGGACGACACCCGCATGCCCAGCGAAGGCCTGGCGCCGTTGACGACGCAATCCCTGACCTACATGACCGCCGCCCGCCGCGCGCTGGACGTAGAGCCGATCTGGCGCGCCGTCGAACGCATGACCGACAATTGCGGCATCATCCAGCATGGCAAGTACCGCCTGCAGGACCGTAACCACGGCTACTGCGCCGATGACAATTGCCGTGCCCTGACCCTGGTGACGCGCCAGGTCAAGGAATGTGAAGACAATGGCCGCAAGATCGAGTTGGCCTACGCCTATGCCGGCTTCGTCAACCACGCCTGGAACGACGACGCCGGCCGCTTCCGCAACTTCATGTCCTACGGCCGCGACTGGCTGGACGACGGCGGATCGGACGACTGCTGCGCCCGCTGCTTCGAATCCCTGGTCGATACGGCGCGGTCCGACCTGCCGTCCGACCTGCGCAACTGGTCCGTCGAACTGGGCAGCCGCATCCTCAGCCGCACCGCGCGCTGGTCCTCGATCCGCTCGCGCGCCGTCCTGATCCGCGCCCTGTCGCGCGCCCACGGCCTCATGGGGTCGACCCGCGACATCAACGACATGATCCAAAGCCTGGCCTCCGCCCTGCACGCCAAGTACAAGGCGGAATCCTCCAAGGATCACCGCTGGTTCGAGGACAAGCCGACCTATGACAATGCCCGCCTGTCGGAAGGGCTGATCATCGGCGGCTATTTCCTGGGTGACCGCGACATGATGCGCGACGGCCTGGAATCGCTGGAATGGCTGATGCGCCGCCAAAGCGACCCGGAAAGCGGCCACTTCGTGCCGGTGCCGACCTCGCAGTTCAAGGACGACGGCCCCGCCGACCCGCTGTTCGACCAGCAGCCGCTGGAAGTCCTGGCGACCATCGAAGCCTGTATGACGGCGTCGCGCCTGACCGGTGACGCCCTGTGGAAGGACGAAGCCCTGCGGGCCTTTGCCTGGTTCCACGGCGGCAACACCCTGGAATTGTCGATGATCAGCGATGACGGCGGCTGCTTCGACGGCCTGACCTGCAGCGGCGTCAACGAAAACCAGGGTGCCGAATCGATCCTGGCCTACCACCAGAGCTGGTCGGCCTTGAAGAACGGTCTCTAAGCTTCACAAAGCCCCGGCCGGCGAGCGCGATGCGCTGCGATTAGATGCCGGGCGCAAACAGAGAGGTCGATCATTTTCCACCCGCCACCCGGTAAGGGACCCTCCTTTACCGGGCTTGCGGTTTTTCAAGAAGGGGAGTTACCATGCCCGACGCGCACCAACCCGATCATGAGAGTCAGAAAGACTCCGCCAGCGCCATCCGGACCAATGCGGTGACCAAGACACTGACCGAAATGAAGCACAGCCCCGTCACACTCGGGGCCAATCCGGAGCGCGTGGTTATCCTGCCGTTCCAGATTTCCATCAGCCCCCGCGATTCGGCGGTCGGCGCCATGTCGCGCGTCCAGCGTATCTGCGAGGCGATCATCGCCATGGATGCCGAGACGTGCCGCGGCGAGCTCGACATCGTCAATCGCGACTTTACCGGGCGCCACTGGCAGACGCGCGGCATCTTCCTGGAGCGATTCAAACAGATCCAGCAGTTGAACGGCGGCATGGAAACGATCGACGAAGACCATGCCGTCCTGGTCGGCGCTTATTTCTCGCACGAATACAGCTACCAGGCCGCGGCGGTGATGAACCCCTCCGTCGTCGTCCACCCCGACCAGACCGGCGCCACCGACGGCGCCGTCAACTTCATCCTGTCGACCCGCACCGTCGGCGAGGGCCACATCTCGACCATCTCCTTCCGTGAAGGCGTATTCCGCCCGGACGGCACGGTTGAGATCAAGCCGGAAACCGATTTCGCCGTCGCCGCCCGCCCCAAGGCCAATTCGCCCCAGGACGGCCCGGTGACGGTCTATAGCCATCAAGCCTGCCCGGTGTCGGAAACGGTGATCTTTCCGGTGACGCGGCAACAGCTGAACGGGCTGGAGGACCTGCGCATGGTGCGCTTTACCGAGGACGACGGCTCGACCGTCTACCTGGGCACCTACACCGCCTATAATGGCCGTGAAACGGCGTGCGAACTGTTCGAAACCAGCGATTTCCGCGCCTTCAAACTGTCGCCCTTCCGTGGCGCCGCCTCCCAGCACAAGGGCCTGGCCCTGTTTCCGCGCCGTATCAACGGCCGTTATGCGGCCGTCGGCCGGCTGGATCACGAGAGCCTCTACTACATGGAAAGCGACGATCGCATCGTGTGGAACAATGGTGACCACCTGCTTGGCCCCCAGGAACCCTGGGAACTGGTGCAGATGGGCAATTGCGGCTCGCCGATCGAGCTCGACGAAGGCTGGCTGGTGCTGACCCACGGCGTCGGTCCCGTCCGGCGCTATTCGCTGGGCGCCGCCCTGCTCGACAAGGACGATCCGCGCAAGGTCATCGCCCGCTCCAAGGATCCCCTGCTGTCGCCGTCGGAAGACACCCGCGAAGGTTATGTACCCAACGTGATCTATACCTGCGGCGCGCTGCGGGTCGGCGACTGGCTGTTCCTGCCCTATGCCGTGGCCGATTCGAGCATCCATTTCTCATCGTTGAAGATCAAGGACCTGCTACAACACTTGGGTGTTTAGCTCGCCTCCACCTCCCCTGCGTAGCGGGGGAGGTGGCGCGAAGCGACGGAGGGGGCTAACGCCGACGGTTGCCTCCTCTGTCATGTTTGCTACGCTCGGTGCCACATTTCCCTCTGCGCAGAGGGAAAAGAATTCATCCCAAATAAAAACCCCCGCGTGAACGCGGGGGTTTTTTCTTGCCCGGATATAATCGGCTTACTTTTCAGAGCCGACCTTGTGCACCTTCGGCGCCTTGCCGTTGCCGACACGGCCTTCATTGCGCAACTGGCGGCCCTTGTGCGCCATCTTGTCGTTGTGCATGGCTTCACCCAGTTCTTCCTCGACCGAACCCGCGGCTTCCTTGATGCTCGATTTCACGTTCGACATGGTCATCTCCTATAAAGAATGAAGTGCGGTGAGCGCCCTTCAAGGACGCCTTGCCGCGACACGACAGAGCCTAGCCAAGGCCGCGTAAAATTGATCCGGCGGGCGACGGCAGAGACGGTAAAGAGTGGATAAGCCTCATCTTTTTCGAAAGAAAACCCGGGCGTTCGCACACTTGTTAAATCATTGATATTAAATAAAAACAGTACGGTTAATCGACCCCACACCAGGCCCCTTTATGGGC
>FTKT01000557.1_pt2 | contig 14201 bp, 13 predicted proteins | sample 1658271 | NCBI WGS metagenome assembly FTKT01 (sample SAMEA3914811, study PRJEB12502) | metagenome | biome: forest; material: soil | place: Canada | collected 2011-08-04 | depth 0.3 m | reverse complement strand
CAGGGACTCGAACCCCGGACCCGCTGATTAAGAGTCAGCTGCTCTAACCAACTGAGCTAGCGGCGCCTGCTGACAGAGGAGACTGTAGCAGCGGGGTCGGGGCGGGCCAAAATCGAATACCGCCGGGCGGGGTCACGGGGTGGCGAGAGAGCGCAGGTGGGCGGGTCGCGGCGCCAGCGGGGCGAGGGTCCGGGCGGGCTCGGGGGTGCGGCCGGGCCCGCCGGTGCGGGCGGGCTCGGGGCGGGCGGCGCCCGGCTGGGCGGAGGCCGCTGTGGACTCGTGGGTGGCGGGCTCCGGGCCGGTGGAGCGCGGTGCCGGGCCGCGGGCGGCTCGGACGCAGGCCCAGAGCAGCACGGCGGCGCCCGGCAGCCACGGGTCCGAGGTGTCCGGCGCGACGATCCACCGTCCGTTCGGGGCGGCGGCCGAGGGGTCGGCCGGCCGCTGCACCGGCGGGACGGTGACGGCGTCGCCCCGCCCGTGGCAGAGCAGCGGCGGCACGTCGCGGGCCCACTCCTCCCAGGCGAGCAGCGAGCGCAGCCGGGGCGCCGCGCCCGGCTGGACGAAGAGCAGGGTCCGGCCCCGGTAACCGGCGACCGGGCCGCAGCCGGGGCCGGAGGCCCACAGCTCGTCCAGCACCTTGCGGCCGAACAGGGACGGCATGCTGATCACGTCGAAGGCGCGACCGCAGGGCAGGACCGTCGGGGCCCAGGGGCGTGACTCCCACAGGGCGCGCATGCTGCGCGGGTACTCGCTCGCCGAGGCCAGCCAGGCCTCGCCCGCCACGGTGAGGTACTCCACGGATTGGTACGTCCAGATGTCCACAGCCAGGATCGTGCTCCGCCCCGGCCGGGCGGGGCGGCGAAAGTCCGGTTTGCCGGACAGGCTGCGGCGGTGGGGCGTAGGCTTTCCGGCCGCATATGCCAGCGGCCGGGTACGCCGTGGCTCGGGGGCCGGTCGCGCCGTGCTCAGCGGTCGCCGGCCCGCTGCTGTCGTTGCAGGCCGCGGCCGTACTCGACCATCTTCGCCGCGTAGTCGGGCGTCCAGTCGACCCGGGCGGCGATCTCGGCCGGCGAGAGCGCGTCGAACCGTCGCGGGTCGGCGAGCTGGGCCGCCGCGATGGCCTGGAAGTCGGTGGCCCGCTCGGCGGCGACCCGGAAGGCCAGCGCCAACTCGGTCGAGCGGCGCAGCAGCTCGGCCGGGTCGTCGATGCTCTCCAGCTGGAAGAAGCGCTCCGGCTCGGCCACCAGCGCGTCGGGCTCGAAGAGCAGCGGAGCCGGGCGCAGACGGCGCGGCGGGTCTTGGCGATCGGACATGCGGGAGCACCTTCGGTACGAGGGGACGGGTCTCGGCCGTCGTCCATTGTCGCGCGCGAGCGGCCAGTGGGGGAACGGTGCGAGAGCGGGCGTTCTTCCCCGGCCGCCAGCCGGGGGCGTGCGCCGGTGGCCGCCGGCGCCGGACCGTGCGCCGGGGCCCCGCCCCTGTGGGGCCGCGCCGGGGCCCTGCCCCTGCGGGGCTACAGCCGGATCCGGTGCTCCGCCAGGTGGGCCAGGACGGCGTGGTTGGCCTCCCAGCCGTCCGGGAACTTGACGGTGACGCCCAACTGCACCGGCTCGGTGGAGGGGTGCTCGTCGAGCAGGTCGGCGATGCCGGCCCGGGCCACCACGATGCAGGCGTGCCGGTGGCGGGAGGCGAGGACGCAGAGGCGGCCGGTCTCCAGGTGGAAGGCCGTGGCGTCCGGGCGGCCGGAGAGCGGGTGCAGCACCACGGTGACGTCGTACTCGCGGCCCTGCAGGCGGTTGGCGGTGTCCACGGTGACGGCGGGGCCGGTGCTGGAGTCGACCGGGACGCCGAGCGCCGTCAGCGCCGCGCGGACGGCCGCGGCCTGGTCCCGGTGCGCGGTGCCGACCGCGATCCGGCCGGGGGTGAGCGGGGTGCTGCCCTGCTCGGAGTGGGCGGTCAGGCCGCGGTCGAGCAGCCGGCGGACGGTGGCGGCGACCGCGGCGACGGCCTGCGGGTCGGTCCGTACCGTGTGCCGGGCGGGCAGCTCCAGCAGTGACCAGCCGTGCTCGGCCGCCTCGTCGATCGCGGCGTCCACCGCGGAGCCGTCCCCGGTGGTGCCGGGGATCAGCAGCCGGTCCCCCGGACCGGTGCCCGAGCGGAACGGCGTGTAGGGGTAGAAGGCGGCGGAGATCAGCGGCGCGGCGGAGGCGGGCAGCCGCCAGGAGACCGGCAGCCGGTGCGGGACGATCGCCGGGTTGTGCGCCAGCAGGGTGACCACCGCGCTGCCGGACGGGTCGTAGCTGAGCCCCGCCCACTGCTCGGTGCCGACCACCGTGAACGGGTCCAACTGGCCCGGGTCGCCCACGAAGAGCGCCCGTTCGAAGAGCCGGGCGACGGCCAGCAGCGCGTCCGAGCGCATCTGGTACGCCTCGTCCACGATCGCGTGCCGCCACGGGTCGACGTCCTTGACCCACTGCCACTTGGCGGCGGTGGAGACCACCACGTCGTGCGCCAGCAGGTCGGCGGGCTTGCCGGACGCGGTGACGTTCTGGTGCCGCAGCGCCTCGGGGGCCGGCCGGGCGTCGCTGCTGTGCAGCCGGCCGATCGTCAACTCCGGTGCCTTGACGGCGAGTCGGTCGACCAGGTCGTCCACCTGACTGTTCGTCTGGGCCACGATCATCAACCGCTCGCCGGCGCCGACCAGCTCCTGGGCGGCCTTCACCACCAGGGTCGACTTGCCCGCGCCGGGCGGCGAGTCGACCACCACCCCGCGCGGGGCGTGGGCGGCGGGGCGGACGGTGGCGTCCAGGATCGCGGACACGGCGGCGTCGGCCGCCGCGCCCGGGTCCGTGGCGGGCAGCGGAAGAAGGGGGCTCACAGTGCTGGTCATTCCCACTCTTCGGTGACGGCAGGCGAATCCTGGGCGGCTGACGGGGGGCCGCCATGCGTCCAGGGGGTGTCGTCCGGCTCGGGCAGCGGGGCGGATTGACGGGCCGTCAGCTCGAAGAGCGTGAACACCGCCCGCTCGCCGGGCTCCGGCACGGTGCCCGGCTCCGGCTCCTTCTTGCGGCCCATCCCGCTGAGCAGCCGCACGGTGATCAGGCCCTGCCCGGGATCGGCCGCCACGATCACCGCCTTCTGCGTGGTCGGGCCGCCGGCCCGGTGCACCTCGCGGCCCGGATCGGCGTGCGGGTGGTCGCCGGTCCGCACGGTGACCAGCGGGCGGGGCTTGGGGGAGCGGCCCGTGGTGTCGTGGTCCGCCACGACCTCCGTCACCTCGCCCGCGAACGCCTCGCCGGCCAGCCGGCGTTCGGCCATCACCAGCGGATCGTCCAGCGCCTCCTGGACGTCCACCCTGACCTGCTCGCGCTCGCGCTGGGCCAGCTTGCGGGCGGCGGTGACCGCGTCGTCCCGGCGGGGCTGCGGCGGCTCGCCGGCCGCCAGCCGGTCGCGGTGGCCGGTGAAGGACCAGCGGTCGCTCTCCCAGCGTTCGGGCAGGTGGGCGGCGGGCGGCAGGGCGCGCAGCAGGTCCAGGCCCTGCCAGACGTCGTGCCAGGTCGGCAGCAGGACCTCGGTGAGCAGTGCGTGCAGGTGGGCCACCGTCCGCTGGACGTGGGCCTGGGCGTCCTGGGCGCGGGCGCTCTCCTGGCCCTCCGCGTCCTGCGCGTGCCGCAGGGCGGCCAGCGCCGCGTCGTGGCGGGCGATCGCCGGGGCGAGCCGCTTCTCGTCGAAGCGCGGGTCGGTGGTGGGGCCGGCCGGCGGGTGCAGCAGCTGGCCGGCCTCGTCGCGCGCCGTCTCGGCGAGCAGTGCGGCCTCGGCGCCGCGCAGGCCGTCCGGCGGTGCGTGCCAGGCCAGTTGGGCGGCCAGGTGCTGGTCCTCCAGGTGGCTCTGGCCGGTCGCCCAGTGCCGGGCGAGCAGACCGGTGAGCGGGAGCAGCAGGCTGGAGCCGGGCACCTGGGCGCGGTCGGTGAGGTGGGTGAGCCAGCGGCCGAGCAGCGGCACCTGGGCGGGCGCCGGGTACGGACCGGGGTCGGGGTCCTCGGCGGTGCGGCGGAACCGGGTGGCCCGGCCGAGCAGCGCCAGATGATGCACCGCGCCGGGGTTCGGCACGATCAACTGGGGTGCTTCGGCACAGAGTTCACGGACCGTCACGGTCTTCTCGCCGGTCGCCGGATCCTTCTCGGAGCCCTCGATCAGCTCGATCTCGCCCGCGAACGACTCCAGGTACGGCAGCAGTTCGGTGGCGAACGCGGCCAGGAAGCCGTACCGCTGGCCGCGGTTGAGCGGCTGTGCGACCAGGTGCAGCCGTGGCAGCGCGCGGTCGGTGCCGAGCATCACGGCCAGCGGGGCGCCGTCCTCGACGGCGGCGGCCAGCGGGATCACCACCATCGGGCGCTCGGTGAGGTGGCGGTGCCGGACGGTGGCCAGCGGCTCGGCCCGGCCGCTGCGGACCGCCTCCAGCCGGGCCAGGGTGGCGAGCAGGCTCATGCGGCTCCCTCGCGGGCGGCGGCCAGCGCCTCGGTGCGCAGGGCGGCGGCGTGGCTCAGCCGCGCGGCGGCCTCGTCCTCGGCCTCGTGCGGGGATCCGTTGCTCTGGGGGTGCCGGCCCGGGGACGCGTCGCCATACGCGGCGGCCAGCGCCTCGTGGACCGTGCGGATGCTGCCCAGCTCGCCCCGCACGCCGCGCCCGAGCTGCTCCACCGCGTCGGCGCAGCGCGCCTGCGCCCGGCAGTGGAAGCCGAGTTCGCAGGTCGAGAGGCAGTCGGGGCTGTACGCGGCCGGCACCGACTCGACCGCTGCCGTCAGCTCCGCCACCGGCCGGGTGGGCTGCCCCGCCGCGTCCGGCGCGAGGTCGAAGCTGGTGCCGGGCGGCAGCGCGTCGAGCAGCTGGTCGATCCGCGTCATCCGGGCCAACTGGCGCCGGGTGGTGGCGAGTTCGCGGCGGATGTCGATGACGGCCGCGGTCGGGTGGTTGCCGAAGTCCTTCGGGCAGACCAGCAGCACCGACAGCTCCGGACTGCCCGGCAGCTCCACCTGCTCGTACGGGCCGCGGCCGGCCCCGTGGCCCGCCGCCTCCTGGAGCGCCAGCACGTAGACCGCCGCCTGCCGGGCGGCCGCGCCGACCTTGGCCGGGTCGGCCGAACCGTCCAGTACGGGGAAGGACTTGATCTCGACCACGGTGCACCGGCCGTCGTGCACCACCACCGCGTCCGGCTCCAGATAGGCGGGGGAGCCCGCGACCGTGAGCCGCAGCATCGGGTGGTCCAGCAGCGTCCAGGCCTTCGGATCGGCGACCGCCTCGGCCAGCGCCTGGGCCGTCCGGGCCGCCCGGACGGCGGGGCCCGAGCGCGTCAGCAGGTCCGGCACCAGGACGGGCGCGCCGTCCTCGGCGGGCAGGCCGAGCCGGCGGCGCAGCGGTGTGAGCAGCGCGGCGCAGTCGTCGGCCTTCAACCGGGCCTCGAAGATGTTGCCGCGGGCGATCGCGAACGGCGAGCGGCCGAAGGGCGCGGGCCGGCCCAGTCGCCCGGCGACCGCGGCCTTGTCCACTCCGGCGGCGTCCAGCACCGCGCGGCGGCGGCAGCCGGGGTTGGCGGCGAGCGCGGCGAGGGCGCGGGCGTCGAGACCGCGCTGCTCGGCCGGGCCGCGCAGCGCTGCCAGCCGTGCCGCGGGCCCCTCGTGGTGGTCGGTCTGGAGGACGTTCATGGTGCTCGCCAGTGTTGCACCCGGGGCGGACAATCGGGCGGCGGCGGGTGAGGGATCATGGGAGCGGCGCCACCAGCACACTCGCACCGGTCCCAAGGAGTCCCCGATGCCAGCACGTCTGATCCTCGTCCGTCACGGGGAGACCGACTGGTCCGCGAGCGGCCGTCACACCGGCCGCACCGACATCCCGTTGACCGAGGAGGGGCGCGCGATGGCCCGCGCGCTGGGCGTGCGGCTGCAGCGCGCGCCCTGGTCGGGACTGCCCGACGCCACGGTCTTCACCAGCCCGCTCTCCCGGGCCCGGGAGACCTGCGAGCTGGCCGGTTTCGGCGACCGGGCCGTGGACCGGCCCGAACTGCTGGAGTGGGACTACGGGCAGTACGAGGGCCGCACCGGCACCGACATCCGCGCGCACGACAAGCCCGACTGGCTGATCTGGCGCGACGGGGTGCCCGGCGGCGAGAAGCTCGCCGACGTGGCGGCCCGCGCGGACGCCTTCATCGCCGACGTCAACGCGGAGCACGGCACCCCGCACCCCGAGACCACCACCATGCACTGCGCGGACCGCGACGTCATGGTCTTCGCCCACGGCCACCTGCTGCGGATCCTGGCGGCCCGCTGGCTCGGCCTGGCCCCCGAGTACGGGCAGCGCCTGAAGCTGGGGACGGCCGCGCTCTCGGTGCTCTCCTGGGAGTACGGGCTGCCGGCGGTGGAGGTCTGGAACGACCTCGGTCACCTGCAGGGGGTCTGACCACCACGAGATCGCGGTCGCCTGCGCGGGGGCTGATCGCTTGACCTCGCTCGTCCGCGCGGGAACTGACGACAGCTCAGGTGACCTGGGCCCGAGGTCAGCAGGCCAGCGCGGTGTCGTAGCCGGTCAGGAAGGCCCGGACCTCGCGGACCGCGCTGTGCCCGCGCAGCCGGTCGGCGGTCTCGGCGAGCATCGAGCGGATCCGCGCCGAGCGGACCTCGCCGAGCAGCGCCACGGCCGCGCTGCCGTGCTCGGCCGCCCCCGCGAGGTCGCCGCGGCCGAGCCGGTCGTGCGCCAACTCGGCGGTGTAGAGCGCCCGGTTGCGGACGAAGTGCGGCTCCTGGAGCGCTATGGCCAGCCCGGCCTGCTCGCTGGCGCGGTCCCAGTCGCCGAGGGCGGACCAGCACTGGGCCTCCAGCCCGGCGATCTCGGCCTCCCCGAAGAAGGACATCCACTCCGGATCGGCCTCGCACTCGCCGCGCTCGAAGAGGGTGCGCGCGCGCAGCAGCGCGCGCTCGCAGGAGACCCGGTCCTGGAGCTGCGCCCAGCCGCCGGCCTCGCGCATGGCGAGCAGCGCGAGCAGCCGGTCCGAGTCCAGGTGGCGGGCCGCGCTCTGGCCGGCCTGGGCGGCCCGCAGCGCCTCCCGGGGCCGGCCGGCGTCCCGGGCCAGGAAGGCGCTGTTGCAGAAGACGTGCGCCTCCAGCGCCGTGTCGTCGGCCATCCGCGCGGTGGCCAGCGCCTCGGCGTAGAAGGACCTGGCGTCGGCCAGCCGGTTGGAGTCGTGCGCCAGCCAGCCGACCGAGATGGCCAGCTCGCCGGCGGTCGCCTGCAGGCGCCGCTCGGTGTCCTCGGAGTACGTCCCCTCGTTGAGCAACTCGTAGGCGCCGCGCAGGCGCTGGCCGGCCAGGTCGAACAGGGTGTCGCCGCCCTGCACGTCGTCGGCCAGCCGGATCTCGCGGACGGCCTGCTCGACGACCAGGACCTCGGCCACGCCGACCCTGCGGGGCGCCGGGATCCTCGGGAAGAGGGTGGGGCGGGCTGCGGCGCGGGCCGGCGTGTCAAGGCCGAGCACGGCTGCCAGGGCGGTCGGACCGCCGCTCAGGAAACTACGGCGACGCATGTCGTCGTTCTCCTCGTCGGGATGCTGCTCAGGGGGAGGCCGCTCGCCGGCCTGCGCTCGGCGGGCCTGCTGGTCGAGCGGATCACGCCCGGGTGGACTGGAGGGGTGATGCGGATGGAGCGGGCGGAACGGGTGGGCCTCCTGGGGGCGGCCGCTCTGCGGCCGCGAGAAGCCGTCGGGCAGCGGGGCGCTCGACGGCCCGGTGGCGCGCCGGGCCGTCGGCCTGCGCCGGACGGCCGTCCGGGGGGCGAAGCCCAGGTCGGCCAGCGACCGGTCCGGCCACAGGTGGCGGAAGACCCGCTCGTACGCGTAGTTGGGACAGCGGATCTCACCCGCCTCCACGCGTCCGATGTACCGGGCGTCGCAGGACACGTGCTCGCCGATCTCCCGGGCCGCCCGGCGGATGGCGACGGCGAACTCCGCGGGGGAGAGGTTGCCGCGCAGCTCGCGCATGGCGGTGTTGGGGGTGGGCGCGGCGTGGGTGGGGGCTGCCATGGTGCGCTCCGAGGTGGTGCGGGGCGGTACGGGTGCCACGGGGTGTGCGGGGGCTGACATCTGCGCGGGTGTCAGGGTCGGAGAGGTGTCACGGGCTGTGCGGGTGAGGACTGGTGGGTCTGGATGGGCCGATCGGGGGTGATGGCTCGACAGTACCGGCTGTCATCCCACGATCACGGCGAGTTTCCGGGAAAATGCACGCCATTTGATGGCAAATCAGACATATCTCCTGAGTTCTGCCATGAAATGCCATGGCTTGCTGTAAGGCGCCCCGTGGCCATCCGTGCCTCCGACCCGTTGTGTTGATAACGGGTCGCCGGGCGGTCTCCGGCTCCCACCGACGGAACTCCCACCAAGGGAAAGAGGAGGGCTCGCATCATGGTCATCGGAATGCCGCCGTTCCGCAGTCCGGTCGCCGGGGGCGTGGCCGGTCTGGCCCCACAGTCCCGGCCAGAGGAACCGTTCCTGCCCGCCGCCTGCGACACCGTGACGGTCGCGCTGCGCCACGGCCTGGAGACGGTCGACATCCTGCGGCTGCGCCGCACCTGCGGCTCGGCCCTGCAGGGCGGCGCCGGCGGCACGGTCTGCTTCCTCGTCCCGGCCGGGACGGCCGAGGGCTGGCAGCTGCCCGGCACCTCCTGTACGGCGGGCTCCGCCTCGCTCGCCGCCACCGATCCGCGCTGGCTGGTGCCGCCCACCGGAGCCGACGGCGCGCCGGCGCCGACCGACCCGTGGGCGCTCCGGTCGGCGCTCTGCGAGGCCGCCTGCACGCTGACGGCAGGCGGCCTCGGCCCCTTCTGACCAGGCCGTCCGTGGGATGCGGCGGCCGGCCGGGAGATACTTCGTCCATGGGACGAGAGCAACGCGCCTCCCGAGGGTCGCGCACCACCACCCCCGGCGGCACCAGCGCGTCCGGCCCCTCGCCGTCCGGTGCCTCCGCCTCCGGTGGCCCCCGGTCGCGCCGCACCGATACCGGCTTGGCCGAGCTCGTTCCCGACCGGGACCGCCCGCAGGCCTGGTCACTGCTGCTCGACGGCGCCCCCCAGTCCCATGTGGACCTCGCCGACCCGACCCGTCTCGGCTTCGAGTACCAGCGCCGGCTGGGCCACGTCGCGGACCTGGCCGGTCCGTCCGGCAAGCCGATCAGCGCCCTGCACCTCGGCGGCGGCGCGCTCACGCTCGCCCGCTACGTCGCCGCCACCCGGCCGCGCTCGCGCCAGCAGGTGGCCGAGCTGGACGCCGCGCTGACCGAGTGGGTCCGCGCCGAGCTGCCGCTGCAGCCCGGCTGGCAGATCAAGGTCCGCGGGGCCGACGCCCGTACCGTCCTCGAACGCGCCCCCGAGGGCGGCGCGGACCTGCTCATCGCCGACGTCTTCTCCGGCGCCCGGGTCCCGGCGCACTGCACCACCGTGGAGTTCACCGCGCTCGCCGCCCGGGCGCTGGCCCCCGGCGGGCTCTACGCCGCCAACATCGCGGACGGCGCCGGACTGCCCTTCGCCCGCTCACAGGTGGCCACCCTGATGGCGGTCTTCCCCGAGGTCGCCCTGATCGCCGACCCGGCCGTGCTGCGCGGCAAGCGGTTCGGCAACCTGATCCTGGTGGCCAGTCAGACGCCGCTCCCCATCCCCGAGTTGACCCGCCGGACCGCCTCCGACTCGGCGCTGGGCCGGGTCGAACACGGGCGCGCCCTGACCGACTTCACCGGCGGCGCCCCCGTAGCCACCGACGCCCAAGCCGCCCCGTCCCCGGCCCCGCCACCGGACACGTTCCGCTGACGGTTGGCCACGCCGGGGGCATGTGCGCTGGTGGTTCTTGCACTGTCGGGCGCGCGAGGCTGACGGTCCCTGCGCTGACGGATGGCTGCTGCCGACTGCTCTTGCGCCGGCGGGTGCGCGTCGCCGACGCCCACCCGCCGGCCACCCGCCGCCGTGAGGCTGCCGCGAGGTCAGCGTCAGTGCCCGCCGGGCAGGCCACGGTGCTTGTACATGGCCGCGCCGGTCAGCAGGAGTCCGGCGGCGATCGGGATCAGTACGGCGCCCTCGGTGCCGGTGGCCGCGAGCGGGTCGGCCGAGGAGCCGCGCCCGGCCGCCGCCCAGTCGCCGCCCGGCCGCGTGGCGGTGTCCCGGGCGGATCCGCCGGCGGAGTCGGACCGCGAAGTGCCGACGGTGCCGCGGCCGCCGTCCCGGGAGGCCGCCAGCTCGCCGACGCGTGCCGCGAGCGCGGTCGCGGAGGTCTCGGCGCGCGGATCGCCGGTGCCGTCCGCGCCGCCCGTCCGCGCGGCCGGCACCGCCGAGGTCGGGCCGCCCGCCCTGGACCCGTCCCCGGGGGCCGTCGCCTCGCCGGAGCCCCAGGTCTCGCCGGCGCCGACGGCCGCGCGGTCCTCCGGCGAGCCGCCGCCCGACGTCCCCCACTCCGTCCGGGGCTGCGGCTGCTCGGGTACGGCGGGCAGCAGGACGGCGGCGATCGCGAAGGCGTCCGGGATGGCCGTCGCCTGCCCCGGCAGCGGCAGGCCGCCGGCCCGGATCTTGCTCTGCAGCAGCTGGTCCACCGAACCGGAGGCCGCGCCAGGGGCGTTCGCCGCCGGGTGGGCGGCCACATCGGCCCGGCCGCCCGGGTCGGCCGGCGGTGTGATGCCCCCTGGGGGTGCGAGCCCGGCGGCGCCGGTCGCGGTGACGCCGGCCGAGTCCACGGCCCGCACGGTGTCCGCGAGCGGCTCGTTGGCGGCGGCGTAGGCGCTGGTCATGCCGAGACCGATCCCCCAGACCTGGGCGAGCACCGCCCCACCGGCCGCCAGCGTCCGCGGCCGGGGCAGCCGACCGGCCGTCGGGCGGGCCTGGGCCTGCCCCGGGATGGTGGGCTGCGCTTCTGAGGCGTGATTGGCTCGCACGTGAGAGGAGAACGAGTCACCACTCCCAAAGGTCACGAAAGCCCCCGTGCGCGGGGATACTATCCGAGTATGTGGGAGCGCTCCCATGAAGATGCCCGACGATGCCCACCCATAGCGGGCGGGCCTGGGCGCCCTCGCGAGAGCGCTTCCCGCCGGGCCTCGGCGGTGGATCGTGGAACGTGATCCCGGACCGGCCGTCCGGACCGGTCCCCGACCGGACACAATGGGCAGATGCCCGGCCCCAGACCGTCCAAGAGGTGAGCGATGAGCCAGACCGTACCGCGCCCCGCCGAGCCCCGGAGCGGGCCGGAGGGCGGGCGCCGCGCGGCCCGTCCCACCCTGGAGGAGGTGGCCGCGCTCGCGGGGGTCGGCCGCGGCACGGTCTCCCGGGTGATCAACGGCTCGCCCCGGGTCAGTGAGAAGGCGCGGTCCGCCGTCGAGCAGGCCATCGCCGAGCTGGGCTACGTCCCCAACCGGGCGGCCCGCACCCTGGTCACCTCGCGGACCGACTCGATCGCCCTGATCGTCCCGGAGGCGGAGACCCGGCTCTTCTCCGAGCCGTACTTCTCCGACATCATCAGCGGCGTCGCCGCCGAACTGTCGGAGACCGACATGCAACTGCTCCTGGTCCTGGTGCGCAACCAGCGCGAACGGGAGCGACTTTCGGCCTATCTGACGGCGCAACGGGTGGACGGCGTCCTGGTGGTCGCCGTGCACCAGGACGACCCGCTGCCGAGCATGCTGGAGAGCCTGGAGATCCCCTCCGTACTGGCCGGCCGGCGCGGGGACCTGGAGCCGCTGAGCTACGTCGCCGCCGACAACGCGGGCGGTGCCCGGATGGCCGTCCGGCACCTGCTGCGCCGCGGCTGCCGGCAGATCGCGACCATCACCGGCCCGCTCGACATGGAGGTCGCGCAGGCCCGCCTCGGCGGTTACCGCACGGCCCTGGAGGAGGCCGGGCGGAGCCATGACGAGGAGCTGGTGGGCCTCGCCGACTTCACCGAGGAGGGCGGCCGGGCCGCCATGCGGGCGCTGCTGGAGCGCCGCCCGGAGCTGGACGCGGTCTTCTGCGCCTCGGACGTGATGGCGGCCGGCGCCCTGCAGGTGCTGCGGGCGGCCGGCCGCCGGGTGCCGGAGCAGGTCGCGGTGATCGGCTTCGAGGACTCCATCGTGGCCCGGCACACCGACCCGCCGATGACCAGCGTGCGGCAGCCCACCGTGGAGATGGGCCGCACGATGGCCCGGCTGCTGCTGGAGGAGATCGCCGAGAGCGGCCGGGCCAGGCGCCAGGTGGTGCTGGCGACCGAGCTGGTGGTGCGGGAGTCGGCCTGACGGTGCGTGGGGCTGGCCGTTGGGCGGTGGGGCGCCTGACGGTGCGTCGGTCCGAGGGGTGGGGGCGTGGGCCGGGGGAGCGGGTCCGCGGAGCGGGCCAGGCTGTGCGGGGCCTCGGGGCGCGGGCTGCCCAGGAGGCCGGGCGGCTCAGGAGTTGGGGCGCAGGGTCCAGATCACGGTCATCAAGCCGGTCACCGCGCCGTCCTCGCGGGTGATCTCCACGGAGACCGGGAACTCCGGCCGCCCGCCCGCGTCCAGCTCGGCGACCACCTCGGCCGCCGGGCGGCCCAGGGTCGCGGTGGCCGTGACGGTGCCCTTGGCGAGCTTCTTGTAGGAGATCTCGGCGCTGACGGCCAGCGGTACGGCCCGGGAGAGCTGGTCACTGAAGGCGGCGAGCACGATGCAGCCGCTGGCGGACTCGGCCAGCGTGAACATCGCACCGGCGTGCGGTCCGCCCACGTGGTTGTGGAACTCGGCCTGGTCCGGGAGCTGCAGGACGGCCCGCTCGGGGGTCGTCTCCAGGTAGGCGAGCTTGAGCGTGTGGGCCATCGGGACGGTGGAGTCCAGCAGCTGGCCGATCGTGGGTGTGGTCATGCGAGTCATGTTACTTGCCGGTAGCTTCGCTGGGCAGGGGGTTTCCGAGAAGTTCTGCCACGAGCGTTCGGGGACGGGTCACCACAAACGCCTTGAGGGCCTGATCTCCAGGAGATCAGGCCCTCAAGTGATGGGGTGAGTGACGGGACTTGAACCCGCGGCCACCTGGACCACAACCAGGTGCTCTACCAACTGAGCTACACCCACCATCTGTCTGGGGCGTTCCCGCTCCGACAGGAAGAACAATACAGGATCCGAGAGGGTGCTCGCGCCGGGTTATCCCCGGTGGGAGAGAGGTGGCAGGTGGGCGGGAGACGGCCGCGGGTTCAAGCCCCGCCACCCACCCCGTCACCCACCCCGTCAGGCCGTCCGGCGACCGTCCGGCGACCGGACGGCCGGTCAGGCGGAGGGGAGCTGGTACTTGGCCGCGATCGCACGTGCGGCGTCGGTGTCCGGCCCGGGCTGCGCGACGAACACCGCCTCCCGGTAGTACTGGAGTTCGGCGATGCTCTCCCGGATGTCGGCCAACGCCCGGTGACTGCCGCCCTTCTGCGGACTGTTGTAGTACGCCCGGGGGTACCAGCGGCGGGACAGCTCCTTGATCGAGGAGACGTCCACGATGCGGTAGTGCAGGTGTCCCTCCAGGGCCGGCATGTCCCGGGAGAGGAAGCCGCGGTCGGTGGCGACCGAGTTCCCGCAGAGCGGAGCCTTGCCGCCCTCCGGCACGTGCTGGCGGATGTAGTCGAGCACCACCTTCTCGGCCTCGGCCAGCGTGATCCCGTCGGCCAGCTCGGTGAGCAGGCCGGAGGAGGTGTGCATCTCGCGCACCACGTCGGGCATGGTGGTCAGCGCCTCGTCCGGTGGCCGGATGACGACGTCCACGCCCTCGCCGAGGATGTTGAGCTCGGAGTCGGTGACCAGGGCGGCGACCTCGATCAGGGCGTCCCGATCGAGGTCCAGGCCGGTCATTTCACAGTCGATCCATACCAAACGGTCATTCACGAACCTCACCCTACGGCGCGATCGCGCGATGCGGGCAGCGGGTCGCCGTCGGTGCCGCCGAGCGGGGGCTCCCCACGGTCGGCTGCCCGCTCCGGCGAGCGGTCGGTGGAGTGGTCGGCGGAGTGCTCGGTGGAGCGGTCGCGTGGGTGGTCGATCGAGTGCTCGTCGGGGTGGCTCGGGTGGCCGGGGTGGCCGAGGTGACCGGTGGGGCTGTTGGCCAGGAGGCCGGCGCCGTGCGTCGCAGCGCCGCCTGTGAGGCCGTCCACCGCGCCGCCGGGGCCGCCGGTGCTGGCGGTGCCCACCGCGCCGACGCGGCCG
>FTKT01089295.1_pt1 | contig 14211 bp, 13 predicted proteins | sample 1658271 | NCBI WGS metagenome assembly FTKT01 (sample SAMEA3914811, study PRJEB12502) | metagenome | biome: forest; material: soil | place: Canada | collected 2011-08-04 | depth 0.3 m | reverse complement strand
GTCTTCAGCTGCATGCCGAGGATCTCGCCGGCCAGCTTCTTCAGGTCGTCCGGCGTGCGCGCGAGCTTCACGCCGCCGCCCTTGCCACGGCCACCGGCGTGGATCTGGGCCTTGACGACCCAGACGTTGCCGCCGAGTCTCTGGGCGGCTTCCACCGCCTCTCGGACGGTATAGGCGGCATAGCCGCGCGGAACGGGGATGGCGAACTGGCGCAGCAGTTCCTTGGCTTGGTATTCGTGGATTTTCATTTGAGGCTCTTCAAGGATTTCTCAGATCGCATGACTCATGCGTGTTCACGATGCGATGCATCTTCTCGTCGTTGAGCATCCGCGCCGCCTCCAGGGCGGCACGCGCGGGCTCCCGGAGCTCGATGGAATTGGCCCGCTTGTCCGTCGCACGGAGTCCCCGCTGGATCCAGCCGGCCGCTTCCATTCGATCGCTTCGGATGACAAGAGGATCTGCAATCCTCAAAGGAAGGACAGCATGGCGATCACGTCGTCCGGCGCCTGCACCAGTTCGATCTGCACGTCCTCGTCCCCGATCGTGATGCCTGAGCCCGCCTTCGGGTGGACGTGACAGATGTCGTATCCGGCGGCGCCCTTGCAGATGCCTCCCGGCGCAAAGCATGCGCAGTTGGCGGCCATCCACTCCACCGCCTTGGGCAGGTCGTCGACCCACAGCCCGATGCGGTTCGACGGCGCCGCCAGCCTGGCCGTCGAATCGATCGACTGCCCGAGGCCTGCGGCGGCGGGGAGCACGCCGTGCATGGGCGAGCCGAGCTTCCCCCGCTGACTGCGGGATCGACCTTGGATGGCCGGGCCGAAGATATCGCTCCACAACGCTCGCAGCGCGTTCGTCTCGGGGCCGCCAACGGCGACCTGCTGCAGTCCAAGGATGCGGAATGGCTTGGTCATGGCGTCATCAATCGAGGCAGAAGAAGATTTCCTGGCAGTGAAAGTTCGCGACCGCCAAGGCTCTCGCGGGTTTGTCCCCACCGACCGGCGTCTGTTTCCATTGACCAATCATATATATGATTGCTATGATTTGGCCAATTATTCAGAGTTCGGCCGCGATTCCCGCGCCGACTTCGTGCCGGGAGCAACGATGAACGCAACTTTGGCGCAGGGCATTGAACGCGCGATGTCCGCCGCCCCCGACGCTGGCGCGGTCGAATTTGCCAGCCGCTGGTACACCTGGGGCGAGATGACCGTGGTCATGAACTCGCTCGAACGACTGCTGGACGGGGCAGGCCTCGATGCGACGACCCCCGTGGCGGTGCTGATGCGCAATCGCCCCGGAATGCTCGCGGCCGCCTTGCAGGTGATCAAGTCGGGCCGTTGCGTCCTGACCGTCAACCCCTTCCAGGGACCGGAGAAGCTCGCCGCCGATATCCGCAGCCTGCGTCCCGCCGCCGTCGTCGCCGATCCACAGGACTGGACTTTCGAGTCGCTGCGTGCGGCGGCGACTGAAGCCGGATGCCTCGGGCTCAGCCTGCAGCTCGACGCGCAGGGCGGTCGGGTCGAGGCCCTGCCCGGACTCGACCGCCCCGGTCCGGGCCCGCACCAGGAGCCCATGCCGGAGGTGGCCGTCCTGATGCTCAGCAGCGGCACCACCGGTCCGGCCAAGCGCATCAAGCTGCCGTCGCGCCAACTGGAGCAGTCCTTCGCGCGCTCGGCCGCCTACGAGACCAGGCGCCCGAGTTCGGGCGACGGCGCGGCGCGCACCCCGTCGATACTTTCGGCGCCGCTGGTGCACATCGGCGGACTGTATTTCGCGCTCGACGCCGTGTTGGCCGGCCGCCCCGTGGCCTTGCTCGAGAAGTTCAAGGTCGACGAATACTGCCGCGTGCTCAAGGCCTACCGGCCCAAGGCGCTGTCGCTGCCGCCCGCCGCCCTGCGCATGCTGCTGGACGCGAACGTGGATCCCGAGCTGTTCTCCAGCGTCAAGGTCATACGCGCCGGCAGTGCGCCCCTGTCGCCGGAGTTCAAGCAACGCTTCGAAGCCGCCTTCAAGGTGCCGCTGCTGGACATCTATGGCGCGACCGAGTTCGCCGGCGCCGTCGCGGGCTGGTCACTGGACGACTACAAGCTGTACGACAAGGTCAAGGTCGGTTCGGTCGGCCGGGCCCAGCCTGGCATCGAGTTGCGCGTGGTGGATGCCGACAGTGGCGCCGAGCTGCCGGTCGGCAGCGTCGGCGTGCTTGAGATCCGCTCCCTGCTGACCGATCCGGATCGCTGGATCCGCACGACCGACCTGGCGGAACTGGACGGCGACGGCTTCCTCTACATCCGCGGCCGCGCCGATGACGCCATCATCCGCGGCGGATTCAAGGTGCTTCCGCGCGAGATCGAGGCCCTGTTGCGAGAGCACCCCGCCGTGCACGAGGCCTGCGTCGTCGGACTGGCCGACGATCGCCTGGGCGCGGTGCCGGTCGCAGCGGTCGAACTCAAGCCCGAGATGCGCGCCGTGGCCGAAGCAGAGTTGCTCGGCTGGCTGCGCGCCAAGCTGGTGTCCTACCAGGTGCCCACGCAACTGCGCATCGTGGCGGCGATTCCACGTACCCCCTCGCTCAAGATCAGCCAGCACGAAGTGCGGGGCCTGTTCGCGGCCGGCACGGCCATCGCCTGAACAAGACGACGAATTCCAGGAGACCACCATGTCCGCCCCCCAGACCGAAGACAAGAAGCCCGACGCGATCAGCGATGACTTCAAGAAGGCGACCAACTACGAGTTGACCGACCACGACATCGAGCGTGCGAAGCTGCTGCTCAACATCGACCTGGCCGCGCGCGACCAGGAACAGATCGGCACTGCCAGCGTCGACAACATCCGCAGCTTCGCGTTCGCCTGCGGCAGCGACAACCCGCTGTTCTGCGATCCCGACTACGCGGCCGGCACTCGCTGGGGCTCGGTGATCGCGCCCTCGATGATGGCCGGCATCATCAATCGCCCGCTGCTCGGCGATCCGCCGACGGCCGAGTACAAGGCCAACAACAAGAGCCTGTTCCGCGGCGTGCACCTGTTCATCTCGGGCGGCGAGTGGACGTTCTACAAGCCCATCTTCCCGGGCGATACCTTGTACAGCTTCGGTGGCGAAGACGGCCTTGAAGTCACGCCGTCGGAATTCGCGGGCCGCAAGGTCACGCGCTTCCACACCGACGTGAAGGTCAACCAGCGCGGCGAGGTGGTGTCCACCTATCGCTACCGTGGCATCCTGACCGAGCGCAAGACGGCGCGCGAGAAGGGCAAGTACGCCGCCATCGAGCCGCAGAAGTACACGGACGAGGACATCGCCAGGATCGATGCCGTCTATGCGCAGGAGAAATCGCGTGGCTCCGAGAAGCGTTACTGGGACGACGTCGAGGTGGGCGAAGCGATGAGCCCTGGCGCCTCCGGCCCGCTGACCGTCACCGACGTCGTCAACTTCCACGGCGGCGGCTATGGCTGGGTGCCTTACGGCCTGAAGACCGGGCGGCTGTGGCACAAGAATCGCAACCGCATCGCGCCCTTCTACGTCAAGGACGCCAACGGCATCCCCGACGTGGCGCAGCGCCTGCACTGGGACAGTTCCTGGGCCCAGGCCATCGGCAATCCGATGGCCTACGACTACGGCGTCATGCGCGAGAACTACCTGTTCCGCTACCTGACCGACTGGGCCGGCGACGACGGCTGGGTCGTGCGCCAGTACGACGAGATCCGCAAGTTCAACTACATGGGCGACACGCAGTTCATCGCCGGCGCGGTGGTGGCCAAGCGCGAAGAGAACGGCCGCAAGCTGGTCGACCTGAAGATCATCATGACCAACCAGCGCGGCGAGGAGACCGTGCGTTGCGATGCGACCGTCGCCCTGCCCGACCGCGACGGCGTGCTGCTGCTGCCCGAAGCCGGCGACGACCTCAAGCGCCGTGCCGCCAGGATGATGGCGCGGCACTGGGAACTGAGCGTGGCCAGGAAGCGCGGCTGATCGCCATGGACCTCAGCTACAGCGAAGAGCACCAGCGCTTTCGCGTCGAGGTGCGCGCCTTCCTGAAGGCGAACTGGCCCCGGCGCGAGGACAAGCCGACCAGCGAGGAGGTCAAGGCCTTTCGCGCCCAGGCGATCGCTGCCGGCTACCTCTACCGCGGCATCCCGCGCGAGTTCGGCGGATCGGAGCAGGCGCCCGACGTCCTGAAGGGCCAGATCGTGCGCGAGGAATTCGCGCGCGCCAAGGCGCCGGGCGAGATCAGCAGCGTCAGCATCTCGATGGTCGTCCCGACGCTGCTGGAGCGCGGCACGCCCGAGCAGAAGGCGCGGTTCATCCCCCCGTCGATGGCGGGCAAGATGATCTGGGCGCAGGGCTACAGCGAGCCGGGGGCAGGCAGCGACCTCGCCTCGCTGCGCACCCGCGCGGAGCTGGTCGACGGCCACTGGATCCTCAACGGCCAGAAGACCTGGAGCTCGCTCGCGCACAAGGCCACGCACATGTTCGTGCTGGCGCGCACCGAGCCCGATGCACCGAAGCACCAGGGCATTTCCTACCTGCTGATCGACATCAAGCAGCCCGGCATCACCGTGCGCCCGATGAAGCAGATCACCGGCGAGTCGGAGTTCTGCGAGGTGTTCTTCGACAACGCCCGCACCCCGGCCGACTGGATCGTGGGCGAACGCGGCGATGGCTGGAAGGTGTCCAAGACCACGCTGGGCCATGAGCGCGCCGGCTTCATGGGCAATGCAGAGGCTTCGCTGCAGATGTTCGAGAAGCTGCTCGACCTGGCTCGGCGCTCCACGTTTCTGGGCGCCAGCGCCATCAAGCATCCGCTGATTCGCGAACGGCTGGCGGCGCTTCACGCGCTGGTGCTGTCGGCCCGCTACGCGGGGTATCGCCAGCTGTCGATGATGTCCCACGGCGAGGACCCCGGCATCGCTCCGATGCTCAACAAGATCGGCGCCTCCAACATCTACGCGGAGATCTCTGCCATCGCGCGCGACCTGATGGGCGACGACCTCCTGCTCGCGCCCGACCCCGGCGCCGGCAAGGTCGGCAACGAACGCTGGACGGGCCAGTTCTTCGGCTCGCTGGGCATGGCCATCGCCGGCGGAACGTCCAACATCCAGCGCAACCTGATCGCCGAGCGCGGTCTCGGACTTCCGCGCGACAAGTCGGGAGCCGCCGAATGAACTTCCTCCTCAGCAGCCAGCAGCACGAGATGCAGCGGGCCGTCGAGCGCTATCTCGACGAGAACATCGACACCACGGCATTGCACAAGCTCTTCGACGACGAGAGCGAGACGGGCGGGCACGACGCCAGGCTCTGGGCCGGACTGGCCGAGCTGGGCATCCTGGGCATCGCCGTCCCGGAAGAAGACGGCGGCCTGGGCCTCGAGATGCTCGACCTCGCGCTCGTCGCCGAGACCATCGGCAGCCGCGCCGCGCCGGTGCCCTTCATCGGTCACGTCCTGGCGATGCTGGCGATCGCGTGGGCAGGCAGCGCCGAGCAAAAGGCGCGCTGGCTCCCCGCACTGATGGACGGCAGCGTGATCGCGAGCGTGGGCTTCGCGGGCGGGCAGGGCCAATGGGAGCCGTCGGGCTGGCCGGTGGCATCCTCGGATCGACCGAGCGCGCAATGGACGCTGGTGCCGGGCGCGCCGGTTGCGCAGCTGTTCGTGCTCGGCCTGGCCGGTGGCGAATTGGCGATCATCGAACGCGGCGCCGCAGGTGTCAGTGTCACGGCGCGCGCTTCGAGCGACCGCACCCGCCGGTTCGGGACGGTCACCCTGGCCGACGCGCCCGTGGAGCGACTTCACGGTTTCGTCGCACAAGCCGAGCGCCTGCGTGACGCCGCCCTGATCCTCCTGGCCGCGGATGCCTTCGGCGGCGCCACGCGCTGCCATGAAATGGCGGTGGCCTATGCCAAGGACCGCGTGCAGTTCGGCCAACCGATCGGACAGTTCCAGGCGGTCAAGCATCAACTGGCCGACATGGTGATCGCCGTCGAACCCGCACGCGGGTTGCACTGGTACGCCGCACATGCCTTCGACCATGGCGAGCGCGCCGAGGCCGCGCACATGGCGGCTCTCGCCAAGGCCCACCTGGCGGACGTCTATCTCGCCACCGCGCGCCGTTGCGTCGAGATCCATGGCGGCATGGGCTACACCTGGGAACTGGACGTGCACATCTTCCTCAGGCGCGCCATGTTCGATCACGCCTGGATGGGCATCCCGTCCCATCATCGCGCGCGCGCCGCCGATCTGGCGGGCTGGTGATGCATCCCGCGGCTGCACGAATGAATCTCTCGAAGGAAGACGGCATGGCCTCGCTGGCCCCCTTGTTCCGCCTGGATGGCCGGCAGGCCCTGGTCACCGGCGCTTCCAGCGGCCTCGGCCAGCACATGGCGCGCACGCTCGCACTCGCCGGCGCACGCGTGCACCTGGCCGCGCGCAACACGGACAAGCTCGCCGCCGTCGTCGATCGTCTGCGCGAGGAAGGGTCGCAAGTCCAGGCCTGGGCGCTCGACGTGCGCGATCCTGCCGGCGTGGAGGCCACCTTCGCGGCACTGCACCGCGAGGTGGGCCCGCTGGACATCGTGGTCAACAACGCCGGCGTCACCAACACCCGGCCGCTGCTCCAGCAAGACGTGGCGGAGTGGGACGCGATCCTGGACACCAACCTGCGCGGCGCGTGGCTGGTGGCCCGCGCGGCCGTGCAGGCCATGGTGCGAGCCGGGCGCGGTGGCGCGGTGGTCAACATCGCGTCGATCCTGGGCGAGCGCGTCGCGGGCGGCGTTGCACCCTACAGCGCGTCGAAGGCGGGCCTGATCCAGCTGACGCAGTCGATGGCGCTCGAATGGGCCCGCCACGGCGTGCGCTGCAACGCCCTGCTCCCCGGCTACGTCGCCACCGATCTGAACCGCGAGTTCCTGGCCAGCGAAGCCGGCGAGAAGTTGCGCCAGCGGGTGCCGACGCGCCGCTTCGGCGAAGCCGCCGACCTCGACGGCCCGCTGTTGCTGCTCTGCTCGGACGCGGGCCGCCACATGACGGGGGCCGCGCTGCCCGTGGACGGCGGACACCTGGTCAGTTCGTTGTGAGCGGCCGATTCGAGGCCACTTGAGGAGACGGCAGGGCCCGCGGGCCACCGCCCTCAGGTTCTCAGGCCTTCGCCACGAAGACCGACCTCGCGTTCGACAATTCGCGGAATCCGTGGACGCCCTTGTAGCGGCCCATCCCGCTGGTGTTGCAGCCGCCGAAGGGCAGCCGCGACTCGGCGTAGTGCAGCATCACACCGTTGACGGTGACGCCGCCTGACGAGCTGTTGAGCAGCATCTCGTCGACGAACGCCTGGTCGGGACTGAAGATGTACATCGCCAGCGGCTTGCCGGTCGCGTCGACGTGCGCGGTGATCTCCTGCGTCGATTGGTAGCCCATCACCGGCAGGACCGGGCCGAAGATCTCGTCCTGCATGATCCGCGCGCCCGTGGGCACGTCGACCAGCACGGTCGGCGAGATGGTCAGGTCGTCCGCGTCGAAATCGCCGCCGACGACGACGCGGGCGCCCGCGGCCACGGCCTCGTCGACGGCCGACTTGATGCGGTCGAAGTTGCGGCGATCGACGATCCGGGCGATGCGGTCGCGCTGCAATCGACCGTCCGCGTAGAACATCTTCGACACCACGCCGCCGAGGATCTGCACGAAGGTGTCGCGCTGGGCGGCCGGCACCCACGCGTGGTCCACCGCCAGGCACAGCTGGCCGGCATTGCGGAAGCGCGCAGCGGCGACCATGCCCGCCGTCCTGATCCAGTCCACGCCCTGGTCGACCACGGCCGGGCACTTGCCGCCCAGTTCCAGGGTGACCGATGCGAGGTGCCGCGCGGCGGCGGCCATGATGCGCTTGCCCACCGCGGGGCTGCCGGTGAAGAAGATGTGATCGAAGGGCAGCTCGAGCAGCTGCTCGGCCAGGGACACCCCGCCCTCGACCACCGCGACCTCGGCCTCGTCGAAGACTTCCCGGATCAGCCTGGCCGTGATCGCGCTGACCCGCGGCTGCATCTCGTTGGGCTTGACGATGCACGCGTTGCCCGCCGAGATGATCTGCACCAGGGGCGCGAAGACCAGGTTGAACGCGAAGTTCCAGGGCCCGAACAGCAGCACGACGCCGCGCGGCTCGTACATCACGTAGGTGCGGTTGCCGGCGAAGTGCGGGGACGGCGTCACCTCTTCGGGCGCCATCCAGGTGCCGAGCTCGGCCACCGCCGTGTCGATCTCCTGAAGCACCGATTGGATTTCGAAGTGCTTCAGGCCCTGACGCTCCTTGCGCAGGTCCAGGTGCAGCGCCTCGTCGATCTCGTCGGCGTGCGCGACGATGGCCTCGCGCAGTCGGCCCAGGCGCTGCAGTCGGTCGACCGCGGTGCCGGCCTTGAGCGCCGCACGGCGGCCGCGCTGCAGCGCGAACAGGCGCTGGATCTCGGCCGGCGATACCGGGGCGGCGCTCAGGGTGCTGGGGGTCATGGTTTGTCTCCTTGTCTGTCTTGGCTTCAGGCGGTCATGCGCAGCACCGGCTTGATCGCCAGGCCTGAGCGCGCGTCCTGGATTGCCAGGTTGATGTCTTCGAACGCGTAGAAATGCAACAGCCTGTCGAACGGGAATCGGCCGGCGCGCCAGTGCGCGATCAGCTCCGGGATGAAGGTCCGGGGCAGCGCGCCGTCTCCAGCCATCATGGAACCCTTGATCGATTGGTGCTTGCTCTGGAGTTCGGTCGGGTTGAAGGTGACGGACGCGGTCGCGCCCGCAGCGCCGACCAGCACGGCGCAGCCGTTGAGTCCCAAGGCGGCGATCGCCTGCGTCATCACCGCGGGCACGCCGGTGGCCTCGATGCTCGCATCCACGCCGCCGCCGGTCAGCTCGCGCACCGCCGCCACGCTGTCGACGAGCGAGGCGTCGATGAGGTCGGTGGCGCCCAGTTCGCGACCCAGGGCCAGGCGCCCGGGCAGGCGATCGACCAGGATCAGGCGCGAACAGCCGGCCAGGCGCCCGGCCATCAACGCAGCCAGGCCGACGGCACCCGCGCCGAAGATCGCCAGCGTGCTTCCGGCCTGGGGCCGCAGGGTGTTGAGCACGGCACCGGCGCCGGTCTGGATGCCGCAACCCAATGGCGCGAGTTGCTCCAGCGGCAGCGTCGCATCGACCTTCACCACGCTGCGCTGGTGCGCGAGCACATGGGTCGCGAAGGAGGATTGGCCGAAGAAGCGCCCGAACAGGCGGCGCTCGCCCTGGCAGTGCGAACACGATCCGTCCTGGCGATAGCCGCCCGACATGTTGAGCGCACGAAACTGCTGGCAGTACGACGGTTGGTCCTGCAGGCAGTTGACGCAGGCGCCGCAGGACATCGTGGTCAGGACGACCGCATCTCCGGGCGCGATGCCTCGCACGTCGGCGCCGACGCGCTCGACGACGCCGCAGCCTTCGTGCCCCAGCACCGCGGGCCATGGCAAGGGTGCGTGATCCAGCACCATGAGGTCGGTATGGCACAGGCCGGTCGCGGTGATGCGAACCAGCACGTCGTCGCGCTGCGGGGCATCGAGCTCGATGTCCTCGATGCTCAGCGGCGACCCGTTCGAATGGGCCAGGGCGGCACGGATCTTCATCATCCGACGATCTCCACGGCGCGGCGCGCGAACGCGGAGGCCTGGGCACCCACGTCGGCCGCATCGTTCGATGCGGCATTGCCCGCGCGCGCCCGCGCCGCCACGCCTTCCAGGATCACCGCGAAGCGGAACATCGAGAAGGCCAGGTGGAAGGGTTGCAGCGGCTCGGCGTGCCCCCCGCAGCGCTGGTAGTGCGCGACGAATTCCTCCTGTGCGGGAATGCCCTCGGCCGCGAGGTCCATTCCCCGCATGCCGTCGAACTCGTGCGGCCGCATGTGCCAGGCCAGGCAGCAGTAGCTGAGGTCGGCCAGCGGATGGCCCAGCGTCGACAACTCCCAATCCAGGACGCCGACCACACGCGGCTCGCTCGGGTGGAACATGAGGTTGCCCATGCGGAAGTCGCCATGCGCGATCGTCGTGGCGTCGCCCTTCGGGATGTGGCGCGGCAGCCAGTCGATCAGGTGCTCGATGTCGGGGTTGTCCTGGCCCTTGGAGGCCTGCCACTGGCGCGTCCAGCGCGCGACCTGGCGCTCGAAGAAGTTGCCCGGCTTGCCATAGTCGCCCAACCCGGCGGCTTGCCAGTCCACGGCATGCAGCCTGGCCAGCGTCTCGGCCATGGCCAGGAAATAGGCGTGGCGCCCGGCGGGCTCGATCTCCGGCAGCGATGTGTGCGCAAGGACGCGCCCCTCCAGCTTGCGCATCACGTAGAACGGCGTCCCGATCACCGCGCGCTCGCCGCAACAGGCCAGCACCTCCGGCACCGGAACGTCCGTCGGAGCGAGCGCCCGGATGATGCGCGCCTCGCGATCGACGGCGTGGGCCGACGGCAGCAAGGGTCCGGGCGGCTGCTTGCGCAGCACCAGCGAGGGCCCCTCGTCGAAATCGACGAAGAACGTCGGGTTCGACTGCCCTCCGCCGATTCGGCGCAGGCTCATCCGACCATCGAGACGGCCCGGGACATGCCTCTTCAGCCATGCGTGCAGGGCGGCGGGATCGAACTCTGCGGCGGGGGCGTCGACACTCATGCGGTCTCCATGGAACGACCACAATCATATATACGATTTTATGGTTTGGGTCACACCCAGGAGTTAACCCCAGGTGTCCGCTCCGGACGTCTAGCCCGACGAGCTAATTAGATATATGATTAAGCTGATTGAATCGAAAACAGCGGAGACAAGGATGAGCCAGGCGATCAGTCACGAACCCCGGTTGCTGGTCACGCGCGCCGACGCCGTCACCACCCTGACGCTGAACCGCCCGGATCGCCGCAATGCGCTGACCCTGGACATGTACAGGGCGCTGACGGACGCCATTCGCACCGCGCAGGCCGATCCCGCGACGCGCGTCCTCGTGCTCAGTGGTGCCGACGGCTATTTCACGGCCGGCAACGACCTGGGCGACTTCGTCGGCTACGAGAAGCGCGGCGAATTCGTGGCGCTGACGTTCCTGCAGTCGCTGGCCGCGTGCACGAAGCCCGTTGTCGCCGCCGTCGAACGCGGCGCGGTCGGCGTGGGCGCCACGCTGCTCCAGCACTGCGACTTCGTCTATGCCGGCCGCAGCACGCGCTTCTCCCTGCCCTTCATCAACTTCGGGCTGTGCGTGGAGGGCGGCACGAGCCTGGCCATGGCGCGCGGGCCGATGGCGCGCCAGGTGACGCGCTGGCTCATGCTGGGCGAGCCCTTCACGGCCGACGAGGCCCTGGCCGCCGGCCTGCTCACCGAGGTGCTGGACGATGACGCCACCCTCGCCTGCGCCCGATCCACCGCAGCGCGCCTGGCGGCGCAGCGACCCGAGGCCTTGCAGGCCACCAAGGCGCTGCTGCAAAAGGCCAGGGGACCGATGCACGACACCTTGGCCGAGGAGATCGCCCGGTTCACCGACCTGCTCGAAGGCGAGTTCGCCCAGGAGCAGCTGCGCAAGTTCACGTCGAAAGCCAAGTGATGACCAGCAAGCGAACGATCTTCGACAGCGACCACGAGACCTTCCGGGACAGCGTGCGCCGCTTCGTGAGCAACGAGGTCGCGCCGCACGTGGAGGCCTGGCGCGAGCAAGGCAGCGTCAGCCGCGAGGCCTGGCTGAAGGCCGGCCAGCAGTCGCTGCTGTGCATGTGGGCCGACGAGCAGTATGGCGGTGCCGGCATCCAGGACTTCCGCTACGACCAGATCCTGGCCGAGGAGCTCTATCGAGGGGGCGACCCGGGCTTCTACGTGCCGTTGCACAACCGCATCGTCGCGCCCTACATCGGCCATTTCGGCACCGAGGAGCAGCGCCAGCGCTTCCTGCCGGGCGCGGTGAGTGGCGAGCTGATCCTGGCGGTCGCCATGACCGAACCCGGTGCGGGGTCGGATCTCGCCGGCATGAAGGCCACGGCCAGGGATTGCGGCGACCATTGGCTCCTCGACGGCAGCAAGACCTACATCTCCAACGGGATCCTGGCGGACGCGGTGATCGTCGCGGCGCGCACGAATCCGGAGTCCAGCCATGGCCTGAGCCTTTTCATCGTCGAGCGCGGCATGGAAGGCTTCGAGCGCGGGCGACGCCTGGCCAAGATGGGCCTGGATGCCCAGGACACCGCCGAACTGTTCTTCACCAACGTCAAGGTCCCGAAGGCGAACCTGCTGGGCCAGGAAGGCAAGGGCTTCGTCATCCTCGCGGGCAACCTGGCCGAGGAACGCCTGATGTGCTCGGTGCAAGCCCTGGCTCACGCGCAGACCGCGTTCGACCTGACGCTGGACTTCGTGAAGGACCGCCGCGCCTTCGGCAAGCCCATCGGCGCATTCCAGAACACGCGATTCAAGATGGCCGAGATGCGCGCCCAGCTGGATTGCCAACAGACCTGGATCGACCAGTTGGTCCTGCAGCACAACGACGGCGAACTGGATGCCGTGGCGGCCTCCTCCGCCAAGCTCCTGACCACCGAGCTGGAAGGCCGGGTGATGGACGAATGCGTCCAGCTGCACGGCGGTGCCGGCTACATGGAGGAGTACCGCATCTCCCGCATGTACCGCGATGCGCGGATCACCCGCATCTTCGCGGGCACGTCCGAGATCATGAAGGAAATCATCGGCCGCTCGCTCGGCCTCGACGAACGAAAGCTGAACTGAGGAACCAACAGATGAGCCAGATGACGATGAAGACCCGCCTGACCGAGCTGCTCGGTACCCGCTATCCGATCATCCAGGGCGGCATGCAGTGGGTCGGCTTCGCGGAGATGGCTTCCGCCGTGTCCAACGCGGGGGGCCTGGGGCTGCTGACGGGCCTGAGCCAGCCCACGCCCGAAGCCCTGGCCTCGGAGATCGACCGCTGCCGCGCGATGACCGACCAGCCCTTCGGCGTCAACATGACGATCTTCCCGACGATCAAGCCGCCGCCGTACCAGGAATACATCGACGTCATCAAGGACAAGGGCGTCACCATCGTCGAGACGGCCGGCAACAAGGCCCTCGACTACATGCCCGGCATGAAGGCGGCCGGCATCAAGATCATCCACAAGTGCGTCGCGGTGCGCCACGCGCTGGCCGCCGAGCGCCTGGGCGTGGATGCGATCAGCATCGACGGCTTCGAATGCGCGGGCCACCCCGGCGAAGAGGATGTGCCGGGCATGATCCTGATCCCGGTGGCGGCCCGCGCGCTGAAGATCCCCATCGTCGCCTCCGGCGGCATCGGCGATGGCCGCGGCCTCGCGGCCGCCCTCGTGCTGGGGGCGGACGGCATCAACATGGGCACACGCTTCTGCGCGACCAAGGAGGCCCCGCTGCACGAGAACATCAAGCAGGCCCTGGTGAACGGCACCGAGCGCGACACCCAGCTGATCTTCCGCTCGATGCGCAACACCGCGCGGGTGCTGAAGAACGTCGTGTCCGAGGAAGTGGTGGCCACGGAGCGCCGTCCAGGCGGCTGCGACTTCTCGGAGATCCGCCACCTGGTCGCCGGCTCGCGGGGCAAGGCGGCGCTGGACGCGGGCGACCCGAACGGCGGCATCGTCACGGCCGGCATGGTGATGGGGCTGATCCACGACATCCCGAGCTGCGCCGAACTGCTGGACCGCATGGTCGCGGAGGCCCGCGAGCGGCTCGGCGCCTCCAGCGCCTACTTCGGCTGAGACCATGGAGGCCCGACGTTATGCCGGTCATGGCGGCCTGAGCCTGGCAGCCGTCGTCGGCGGCGACCCCGCAGCACCGCCGGTCATCCTGACTCATGGCGCAGGCCAGACCCGCCACTCATGGCGACGAGCCGCGCGCGAACTGGTGAAGGACGGCTTCCACGTCATCGCGCTGGATCATCGCGGCCACGGCGACAGCGACTGGTCACCCGACGGCGACTACTCGCTGGACGCCATTGCGAGTGACATCCGGGCCGTCGCACGCACCTTGGCCCAGCCACCCGCATTGGTCGGGGCATCCCTTGGCGGCGCGGCCTCGCTGATTGCGTTGGGCGAGACCCCTGCAGGCGAAACGCCGCTGGCGGCCAGCGCGCTGATCCTGGTGGATGTCGTCTCGCGGATGAGCAGCAGCGGTGTCTCGCGCATCCGGGAGTTCATGGACGCCGCACCGGCAGGGTTTGCCACGCTGGAAGAGGCCGCCGACGCCATCGCC
>FTKT01000086.1_pt2 | contig 14231 bp, 14 predicted proteins | sample 1658271 | NCBI WGS metagenome assembly FTKT01 (sample SAMEA3914811, study PRJEB12502) | metagenome | biome: forest; material: soil | place: Canada | collected 2011-08-04 | depth 0.3 m | reverse complement strand
CGGTGGGTGTACCAGGTCGAATAGGTGTCCGATTGCGGTGCGAACAGTTCGGTCGCGGCCGAGGTCGATTCCAGGCGCGCGGCGGTCGCCGCGTCGACGCCGGCGCCGACATTGGCGGCATTGGCGTGGATCTGGCCCCAGCCATAGTCGCGATAGCCGTATTCGTTGGAGTCGTTTTCCGAATAGGCGACCGACAACAGGGCGCCGAAATCGCCCCAGCGGTTGGAGATCAGGCCGACGAGGCGCGGCGTGACCTTGTTGTCGACATTGGTGTTGTACTGGGCCTTGGCCGTCAGCGCGGCTTCGAAGCCGTGATAGTCGAACGGCTTGGCGGTTTCCAGCTGGACCGTGCCGCCGATGCCGCCTTCGTCCTGGTCGGCCGAGAATGACTTGTCGACCGTAACCTTGTCGAACAGTTCCGAAGCGAACATCGAATAGTCGAACGAACGCGAACGGGTGACGCCACCGCGGTTATCCATGCCAGACGCTGTGTTGGTCAGCACTTCCATGCCGTTCAGCTGGGTGCGGGTGAAGTCGGCGCCGAGGCCACGCAGGGCGATCTGACGGCCTTCGCCGGCGTCGCGGGTGATGGTGATGCCCGGGATGCGCTGCAGGCTTTCGGCCAGGTTCAGGTCCGGAAAGGCGGCAATATCGTCGGAAACGATGACGTCGACAGTGCCGACGGCGCGGCGCTTGTTGTCTTGGGCGGTCTTCAGGGAGTCTTTGAAGCCCTTGACCACGACCACGGTCGCCGAATCGTCGGCCGCGCTGACGGGGGCCGGGGCGGGAGCCGTGTGGGGCTCGGCTGGATGGGTCGTCTTATCGGCGACGCGCAAGACGACCGTCGTGCCGTCATCCGAGGCGACGACCAGCGGCGTGCCCTTCAGCAGTTGGTGCAGCGCCGCTTTGCGGTCAAGCGCGCCCCTCAGCGCCGGCGTGGTGATGCCGCCCAGTTGGTCGGTCGGCGCGACGATCTGGATGCCGGCCTGACGGGCGAACATCGGGATGGAGGTAACGGCCGGTTGGGCCGGCAGGTCGAAGCTTTCGGCGTGTGCCGCGACGGTGCCCAGGGCGAACAGCGCGACGCCGCATAGCAGCGCCTGACGCACAGTCTTGCCCATATCTTTTTTGGACGTCATCATAATTTATCCCCTTATGAATTTTTACGTGCCAGTTATGTGTGAGGCGGTAGCACAGTCTATCGCCTACGATGACTAGAGTTTCGGCGTGCGATCATCCGCCATTTGTCGTAAAAATTTCACAGAGTATTTGACGTCGATGAAATCGGCGATCTGTACGATTATCTATACAAAACAATATTATCTTTTCCAGCCTTGACCCGCGCGCCAAGACTTAAGGCTGCCGCGCGGGCAAAGCCTTCGGGATCGGTGGCGGCGAACAGGCCGGAAATATGGCGACTGGCCAGCTCAGGATCGTTGACGACCAGGCGCTGCGACGAATAGCGGGCGAACTCTGCGGCGGCCGCGGCCAGGCTTTCCCCCTCAAAGGCCAGTTGGCCGTCGCGCCAGGCCAGGCCACGCGTCATGGCGTCGGTGGCCACGGTTTCGATATCGATGAGCATCTTGTTGTCGGCGGGCAAGGTGATGGTCGCCCGGTGGCCGGCGTCCATGAAGACCGGTGACAGGTCGTCGGTCGCCGCCGGCCAGCCGCTGGTGGCGGCTTGCAAGGACTGGAAGAGCGGCGAGGGCGGGCATTCCAGGGCAACGCGGCCGGAGGTCAGCTCGACCTTCAGGGTGCGCGCGTCGTGCAGGCGGACATTATAGGATGTGCCGACGGTGCGGACCTGGACGAACGGGCCCATGACGATAAAGGGCCGCTCCGGCGCCTTGGCGACCTCGAAATAGGCCTCGCCGCGCAGCAGGCGCACCAGGCGCCGCGTCGGGCTGAATTCGATCGACAGCACCGAAGAGGTGTTCAGCGTGACATGCGAGCCGTCGGGCAGGGGGATGTGACGGATCTCGCCCAGTGACGATTCATAGCGCCGGCGATAGGGTTCGGGCGCACGCACGGCCAGGACGCCCAGTCCGGCGAGGCCGGCGGCAATCGCGCTGCCGCCGGTCCACAACAGGGCGCGGCGATTGACCGGCGCGGCCGGCCGGCTTTGTCTATGTGGCGCCACAACGACCAGCACGGCGCGCGCCCGGGCAAAAGCGCCCAGGCAGCGCGGGTCGCTGTCCAGCCAGGCATCCAGTTCAGCCTGTTCAGAGGCGGTCAGGGCACGCGCGTCCAGCCGGGCCGCCCAGTCGGCGGCGAGATCGTCAAGGGTTTCGGCTGAGGGTCTGATCGGCGTCACGCGTGGTCTCGGTTGGGAGGGTCGTTTCCTGATGAATCTTTGGGCGGGTTTTGGCGGTCGCCTGCCTGTTAGATGATCGGCCGAGGCCGTCTCCCCCACTGGCAACCGCGGCCAGCAGCAATTTTATGCCTCGGGCGATGTGTTTCTCTACGGTGTGTTCGGACAATTTCATGCGCCGGGCGATCTCGCCCTGGGGCAGGCCCTCGATGCGGCGCATGACGAAGGCCAGGCGCGTCTGGCGCGGCAGGCCGGCGATGACACGGTTGATCATGGCCAGTTCGTTGCGCGCCAGGACAGTGTCCTCGGGCGAGGGTTCGTCGACGGCAGCTTCCAGCGCCTCAATATCGGCGACAGCGTTGATCGGCACGATATGGGCGCGCCGCAATTGCTGCAGGATCACCGAATAGGCGGTCTGGAAGGCGTAGGTCTTGGGATTGCGGATGGCCTCGATGCTGGCCTTGGCGACCAAGATGGCGTAGGTCTCCTGGACGACGTCGTCGATATCGAAGCCCAGCGATGCTTTTTGGCGCAGCCACGCGCGCAGCGCCGGCTCGTGCGGAAGCACGTGGCGCGCCAGCCAATGGGCTCGGTCGTCGTCGACGGAAGGCATACGCCGGCTATTTGCTCGCAGGTACAGATCTTTGGTCATCCTGAGAGTTAGATGCGACAGCGTCATGACACCGCCATCCGTCATAAAAAATTGATATTCGCGGCCGCTGTAATAAAAGTTCATTGGCCGCTTTTATCCACAGCTGTGTGCAAGTGCGTACCGGATAGTCAGGGGGCAGGGCGTTGGATTCAAAGGGAAACCCGACGAATTTTGTGGAAATGGTCCACCTCATTTCCGAGGTATTGGATGCATGATTTCGCGCCCTTCTTCGCGAACGAGGCGAGTTTTCAACGAAAACCTGTTGAATTTTCATTCCAAATGGGTCAGCAATTGCGACCGCGACTTGGCGCTTTAACCCGACGTTAAGCCTGATCGGTGAGGAGGGGACATGAGCATTCGACTTTACGACACGGCCTGGATCGAACTCGAGGGCCACGCGGCGCCTGTGCAGGTGCGGCGCGACATCCAGCGTCACGACGTTTTTCGTGTCGGCGATCACGCCTATGATATCGACGGCCGGCCGGGTTCGGATGAGACGCCGCGTATCATCCGTGTTCTCAGCCTGCAGAGCGTTCGCGAAGTCGGCCTGACGCTGATGGCGCACGAGGTCCCGGTGGCCCATATCGCACTTCAGGGTGTCAAGTCCGCGGCGCGCGGCACCAATCAAAAGCTGCTCGAGATCGCTTAAGGCTTAAAGGCACTCGATCGCGGCGGCCAGGAAACCGGTCAGCAGTCCGACGGCCGCCCATACTACCAGCCGCACCGAGCCGTCGCGTGCCGCTTCGGGGCGCACGAGCGCGGCGGCCTTCCAGGCATAACGGTTGATTTTTCCAAAGGCGACGCGGTTCATTTTCGGACTCGGCTGGCGTTAAGACTTTCTTAAGCAAAGAAAGTGCCAAACCGCGACCGGTGGTTGATTTTCAATTGTCCGACAAATTTTGCTTTGCTCGCCCCTGGCGCCATGCGATATCATGGTGCAAAAAGGGGAAGCGTCATGGGTATTCGCCGTCTGTCGTTGCTGTGCGTGGCGTACCTGGCGTTTGCCGCCGAGCCCCTGGCTGCGCAACCCCTGAAAACCGAGACAGTGTCCACAACGACCTGGACGCCGGACAACGGCAATGGCACCTTCACCAACCCGCTGTTCTACGACGAGTTTTCCGACCCCGATATCATTCGTGCCGGCGACTGGTTCTACCTGACCGGTACGACCATGCATGCCATGCCGGGCCTGCCGATCCTGCGCTCGAAGGACCTGGTCAACTGGGAATTCGTCGCCTATGCGCTCGACAAGCTGGACTTGGGGCCGGCCTACCGGCTGGAAGACGGCAAGAACATCTACGGCCAGGGTATCTGGGCGCCGTCCTTCCGTTACCACAACGGCACATTCTATATCTTCTCGAACGTCAACGGCCAGGCGACGCAGATGTTCACGGCGAGCGATCCCAAGGGACCGTGGACGCGCACGCCGATGAAGCAGAGCTTTCACGATCTGTCAGTGCTGTTCGATGACGACGGCAAGGTCTATGTCGTGTGGGGCCACCAGACGATGCATGTCGCCCAGTTGACCGAGGACCTAACCGACATCGTGCCCGGCACCGAGAACGTGTTGTTCACCGCGGACGGCGGTATGGGTGAGGGCGCGCATTTCTATAAGATCGACGGCAAGTACTATATCCTCAGCGCCGAATATGCCGGCGGCTTTCGCATGCCGGCGGCGCGGGCCGACCATGTGCTGGGCCCCTATGAGGTCAACCGTTCGATCAGCCGGTATGAGGATTTCGGCATGAAGGCCGGCGCGCGGTTGATGCGGCCGAAGCCACCCTTCGACCTGACGCCGCCGGGGCCTGCGGCCGACCACGGCCTGGCCATGCACCAGGGCGGCATCGTACGAACGCCCGAAGGCGAGTGGTGGGGTTTTTCGATGATGGACGCCAATTCCGTTGGCCGCCTGCTCAACCTGTCGCCGGTCACCTGGAAGGACGGCTGGCCCTATTTTGGCTTGCCGGGCAACCTGACGCGCTCGCCCAGAACCTGGGTCAAGCCGAAGACGGCCACGCCGGTGCCGTCCAGCGTGCCCTATCGCCGCAGTGACGATTTTTCGGCATCCACGCTGCAGCCGGTCTGGCAATGGAACCATGTGCCGGTCGATACCAAGTGGTCTTTGTCCGAGCGGCCAGGGTTTTTGCGCTTGCACGCCCTACCGGCGACGTCCTTCTATGACGCAAGGGATACGCTGACCCAGCGGGCGATCGGCCCGATGTCGACGCCAACGGTTTTGCTTGATGCCTCAGGCCTGAAGGCCGGCGACCGGGCGGGCCTGGGCCTGCTGAACCTGCCCTATGCGACGGTGGGTGTCGAAAAGAGCGCCGATGGACTTGAGGTCGTGGCCTTCGACCAGAAGCTCGATACAACCATCCGCGTCAAGGCGCCGGCGAACCGCGTCTGGCTGCGCGCCGACTGTGACTTCCTGAGCGAAAAGGCGCGCTTCTCCTATTCGTTCGACGGCAAGACTTTCACGCCGATCGGCGCCCCGGTCGTCATGGTCTACCAGCTCTTCACCTTCCAGGGTGTGCGCTACGGACTCTACAGCTACACGACGACCGGCGCTGAAGGCGGCTATGCCGACTTCGACCGCATCGACGTCGCTCAACCGCACCCGCACGGCCTGATGCGGCCGATCCCCCTGGGCCGATCGATCCGTCTGACGTCATTCCAGGGGCAGACGGGTCTAAACGCCGAAGGGGGGCGTTTGACCAGGGGCACGCCGACGCGGTTCGCCGTCGTCGACCAAAAGCTGGGGCGCGTCGCCCTGCGCACCGGCCGGCGCTACGTCACGGTGACAGCGGACGGCCAGGTGACGTTGACGGGCGGCAAGCCCGGCACGGCGCAGAGCTTTCAGTGGATCGAGACGCCGACAGGTGAACTGGTGTTGATGTCGCTGGTCACCAACCGCTTCCTGCATATTGATCCGCAAACGGGCGCCGTGCGTGCCGACAGCCCCGGCCCGATGCCGGACGGCAGCGACGGCGACCGCTTTATCTGGTCCGATTAGGCGTTCGGCGCACCCGGTGGCGGCCCGAAATGCGACGCCGAACGCTTGGCGTCGGGCAACAGGGCGGCAATACGGTCATCCCCGTTCAGCGGCGTCATTGACGGCGGTCCGCCGGGACCACCTGGCGGGCCGTCGGGTGGCCCGGCCTTGCCGTCACCCAGAGGCGGTGGCCGGTTGTCCGGATGCCCGCTCATACCGGGAGGGCCTTCCCCCGGGGCTGGCGGCCGATCGATCGGTGGATTGGCGGCCGGATCGACGCGCACGGTCAGGCTGGCGACATAACGGCCGCCGCTTTCGCGTACATTGCCTTCGACGGTCGGGCCGGCTTCGATGGCGATGCCGTCACCGGAATTCAGCGTGTCGCGCAAGTCGGCGCGTTTGTAGGCGCTGACCTGGGTATAGAGGAATTCGCTGAGCGTATCGGGCAGGAAGAATTGCGACGTCACGTTGGTCAGGGATCCGCGCCGGACCTTGAAATGGATGTGGGTCGTGCGGCCACGGTACCAGCCGGGATAGAGGCTGTGGAAGACAACCGTGCCGTCTGCGCCGGCCGTTTGCGTGCCGCGCAGGAAGGTCTTCCCCTTCATGCCGGGCGCGCCGGGCTGTGAAAAGCCCGAATAGGCGCCCTGGGCATTGCAATGCCAGATATCGACCAGGGAGCCGGCGCAGGGCCGGCCGTCAGGATCGAGCACAGTGAAGACGACGTCGAGGGGAATGCCGGTCAGGCCTTCGGTGATATCGGCGCGCATCAGGTCGAGCGCCAGGTAATAGGGACCTTCGGTCGTTTGGGCGGTTAGCGTACCCGGTGTGGCGGTAGCCCGCGCGGCGGGCGACAGGACCGCCGCGCCGCTGCCGAGCAGGGCGGAGGTGAGGAAGGTGCGACGCTTCATTAGGACTCCATGGCATCGAATGGCGTATGGCCCCGTTCGTATCATGGCGATGGGGTGCGCTCATTTCGGCCCTGTAAAGAAGCCCGCTATCGCGTTTCCAAAGCGTAACGGCCTGCCTTAAAGCTTAAGGCCCTTAAAGCTTACAGCCCTTTCAGGCGGGGTTTCCAGCGCCCGATCATCGCCTCGGTCGCCACGTCCGTGCCTTGGGCGTTGGCGCTTTGATAGACGTCGACCGGGATGCCGCGGGCGGCCAGGGCGTCGACCGCCTCGGCGATCACCGTGTTGACGACGAAGGCGCCGGTCAGGGTCGAGGTCGGTCCCATGGAAAGCCCCGACGAACCGACGGGAATGCTGGCGTCGCCATAGTCGGAGCCGTTGTCGAGCACAATGTCGCAAACCTCGAACAGGCGTTGGCCCGAGGCGTGGCGCGAGGTCACCGCGTGGGAATGGGTGAGCGAGGTAATGGCGATGGTCGTGGCGCCGCGCGCCTTGGCGCCCAGGGCGAGTTCGATCGGATAGGCGTTGCGCCCGGAATTGGAGGCGACGAAGACGACGTCGCCCGGGGTGATGTCATAACCGGCGAGCACTCTTTCGGCATAGCCGCTTTCCCGTTCCAGGGCACTCGAGCGCGAGGCATCGATATGCAGCATCAGGTCGGGCTCGAGGATCGCCTGGCACGCGGCGATACCGCCGGCGCGGAAGAAGGCTTCCTCGGCGATCAGGTGCGAATGGCCGCTGCCCGCCACATGGATCAGCCCGTCGGCGGCCAGGGCTGCGGCGACCGCGTCGCGCGCCGCGTCGAAGGCGGCCGCCTGGCCGAGGACCCGGTCGAGGATCTCGACGATGCGATCGCGATAAAGCTGGCGCAGTTCAGCCATGGTGTTGACCCTCCCGTTTGGCGGAAAGACATACCGGTTGCCTGCCGGCCACGCTATCGGCCGGCCGATCATATTTGGTGTCGGAATCTTATCCGCTAATCTGACCTTAGCCACCGGCCTTTGAAAAGACCTTGATGACCAGGGTGCCGGCTAGGATCAGGCCGATGCCGATCCAGGCGGGAAGGTCGAGTGACTGGCGATAGATGACATAACCGACCGCGGAGATCACCACGATCCCGACACCCGACCAGATGGCGTAGGCGACCCCCATCGGGATCGTGCGCAAGGCCAGGGACAGACAATAAAAGGCCGCGATATAGGCGGTGATGGTGACGATCGTCGCCGGCGGACGCGTGAACCCTTCGCTGGCCTTTAGCGCCGAGGTCGCAAAGATTTCAAAGCTGATGGCGCCGGCCAGGAAGACCCAGTTCCACATGGCCTCAGGCCGCCGGTACGATCTGGCGGCTGGCCTGTCCGTCCGGCCCGACCGGCACGTCGCCCTTCAGCGTGACGCGCCGCATGACGCGGTGCTGGTCGCTATAGTCGGCAATGGCGTAGTGCTGGGTCGCCCGGTTGTCCCAGATGGCGACGTCGCCGGGGCGCCACGACCAGCGGACGGTATTTTCCAGACGAGTGACGTGACCCTGCAGGATGTCGAACAGGCGCTGGGAATCGGTCGTATTCAGCCCGACGAAGCGCTTGAAGAATTGACCCAACACCAGGCCCGGCCGCCCACTTTCCGGATGCAGGCGCACGACCGGATGCTCGGCCTCGAAGACCGTGGCGGCGAAGACCTTGTGATAGGCCTCGAGTTTTTCCTGAGGTTCGTGGGCGGCGCGGATATCGCCTTCGACGGCGTAGTCGTACTGGTTGGTGTGCACGGCGCGCAGGGCGCCGGCGATGGTTTTCAGCTGCGGTGACAAATCGTCATAGGCGGTCTCGGTATTGGCCCAGACGGTATCGCCGCCGGCTTCCGGCAAGATGACAGCGCGCAGGATCGACGCGCTGGGATAGGCGGTGACGAAGGTGACGTCGGTGTGCCAGCTATTGGCATAGCCGCCGTGTTCGGAATCGAGTTCCAGGATCGTGCGCGAATTGTCCGCCGCTGGCACGGTGGGGTGCGCGATCGGTTCGCCCAGTCGTGCGGCGAACGCTTCCTGGCCGGCGTTGTCCAGATGATGCTGGTCGCGGAAGAAGATCACCTTGTGGCGGACCAGGGCCCGGCGGATGGCGTCCAGCGTCTCCGCCGCCAGGTCGCCGCCCAGGCGGACGTCGTCGATGACGGCGCCGATACGGCCGGCGACCGGCTTGAGCGAAAGCGCGATGTCGGGGCTGGGTGCGTTGATATAGCTGCTCATGAAACTCGAACCTGAAGCGTTTAGTGGATAATGTCGGGAACCAGGGCGGGGGTATTGTGGCGGTCGAAGCGCCGGGCCAGCGGCCAGATCAGGGCGATGGCGGCGACGCAGAAAGCGAGGCCCAGCGGACCGACGATGCGGTAATTTCCGGCGATCTGCGCGATGCTGCCGGCGGTCAGCGCCCCGAACGATTGGGCCAGCAGCCAGGTGCCCGAGGTCATGACGGCCAGCCGCCCCTTCGGGTCGACCTGGAAGGCGACGCCGACCAGCAACGGATAGACGACGAACCAACTGACATTGTAGGCGATGAGGGCGCCGGCGAAGACGGAGGGGCTCGTCACGGTCGTCAGCAAGGCGCAGGCCGAGCCGCATGCCAACAGGGCCAATGCCAGGGGATTGGCGCGCGGCATCCGGGCGGCAAAGGCGGCCAAGGTCAGGTTGCCGGCGGCGCTGAGCAGGGTGGCCAGGCTCTGGAAACGCCCGAAGACCACGGCGGTGAGGCCAATCGCATGGGCGGCGCGCTCCATAAAGGGCCACAGCGCCAGGCTGCCGAAGGCGAACAGGGCCATGGCGCCGAGCACGCGCGCGGCGTCCGGACCCAAGGGTATGGCCGGTGTCGCCGCGACGGCCTGGTTGCCGCCCCGCGCGGGCAGGAGCCAGGTCCCCGCCCACAGGACCAGCGACAGGGCGCCCAGCGCCAGGAACATGCCGCCGACGCCGAAACGGGCGCCGACCAGCGGCAGGGCGATATTGACGACGGCGAACAACAGGGTCTGGAAAGCGATACCGATCGACAGGGCCCGCGCCGGATGCGGGCTGGCGCCCGCCGCCAGGGTCAGGGACGTGTTCAACAGGCCAAAGCCCAAACCGGTGACAATCCGCCCGGCCAGCAGCCATGTAAAGGCGCCGGTCGCCGTCGATCCAAGCTGTGCCGCCACGACCAGAAGCGAGGCGACGGTGGCCAACAGGCGCGGATTGAGGCGGGCGACTTTGGGCGCCACCCCGAACATGGCGGCGGCATAGGCCAGGGTTTCGGCCATGCTCCAGGCGCCCATCTGCAGCGGCGAGAAGCCGTAGCGGTCGATCAGGCCGCCGACCAGATAGGTGGTGAAGTTGTTGCCGATATGGGCGGCCGCCGTGGCGGCGCCGATACCGGCAAACAGGCCCGCCGTGCGGACTTTGGCGGCTTGCGTCATGCGCCGAACCGGTAGTCGATCCCGACGCCGATGGTGCGGCGCTCGCCGGGGTAGACGCTGATCGAGCGGTTGAAGAACATGGCAAACGCGTTGGTCTTGTAGACCGTATCGGTCAGGTTCTTGGCCCAGGCATAGACCTCGAGACCCGAATGGTCGAAACGGTACGCGATGCGGGCGTCACCCAGCCAGTAGGCCTTCTGGCTGAAGGTATCGCGAACCAGGGCGCGCGTCGCGTCCGAGGCCAGGAAAGCCGCCGGCGTATTGTTGGTGGCGTCCGACCAGGCATGGAAGCGGTAGCGGCTGGTATAGCGCCAGTCGGTATTCAGGCTGAGCCGGCCGGCGCCCCAGACGAAGCTGTAGGTCGTATTGGCGTTGAACGTGTCGGCCGGCGCCCGCTCCAGGGATTGTCCGGTCAGGTCGAGCGGTGCACCCTGGTTGACGGGCGCGGGCACGGAGGCGTTCTTGAAGTCGGTATAGGCCGATTTCTGGTGGCCCAGGCCGAGGTTGATCGACCAGTCGGCAATCGGGCGCCAGATGCTTTCGATCTCCAGGCCGTCGACCTTGGCGGCGGCGGCGTTCAGGGTCTGGGTGCCGACATTCTGCAGTACTGTGACCTGCATGTCCTTGTAGTCGTAGTGGAAGGCGGTAGCGTTCAGCGTCAGCCGGCGGTCGAACCAGCTGGTCTTGGCGCCCAGCTCGTAGGAGGTCAAGGTCTCCGGATTATAGACGCTGAGATCCTCGGGCGCGGCGATATAGGTGTTGTAATTGCCCGAGCGGAAGCCGCGGGCGATGCGGCCGAAGATCAGGGCGTCCTTGGTGGCGAGATAGTCGGCGGTCAGGTCCCAGGTGACGCGGTTCCACGCCTTGTCGGTGGGCGTGGCGGCGATCGGGTTGCCGGATTCGTCGAGATAGGTGCCGGTCTTCGTGTCGATATAGCGGTGCAGGACGTGGCTGGCGTCGAAGACATTGGCCGGATTGGTGGCATAGTCCCAGGCGGTGCCGTCCAGGCTCTTCTTTTCCCAGGTGTAGCGTGCGCCGGCGGTGATGCGGAATTTTTCGGTGACGGCGTAGTTGACGGTGGCAAAGCCCGCCAGGTTGCGCGTGGTCACGTTGAAATCGTAGGCCGCGCCATCGACGCCGAAATTGATCGGGCTGTAGAGACCCAGCTGGCCGAAGGTGTTGGTCTTGTCGTAGAGCGCGTAGATCCCGGCGATCCAGCCCAGGCGGCCATCGTCCTTGGAGGCGAAGCGCAGTTCGTTGTTCACGGTTTCAGACGAACCGCCGTAACGCTCGTGATAGTTCGAGATCGGATTGGCGTCGTCGTCCGAATAGATGAGCGAAGCCGAGCGTTCATAGCCGAAGATATCGGTGACCGTGACGGCGCCAAGGTCGGATCTGTAGGTGGCGTCGATCCCTTCGCGGCGGGCGTCGGTCTTGCTGGGGCCGTTATTGCTGAGGGTGTGGCTGCCTGAAGGCTGGACATATCCGTCGCTGTCGGCGCCGCCCGCCAGCAGGCCGACATGCAGCAGGGGCTGGGCCTGGTAGGTGTCGCCACCGTGCACCTTGACCAGCAAGGACGAGGTGTCGTTGAACGTCCACTTCAGCTGGGCACGCGTGTCCCACAGGTCGTAGCCGCCATCCTTCTTGCCGGTATAGACGTCGTCGAACTGGCCGTCGCGGTGCTTGTAGACGCCAGCGATCCGCGCCGACAAGTGGTCCGTCAGCGGCGTGCCGTAGGCCGCTTCGAGTTCTTGGGTATCGTCCGTGCCGGTGACGGCCTGCAGGTGGCCGGAGACTGTGTCGGCCGGCTTGGCGGTGACGAAGTGGATGGCGCCGGCGGTGGTGTTCTTGCCCCACAGCGAGCCTTGCGGGCCACGCAGCACTTCGACGTGGTCGAGGTCGTAAAGCGGTTCGCTCTGGGCCGAACCGGCGCTAAGATAGACTTCGTCCTCGTAGATGCCGACGGCCGGCGACATGGTCGGCGAAAAATCGTCCGTGCCGATGCCGCGCAGGCGATAGCGCGGCATGGCGGCGCCCATGGCCGATTCCGCGACCAGGTTGGGTGTCTGACGGGCGATGCCCAGGCCGTCGCGCAACTGCCGTGCGGCGATCTCGGTGCCGCCGACCACCGAGACCGACAGGGGCACGGTTTGCAGGCGGGCGCTGCGCTTGGTCGCCGTGACGACGACTTCGGTCGGGGCGGCGGCGGTTGGGGTGGTTTGCGCCACGGCGCCGACAGGCAGGACGAGGGTGGCTGCGACGAGCGACGCGCCGGCGGAAGATTTTAGAAACGAAGCGTAGGTCAAAAGAGGGCTCCCCATGGAAACGGCGAACGGTCGCGGGCAGGCAGGTTGCCGCCGGCCGGGACCTGTCCATGTGGTGCTGCACGTAGGACGACGATCGGTGTTGAAAATGACGGTCGTGATGGGTGCCGAGCTTTGGCATCAAAATCACTACCACTTTGGTTTAGTATTCCTGCCTTGTGGCTGGGGCGCGGTAAAGCCAGTATCTCCTTATGTTTTCCATAAGGTCACCTAATGCCAGGCCCGTTTAGCAAGATGCCGTCGCTGCGCAGCCTGGTCGCTTTCGAGGCCGCGGCGCGCAGCGGCAAGTTCGGCGCCGCCGCGGCCGAGCTGAACATGACCCAGGCGGCGGTCAGCCAGCACGTCGCGCAATTGGAGGCCGATATCGGCACGGCCCTGTTCGATCGCCGTCACCGCGGAGTCACGCTGACACGCGCCGGGACGCAACTGCTGCAATCGGTGAAGCTGGGGCTGACCGAGCTGGTCGAAGGCGCGGCGGCCGTCCGTCGTCGCCATGAGACGCGGTCCGTGCACATCCGCACGGATTTCGGGTTTGCCAGCTGGTGGTTGATGCCGCGAATGGACCGGCTGAGCGCCGAGGTGCCGGGCGTCGAGGTGCGCATGACGACGGCCCAGGCCGATATAACGCCGTCGGACAGCGACTTCGACCTGGCGGTCCTGTTCGGCGACGGCCACTGGCCGCGGTTCCGCTCGACGCGGTTATGGGACGAAGAGGTCTTTCCCGTCTGCACGCCGGCCTATCTGGACGGCCGGCCGTTGCCGCGCACGCCGCAGGACATTGTCGACATGCGCCTGCTGCACCTGCATAGCGACGGCGCCCAGCGCTGGTTCGACTGGGCCGACTGGTTCGTGGCCCATGATCTTGTCGCGCCCCGGCAAACCGAAGGGCCGACCTTCAGCAATTTCCAGCTGGTGCTTCAGGCGGTCTTGATGGGTCAGGGCGTGGCGCTGGGCTTTACGCCGCTGATCGACGACCTGGTGGCGTCGGGGCATTTGGTGCGGCTGACCCAGGCGCCCTTGCGCAGCGAACGCGGCTATTACCTGGTGGAACCCTTGGAAAGCCGTGGGGGGCGCACGCACGAAACGGTGCGCGACTGGTTGCGGCAATCGCCGGCGCAGGCGGCTTGACATCGGGGGGCGAGGTGGCACCCTCTGCCGATGACCCAGCTGATGCGCTTCCCCGAGGCCCGGCCGCACGATCCCGATGTCGACGCCTGGTTCGCCACCGGCGACGAATTGCGCCGGTTGGCTGAGCCGTGGTTCGAACGCATGCGGGCCTGTGGGCCGGACGTGCGCGAACTGATGCACGATTTTTGCCCGACGGCGTGCGTTGCCGATGCCGCCTTCGCCTGCGTCAATGCCTTCAGCCGCCACGTCAATGTCGGCTTTTTCCAGGGCGCCTCGCTCGAAGATCCCCAGGGCCTGCTGGAAGGGACCGGCAAACGCATGCGCCACGTCAAGCTGCGCTGGGGCGAGCCGGTCGATACGGCCGCCCTGGAGGCGCTGATCGTTGCCGCCCATCGCGACATGCAGGGGCGGGTGGCCAGAAACGAATAGGTTTGCAGAATGGTCAGACGCGCCAGGCGACGAGCAGGGCGCCCGCCGCGAT
>FTKT01000751.1_pt4 | contig 14265 bp, 12 predicted proteins | sample 1658271 | NCBI WGS metagenome assembly FTKT01 (sample SAMEA3914811, study PRJEB12502) | metagenome | biome: forest; material: soil | place: Canada | collected 2011-08-04 | depth 0.3 m | reverse complement strand
GGGTCGGGGCGGGCTTGGGCTTCGGGGTGGTGGGGTGCACGGTGCCTGGAGCCGTGGGGGCGGCGGCAGTTGGCGCGGGCGCCGGGCTGCTCGCGACGGGGGCCGGAGCCGGCGCCGTGCTTGCGGGGGCGGTCGGCTTGGCAGCGGCCGAAGGTGACGGCGCGTCAGGTCCACAGGCCGCGAGGACCAGGGAGAGCAGGATGGTGCCGGCGGCTATCAGGGGACGGTTGTACTTCATTCGCCGCATCGTAGTGACGGGCGGCGGACGGCGGAGCGGATCCGGTGAAGAGAGGCGCGGCCACGGGCGATGGCCGGCGGCACGTGCATCGCGGATGATGGCGTTGACGGGCCGGACGAGACGGACGAGACACGGGGCGGGCATGAGGGTACTGGTGGTCGGCGGGACGGGGTTCCTCGGATACCACGTGGTGGGTGAACTCCTGTCCCGGGGACACGAAGTGGGCACCTTGGCGCGGCGGGCCGGGGCGCCGCGGCACCCGGCGGTGACGGCGCACGTGGGGGACGTCACCACGCTGGCGGAGACGGCCCGACTGGTGCGCGGGTACGACGGGGTGGTCTTCGCGGCCGGGGCCGACGACCGTACGGTGCCGCCGCGCCCGGCCTATCCGTACTTCGCGGCACGCAACGTGGCGCCGGTCGAGCAACTGCTCCGCGCCGCGCGCGAGGGCGGGGCCACCCGCGCGGTGGTGCTCGGCTCGTACTTCACGGCGCTGCACCGTAGTTGGCCCGAGAGCGGGCTGGCCGACCGGCATCCGTACATCCGCAGCCGGGTGGCGCAGGCCGCGGCCGCCTCGGCGGTGGACGGCCTGCCGGCCTCGGTCCTGGAGATACCGTTCGTCTTCGGTGCCGCGCCGGGGATCCGGCCGCTGTGGGCGCCGGTCCTGCCCTGGCTGCGGTCAGCCGCTCCGCTGCTGGCGCCGCGCGGCGGGACGGCGGCGGTCAGCGTGGACACCGTGGCCCGGACGGTGGCCGGCGCACTGGAGCAGGCCCACTCGGGCCCTTGTCCGGTGGTGGACGAAAACCTCAGCTGGTCAAGGCTGTTGGGCCGGTTCGCGGCCGCGGCCGGACGTCCGCGCCAGGTGCGGCGGCTGCCGTCCGCCGTCCTGCGGGCCGCACTGCCGGCCGCCGGTCTCGGCCACGCGCTGCGCGGCCGCGAGCCCGGGCTACGCCCGGCTGACCTGGCCGAACTGCTCACCAGGGAGCTCTACCTGGACGAGGAGACCTGCCGACGGCTCGGCGGCCCGGCGGGCTCGCTGGACGAGGCGCTGCGGGAGACGGTGCGCGGCTGCGAGGAGACGGCGAGGCGGCGGTGAGACCCATGACAGCGGCGGTGTCACGGCCACGCGCCCCCCATCACCTCCCGCGCGCCCCGTTGCGCCACCGCCCCCGGTAAGCGAGGTTGGGGGCGGGACGGCGCAGCGAGCGTTGCCCCGTGCAGAGTTGACCACTGATCAGAGAGGCCGGCCATGGCTGTGAAGATCCTGCTCGTCACCGGGGACGCGGCGGAGTCGCTGGAAGTGTTCTACCCCTACCAGCGGTTGCAGGAGGAGGGCTACCAGGTCGACATCGCGGCGCCGGCCCGCAAGAAGCTGCAGTTCGTCGTGCACGACTTCGAGGACGGTTTCGACACCTACACCGAGAAGCCCGGCTACACCTGGCCGGCCGACCTGGCCTTCGACGAGGTGGACCCGGCCGACTACGCGGCGCTGGTGATCCCCGGCGGCCGGGCGCCGGAGTACCTGCGCAACAACGCCGAACTGCGGCGCATCGTCCAGCACTTCTTCGCCGCCGAGAAGCCGGTCGCGCAGATCTGCCACGGCCCGCAGATCACCGCGGCCGCCGGCGTGCTGGCCGACCGGACCACCGCCGCCTACCCCGCACTGGAGCCCGACGTCGCGGCGGCCGGCGCGACGTACCGGGACGGCGCCGCGGTGGTCGACGGCATGCTGGTCTCGGCCCGGGCCTGGCCGGACCACCCGTCCTGGCTGCGCGCGTTCATCGAGATCCTGCGGACCAAGGCACCGGCCTCCTGACAGCTCCCGCTGCCCGATTCCGGGCAGCGGGGTGGGCCGACCGGCCGGCTCCTCCGCCGGTCGGCCTATGCTGACCTGCCATGACGCTCACCACCGCACTGTGGTCATTCGCCCTGGTCGTCGGGCTGCTCACGCTCACCCCCGGCCTGGACACCGCGCTCATCCTGCGGACCGCCGCCCTCGGCCGGCGACGCCGGGCCTGGGGCGTGGTGCTGGGCATCCAGACCGGCACCCTGCTCTGGGGCGTCCTCTCCTCGCTCGGCGTCACCGCCCTGCTCACCGCCTCCCGCCTGGCCTACGACGGGCTGCGGCTGGCCGGCGCCGGGTACCTGCTCTGGATGGGCGCCCGGATGCTCTGGCAGACGCGACGCGCCCCCGCCGAGGCGGCGCCGGAGAGCGTCCGCCCCGCCGACGGGACGGACAGCCTGCGCGGCGGCTGGCGCCAGGGCACCGTCACCAATCTGCTCAACCCCAAGATGGGCGTCTTCTACGTCGCGGTGCTGCCGCAGTTCATCCCGCCCGGCGCGCCGCACTTCGCCACCGGCGTGCTGCTGACCGGGGTCCACGTGGCGCTCGGCCTGCTCTGGTCGAGTGTGCTGGTGGGCTTCGCCCGGGTGCTCCGCGGGCAGCTCCAACGCGCCTCCGCGCGCCGGGTGCTGGACCGGATCACCGGGACGGTCATCGTCGGGTTCGGGCTGCGGCTGGCCGCCGGACAGTAGGCCGGGCACGCACGGGCGGCAGGCCGGGCACGCACGGGCAGCACGCCACGCACCCATTGGACCGGGGACTCACGGGCAGCAGGCCACGCACTCAGTAGGACTGCAGCTCGATCAGGGTGCCCTCGGGGTCGCGCAGGTGCGCGGTCCGCAGACCGGGGCCCCACTGCGGGCGGTCGACGGCGTCGGCGACCAGTTCGCCGCCGTGCGCCAGGCAGAGCGCGAGCCCGGCCGCCACGTCCGGCACCCGGCAGACGAACATCACGCCGTCCTGGATGGGCCCGGAGGCGGCGGGCAGCCCCGCGGTGCCCGTCACGGCCGCCATCGCCGCGCGGTCGAAGAGCACCAGCACGCCCTCGCCGGCCACGTCCCAGTTCGCGTACGGGCCCTGTTCCGCGCCCTTCATCCGTACGGCGCCCAGCAGTTCGGGCAGCACGGCGTCGTAGAAGCGGAAGCACTCGGCGAACCGGGTCACCAGCAGGCGGGGGTGCAGCGCGTCCATGGCGTCTCCTCCATTATTCGTGGGTCATCACCCATGATTGGGGCCGACCCTACAATAGGGCGCATGGACGCCACACCCCCGACCCTGCTGGACCTCAGCACCTACCTGCTCTCCAAGACCGGCAAGACCGCCCGCGAACGCCTGGCGACCCGGCTCGCCGCCCACGACCTGCGCCTGTGGCACATGGCCGTCCTCGCCGCCCTGGCCGACTTCGGCCCGCACGCCCAGCGGGACCTCGCCGCCCGGCTCGGCATCGACTCCAGCGACCTGGTCCGGGTGATCGACGACCTCGCCGCGGCCGACCGGGTCGAACGCACCCGCGACACCACCGACCGCCGCCGCGTCCAGGTCACCCTCACCCCCGCCGGCCGCACCACCCTGGCCGACCTCCAGACCGAGGCCCGCATCGTCCAGGCCGACCTCCTGGCGCCGCTGACCCCCGCCGAACAGGCTCAGCTGCACGCCCTCCTGCTGCGCGTGCACCTCTCCGCCGACCGCCCCTGAGGCGACCGTGCGGGGCCGATTCGGTGAATGGCGGCTGATCAGGTAATGTTCTCCGCGTTGAAACAAGCGCCGCTAGCTCAGTTGGTTAGAGCAGCTGACTCTTAATCAGCGGGTCCGGGGTTCGAGTCCCTGGCGGCGCACCGACGTTCGTAGGGCCCCTCGCGGAAGCGAGGGGCCCTACGGCGTTTCCGGGCCACGCCGACTGGGCCCGCACGCCAGCGCCCACCCCCTCCCGTCACACCCCCGGCACGACCCCGTCACGGAGGGCCGCGAACAGGCGCTCGAAGCGCGCGCGGTGGTCGTCCAGCACGGCACTCGGCGGCTCTCCGGCGGTACGGCGACGCGCGGTCTCCACCAGCACGGTGCTGTAGCCGGCGACGAAGAAGGCCGCGAGCAGCGTCCCGTCGCCCTCGAAGGCCGGGTCGCGTTCGACCTCCTCGGCGAGGGTCCGCTGCAGCTCGGAGGCGATCTCCCTGGCGCGCGCGATCAGCGCGGGCGAGGCCGCGACGGTGCGGAAGAAGGGGACGGACCTGTCGTTGAGGCCGGAGAGCGGGTGAGCGTCGTCGAGCAGCCGCAGGGTCGTCCCGCGCAGGGAGGCCAGCACGTCGACGCCCGGAGCGCGGTCGCGCACCGCCGAGCGCAGGAACTCGACGGCCTCGACCGAGCGATCCAGGAAGAGGTCCTCCTTGCGCGGGAAGTGGTTGAAGACCGTGACGCTGGAGACGCCGGCCTCCCGCGCGACCTCGGCGACCGTGACCGCCTCGAACCCGCGCTCCAGGAACAGCCGGGTCGCGACCTCCAGGATCCTCGCACGCGTCTGCGGCCCGCCTCGCTCGCCGGTCCTGGGCATCCGACCCCACTCTCTTGTGTAACTAAACTTAGTGACGTAACTTAGTGGCATGTCCGCCGGACGGCCATCGTCATTCTCATCGGGACGGGCCCCACCGGACCACTCGCCACCGCGGAGCCACCCCAGCCGCCCCCGGCCGTCCCCAATCACCCCCGGCCGTCCCCAGTCACCGGCACCCCGGGCAATCGGCCCGATCCCCCTGATCGCAGGCTCGGCGAACCGCGCCCTCCGCGCAGACGGCACGAACCAGGCATCGCCAAGAGGTGTTCCATGACGCGTCCCTTCGACCGGCATCCCCAACGAGACCACGACGTAAAGGAGTTCGCCCTAAGCGAGCAGGCCGCAGGCCGGCCTCCGCGCTCCCCCCGATCGCTACGGGAGGCGTGGGTGTCGCTGGCCGGACTGTCCGCGGTGTTTCTCTTCGAGATGCTGGACAACTCGATCCTGAACGTCGCACTGCCCACGATCGGACGCGAACTGCACGCCTCCACCACCGCGTTGCAGTGGACGACGGGCGCGTACGCGGTCGTCTTCGGCGGCTTGATGCCGGCGTTCGGCGCGCTGGCCGACCGGTTCGGCCGGCGGCGGATCATGCTGATCGGGCTGGTCCTGCTCGGCGCGGCGAGCCTGGCGACCGCGTTCGTCGGCACCGTGGAACAGCTGATCGCCGTCCGGGTGGCGATGGGGGTGGCGGCCGCGATGACGACCCCGGGGTCGATGGCGCTGGCCTTCCGGCTGTTCGACGAGGACGGCCTGCGGGTCCGGGCGACCACCCTCATCACGACCGTGGGCCTGGTCGGGCTGGCGGTCGGCCCGACCGTGGGCGGCCTGGTGCTGGCGATCGCGCCGTGGCAGGTGCTGCTGCTGGTGAACGTGCCGATCGCCGCGCTCGCGGTCGTCGGCGTGCGGTTCGGCATCGCCGCGGACGACGCGGCCGACCTCCACCGCGATCCGGTGGACCTCCCGGGTGCGGTGCTGGGCACGGCGGCGATCGTGCTCGCGCTCGTCGCGCCGACGCTCTTCGTCCACGAGGGCGCCGCCTCCTGGGTCCCCTGGGCGGCCACGGCGGCGGCCGTGGCGGGCGCGGTTCTCTTCGTCCTGCGCGAGCGGTCGGCGCGCCACCCGCTCCTCGACCTCGCGCTCCTCGCCCGCCCGCTGGTGTCGAGCGGCCTGGCCTTCAAGGCCGCGGCCGGGCTGGCGACCGCCGGCCTCGGCTACCTGGTGACGCTGCAACTCCAGCTCGCCTGGGGGTGGCCGCCGGCCCTGGCCGCCGTCGGGCTGCTGCCGCAGGTCGTCGTGCTCGTCGCGGGCGGCGCGTTCATCAAACCGTTCGTGCGGCGGGTCGGTCTCGAACGGGCCGGGTGGCTCAGTGCCGCGGCGGTCGTGGCCGGGCTCGCCGTCTACGGTCTGCTGGGCCGTCTCGGCTACCCGTGGGTCGCGATCGCCCTCGTGCTGGTGTCGGCCGGGATGCGGGTGGTCGGCGTGGTCGCCGGGGTCAACGTGCTCCGCGGGCTGCCACCGAACCGGACCACGATCGGCGCGGCCCTCGTCGACACCGCCACCGAGGTCAGCTCCGCCGTGGCGATCGCCGTCACCGGCACCGTCCTCGCGGCGCTCTTCACCGGCGACCTCGCCGCCTCGCACTGGAGCGCGCGGCAGGGCGCTGAGTTCCAGCAGGCGGCCACGATCGCGGGCCTCACGCTCACCGCGGTGGCCGCGGCGCTGGTCGGCTGGGGCATCGTCCGCGGCCGACACCCGGCGAGCGCGCCCGCGGGCGACGCGGTCCCCGAGCCTGTCTGACGCCCTGAACGCCGATGTGACAACCGCCTCATATCGCCAAAAAGGGACAAAAGTCCCTACCGGGAGCCGAAATGCCCCGGGCAGGCTGGCACGGTCTCTGCCATCCGACCGCGTGAGTGACCGTCACAGGGCTCGCAGGAAAGGGCTCACCCGTGCCGCGATCCACCCCCCGCAAGCCCGCGTCCAGAGCCGCGGGGGTCGTGCGCAGGACGACGACGGCGCTGCGCGGCACGAAGAGGCCGCGGCGCAGCGGGTGGCGCCGGCTGATACCCGGGTGGCGGTTCGCACTGTTCGGAACGGTCGGGACGCTGCTGGCCGGGGTCGGGCTCTTCGTACTCGGGGTGGTGCTGGTGAAGGTGCCGGACGCGCACGCCGCCGCCACCGCGCAGAGCAACACCTGGCTCTACCAGGACGGCTCAGTACTGGCCCGGACCGGGGAGACCAACCGGCAGAGCGTACGGCTCGACCAGGTCTCGCTCGACGCCCGGCACGCCGTACTGGCCGCGGAGGACCGGGCGTTCTACAGCGAGGGCGCGGTCAACGTGAAGGGCCTGACCCGGGCCGCCTGGCTCACCGCCACCGGACAGGGCGCGCAGGGCGGCTCCACCATCACGCAGCAGTACGTGAAGAACGCCTACCTGACGCAGCAGCAGAGCGTCAGCCGCAAGGTGCGCGAGCTCTTCATCGCGATGAAGGTGGACGCCACCATGTCCAAGGACGAGATCCTCACGGACTACCTGAACACCACCTACTACGGGCGCGGCGCGTACGGGATCCAGGCCGCCGCCCAGGCGTACTTCGGGGTCGACGCGGACAGGCTGGACCCGGCCCAGAGCGCCTACCTCGCCGCGCTGCTGAACGCCCCCAGCGCGTACGACGTCTCCACCGCCACCGCGGACGGCGAGCGCAACGCCAAGGCCCGCTGGAACTACGTCCTGGACGGCATGGTCAAGGAGAACTGGCTGCCGGCCGCCGACCGGGCCGAGATCGGCTTCCCCGAGGTCCGCCCGCCGCAGGGGACGCCCGGGCTCTCCGGTCAGGCGGGATACCTGGTGGAGACCGCGAAGGACTACCTGAACTCGCACGGCATCCTCGACGAGGCCGCGCTGGCCAAGGGCGGCTACCGGATCACGCTCAGCGTCGACGCGGCCCGGCAGAGCGAGCTGACCGCCGCCGTCCAGCAGCAGCTGACCGGCCGGCTCGACCCGCAGCGGCGGACGGCCGACGCCGCCGCCCAGGCCGGCGCCGCCTCGGTGGACCCGAGGACCGGGGCGGTGCTCGCCCTGTACGGCGGCACCGACTACACCAAGCACTTCGTCAACAACGCCACCCGCCGCGACTACCAGGCCGGTTCGACCTTCAAGGCGATCGCGCTGGCCGCGGCGCTGGAGAGCGGCGCCAAGACCCAGTCGGGGCAGGCCATCGGCCCGGGCACCGTCTACGACGGCACCAGCGGGCGCCCGGTGCGCGGCGGCACCGCCAAGCCGCCGTACGCGCCGCCGAACGAGGACGACCGGGACTTCGGACAGGTCAGCCTGCGGCAGGCCACCGACTGGTCGGTCAACTCGGCCTTCGCCCAACTCGCCCAGGACACCGGCCTGAAGACCGTCCGGGACACCGCGCTCGCGCTCGGACTGCCGGCCGACACCAAGGGGCTGACCGCCGACCCGTCGATCGCGCTGGGCGTCTCCACCCCCAGCGTGCTGGACATGGCCGGCGTCTACGCGACGCTGGCGAACGACGGGCAGCAGATCACCCCGTGGATCGTGAAGTCCGTCCAGCTGGACGGCCGTCAGCTGACGCTGCCTCAGCCGCAGGCCCAGCGGGCGGTCAGCGAGCAGACGGCCCGGCAGGTCACCGGGCTGCTCCAGGGCGTGGTCGCGGACCCGGGCGGCACCGGGTTCCGGGCGCAGGGCCTGGGACGTCCGGTGGCCGGCAAGACCGGCACCACCGACGGCAACCGGTCGGCCTGGTTCGTCGGCTACACACCGGAGTTGGTGACCTCGGTGGCGATGTTCGGCGAGGATCCGAAGAGCGGCAACCAGGTCTCGCTGACCGGCACCGCCGGTGGCGGGCGGGTCAACGGCGGCGGGTATCCGACGCAGATCTGGACCGACTACATGAAGTCCGCGCTGAAGGGCCGGCCGACCGGCCAGTTCACCCAGCCCTCCTCCTCGGACAGCGCCGGGGCCGCTTCCGACAGCGCCGGGCCCTCGGGCGGCGGCAGCAGCACGGCACCGGGCACACCGGCCGCGCCGACCACGCCCGCCGCCCCGGCCGCGCCCACCACCCCCGCCGCGCCCACGCCGCCCGCCGACGCGGTCGCGCCGCCCGAGGCACCCGCCTCCACCGCACCGGCCAGGCCGTCCGCACCGGCCACCGCGCCGAGCCGGACGCCCAAGCCCTCGCTCTCGCCTTCGCCCTCGTCCTCGTCCTCGTCCTCGCCGGGTACGGCATCCCCTGGCACCGTGCCGCCGCCGGCCGGAGCGCCGGCCGGGGTCGGCTGAGCAAGACCGGCCACCCGCGCCGCCTGTGACTCCCCCCACACCGCCGCCCCCGCCCGCACCGGCCGCCCCTTGCGCCGCGCGGGTCCGCCCCGGGCGGCGGGTACGGGCGGACGGCCACCTCCGGCCCGCGCGCCCGAAGCGGTCCACCGCGAGCTGGCACAATGCCCCGATGCGCAGCTCACCGGCAACCCCTCAGCCCTCCCGTCGCGCCGTCGGGCTCACCCTCGCCCTGATCTCCGCATTCGCCTTCGGCGGCTCCGGCACCGCGGCCAAGCCGCTGATCCAGGCCGGCCTCTCGCCGCTGCACGTGGTCTGGCTGCGCGCCACCGGCGCCGCCGTGCTGCTGCTCCCGCTGGCCTGGCGGCACCGCGCCGTGGTCCGGCAGCGGCCCGGACTGCTGCTCGGCTTCGGCCTGCTCGCCGTGGCCGGGGTGCAGGCCTGCTACTTCGCCGCGATCTCCCGGATCCCGGTGGGCGTCGCGCTGCTGATCGAGTACCTGGGCCCGCTGCTGCTGCTCGGCTACGTCCGCTTCGTCCAGCGCAAGCCGGTCAGCCGGGGCGCGGCCGTCGGCGCGGCGGTCGCGGTGACCGGGCTGGTCTGTGTGGTGGAGGTCTGGCACGGCCTGAGCTTCGACGCGCTGGGCGTGCTCTTCGCGCTGGCGGCGGCCTGCTGCCAGGTCGGGTACTTCGTGCTGGCGGACGCGGGCAGCCGGGGTGACCGGCCGGTCGACCCGCTGGCGGTCAGCGCGTACGGGCTGCTGATCGGCGCCGTCGCGCTGACCCTGGTGACCCGGCCCTGGGAGGCGGACTGGGGACCGCTCGCCGGGCAGGTCACGATGAACGGCCACCGGCTGCCGGCCCTGCTGCCGGCGCTGTGGATGATCGTGGTGGCAACCGTGCTGGCCTACCTCACCGGAGTGGTCTCGGTGCGGCACCTGTCACCGCCGGTGGCCGGGGTGGTCGCCAACGTCGAGGCGGTGGTGGCCACCGTGCTGGCCTGGGTGCTGCTCGGCGAGCACCTGGGCACCCCGCAGCTGCTCGGCGGGCTGCTGGTGCTGATCGGCGCCTTCGCCGCACAGAGCAGCCGCCCGCCGAAGGCGCGGGAGGTGGTCCCGCTGCCGGGCTCGGAGTTCGCGCTCGGCACGCCGGCCGGCCGCGTTCAGGACCAGCCGAACCAGTTCCAGTGCCCGAGCGGCCAGATCACCGAGGAGACCGGACCGACCACGTCCGACACCGGCACCGCGCCCGCGCCGGGCCCGGAGCGGTGGTAGCGCGAGTCCGCCGAATCGCTGCGGTGGTCACCCTCCACCCAGACGTGCCCGGGCTGGACGGTGACCGGCCCGAACTCCAGGCCCGCGCAGGAGTCGTCGCCCGGGTACAGGTAGGGCTCGGCCACGGCCCGGCCGTTCACCGTGAGCGTGCCGCCCGAACAGGCGACGCTCTGGCCGCCGGTCGCGATCACCCGCTTGACCAGGTACTCGTCGGCGGGCGGCAGCAGCCCGACGAAGGAGAGCAGGCCGCGCCCGGCCTCCAGCGGCCCGCCGCCGCCCGCCGAGGTCTTCGGCAGCCAGCCGCCGGGATCCCGGAAGACCACCACGTCCCCGGCCCGCGGCTGCCAACCGGTGAGCGGGGCAAGCTTGTTGACGGCGACCCGGTCGTTGATCCGCAGGGTGTTCTCCATCGACCCGGAGGGGATGGTGAACACCTGCACCAGACAGGTCTTCAGGATCAGCGCCAGCACCAGCCCGGCCAGCACCATCAACGGGAACTCGACCCACCACGGCTGCCGCCGGCGCCCGCCCGGCCGCCGGACACCACCGGCACTGGCCCGGTCGGCCTCCACCACGGGGGCCACTCAGCGCACCCGCGCGCAGAGCAGACCGGCCGCCCCGAGTACCGAGCCACCCGCCCGCCACTGGTTCCCGGCCATCGCCGCACCACCTCTCCTGGTCGCCGCCACAGACCCGTGGCCCGAGCGGCGCGGGAGTGCTCCGACCGAGCAGACCACCGGTCTGCGGATATCGCACGGTAACCCCGACTCCCAGCAGACCGAAATCACACCTTTAGCCCCACCACACAACCTCGGGCCATCGTCCTCGGCCGTGCCGGTGGAACCGGCTGCGCGGTGGGCCTGAGCGCCCACCGCGCAGCCGGAGTCCAGGTCCCCGTCAGGCCGGGACGCCGGTGAGGGAGATCTCGGCGGCGCTGGTCCACGGGCCCCGGTTGCCGGCCTCGGTGAGCGCTCGCAGGCGCAGGTAGCGGCCGGGGGTGACGGGGAGCGGGACGGTCTTCTGGGCGGCGGTGTCGGCGAAGCTGCCGGTGGCCACCGGGGTGCCCCAGCTGGTGGCGGAGTCCGCGACGTAGATCTCGTAGCTGCCGATCCGGCCGTTGGCGCTGCCGTCCTGGCGCGGCAGGTAGGAGAGGGAGTCCAGCGCGTAGCGGGCGCCGAGGTCGAGCTGGATCTCGTGCGGCAGTGGGGCGTTGGCGGTGTACCACTGGGTGTGCCAGATGGTCGCGGTGTTGCCGTCGAAGGCGTTGACGGCGGCGCCGTTCTCGCCGACCGTCTCCTGGCTGTCGACGTAGAGCAGCTTCCAGCCGCTCCTGCTGATCACCGGCGAGCCGACGGCCGGACCGGACAGGGTGGACTGCAGGGTGATCGGGCGGGCCGTGGTCTGGTGCAGGTCGAAGACGAGGATGTCGTTGAGGCCCTGCCGCAGCCAGGGCGCGGGGCAGTAGAGCCGCTGCTGCGGGCCGATCTCCCAGTAGCGGCCCAGATTGCGCCCGTTGACCCAGACCACGCCCTTGGTCCAGTTCGACAGGTCGAGGTAGGTGTCGCCGACCGTGGTCAGGTCGACCTGCGCCCGGAAGAAGATGCCCGGGCGCTGCGGGTCCGTCACCTTGGCGGTGAGGCCGGCGATGTAGGCGTCGTCCATCGGCAGGCAGGTGGTCTGCCAGCCGGTGAGCGGGGCGGAGCCGGCCAGGGTGACGGTCTGCAGGATGCCCTTGCGGTCGACCAGCGCGTGGCCGAAGTTGGTCCGCCCGAGGCCCTCGACCAGGATGTCCAGGGTCGGCGAGGTGCCGATCGCGCCAGAGGTGCCGAGGGTGAGCGGGGCGTTGGCGGTGGCCACGTTCAGCGCGCTCGCCACGGCGGTCGGCAGGCTCTGCCGGTAGAAACCGCCCTGGTAGTGGCCGTTGAGGAAGGCGGTGGCGTAGTCGTGCACCCACTGGATGGCGAGCCGGCCGCCGGCGTAGTTGCCGAGCCGGCGGCTGTAGAGGATGAAGCCGGAGTTCTGGCCGTACATCTCCATCGGCTGCGGGGTGACACTCTGGGCGGCGGGCAGCGGGGCGGGGAGGTTGTCCCAGAGCGAGGCGTAGGCGGTGGGCAGCAGGTCGGTGCCGCCGGCCCGGGCGATGGTCGGCACGGCGGCCGGCACCGCCGGCAGCGGGCTGCTCAGGTAACCGGCGATCAGATTGCGGTACTTGGTGTACTGCGCCGTCACCGCGCCCTGTTCGGTGATCGGCGCGCCGTAGTCGTAACTGGTGATGTCGGGCTGGAAGTTGCCCGACGAGTCGTCGGCGTTGGCCCCCGCGGTGAAGCCGAAGCTGGTGCCGCCGTGGATCATGTAGAGGTTGAAGGAGAGGCCCGCGTCCATGCAGCCCTTGATGGTGGAGGAGACATCGGCCCCCTGGCCCTGGAAGGTGCTGTCGCCCCAGTGGGTCAGCCAGCCGGGGTAGACCTCGCCGGCCATCGCGGGCACGGCCGGGAAGCTCTGCCGCGCCTGGGCGATGCCGGCGGCGTCGCCGCCGCTGAGCGCGATCGCGCCGCCGCTGACCACGGTCCTGTTGCCCTGCACCTGGCCGAGGCCGTCCTCGGTGTAGAAGGGGCCGTTGACGCCGTTGGCCAGCCAGAGTTGGCGGATCTCCTCCAGGTACACGGTGTCGCTGCCGTAGGAGCCGTACTCGTTCTCGATCTGGACCATCAGGATCGGGCCGCCGTTGTCGATCATCAGCGGTTTGATCCTGGGAATCAGCGCGTTGTAGTAGCGGGTCACGGCGGCCATGTAGTGCGGGTCGTCCGCGCTCCTGACCCGCAGCTTGATGTCCGGGTTCTTCAGCAGGTACGGCGGGATGCCCCCGAGGTCCCACTCGCCGCAGCAGTAGGGGCCGGGACGCAGGAGGACCCACATGCCCTCCTGCTGGCAGAGCTTGACGAAGGTGGTGAAGTCGCGCCGGTCGGTGGTGAAGTCGAAGACCCCCGGGGATTCCTCCAGGTAGTTCCACATCACGTAGACCGAGATCGTGTTCATCCCCATGGCCTTCGCCATCCGGATCCGGTGCTGCCAGTACTCGACCGGGATCCGGGACGGGTGCAGCTCACCGCTGCGGATCTGCAGCGGCGCACCGTCGAGCAGGAACGCGCTGCCGTCGGAGGCGAATTGGAACCGCGGCGCGGCGGCACCGAAGGCCGGCCCCGCACCGTCGGCCACGACGGCCGTCACGGCGCTGAGCACGCTGAGGGAGAGGAAGCGTCTGCGGTCCACGGCGGGGTCTCCAAGCTGGAGGAGGTTCGAATTCGTTCAATATCGAGCCACTTCGAGCAGGAGTCAACACACAGGAACAAGACCGCGCAATTATTCGGAGGCGGCGTAAACAGGCGCACTGGTGACGCCTCGGCAGTTGCCCGAACCGTCAGACCCGGACAGCCGAACCGCCGCCCGGCGGCGGGGCCCACGTCGCCCGACGCTCCGTCGGCAGCGCCGGCGGGGGTGGGGGTGGAGGGGTCGCCATGACGGTCTCGTCTCTCTGTAGGGGGTGATCAGGCGACGCGCAGGTGTCTCGACCTGCTGCGGCGCGGGCCTCGGGCGGCCGGCATACCGGTGGCAGCGGCCAGGTGTCGGGTGATGCGCTCGTGATGCAGCCGCATCGCGGCCAGCAGGCCGTCGAGCACATCGGCCGGCGCCTGGTCCCTCGCGAGTTCGTCCACCCGCCGGCCGAGGGCGGCGAGAGCGGTCCGAGACTCGTGCAGGCCGACCGCCGATCCCGAGTCCGTCAGCACGGGGGCACCTCCTCGGCAGGGCACCCGCGGCGGATCAGCCGACCCACGAGTGCCTGACCGATCACGACCAGCTCGGCCACGTCGGCCGGATCCGGAACGTCGTCGTCGGCGGACTGCTGGTCCAGGGCACCCACGACGTACTCCAGGTCGCGGATCGTCGCGCGCCAGTCGAACGGGTCCGCCAACGTCGCGCCAGGCTCCGGCAGTTGCTCCGTCATACCGCCCCCACGGTGCTCGCCGGGGGCGCCAGTACGTACCTGGAGCTGGTGCGCGTCCA
>FTKT01000486.1_pt1 | contig 14314 bp, 14 predicted proteins | sample 1658271 | NCBI WGS metagenome assembly FTKT01 (sample SAMEA3914811, study PRJEB12502) | metagenome | biome: forest; material: soil | place: Canada | collected 2011-08-04 | depth 0.3 m | reverse complement strand
GCGCGTCTCTCGGGATGGGTGTACGTCGACGTTCGCGGGCGCGACCTTCGGTCTGTCGTCACCGACATGCAAGCCGCGGTGGCGAAGCAGGTCGCGCTGCCGGCCGGATACGCCGTCTCCTGGTCGGGGCAGTTCGAGTACCTCGAACGTGCCACGGAGCGGCTGAAGCTCGTCGTGCCGGTGACCTTGGCGGTCATCTTCGTCTTGCTGTACCTGCTGTTTCGTTCGTTCAGCGACGCAGCGCTGGTCATCGCGGCCGTGCCGTTTTCGGTCGTGGGTGGCTTCTGGCTGATGTGGGCGCTGGGCTACTCGATGTCGGTGGCGACCGCGGTCGGATTCATCGCGCTCGCCGGCGTCGCCTCGGAGTTCGGTGTCGTGATGCTCGTCTACCTGAAGAACGCCCACGCGCGCCGGCTCGCCCAGGGCGAGCCTGACGACGAAGAGACACTGCTGTCTGCCATCCGGGAAGGCGCCGTCCTTCGCGTCCGGCCCAAGGCAATGACTGTCGCCATCGTCCTGGCCGGCCTCATCCCGATGATGCTGGGCCACGGAACGGGCTCCGAGGTGATGTCGCGCATCGCTGCGCCGATGGTCGGCGGCATGGTCACCGCACCGCTCCTGAGCATGTTGGTTGTGCCGGCGGCTTGGTACCTGATTCATCGGCGAAGGGCGCGAAGCCTGGTAGCCGCCTCTCGGCGGGCATGCCCCGCTTCTTCTCTCACTGAAATCCCGAAGGAGTTCCCATGAAAGTTGGCCGCCTATTGATTCTCACAACCGCGCTCTCGGGCGGACTTGCCTACGCGCAAATGTCGGGCATGAGCATGTCGGCATCGCCGACGGCCTCCGCCGGGGCTTCGTCCAGGTTGACAGAGGGTGAAGCGTTGAAGGTCGACGTCAATACCGGCAAGGTGACCCTCCGCCACGGGCCCATCGAGAACCTCGGCATGCCTGGCATGACCATGATGTTCTCGGTCTCGGACAAGAAGATGCTCGCCGGCATCAAGGACGGTGACAAGGTGCGGTTCAGAGCCGAGAGGAGGAACGGCACTATCGTCGTCACCGAAATCGCCACAAGGTAGGAACGGACGGGTCTGCTTTGCGCTGGTATGCGACGTTCCTGAGCGCTGCGCGATCGACTGCAACCGCTGGCGGATTCAACCGGTCAACGCAACACGCTCGCTAAACATCTCAGCCGGTGTGTGGAAGCCGCAAAGGTAACGTGGGAGCCTCACAACTCCGCGAGAGTTCTGAAGTATTCAATTCTGCCGACGTAGTCGCAATGCTGAGCTGTTATAGCGCTCTTCCGACTTATCGCCGGGGCACCTTGCTTGCAAGTTTGTCCGCAACTGAACAACTTGCGGAGTCGCGATGTCGATGCTTCCGAACAGATTGGACCTGTTGAGCGTTGCAGAATTGGACAGCTTGAGGTTCAAGATCGAAGGCTGGTCGCACTACCTTGGAAGGGAAGAAGATCTGCAGAGAGTTGAGGAAGAGCTGGGAACGCGGGTGCCTCTGCCGACAACTTCGCCATGGTTCCCAGGTCGGCCACCACTGCGGGGCGTTGGATAGCTCGATTCGACGTCTGCGGAGGTGAGTTGAGATAGCAGAGTCCCTTTGCACGACACGATCGTTCTATTGACTCGGCGCTCAATACAAACGGCATCACCCACTTCAAACCGGCGCGGGTGGCAAGCAGGTGTTCGGCGATCTGCAGCTCTGCAATTGGTTTGCCGTCGCCGTTAGTGCCTTCGAGATACCGTTTGAGCTCTGCAGCGGCGTCGTGGAGGTCACCAGGAACTCGTGGCTGCGTTGCCGTGTCCATGAACACATCGTTCCAAGCTCGAATCGTCTTGCAGGCGTCAGAAATGTTCATGGCGCGTTCCTTCGTCGATGAGTTCAACCGGTTCCGCACTCGGCAGCATCTTGCTGCTGCAGGTTCCGCAAAAAAAGCCTCTGCCGAAGCGTCCGGGCAGCTCCTTGACCGGTGCGAGCCTCCCGGCACCTGCGAGCGTCAAGATGCGTTGGGCGCTCGCTAGGTTCCACAGGCTGCCGACGTGTCCGTTTTGACAAGCGTAGAAATCGGTTGGGATGGTGTCCATGGGGCGAAGACTAAAGGTCCGTCATGGATCGCTCGGTACGCTGGCGTACATGGCGTCGGAATTTTCAACACTTATCCACGCCCACATACCGGCTCCTCTTGTTGAGCTTCGAAGTATGCGCCGCGGGCGACGGCCGGCTTCCGCACGGACCACGAGTTGCTTGCAGGAGGAGGTCGACCGTGCAGGCCTCATCGAGCCGGCTGGCACGTGCCCCTACCCGCCGACGTGGGTGGGCGCGAAGGTGCTCGCTGCGGGTGATGATCAGCCGTCGTCATCCCAGTTGAACATCCCGCCGAACGGGTCGCCCGTCGGCATGCGGAACACAGGAGTGGCAGCGCCGGGCGCTGCGCTACGATGCACGGGAGTTCAATCGCTACGTCTTTTCCGACCAGGCAGAGCTGGAGCGCGTCCGGCACGTCGGCGCCCGCGACCAGTGCCGCGGCAGTAGCGTCTTTCCGAGCAAGCTCCTCGCGCTCATTGCTGACGCCGGTGCGGCGACCAAGCGACGGTGGCAGCTGCTCAGTCGCTTCGAGGCTGCGCGGCTCGTACGCGCGCTACAACGTCGTCTACCGAACAGACACGATGGGCTCCCGGTGGTCTACTCGTAATCGGCGCGCTACGCGTCGTCAGTCAGAAGCGAGACGCCATGAAAGCTGGGAACTTTGAGACCTTCACGCGGGAAGACTCTGTGACGTGCAGAGTGCTCGTTCTCGGGGGCTTGTCTAACGAGGATGCCAGCCCCAACAGCGCGGCGTTTTTCATTGATGAGCCCCGGGAGCGACTTCTTCCGGACATCCAGAACCAAGGTTGGTATGTCGCTGAGGGGTCAAAGCTTAGGTACCAGCGCGGACCTGTCGGCGATCTACGTCTGCCTGGATCTGCCTGACCGTGGCGTACAGCTCGACAGTCATCTTTTGCGGCTGGCGCCCCGGTGTCCATTCCCTCAGCAGCGGCGCCGGAGCCCATCCGTCGTCATCTCGGCGGCATGAAGGTCTCAATTCGGCGCACGGCCGCGCTTCACGTGCACGCTTTAGGCGCTCGGCTTCATCGCGCGGACACTCGCCGCCAAGCGCACCATGGGCGGCTTCGACTCGTTGGCGGCCGAGGCGATGGCATCGGCCAGCGCACGGCATTCAAGCAGTCCCTGCGATAGCAGAAGGCGAAAGGACGGCACCCTGGAGGCCAGCCACAGCATGCAGGCGAGCACGGGAGCCGGACAGGCCGCCAGCCTCGCCTTCGACGACGGATACAGCGAGTGGCCAAGAGCCTTGATGATCGCGAAGCCCGACCGGAGCCCGCGCGCGACGGTGACCGCCTCGCGCCAGGTCGCGCCGCCTCCGCGCCGTTGGCCGGCCACGCAGATGCTTTCCATCGCGATGCAGATCGGCGCGTGGCAGCGAAGCCAGAGACGCATCTCCGGCTCGACCGCTGACGCCATGCCGGCGGCCGTGAACAGTGCCGCCCAGCGGGCATCGCCGTGCAAGGTCTTCTGCCCGGGATTGGCACGGGTTTCGAGCCTGCCGTCGCTATCCAGCGTGGACATCACGAACGGCATTCCGAAGCTGCATCGGCCTTCGCCCACCGCCTTGCTCAGGCGCTCGGGATCGAAGTTGTTGAACATGAACTGGAGGGCTGCCGCCTTGCTGCGACTGAGCGCGGGAAGCACCGCATCGATCTGGTGAGCGAGCATCGTGACCAGTACGAGATTGTAGGCAACGTCCTCGTCCAATCGGTCGGCAACGCGCATCCGGGCCTTCTCGCCAGAACGGAGGACGACCGCTTCATCGCGCTGCAACTGAAGCAGTCGAGCCGATCCCGGGCGAGCGACGGCCGTGACATCGTGGCCCGCACGCGCGAGGTGATACGCAAAGGTACTGCCGATGGCGCCGACGCCCACGACGGCGATGGTCAACACGGGCTGGGGCGAAGGCAAGGGGTCGTTCATCAGGATTCCTGGCGGGACGCGGCCGGATGGCCGCGATGCATGGCGCGACGATAAGAGCAGCGCAGGGCTGCGGTCTATGCTGCATCGGCCCAGGAATCTTCGCGATCGTTCAGACCGCGCGGCATTGTCGGACGACGACGCCATTCGCCTGCGATTGGTGACTCAAGCGGTCGCCGAGTCCCTCCCGTAACGGCTTGGAGGACAGCCCATGACGCGCTTGAACGCCGTGCTGAAGGCACTCTCGGATTCGTACCCGAGCGAATACGCCACGACGGAAATGGGGGCGGCCGATGTCTTGAGCCTGGCCGCCGCGATCATCATCCGCCAACGCACCAGATAGTCCATCGGCGACCGCCCGACGGCCTTCCTGAACTTCAGCGTGAAGTTGGTCCGCGACATGCCGACGTGTTCGGCGAGCAACTGCACCGACCAGCCGCGGGCGGGGTCGTCGTGCATGGCCTGGATGGCCGCGGCCATCTTCTTGTCCGTCAGCGCGAACAGCCATCCCTTGCCCTCCGAGGACGGATGTGCGACGTACTGGCGCAACGCCTCGACCAGCACCATGCGCGCCAGCTGCTCGAGCACCGCGCTGCCGCCCGGCTCCGGCTCGACGAGTTCCTGCATCATGCGTTCAAGACACCAGCGTAAGGTCGCGCGCTGCGATGTCCTGCGAAAGTGGATGAGCGGCGGCATGGCCTGGAGTAGCAGGTCGGCTGCCGGGCCGTGCAGTTCGAAGTGGGACGCGAAACCTGACGCATCGCCCCCACCCTGCCAAACCGTCATTGCGCCTTCCGGCGGCGCGCCGTAAAGCGTCTGCGCATCGACGGGCTCCAACGCCAGGTTGCTCGCCACGCGAAACGGTCGACCGCGAGGGAGCAGCACGCAGTCCCCGGCGGTGGCCAGCACGGGCTCGGGAACGCCTTCGACAGCCAGCCATCCTTGACCCGTCACCAAGGCGTAGCACTTTACGCCGGCTTGGCTCGGAAAATCGACACACCACTCTCCGCCGAAGTCGAAGGCCGCGGCGGCGTAGCCACCAGGATTCAGGAGGGCGAGAACATCTGAAAGAGGATCCATGCGAATGAGAGACTGACCGGGCGGCTCGCCTTCGATCCATCATAGGTCACGCTCGTCTTGCGTTGCGACAACATCCCAGAAGAACGCGTCAAGCAATGCGACGAAGGCATCAAGAACGGCGCAATTTTGATGGGCGTCAAACCGCGCTCGATTGAGGACGCACAGTCTCGAGTCCGATTGGCTCGAGTCGAACGTCACGCAGATCTACCGCTGACAGCGGATGCCATCGTCATCGATGTTGCAGACGCCCTGGACGTCGCCGGCGAGCTCGCTCACGTGGCCGCCATGGATGTTGCGGACGTCGATGAAGGCGGACGTTACCCGCGATGCCGACGCCGTCCGTACGATCCATCGCAGGCGGAGGTGAAGCAAGCCGGTGTAGGTCGCGCCGTCGTCCTGTCCGCCGCGCACCGCGGCGGCATCGGCGTCGTAGCTGAGCGAGGACACCAGCGTGCGCTCGTCCGCGTTGCTGCTGTCTGCGGCCGCGCTGCCGATTGACCACACGAGAGCGCACGCAGCGGGCAGAAGGCGGCGAAGGAGCGGACGCCGCCGGGCAGTCACTTCAACTTCTTGCCGTTGACCGACGTCGCCTCGACCGCCCAACCCGACCCCGTTTCGAGGAAGTGTGCATCGCCGTCCGCCTTGATGCGGTCGCCGATCTGGAGCTTGAGGCGCAAGAAGCCGTCCGGCTTGACGTGGATGAAGTCGCCGCTGTCGAGGACATAGCCGTTGGGCGCGCCATGCTTGGCGTAGTTGAACCGGATGACAGTACCGGAATAGCCCTGGCTGCCCGCCTTGATCTTCTTCGGCGCCGCACCGTCGATCGACACCAGTTTCACGAGCGATTGCACGACGTGGGCGCCGGCGCCCTTGCTGGACGGCGGCGTCGGCTCGCCGGTGACAATCAGCTGCTGGCCGGTCTCGAGCGCGGCGACCACGCTGGGCAGGGCCTCATCGTGCTTGTCCACGACGAACTGGACAGGCTCGTCGTCAACCTTCAGGAGAAAGCCCTCCACGCCGCCACGCGGGCTGTAGATGATCTGGGTGAACGTACCGGCGGTCTTGGTCTGTGCCATGGCGACAGTCGTGTTGTTTATGGCGACGCTGAGCATTCGACGTGCCGTTGTCGGGCCTCCGTCGCGGCCGACGGCCGCGGACGGCGCAGCGGCATTCAGCGCCCGCGACTCAGGCGATTCCAGCCCCACCTGTCACACCGTACACCTCGCCGTTGATGAAGCTGGCTTCCTGGCTGGCGAGCAGGACGTAGACGGGTGCGATTTCCACAGGCTGACCGGGCCGGCCGTATTCGCTGTCGCTGCCGAACTTCATCACCTTCTCGGGCGTCTGCCCGCCGGACGCCTGCAGCGCGGTCCAGAACGGCCCGGGCGCCACGACATTGGCGCGGATGCCTTTCTTCAGCAACTGCTTGGCCAGCGCCTTCGTGTAGGCCACGATGCCCGCCTTGGTCGTCGCGTAGTCGAGCAAGCCTTCCGACGGGTCGTAGGCCTGCACGGAAGCGGTCGTGATGACGGACGCGCCAGCCTTCAGGTGTGGCACCGCGGCCTGCGTGATCCAGTGCATCGCATAGAGGTTGGTCTTGAGCGTCTGGTCGAAGTCCTCGGAGGTGACCTTCGAGATGTCTTCGCGCGTCTGCTGGTGCCCCGCATTGATGACGAGGAGATCCAGACCGCCCAATCCGGCGATCGCCTTGTCGACGAGCTCGCGACACCAGGCTTCGTTGGTGATGTCTCCGGGCAGATCGACCGCCGTCCTGCCCTCGGCGCGGATCAGCTCGAGTACCTGTTGCGCATCGGCGCGTTCCGCCGGCAGATGCGCGATCGCGACATCGGCACCTTCGCGCGCGAACGCGATGGCGGCGGCCCGACCGATGCCGCTGTCGCCGCCGGTGATCAGTGCCTTGCGACCCTTGAGCTTGCCGGAGCCCTTGTAGCTGGTCTCGCCGTGATCGGGCACCGGATCCATCTTCGACGCTTCGCCGGGGACGGCTTGCGGTTGGCGCGGAAACGGCGGCTTCGGGTATTGCTCGCGCGGGTCTTGCATCTCGAGTCGGTTGCTCATGGTGTTCTCCTGTCGGGTGAAAAATTTGATCGAGTTGATGGATGACGATCACGCGCAGGTCGGCGCGTCGTCGATGGCGGACAGCGCCATCAGGTGTGAGAGGTGGCTCAAGCCCTGGGGCAGGTTGCCGAGGAACTCGTTCGTCTCGGGGTCGACCATCTCGGGCAGCACGCCATGGCCATGGCCATGGGCGAGCGCGGCGCTCATGGCATCGAGCCGCCGGCGCGCCTCTTCCCGCTGCCCGAGTTGTGCACGCGCCGCCGCGATCCAGAACGAGCAGGCGAGGAAGCAACCTTCCTCGGACTGCATGCCCGTGTATCGATAGTGGAACGGGCCGGCGCCGAGTTCGCGGTCGAGCGCGTCGAGAGTCGCTTCGAGACGCTCGCGTCCGTCGAAGCCAAAGCGCACGGCGAGCGCGAGCGAGGCATCCAGGCGATCGCTGCCCGGGTGCATCACGAATGACTGCTTCGCCTCAGACCAGCACGTCAACTCGATCCAGTCCTTGATGCGCTCCCGCTCGCGCGCCCAGCGATCGCGGCAGGTGGTGGGCAGCTGGCCCTGGTCGGCCAGGTCGACGGCGCGCGTGAGCGCCTGCCAGCAGCTGACCGCGGACATCGTGTAGCGCTGCTCGTCCTTCAGTTCCCATACGCCGGCGTCGGGCCTGCGCCACCCGTCAGCGCATTCGTCGGCAAGATGTGACAGCAGTTCCGCGCTGGCGCTGTCGAGGATGTTGCCGTCGCCGACGAAGCACCCCGCGGTCTCGAAGATGTCGCCGTAGACGCCATGCTGGCGCTGGCTGTTCGCCGCGTTGCCGGTGACGACGGGCCGGGTGCCGCGATAGCCGGGCTGCATCCAGGGTGTCACGTCCGGCACCGGCTGACCCGCCAGCGTGTAGACGACCTTCGCGCCGTGATGCCGCAACTGCTCGAGCAGCCAGGTGAACGCAGCCTTCGCCTCGGGCTGTAGGCCGGCCGTCAGGAAGGCCTTGATCGTGTAGCCGGCATCGCGCACCCAGGCATAGCGGTAGTCGAAGTTCTTGTCTCCGCCGATCGCCTCGGGAACGGAGGTGGTCGCCGCGGCGGCAATCGCGCCGGTTGGCGAGTAGACGAGCAGCTTCAGCGCCAGCGCGCTTCTCACGAAGGCCTGTCGATCCTGTCCGTCGTACTTCACTCCCTCGCACCAGGTGCGCCAAGCCTGATCGGAGATGTCGATGCGACGGTCGATCTCGTCGATGTCCGGCACCACCAGCGGCTCGTCGCGTCCCGCCACGACGGCCATGACGCAACGCTCTCCCGCCTTGACGACGGCCTCGCCGCTGACGCCTTCGTCCGACCACTCGCAGCGGACACCCGCGTCGTGGACGAACAGCCCGAGCACGCGCTCGACGTGGAAGACGACGTGGTCGCCAACCTTCGCGTGATACGGATTGGCGGTGTCGCCGCAGCGCCCCGGCTTCATGGTCAGCTTGAAGCGGACGGTGCCCTCCAGCCCGTCGATGCGACGCGCAAGTTCGGCCCAAGGCAGGCGGCCCGCCGTGCCGCTGTTCAGCGACTCGGTCAGCCTCGCTCGACCGCTCTCAGTCGTGAAGACGGTTTTCAGCACGTTGCTGTCGTCGCGGTAGCGGCGCTCCACGGAGAAGGCTTCGTCCGGCTGCAGGATGAACCGGCCGCCGTGCTCCTCGTCGAGCAGCCGGTCGAACAGCGGCGCGGAATCCATGTCGGGCACGCACCACCAGTCGATGGAGCCGTCCGCGCCAGACAGCACCACGGCGCGCCCGTCGCCGAGGGCACCGTACTGGCGCAACGGCAGGGCGCCGTTCGCGCGCCAGTCCTTGATGGGGGTGTGATCCGTCTGGGAACGTGAGGTCGGCTTGGGCACTGAGGGGTGTTGTCGGTTGACGCCACCGGCGGTGGTCGAACGTCCGCGGACATTCGGCAAGGCATGTGCCGTGAATCGACCTATCAGGCCAGTGATGATCGGTTCTTTCAACCCGCGATCGTCGACACCGAGCCGGAGTCCACCCGGATGCCCGAGCCGTTGATGAAGCTCGCCCGCTCGGAGCACAGGAACGCGACCATCGCCGCGACCTCGTCCGCGCGCCCGCGGCGCTTCAACACCATGCCCGGCCGTTCCTCCTTCAGGAAGCTGGCGATGGCCTCGTCCACGCTCGTGCCGTTTTCCTTCGCGCGCTTCTGCATCATCGCGTCGGTCATCGGTGTCGCGATGAACGCCGGCGAGACCGTGTTGACCAGCACGTTGTCGCAGCCATAGGCCTTGGACAGGCCCTTGGCGAGCGACAGGATGCCGGCCTTGGCCGCGCAGTAGGGCAGCTCGTCGACGTAGGGCTGGACGGCGTCCTCGGACGCGAACAGCACGATCCGCCCCCAGCCGGCGGCACGCATCGCGGGGATCGCTTCGCGACACATGCGGACGGCGCCCATCAGGTCGATGTCGAGCGTGCGCAGCCAGCCGGCGTCGTCGATGTCCAGGAACGGGCCGGTGGCGCCGGTGACGCCCGCGGCGTTGACGTAGATGTCGGGATGGCCGAGTCGCTGGCGCACTTCGGACCACACGGCAGCCACGTCGTCCGGCTTCGTCACGTCGCCAGGGATGGCGATGACTTCGCCGAGCGGCGCCAGCTCTGCCAATGCGGCCTCGAGCGTGCCGTCGCGAACGTCCGTGATGGCGACCCGCACGCCCGCCTCGAGCAGCATCCGCGCCGTCTCCTTGCCCATGCCCGAGTCGGCACCGCTGATCAGGGCGATGCGCCCCTTGATTCCAAGATCCATGGCTGTTCTCCGGCGACGAACGGTCGAGTACCGTTCGGATGATCGAGATTTCGGCGACGCAGGGGCAGGCAGCGTGCGCAGCACGGCAAGCGTTGATCGGAGCGGTGGGAATGCGATCGGCGTGGGACAGGACTGTGGCTTGCTCGGGCAGCGCCATGCAAAACGATCGTCCCGTCATCTTCCTGCTTCACGGGCTCGGCGGTAGCGCCCGCACCTTCGACGACGTCGCCGAGCGACTGTTGCCCGACTTCGAGCCCGCGGCGATCGACCTGCCGGGATTTGGCGACGCCGCGAACGCCGTGGACACCAGCATCCCCGCGACGGCGGACGCCGTCGCCGCCGCTATTCGACGGCGCGCAGCGCGGCGATGGCTGTTGGTCGGCCACAGCATGGGCGGCAAGATCGCCTCGGTGGTAGCCGCTCGATCGCTTGCCGGCGAACCGGGTCTGTCCGGCTTGCGAGGTGTCGTCCTGCTGGCCGGCTCGCCACCTTCTCCAGAACCCATGGACGAGAGTCGTCGCCAAGAGATGATGGGGTGGGTCGCGCACGGTCCGATGGCCGAGTCATCGGCGCGCAAGTTCATCGCCGACAACACCGGCGCGCCGTTGCCGCCATCCGAAAACGAAAGCGCCATCGGTGACCTGATGCGGACGTCGCCCAACGCCTGGCTGGCGTGGCTCGATCGCGGCAGCCGCGAGGATTGGTCGGAGACGGTGGGCGTGGTCGAGCTGCCGGCGCTGGTTGTCGTCGGCAGCGAGGACGGCGATCTCGGCGAGGTAGGACAACGCGCCACCAACTGTCACATTTACCCGCGCGCGAGGCTCTTGTCGGAAGCAGGTGCCGGGCACTTGCTGCCGTTCGAGCGCCCCGATGCCGTCGCCAAAGCCATCAAGCGCTTCTGGATCGACGAGGTCGGAGCCATCGACTGGCCGTGACGCACGGATTGTCGTGCTGTCGGAAGCCGTTCGGCGCGGTGCAAGCCAGTTCGCATATGCCCGAACGGTCGGTCCAGGTTCTCGACTTGCCACTCGCCGGGCATTCCAGATCCGTAACCCACGACGATGTCCGACCTGATCGATGCGATGCAATGGCCAGCGATGGCGGTGACCGTCGCGGCATCGTGGCTGGTCGGCTCGACGCATCGCGGGCGACGCGGCGCCGGATTCTGGCTGTTCATCGCGAGCAACGCGCTGTGGGTGCTGTGGGGTTGGCACAGTCAAGCTCCGGCGCTGGTCGTGCTGCAGGCTTGCCTGGCCGCGTTGAACGTACGCGGCATGCTCAAGGCAAAGGCCGCCGAGCCCGAGGCGCGGCCGTGACGGTACGTTCATTCAGGGCTTCGCTTTGCCGGGCAGGCAGAGGCGCCCACAGATGCGCGAACGCATTGGAGGCCTTGTGTTGACGCGCATCTTCTATATCAGCGAGATCGTCGAGTCAGTCACCGACGTCGACGTGCAGGTCATCCTGGGCGTGGCGCAGGTCAACAATCGACGTCTAGACGTGACGGGCATGCTCGCGCAGAGCGATGGCCACTTCGCGCAGGTGCTCGAAGGCCGTACCGACGTCATGCGGACGCTGGTCGCGAAGATTGCTGCCGACCCGCGGCATCGCGCGATGCGCTCGCTGCTGCAGGACGCCATCGAGCGCCGCCAGTTCGCACGCTGGTCGATGGGACTCGTGCGGCGCGACGACATGGCCGAGCAGATGCGTGTGGCGCATCGCGACGGCTGCGCGAACGACGCGCATGCGCGACAGCTGATCCAGCAACTGATGGCATACGCATCGTGAGGCGACGCTCGCAGGAATCGCGCTTGCCGATCGCAGCGTTCCCAACCAACGTCATTGCAGGAGCCTTTGCATGATCAACGCCGTCGGCTACGCCGCCAAGCATTCCTTCAGCCGCCTCAAGCGCTTCGAGTTCCAGCGCGAGGACGCGACCGACGAGGAAGTCGAGATCGAGGTGCTGTTCTGCGGCGTCTGCCATTCCGACATTCACCAGGTCAAGAACGAATGGTCGAACACGGTCTATCCGTGCCTGCCCGGCCACGAGGCGGTCGGCCGCGTGACGCGCGCGGGCAGCGCGGTCACCAAGCACAAGGTGGGCGACCTGGTCGGCGTCGGCTGCATGGTCGACAGCTGTCGCCAGTGCGCGCCCTGCCTCGCGGGCGACCAGAACTATTGCGAAGGCCCCAACAGCTGGCTCGCGACCTACAACGGCCCAATGGTGCCCAAAGCCATGGCGCCCGATGGCGGGAACATGTACGGCAAGGACAACACGTTCGGCGGCTATTCCAGCGTGCTGGTGGTGCGCGAGGACTTCGTGCTGAAGATTCCCAACGGCCTGCGCCCCGAGGTGGCTGCGCCCATCCTCTGCGCCGGTGTCACCACGTACTCGCCGATGAAGCACTGGGGCGTGAAGGCGGGAAGCGTCGTCGGCGTGATCGGCACCGGTGGCCTGGGCCACCTGGCCGCGAAGATCGCGAAGGCGATGGGCGCCGACGTCACCGTCTTCACGACCACGAAGGAGAAGCTCGACGAGGCCAAGCGGCTCGGGGTCAAGGGGGTGATGGAGAACGACAAGGACGGCCTGAAGGCGTTGAAGATGAGCTTCGACTTCATGATCTCGACCATCCCCGAAAAGCACGACATCAACCCGTTCATCATCTGCCTCAAGCGCGACGCGACGATCGTGGTGTGCGGCGCGCTCGAGACGATGGCCGGCGTCAACAACATGGAAGTCGCGATGCACCGTCGGACGGTCGGCGGCTCGCTGATCGGCAACATCGCCGACACCCAGGAGATCCTCGACCTCTGCGCGAAGCACCAGATCGGGCCGGACGTCGAGGTCATCCCCATCGACCAGGTCAATGACGCCTACGACAAGGTCGAGAAGGGCGACGTGCGCTTCCGCTACGTCATCGAGATGGCGTCGTTGAAGCCGGGCCTCGAGAGCTAAGCGGGGCAACGCGATGGCCCAGGACCTGCCCGTCGCGCTGCACCAGGCGCTGGCTTCACCAGCGGCCTTGCTTGGCGACGGCGCCGCCGCGCGCGGCACGCTGCTGCGCGCGCTGGCCCGCGACGGCCTCGCCGCGCTGCCATTGCCCGGCGCGGGCGCGACGCTGTCGCGGTGGCGCGCGCTGGCGACGGTCGCGGGGTACGACCTCGCGCTGGTCAAGCTTTACGAAGGACATGCCGATGCGCTCGCGATCCTCGCGGAGGCGGGCGAGCCTGCGCCGCCGCGCGCACGCACGTTCGGAATGTGGGCCGCGGAATCGCCCGGCGCGCGCGTCATCTTCGAGCCGGACGGCGACAGCGACTGCACGCTCGCGGGCACGAAGGCCTGGTGCTCCGGCGCGCGCCACGTCGACACCGGCCTGCTGACAGTGTGGGCCGCGGACGGCCGCGGCCCGTTTCTCGCGCGCGCCGATCTTGCGCAGCCCGGCGTCTCGTTCGATGATGCGAACTGGCAAGCCATCGGCATGCGCGCGAGCGACAGCGTCGATGTGCGCTTCGACCGAGTGCCGGCGCGCCTCGTCGGCGGCGAGCGCTTTTATCTCGCGCGACCCGGCTTCTGGCAGGGCGGCATCGGCATCGCGACCTGCTGGCACGGAGCGGCCTGCGCGATCGCCGACGCGCTGCGCCGGAACGCCGCATCGGCAGGCGACAACGCGGGCTGGCATCGGCTGATCGCGCTCGGTACGCTCGATCATGTGTTGTCCGCCAATGCCGCGTTGCTGCGCGAGGCGGCGCAGTGGATCGACGATCATCCGCGCGACGATGCGCAGGCCTGGGCGCTACGCACGCGTGCCGCCGCCGACGCCGCGTGCGCGCAGGCGCTGCATTACGCCACGCGTGCACTCGGGGCGACGCCGTTATGTCGCAACGCCGCATTCGCGCGTCTCGCGGCCGACCTGCCGGTGTTCGTGCGTCAGTGCCACGGCGACCGCGACCTGGCCGCGCTGGGCGAACGCGTCCTGGCGAACGGGGAGACGGCATGGACGCTGTGATGCAGCCTGTCGATGCGCCGTTCGACTCGCGGGTCGAGGATCGCACGATCCACGGGCAGGGCACGCCCGAGCGCGCGTGGCGGGGATGGGATGTGCTCGCCGCGCTGGCACCCGTCTCGATCGCGCAGCTTGCGCCGCGCGGTGCGCGCGTCGTGGTCGTCGCACCGCATCCTGACGACGAGGTGCTGGGCTGCGGTGGTGCGCTCGCGCTGCTGGCGCGAGCCGGGCATGAGATCGTCGTCGTCGCCGTCACCGACGGCGAGGCCAGTCATCCGGGTTCGATGGCCTGGACGCCGTCGCTGCTCGCGCGCCGGCGCCGCG
>FTKT01000192.1_pt3 | contig 14359 bp, 13 predicted proteins | sample 1658271 | NCBI WGS metagenome assembly FTKT01 (sample SAMEA3914811, study PRJEB12502) | metagenome | biome: forest; material: soil | place: Canada | collected 2011-08-04 | depth 0.3 m | reverse complement strand
TCGTTCGGCGGCATGCTGGCCTTGCTGTATGCGACCCAATACCCGACAGCGGTGACGAAGGTCATCTTCGAAAACCCGGCGGTCGATATCCGCACGTCGGTCAAGGCTTTGTTCGCCGGCGCAGCCAAGGTGCTGGACCGGATCGGCAATCCGGCCGATGCCGCCCGGGCGCGAAGCCTGGCCGCTTCCGCCGCCACCACGCCGGACCTGTGGCGCCAGTTCGGCGACCTGGGTACCGCGCTCGGCGATCATCGCGACGATCTCTATACCCATCGGCCCGAGGCGCACGACTTTTTCGGCAAGATGGTCGCCGCCTCCGGCCTGCCGGCCGAGACCTGGGCGCGTGGCGGGCATCAGCAAAGCCTGCTGAACCAGGACCCCGTCCTTTTCGAGGACCACATCGCCCTGCTGGCCGGCCTGAAAATGCCGTCCATCCTGTTCAAGGGCACCTTCGATCACGTCACGCCGGGCGAACAGATCGCCGCCATGGTCAAGGCGCCCGGCGCCGCGCCACCGCGCTATTTTACCGACAGCTCGCACTTCATCCATGTCGAAGAGCCCGGCGCCTATGCCGATGCTGTCCGCGATTTCGTGAGTTCCTGATGGCCGAAAGCGAAAGCACCCACTTCATCGACCGTATCGGCTGGCTGCGCGCCGCCGTTCTGGGCGCCAATGACGGCATCGTCTCGACGGCGGCGCTGATCGTCGGCGTCGCCGCCAGCCCGGCGGGCAAGCCGGCCTTGATCCTGACCGCGGTGGCCGCCCTGGTCGCCGGCGCCATGTCGATGGCCGCTGGCGAATATGTCTCGGTCAGCAGCCAGGCCGATACGGAAACCGCCGAACTGGGCCGTGAAAAGGCCGAGTTGAAGGCCGATCCCCAGGCCGAGATCGACGAATTGCGCGATATCTATATTGCCCGCGGCCTGACACCCGACATGGCGGCCGAAGTGGCGAAACAACTGACCAAGAGCGACGCGCTGGGCGCCCATGCCCGCGACGAACTGGGCATTTCCGACGTCAGTGTCGCCCGCCCGATCCAGGCAGCGGTCGCCTCGGCCCTGTCCTTCACCTGCGGCTCGGCCATGCCGGTCCTGGCCACCTGGCTCAGCCCGCGACCGTGGACCCTATGGGCCGTGGCCGCCGCGTCCCTGGCCTTCCTGGCGGCATTGGGTTGGCTCGGCGCCTGGGGCGGCGGCGTCAAACCCTTGCGGCCCGTTATCCGCGTCACTTTCTGGGGGATGGTCGCACTGGCCGTCACCGCCGGTATCGGCAAGCTGGTCGGCGCCGCCGTTTGACTTCTCCCATGGCTATATTGTAGTACAATTAAGCAAAGCGGGAGAGAAAACATGCGAACAGGAATGGCAACAGCGGTGATGGCCCTGGCGCTTGTGGCCGGCGCGGCCAAAGCCCAAACCCAGACAGTAACCTATGCCTATGGCGCCGATATCGGCTGGGTGACCCAGGAAGAGCGCCAGGGCTTTACCTTCCATGACGCCACAGGACATCGCAACGATCCGTTCGTGCTGCTGAAAAACCTGGGCGTCAACGCCATCCGCCTGCGTGTCTGGGTCGATCCCAGGGACGGCTGGAACAACAAGGCCGACACCCTGGCCAAGGCGAAGCGCGCCATGGCCCAGGGCCAGCGCGTCATGATCGACTTCCACTACAGCGACGACTGGGCCGACCCGAAAAAGCAGGTCAAGCCGAAAGCCTGGGCGAACGACAGCGAAGCGCAGCTCGAGCAACACGTCTACGATCACACCGCCGACGTCCTGAGCTATCTGAAGGCCAATGGCGTCGTCGTCAGCTGGGTCCAGGTCGGCAACGAGATCACCAACGGCCTGCTATGGCCGGACGGCGACACCCAGCATTGGGCCAACCTGACCGCCTTGACCAACCATGGCTACGACGCCGTCAAGTCGATCTATCCCGACGCCCAGGTCGTCATTCACATCGACAACGGTTGGGACGACGCCAAGGCCAGATGGTGGTTCGACAATTTCTTCGAAAATTCCGGAAAAGTGGATATTATCGGTCTTTCCTACTATCCGGCCTATAGCCCGACCAAGGACTGGAAGCAGGAAAACCCGCATCTCGGCCAGACCATGGGCGATCTCGTCACCGCCTACCACAAGCCTGTAATGATCGTCGAAATCGGCTTCGACGCCGACAAGCCGCACGAAGCCAAGCTGATGATAGAGGACGTCATCAAACGCAATCAAATGCTGGGCGATCTCGGGCAAGGCGTCTTCTATTGGGAACCGGACAGCCCGGGTCCCATGGGGTATCCCTTGGGCGCCATGACCGGCGACGGCCGTTTTACCGCGGCAATGGATGCCTTCACGCATTGAACGAAATGTCCCGGGACAAGCCACCTTGTCCACTTGCGACATTTGCCTTGTCCATCGATGACTTGCCGGGATCGGCCAAGCCTGCTTATATGACATCAACCATATAGGGGGCGGACCACGCCCCACGGTGAGGAAGACGTCATGCAAGGTTTATCCCTTATACGCCCGGCGATCGCGGGCCCGGTCATAGTGTTCGCATTGGCCTTGTCGGCCTGTGGCGGCGGCGGTAGCGGCGCCGGCGGTGGCGTCACGACAACGCCGCCCGTCGTGTCCGCCTCGGCGACGCCGACAGTGACGACCAGGGCCGCCCAGAACAATGCGGTCATCGTCACCCTGGCCTCCAGCGACAGCAGCGCCGTCATCTATTACACCACCGACGGCTCGACGCCGACCACCAGCAGCCAGGTCTACCAGGCGCCGTTCCTTGTGGCGTCGTCGGTGACGGTCAAGGCGATCGGCGTGACGCCCGGCCTGACGCAAAGCGCGGTGCAATCGGATGCCCTGTCGATTTCGGTACCCTCAGGCACCCTGGTGTGGGCCGACGAATTCACCAACACCACCGGGTCGCCGTCGGCGCCCGACGCGACGGTCTGGGGGTACGACACCGGCAATTCCGGCTTCGGCAACAGCGAGCTGGAAAACTACTGCGCCTGGGGCAGCACGACCGCGCCGTGCGATACGGCAAATCCGAACGCCTATGTCGGCACCGACAACATGCTGCATGTGGTGGCGCGCCAGCCCTCGGCCGGCGTCTATACCTCGGCGCGCCTGAAATCACAGGGCAAGTTTTCCTTCCAGTACGGCCGTGTTGAAGTGCGCGCCCGCGTGCCGGAATACCAGGGCCTGTGGCCGGCCTTCTGGTCGATGGGCAACAATATCGCTACCGTCAACTGGCCAGCCTCCGGCGAGATGGACATCCTGGAACGCGTCAACGGCGCCAAGACACCGGACGTCAATTTCGGCTCTGTCCACGGTACAGGCTTTACCGGCACCAATCTCGGCACGACCTTCGCGTTCCCGCCCGGCCAGACCGCGTCCGACTGGCATACCTACGGCATGATCTGGAAACCGGGCAGCGTCGCCTACTATGTCGACGATCCGGCGCATCCCTATGCCACCTACACGACGTCCAGCCTCTCGGGCCTTTCCGGTGCGGTCTGGCCGTTCGACGCCGGCCAGAGCAACTTCCTGCTGATCAACCTGGCCGTCGGCGGCAGCTGGCCCGGCTCGCCGGACGGCACCACCGCCTTCCCGTCGGAAATGGATGTCGATTACGTGCGCATCTACACCAATTGAGACGTGCGAATTGTGACAATATAGACGCAATCTCGCCTGAAGTGGTTATATGACTGGTCCTATCACGCATGGCGTGCATAAGCTCGTCTCGCTACGCCGTGGGGGCAAGGCAAATAACAAGGGGCGGAAATCCTATGAGGAAATTGATGTTGCTTGGGCTGGTTGCCAGCCTGAGCCTGGGTGGCTGCGCGACGATCACGCGCAGTGAACACGATACCTGGACCGTGAAGACCACGCCGGGAAGCGCGGCGGTGAAGACCTCGAACGGCTTTGCCTGCGATGCGACGCCATGCACTTTCCGCATGGAGCGCAAGGCCGAATTCGATGTGACGATCACCAAGCCCGGCTACAAGAGCTGGCAGGGCCATGTGACGCACAAGGTATCGGGTGCGGGTGGCGCGGGCATGGCCGGCAACGTGCTGGTCGGTGGCATCATCGGCGCCGTGGTCGATTCCAATACCGGCGCCATGTTCGACCTGGTGCCCAATCCACTCGAAGTAACGCTCGAGCCCGAAGGGGCAGCGGCCGCATCGGCCCCGTCGACCGCGCCCGACGGCAACAAGGCCAGCGCGGACGGGACCACTTCCGTGCCCGACTCGACCGCGAAAAAATAAGCCTGCGAAAGGTGAGATGCGCGACACGCAAGCCAGTCGCGCATCTCTCACAACCGACACAAGTTACTGTTTCTTAACCATGTTTGTCCGGAAAATGACAATTCCGGTGCGGTATGATGCGTTAAATGCGTCATATTACCATCCGGACAAACACCAGCCGTATTGCCGCCGCCGGCCGGTCCCATCGTGATGAGACATTTCCTTCTCCCGCGAGGCTGCCATGAGCCGGGCGCCCGACCTGCTGGCCGAGCTCTACGATATTCAGCCTCCCACCGCCCGTCCGGGCGCCTGGCTGGGCAAGGCGCGGCAACTGGCCGAACAGCACCGCATTGCCGAAGCCTTGATGGTCGTCGAACGCGCCCTGGCGCTGGATCCGCGCTCCCTCCCCGCCAAAAGCCTCAAGAAATCCCTGACCCAGGCAATCGAAGCCGGTGAACCCGGGCTGACCCGCCTGGAACTGGCGGCGGCCGTGCATTTCGATACGGCGGCGCCCCAGCTCGAACTGGCCTTCGCCTATGCCGGCCGCGACCGGCTGCATGACGCCGAGCGGCAATTCCGTCGCACCCTGGCCTTGGACCACCACCGCGCCGACGCCCACGGCGCCCTGGCGGCTCTCTACCTGCGCGCCGACCTGCCCGAACAAGCCGAGGCCGAAGCCCGGGACGCGCTCGCGCTCAATCCGAGCGACGCCCTGGCCTGCCAGACCCTGTCGACTCTCAGCGAACGCGCCGGCAATCCCAAGGATGCCGAGGCCTGGCTCGACAAGGCCTATGCCGCGCAGGCCCTGTTTCACGAGCCGGCCTTCTCGCCACGGGCGCACGTGCTGGTGCTGGCCACCCGCACCCAGGGCAATGTCCCCTATCGCTTCCTGATGCCCCCGCAGGACTATAGCCGCCATGTCTGGTACATGGAGCATGCCCGCGACGACCAGATGCTGCCGGATTACGATCTGGTCTTCAACACGATCGGCGATCCGGATCTGTCCGGCGCCAGCCAGGCCGCCGTCGAGCGCTTTCTGGCGAAAAACCAGCGGCCGGTGATCAACCGCCCGGAGCCGGTCGCCCAGACCTATCGCCACCTCATCCCGGCCAGGCTTGGCGATATCGACGGCGTCGTCGCCCCACAGACGATCCGCGTCGCTCCCGGCACGAATCTGATGGCGGCCATCGCGGCCTCCGGCCTTGTCTTTCCCGTGCTGCTGCGGCCGATCGGCTCGCATGGCGGAGTCGGGCTCTATCGTGCCGATACACCGGCCGACGTCGCCGAAATCGCGGTGCGCCTGGAAGGCCATGACCTCTACGTGACGCAATACGTCGAATATGCCCGCGATGACGGCCATTACCGCAAGGGGCGGATGATCTTCGTCGACCGCAAGCCCCTGCCCTATCATTGGGCGATCTCCCAGCGCTGGATGGTCCACTATGTCAGTTCGGACATGGCGGATGGGGCCGAGATTGAAAATGCCTGGCGCCGCGCAGAGGAAATGCGTTTTCTCGAAGATCCCGCGGCTTTCCTGGGGGAATCCGCAATGAAAGCGATCGCCGAGATCGGCCGCCGCCTCGATCTCGACTATTGCGGGCTGGATTTTTCGATCTTGCCCGACGGCCGCGTCCTGGTATTCGAAGCCAATGCCACCATGCTGGTCCATCCCGAAGCCGAGGACGACAGCCAAGCCTATCGTAATCCGGCGGTCGCGCAAATCATCGCCGCCTTCCAGGCTATGCTGGCCCGCCGCGCGGCGCTGTAAGACGGGCGCCCAAATCTATTCGAACAAGGTGGCCAGGCCGGCCAGTTCCATGTCGATCGACCGCGTGCGAAAGACCGGCACGGCGGTGACGTAAGCAGTACGCGGCCCCTTGTCGAGATACCGCGCCCGGAAGATCTCGGCGTTGAACAGGTCCCCGATCATGTCGAGCAGCGCGCCGGTCAGGTAGACCGCGTTCGCCCCCATGATCAGGACGATGTCCGAGGCCATGGCGCCCAACCAGGCCGTCATGGTGTCGATGGCTTCGATAGCGCGCGGATGTCCGGCACGGCCCGCGGCGATAATATCGATGGCGGTCATGGCTTCGGGCGTTTCGCCGGCCAGGACGTGCAGCGCCGTCCAGATATCGACCAGTCCGTTGACAGAAATGCCGCTCTCGCGCGAGACATAACCGGTCTTGGCGCGCATGGCCTCGACCAGGCGCCATTCGTGTTCGGTCTTGACCGGCAGGTCGGAGTGGCCGCCCTCGCCATGCAACGCGGTCCATCCGCCGACGCCGTCGGAGACCAGCGCCGCCAGGCCCAGCCCATAGTGCGGTCCCAGCACGGCGATGACGCTGTCGTCATTGCTTTGACCGGCGACGATCGCATAACGGTCCTGCCGCGACAGGCGCGGTACGGCCAGGGCACGAGCCACGAAATTGTTGAGGAAATTGACGCGCTGGACACCCGCCAGGGCGCGCAGGTCGTCGCGGCTGAGGTCGAAAGCCACGCCTTGCAGGTGCAGGCGTTCGCGATCCTGCCAGCCGCGGCCGGACATGGCGACCGCCACGGGCGCCCCTTCGCCGATCTCGTCGATAAATGTCTTTATCGCCTCGTCGAACGCCTCGCGCGTGGCGCAGGTATAGCGCCGGACGTGTTCCGGGCGGCTGCCGTTTCGCGTCACGGCCAAAGACACCGCCGGCGCCAGAGACAAATCACACAGCAGGACAGGTGCGCCCATGCCTATACTCCCCGCAAGCCCCGCGCCTGAAAGTGAAAGCCACTTTAGACGCCAGGCGTTGAAATGCCGGCATCTTTGGCCGGTCCTTGCCGGGAGTATGAAAGAACAAGGCTAATAAATTCGCAAGGCGGAGTGCCGCTCTCAGTGACTTTCCACAGCCCCGATATCGGCGCGTGCACCAAGCGGCCTTGGTGCACCGAACACGTCGACCGCCGGCGCCGGCATTTCCGGACCGGCCGCATCGACGGCCGAGCTATCGGCCGACAGCCGGAAGCGGTCGCGCCCCGCGCCGGAAGCGAATTTGGGATCGATGTTCACCAGGTTGTCATGCCCCCCGGGTCCCGGCGCAAAGCCATTGCCACCGAAGACCAGGTTGTGGCTGAAGTCGAAGTCGGTCGCGCCCCGCGTCGTGTTCACCGGCCGGTCGGTGCGTGCCACCATGATGTTGTTCCACACATGGACGTGCCCGGAATCGATGACCGTGATCTCGCCCTCGCCCGTGCCGGCAATCGCCGAATTACCGACGGTGGTGTTGAAGGCGATGTCGGCATTGCCGGCGTGGAACACGTGAATGCCGCGCCCGCCATTGCCGTAGACGATGTTGTTGATGATTAGCGACCGGCCCGCATAGTGGTTCTGGTCGAAGGTATCCAGGATGATGCCGTTTCCGTCAGTCGGCGCCTTGTAGTCCCAGCAGCCACACGGGACCAGGTTGGCATTGCCCCAGACGACGTTGCGCTGGACAATCAGCTTGTAGTCGCGGCTGTTTTCGTCGGCGTTGCGGGGCACGAACAGGCCGATCCCCGAACCGCCATACGAGGAATAGAGCCCGTTGTGATAGACCTGATTGTCTTCGACGGTGACATAGTCCGCCCCCATGACCGATATCCCACCCAGGGGATGGTCGTGGACCACCATGTTGCGAATGATGATGTGGGTGGCGACCGGCGCCTTCAGATCGCGACTCTCGATCGCTATGCCACTCGAGGAGGCATAGGGCGTGGGATGGCGCATCTCGGCCATGGCCTTGTCGAGCGTCACGCTGTCCTGATGGCCGGCGACCTCGAAGCCGTCGAGCACGATATAGGACGCCGCCTTGACCTCGATACCCTGCCAGTTGGTGACGCCGACCATGATCTTCGGATGCGCGCCCGGATAGGCCTTGTAGGTAATCCAGTGCGCCGCGTCGCCCGATCGGGTGATCGACAACACGGTCGACGCGTCACTGACGTAGACGCCGTCGCGGACCTCGACGGTTTGCCCGGGCGCCAAGCGGTCACCGGCGTGTTGCAGGGTTTTCCACGGCCGCTCGAGCGTGCCCGGATTGCCGTCCTGCCCGCGGACGCCATCGACGTAAAACACATCGCCCGCCGGCGCAGGTGTCTTTCCGGACGGAACGGGCTGCGCCAGCGCCGCTCCCGACACCACACAACCCAAGACGAACGCGCCGATGAGAGGTTTGAGCACCGCGCGTCCGTCCATTGTCATCCCCCTGGCTTTTTTAGCCCTTCAAGCGTTGGACGATCGTATCGCGCCCGATGAGGAAGCTCAAGGCGCCCATGTCCGGGCCGTGGTCGAGCCCCGTCAGGGCCTGGCGCAACGGCATGAACAGGGCTCGGCCCTTGGCGCCGGTCGCTTCCTTTATCGCCGCGGTCCAGACCTGCCAGCTGTCGCGGCCGTATTCGGCCGGCAACAGGTCAAGCGCCTTGGCCAGGAACTCGGGGTCAACGACGTCCGGGTTGATTGTACCGGCGACGATGCGCGACCAGATGCGCACCTCCTTGAAAAGATGCAGGTTCGTGCGCACCGTTTCCCAGAACAGGTCGCCATGATCCGCCTCCAGGGCCTCGAGGCGCGGCTTGGCTTCGGCATAGGTCATGGCTTGCAGCACGCCGGCGTTCAGACGCAACAGGTCGGCGACGTCGTAGCGCGCCGGCGCCCGGCCCATCTTGGCGAAGTCCTGCAATTCCACCAGTGACGCCATCGACGGCGCGGCTTCCAGCGCGTCGGAGGTGCCGATCTTGGCCAGGTGCGAGCAGATGGCGAGCGGCTCATAGCCTTCCTCGTTCATCTGCATCACCGACATCGAGCCCAGGCGCTTGGACAGAGCCTCGCCGTCGGCGCCGACCAGCAGCGACATGTGGGCGAAGGTCGGCAGCGGCTGGTTGCCCAGGAAGCTCGACAGCACTTCGAAGATTTCGATCTGCGTGCCCGTATTGGCGACATGGTCTTCGCCACGGATGACGTGGGTGATCTTCATGTCGAGATCGTCGACCACCGACGGCAGGGTATAGAGGAACAGGCCGTCCTCGCGGATCAGCACCGGGTCGGACATCGAGGTGGTGTCGACTTCACAGTGGCCGCGCACCAGGTCTTCCCAGGCGACGCGCTTGCCGTCGAGCTTGAAACGCCAATGCGGCTTGCGGCCCTCGGCTTCCAGCGCGGCGCGCTCGGCATCCGTCAGCTTCAGCGCCGCGCGGTCGTAGATCGGCGGCAGGCCACGCGTCAGTTGCACCTTGCGGCGGCGATCGAGTTCGTCGGCGGTTTCATAGGCCGGATACAGGCGGCCGATCGACTTCAGATAGTCGGCGGCGCGCTGATAGATGTCGAAGCGCTTGGACTGGTTATGGCGTTCGCCCCAGCCGAGACCGAGCCAGGTCAGGTCGCGCTCGATCTGGTCTTCGTTTTCCTTGGTCGAGCGTTCCAGGTCGGTGTCGTCGATACGCAGGACGAAAACGCCCTGGTGCTTTTTCGCATACAGCCAGTTGGTCAGCGCGGCACGGACATTGCCGACGTGGATCTTGCCGGTGGGCGAAGGCGCGAAGCGAACCTTTACGGTCATGAAAACGGTCTCTTTAAGGGACTTGATTTAAGGAGCCCTCCCTTACGCTTTGCCGGGTGATTTGAAAAGCCCGTTGGGCACGTTGTCTTTACCGGCAAAACCCGGCATGACAGGGCATGTTTGCGCGCCTGAAAGCCCTGCCCTTCCCGATCGTGATCAGTGTGCTCATGCTGTTGCGCCTGATCGCGGCGGCGCGGGCGCCCCTGGTGCCGGACGAAAGCTATTACTGGCTGTGGGCCCAGCACCCGGCGGTTGGCTATTACGACCATCCGCCGATGGTGGCGTGGTGGATCGACGCAACCGCTTTTCTCGGATCTTCAGCGCTTTCGGTGCGCCTGCTGTTCGTGCTCAGCTTTGCCGCCCTGAGTTGGCTGGTCTTCGACACGGCCAGGGCCTTGTTCGGTTCCAGTGTCGCGCGGCGCGCGCTGCTGTGGCTGAACGCCTGTCTGTTGTTGAGCCTGTGGACCGTCGGCGCCACACCCGATCCACCGTCCGTCCTGATGTGGGCCGCCGGGGTATGGGCGCTGGCCCGGCTTCAGGCCTCCGGCCGTGGCTGGTGGTGGCTGGTCTTCGGCCTGTTCGCCGGCCTCGGCATCGAAGCAAAATATACCAACTTCTTCCTGGGCCTCGGCGTCATTCTTTGGGTCATTCTCGACCGCGATGCGCGCAAAGGCCTGCTGACGCCGTGGCCCTATCTCGGCACGCTCGTCGCCGTTGCGGCCATGGCGCCCAACCTGATTTGGAATGCCCAGCACCACTGGCTGACCGTCGCCAAGCAGTTCGGCCGGATCGCGCCGGCGCATATCACGCTCAAGTACCTGGTCGAATTCCTGGTGCTGACGCCTCTTCTATTCAATGCGCTGGCCTTCGTCTTCGTCGTTACGGGCGTGCGGGCGTGGTGGCGCGATCGCCGGGACAGGCCACTGACCTTGCTGGTCGCCCTGCCGCTGCCGTTGATCGCCTATATGCTGCTGCACGTCTTTCACGATCGTATCCAGGGCAATTGGACCGCGCCGCTGTTTCCCGGGCTTGTCGTCCTGGCCGCCGCCGGTGCCGAAGGTATTGGTGGCAGATGGCTGCCCCGCCTTCGCCATTGGGCCGCGCCTTTCGGCATAGGCGTGAGCGGCCTTGCTCTGGCCGCCTGCTGCCTTGGCGATATCGGTCCCGGCGCCGGCTGGGCGCGGCTGGCGCGCGACGTCGATGCCAGGGCCCAGGCGGCCGGCGCCACCTGGATCGCCACGGTCGACTACGACACCGAAGGCGAACTGATTTATCATTTGCACGGCCGGGACGTCACGGCGATGGAGGAGCGCGATCGCTACAACTGGCCGAACCGCGATGCCGCCCATCTCGGCCAAACGGCGCTGATCATCGTGCCCGCCAACCGCCGGCCGGACCTGGCGCACTGCTTCACGAACGTGAGCGATCTGGGCGCCCTGTCACGCGGCGACAAGAGCGCACGCAGCCAGTTCCGCCTGTATAGCGGCCGGCTGGCCACGACCGATTGTGCCTTGCCCGAACCGTCCGATCCGCGGCCTTAACCGCGCTTGGCCCGCAGGAACGCCCGCTGGCCTTCGTGGCGGCTAAGGCCGATGGCCCGGTCGAACGCCGCAGGGGCCTCGGGATGCTCCAGCTTTTGCAGGATATGGGCCCGCGCCGCCCAATAGGGCTGGTAATCCGCCAACCGCTCGCCATCCAGTGCATCCAGGCGCGCAAGGCCTGCCTCGGCGCCCAGGGCTTCGGTGACCGCAGCGGCATGGCCGACCTGGGCCGCCAGCGAAGGGGCGAAGCAAAGCAGCCCTTCGTACAGGGTGACGATTTCAGGCCAGGCCGTGATGCCGGTCAAACCCCGGCGCAGATGCACCGATTGAATGGCCGCCTCGAGCTGATAGCGGCCGAACTGATGCAGGGTTTGCACGTCCGTCAACAATCGGTTGCCGCGGTCGATCATGGGCCAGTCCCAGCGCTGCGGATCCTGGTCGGACAACGCGATGTAGCGGCCCGCCGCGTCGTAGCGCGCGTCTCGTCGCGCTTCGCAATACAACATCAAGGCCAGCAAGCCGTTCAGTTCCGGCGTGACCGCAGGGGAACGCAGACGTCCCAGCAACGCGTAAAGGGCAAAGCCAAGCTCGACGGCTTCCCCCGACAGATCGTCGGCAGTGTCTTCGCCGGCATAGTCCCCCCACCCCAGGCCATAGGCGGCATAGATGGCGTCGAGCAAAGGATAAACACGCGCCGGCCAGTCGGCGGGTTCAGGTACCTCGAAGCCGATGCCGGCGTCGCGAATCTTGGTCTTGGCGCGGCTTAGTCTTTGCGCCATGGCCGAGGGTTTGACCAGGAAGGCACCGGCTATGCGCTCGGCACTCAGCCCCAGCACGGTCTGCAGCATCAGGGGCGTACGCACCTCGGCGGCGATCGCCGGGTGGGCGCAGACGAACATCAGCTTCAGGCGCTCGTCGGGAAACGCAGATGCCGGCATATCCGCCACGGCCTGGGCCTCGTCGATCAGGGTAAGAAGGGTCGGCACGGCGTCGGTGCGCACGCGGGCTCGGCGGTACGCATCGTTCAAACGATGACGCGCCGCCGTCAGCAACCAGGCTTCCGGCCGGTCGGGCACGCCGCGATCCGGCCAGGTTTCCAGCGCCGCTTGCAAAGCCGCCGACAAGGCGTCCTCGGCGGCCGCAATATCGTGCGTCCGCGCCGACAGCCAGGCGATGAGGCGGCCGTAGGCGGTTCGCACCGTCCGTTCGACCGCCCCATGTACCGTGTCGGACACCTCGTCTGGCGTCACCGCTGGCTCATATCGAGATTAGGCCTGACTTCGACCGAACCGCCCAGAGACAGCGGCATGCGCGCCGCCCATTTCATCGCCGCGTCCAGGTCGGGCACATCGATGATATAGATGCCACCCAATTGTTCCTTGGTGTCGGCGAACGGGCCGTCCTGAACCTGCTGGCCCTGGCCGGAAAAGCGGATGGTCGTAGCGGTATCGGGGCCTTCCAGCCCGGCACCGCCGGCCATCACGCCGGCCTCGACGAGAGCAGCGGTATAGGCGGGCCAGGCCGCCCAATAGGTCGCGGCGTGCGTTGGATCGTGGCGCGTGGCGAAGGCCTCGGGCGTTTCATAGATGATCAGCGAGAATTTCATGGCGTCGGCTCCTTGGGTGCGTGTCGAGCCGTATGCCGGCTCGACACCATGACGCGCCATGCCCCGTCATTTTGACAGAGGCTCGAAAAAAGTTTAGGCCAGCGTCGCTTCCAGCGTGATCGGCACCGACGACAGCGCCTTGGACACCGGACAACCGGCCTTGGCGCCGGCGGCGATCGTGTCGAACTGTTCCTTCGTGATATCCGGAATAGACGCCGTCAGCTTCAAGGCGATACCGGCGATCGAGAAGCCACCGTCGGACGGCTGCAGGTTGACCGAGGCTTCGGTGTCGATGCTGGTCGCCGTGAAACCGGCATTGGCCAGCGCGAAGGCCAGGGCCATCGAGAAGCAGCCCGAATGGGCAGCGGCGATCAGTTCTTCCGGATTGGTGCCGGCCTGGCCGTCGGCGTTTTCGAAGCGGAGCTTGAAGCTGTAAGGCTGGTTGTTGAGAACGTGGCTTTGCGTCGTCAGCGTGCCTTCGCCGTTCATGCCATTGCCGGCCCAGTGGGCTTTTGCCGTGCGGATCATGCGTCAGTCTCCATGCTTTGGTTGGGGAGGCCCCTTGCTTAATGCCCCAGGCCCCAAGACACAATTCCGCGTCTCATGAAGTTTGCGTGAAGGTGTCGGTCTTGCTCCGGAAGGTGACCGAAATCCGCCGGCCGCGCGGCAGGACCAGGCCGCCGGCACGATCGCTTTTTCGCCCGGTAATCCCATGCAGCCAGCGATCGCGCGCCTCGCCCTGCATGATGACCAGACTGCGTGGCCGCAAATAGTGGCTCTGTGTCGGGTGGCCCGGCCGTGTGAAGTCCATCATGATCGGGCTCAACAGACTGACGATCGCCACCGTGCGGATGTGGTCGGCGTCGCGATCCTTGTGCGCGCCGATCCCCTGCCCCGGATGATATTCGTTGACCAGCGCCCGGTCGGGCACGGCGGGAAAATAACCGTCGTTCCGAAGCCGCTCCGCCAGCGGCTGCAACCAGTCGGGCATGGGCTGCGGCCGATAGTCGTCGTTCCCCAACGGGGTATCGTCATAGGCCCAGCCATACCATTGCCGCCGGCGCAACAATTCGGTCGACCACGCTTGCCGGTCGATTTCAGCCACCACGGCCGCCTCTTCCGCGGGCGTGATATAGTCTTCACGACAAGCCAGGCCGTCGATCAGCGAGGGATTAGCCTCGTCAAACAGGTCCTGGCGGGCAAAGCCGGGCGCAGGCATCTTGATCTCCACTGCCTTCTGTAAAACAGGAACAAAAGAAGAATACATTTTCCCGGGCCTGGCAAGCGCACATCTTGCCGCGGCCCACCGAATGACGGACCCTGGCGGCCACCGACTCGCCGAAAGGAAGGCCCTTGATCCACGTCGCGCTGTTGCACAGCATCACCTTGCCCGACGGCCGCC
>FTKT01003844.1_pt1 | contig 14385 bp, 13 predicted proteins | sample 1658271 | NCBI WGS metagenome assembly FTKT01 (sample SAMEA3914811, study PRJEB12502) | metagenome | biome: forest; material: soil | place: Canada | collected 2011-08-04 | depth 0.3 m | reverse complement strand
GCGGCCGCCCTGCTCGGCATCGGCCTGGGTACCCTGGACGTGGCCATGAACGCCCACGCGATCGAGGTCGAGGAGCGGTACGAGCGGCCGATCCTCTCCTCCTTCCACGGTCTGTGGAGCCTGGGCGGGGTGGCCGGCAGCGCGGTGATCGCCTTCGGCCTGCATCTGCGGGTCGACGTCCGGCTGCTGACGGCCGTCAGCGCGCTCGCCGTCGCCGCGCTGTCACTGCTCCCCGGCTCCCGGCTGCTGACCCGGGTGCCGGAGCCACCGGCGAAGGCAGAGGAGCCGGCGGCGGAGGTCCGGCCGCTCGGGAACACCGTGATCGTGCTGCTCGGGCTGGCCGCGATGGCCGCCTTCCTGAGCGAAGGGGCCGGCTACGACTGGGCCGCCCTGCACGCCGGCCGGGAGCTCGGCGCCGGTCCCGCCACCGCGCCGCTCGCCTACACCGTCTTCGCCGCCGCCCTCACCCTGACCCGGCTGACCAGCGACGGCCTGCGGCGCCGGCTCGGCCCGGTCCGCGCGATCGGCTGGGCCGGGGCCACCGCCGTGCTCGGCTACGCGCTCGTGCTGGCCGCGCCCGCGCTGCCGGGCGGCCGGCTGGCCTGTGCCTTCACAGGCTGGGCCGTCGCCGGGGTGGGTCTGGCCACCGTGGTCCCCGGCATCTTCAGCAGCCTGGCGGGCAACAAGGGCTCGGTCGGCCGCGGGCTGGCCTGGGTCTCGACGTTCGCCTACGGCGGCAACCTCGCCGGGCCGGCCGTGATCGGCTTCATCGCCGGGGCCGCGTCGCTGAACACCGCGTTGCTGCTGCCCGCCGCGATGGCCGTGGCCGTCGCCCTGTTCGGGCCGATCGCGATCCGCGCCACCCGCGCGCCCGCGCGGCGCCCGTCGACTTCCTGACGCTGTACCAGCTCTCGGGCTGACTTCCTGACAGTTCCCGGATTGGCGTCCTGACGCCCTGCCAGTCCCCGGACCGACTTCCTGACGCCCTGACGCCGTACCAGTTCCCGGTCCGAATCAGAGAGGCACGTGATGACCCGTCCTGCCCGGACTCCCGACACGGATCCCGCCGACACCCCCGAGGAGCCGAGCATCGGCCCCAGCACCCTGCGCCGGCTGGCTGCGGCCTGGCCGCGCCGGGCCACCATCCGCACCGATCTGGCGGCGGTCACGGATCCGGTGGCCTACGACCCGCAGTTGCTCGACTATCCCGTCCACCTGCTCCCGTTCGCGCAGCACCCGCGCTTCCTCGCCGCCACGCCCGAGCAGCAGCTGCGGGTGAACACGCTGGCCTGGATCGCCTACAACGAACGGGTCATCGCCGCCGAGGAGTTCGTCGCCAACCCGACCTTCGAGATGCTCGCCCACGGGGTCTTCCCCGGGGTCGACCGCTATGAGGTGAAGGAGGTGGTGCAGCAGTCCCACGTGGACGAGGTGTGGCACACGTACATGCACATGACCGCCGTCCAGCGCACCAGGCAGGCCCGGTCGCTGACCGCCGAGCCGCTGTACGGCCAGCCGGTCACCAACCGCGTGCTGTACGCGCTGGCCGCCGACTGTCCAGAGAAGTGGCAGCGGGACCTGCTCTACCTGCTGTGGACCGCGGTCGGCGAGATCAGCATCAACGGCTTCCTCGACCTGCTGGCGAGTGCGGAGGGCGTCCAGCCGATGCACACGCTGATCGCCAGGCTGCACGCGCGTGACGAGGCCGCGCACGGACCGGTGCTGTTCGAGCTGATGCGGGAGATCTTCCCGAAGTTCAACCGGGAGCAGCGCGAGTTCGCGATCCGGATGCTGCCGGACGCGATCACCGCCTTCGGCGCCGAGGACTACGAACTGTGGCCGCTGCTGCTCGACTTCGCCGGCATCCCGCAGGCCCGGGAGATCATCGAGGACACCCGGCGGCTGCCCGGCAACGAGCTGATGATGAACGACTTCTCCACCGTGCACCGGCTGGTCCGGGAGCTGGAGATCGAGCACCTGGTGGACTTCGACTTCGCGGCGGGGAGGAGCCGGTGATCCTGACCGGACCGGAGATCACCGACGCGGCCGGGGACGGCCGGATCACCATCGAACCGTTCTGTCCCGACCAGGTGAACCCGAACAGCTACAACGTCCGTCTCGGCGAGACCCTGCTCGCCTACACCGACGAGGTGATCGACGCCTACCGGCCCAACCCCACCCGGTCCGTCCACCTCACCAGCGCGGGCTACGTGCTCCAGCCCGACCAGCTCTACCTCGGGCACACCATGGAGCGGGTCGGCTCGGACAGCTACGTGCCGCTGCTCTTCGGCCGCTCCTCGGTGGGCCGGCTCGGGCTCTTCGTGGAGATCACCGCGCCGATCGGGGACATCGGCTTCCACGGGCAGTGGACCCTGATGCTCTCGCCGGTCCGGCCGCTGCGGGTCTACCCCGGGATGAAGATCGGTCAGATCATGTTCTTCGTCGCCCTCGGCGCGGTCGACCTCTACCAGGGCAAGTACCAGGCGGCCGAGGGCCCGCAGGAGTCCCGCTACTGGCTGGACCGGGTGGGGACCACGTGATCCTGACCCGGGAGGCGATCGTCGCCGCCGTCGCCACCGGCGACATCGTCATCGAGCCCTTCGCGGCGGAGCGGGTCTCGCCGAACGCCTACGACTGGCGGCTCGGTGACCGGATCCGGATCTGCGACGGGGAGTTGGACGCGGCGCGGCCCACCGCGTTCGCCGAGCAGGTGATCCCGCCGCAGGGGATGGTGCTGCTGCCCGGGCAGCTCTATCTCGGGGTCACGCACGAGCGCACCCGCTCCGAGCGGTACGCGCAGCTGATCAACGGTGACCACACCATCGGTGCGCTCGGCATCTGGGTGCACGTCTCGGCGCCGCTCGGCCATCAGGGCCACGCGATCCCGTGGACGCTGGAGATCCGGGTCGCCCGGCCGGTGCGGGTCTATCCGCGGATGACCTTCGGGAAGATCGTCTTCCTGGCCGCTTTCGGCTCCCGGGCCAGCTACCAGCACCTGGGCCGCAAGTACACCCAGACCGATGGCATCGACATCTCACGTCTCTACGAGGAGCTGTCTTGACGACGATCACCGGCATCGACCTGCCGCTCGGCAGCCCGGGCGGCAGCGTCGAGCTGCTCGCGGACCTCTACCTCGGGTCCCGGCCCCTCGTCCCGGCGGACGTCTTCATGCTGACGGCGCCGAGCGGCCGGGGCGCGGTGGCTGGGACTGCGCCGAGCAGTCAGGGTCCGCTGCCTGGGCCGGAGTTGCTCACCGCGGCGGGGAAGCAGTTGGACGGGCCCGGCTTCTGGTCCTACGTGGACACGCTGGCGGCCGCGATCCGGGCACGCTACGCTCCCGGCGACTACGCCGTCGCGCATCTGCAGCATCTGGCCTTCGGCGCCACCCCGGCCCTGCTGCGGGTCTTTCCCAAGCTGCCGAGCATCGCCCTGGTGCACGGCACCGATCTGCTCTTCGCCGCCGATCACCCGACCCAGCGGGCGGTGCTGTTGGAGGCGACCGAGGCGGCCCGCCGGGTGGTGGTGCCGACGGGCGCGATGGCTGACCGGCTGCGTACCTTCACCAGTGTCCGGGCGGAGCGGATCCGCGAGATCCCGTGGGGGATCCCGGACCACCTGCTGCACGCACCGCCGCAGCGGGAGCCCCGGCCGGACGGGGAGTTCCGGCTCCTGTACGCCGGCCGGCTGACCGCCGAGAAGGCGACCGGCGAACTCCTCGCGGGCCTGGCCGCGATCGACGGTGCGACGCTCAGCGTGGCCGCGCCGCCCGCCGAGTTCCGCGCCTTGGCCGCCGGGCACGACCTCGCCGGGGTGCGCTCGCTGGGCTGGCTGAGCCGCGCCGAGCTGTGGCGTTGTTTCACCGAGCACGATCTGCTGGTGGTGCCCTCGTTGCGGCTGGAGGCGTTCGGGCTGGTCGCGGTGGAGGCGCAGGCCTGCGGACTGCCTGTGCTGTACCAGCCGGTGCCGGGGCTGGTGGAGGTGCTGGGGGACTCCGCGCTGGCGGCGGACGGCGAGGTCCGCGCGCGTCCGTACGCCGCGGCCGTGGCGCGGCTGATGAAGGATCCGGCCGCGCTCGACGAGCTGCGCGCCGCCGGCCGGCGCAACGCCGCCCGGTTCCCGCTCTCCGGGACGGCGGCGGCGCTGCGGGCGCTGTCCGCCGAGATCGCCACCTGAGCCCGACCCTTTCTACTGCTATCGAGAGAGCTGATCGCCCGTGACATCCGAAGCCCCACTGTTGATCACCACACCTGAAGCGCCGCTGCTGGTCGCCACCGACCTGGACGGCACGATCGTCCGCAGCGACCGCACCATCTCCGCCCGCACGGTGGCCGCGTTCGCGCGGGTCGAGCGCGCCGGCGGGCGGTTCGTCTTCGTCACCGGCCGCCCGCCGCGCCTGATGGGCCCGATCGCCGCCGCGTTCGGCAACCGGGGCACCGCGATCTGTTCCAACGGCGCGCTCGGCTACGACATGAGCAGCGGCACCGTGGTCGCCGAGCACCCCATCGCGGCGGATGTGCTGATGGAGGCCGCCCGCCGGTTGCGCGCCGCCATTCCCGGCATCGGCCTGGCCGTCGAGTACGCCCACGAGCTGGCCGGCGACGCCCAGTACGAGGCGGGTGACTGGGACGCGGACACGACGGTGCGCCGGGTGGCCGACCAGGAGCTGTTCGGCCGTCCGGCGCCCAAGCTGATCGGGCGTCATCCCGAGCTGTCCGCAGACGAGTTGCTCGCTCTGGCGCGTCCGGCGGTCGGCGAGCTGGTCACCGTCTACCACTCGAACGGCGAGCGGTTGGTCGAGGCGATCGGCCGCGGCGTCAGCAAGGCCTCGGCGTTGGCCGAGCTGGCGGACCGTCAGAGTCTGTCGCCGGATCAGGTGGTGGCCTTCGGTGACATGCCCAACGACCTGCCGATGATGGCTTGGGCGGGTACCTCCTTCGGCGTCGCCAACGCCCACCCCACCGTGCTGGCCGCCGCCGACCACGTGATCGGCGGCCACGACGAGGACGGCGTCGCCGAGATCCTCGAACGGCTCTTCCCCGAGGACCAGGAGTGCGACTCATGAGCGAGCTGGACCGGTTGGTCAACGCCTGCCTGCTGCCGGGCCTGAGCGCCGGCTCGGCCCCCGACTGGGCGCACGAGGGCCTGCGCGCGGGCCTGGCGGGCTTCGTCCTCTTCCCGCCGCAGGATGACTTCCCGCCGGAGCGGGCCGGGCAGGATGACTTCCCGTCCGAGCAGCCCGGGCAGGGCGGCCCGATCGCGGTGAGTACCCGGGCGCTGCGTTCGACCGCGCCCGACGCCCTGCTCGCCATCGACGAGGAGGGCGGCGACGTCACCCGCCTGGAGTACGGCGGCGGCAGCTCCTACCCCGGCGCGCTCGCGCTCGGCGTGGTGGACGACCTCGCGGTCACCGCCCAGGTCGCGGCCGCGATCGCGGGCGACCTGCGGGCGGCGGGGATCAACCTCAACCTCGCGCCCTCGGTCGACGTCAACAGTGACCCCGACAATCCGATCATCGGCGTCCGGTCCTTCGGTGCGAACCCCGGGCGGGTGGCCGCGCACGGCACCGCCTTCATCCGGGCCCTGCAGGACGCGGGGGTGGCGGCCTGCGCCAAGCACTTCCCCGGGCACGGCGCGACGGTGACCGACTCGCACCGCGATGTCGCGGTCGTCGACTGCGACCTGGAGACCTTCCACCGCCGGGAGTTGGCCCCGTTCGCGGCGGCGGTCGGGGCGGGGGTGCGGACGGTGATGGCGGCCCAGGTGCTCTTCCCCGCACTGGACCCGGTGCGGCCGGCCAACCTGAGCCGCGCCCTGCTGCACGACCTGCTGCGGGTCGAACTCGGCTACCAGGGTGTGGTGATCGGCACCGCGATCGCGTTGCTCGGCCCGGTCCCGCCCGAGGAGCTGACCCGCACCGCGATCGAGTCGCTGCGGGCCGGCGCGGACCTGCTGCTGCTCGGCGCCGGGGACGGTGAACGCCTCTGCGCGCAACTGCGCGCCGGGCTGACGGCGGCCGTCCGCGGGGGTGAACTCGACCTGGCGACGCTGGAACGGGCCGCCGGGTGGGTGGCCGCGCTCAGGCGCTCGGCCGACCCGGCCGCCTCGGTCGGCCGGGGCACGGCGCCCGACCGGTCGGTGGGCCTGGCGGCGGCCCGGCGCGCGGTGCGCGCCGAGGGCGAGGTCACGTTGTCCGGGCCGGCCACCGTCGTGGAACTGCGCGCGTCCGGCAACTCGGTGGTGGGGGAGGCCCATTGGGGGCTGGCCGAGCCGCTGGCGGAGTTCGGCCGGCTGGCGGAGCTGATCCGAGCCGACGAGAACGCAGGGTCGGCCGAGCAGATCCTGGCCAAGGCGGGCGCGAATCCGCTGGTCCTGGTGGTCCGCGACGCCTACCGCGAGCCGGCCCGGCGGGCACTGGTGGCGGACCTGCTCGGCGCCCGCCCGGACGCGATCCTGGTCGCCGTCGGGATGCCGGACGACCTCCGCCTGACCCGCGGACCGAGCATCGGCACGTACGGCGCGGGCGCCGTCAACCTCCGTGCGGCTGCCGAACTGTTGGCGGGCACAGGTATGGGGGAGTGACTGAGGTTGGGTGGGGCGGGTGCCTTGGCGGTCCGGCGCCAGGACCTCGCCTCGGCGGCCGTCTGTTCGCGGTCCGGTGATCAGGCGTCAGGAAAAGGGAGTGGCCGGGCTGATGATCAGTCTGCTAGTTTTCAGTCGCCCGTGACGCTGCCCGAGGAGGTGGGACCCATGAACGCTGTATCTCTGTGGGTGCTCCCCCATGCCGTCACGGTTCGGCGACTGACGTAGGTGTCGCCGGGAGCGCCTGGACCACAAGGCACTCCCGAAAGGCAACACCCATGCACTCTCTGCAGTTCACCGCCGAGTCCTCGTCCAACGGCGTGGTCGAGCGCGATTTCACCGTGGACGGGGTCCCCGGAGTTCTCTGGTCACCGGCCTCCGGCGCCGAGCGCGCGCCGCTGGTCCTGATGGGCCACGGCGGCGGCAACCACAAGAAGCACCCCGCGATGTCCGGCCGGGCCCGGCGCCTGGTGACCGGCTGCGGCTACCACGTCGCCGTCCTCGACGCGCCCGGCCACGGCGACCGGCCGCGCACCGCGCACGACGAGGCGGAGGTCGCCGACCTGTTCCGGGCGCGAGCGGCCGGCGAGCCGGAAGGCCCGATCGTCGTGCGCTACAACGACCACCTGGCGCAGCTCGCCGTGCCCGAGTACCGGCAACTCCTGGACGCCCTCCAGGAGTTGCCGGAGGTCGGCGCCGCCGGGCCGGTCGGCTACTGGGGCATCAACATGGGCACCGCGATCGGCATACCGTTCGTGGCGGCCGAACCCCGGATCACGGCCGCGGTCTTCGGCCAGCACTGGCCCGACGTGCTGGCCGAGAAGGCGAGGCGGATCACCGTCCCGGTCGAGTTCGATCTGCAGTGGGACGACGAGCACATCTCCCGCGAGGAGGGCCTCGCGCTGTTCGACGCCTTCGCCTCGAAGGAGAAGTCGTTGCACGTGAACTCGGGCGCGCACAAGGAGCTGCCGCGCTTCGAGGTGGACAGCGCGGTCCGCTTCTTCGCCCGGCACCTCGGCGCGGCGGTTCCCGCCTGACGTTTGTGGTCGCGGCGCCCGGCCTGCTGTCCGGGCGTCGCGGTCGCGGTCGCGGTCGCGTTCGGGGCCGAGGGCTGGGGGCCGTGCCTTCACCCGGTTCGTGTGCGTTGGTCACAACTTCGCCGTCTTTCGGTCACCGGTCTTGTCCGCCCTGGGCGCCTCCCGCTTTCCTGGTGCCGGGGGAGCGCACGGGGACATCCAGGGCGGGAGGCTGGTGCGGGATGTCGGACGACATGGAGCGGTGGCGGATCCAGCAGGAGGAGATCAACCGGCAGAGCAACGCGGAACACGACGCGTGGCGTGCGGGGCTGAAGGACGAGGCCGCCAGGGAGCGCGACCTGGAGTACCAGCGAAGCGGGCTGGCCGGGCCGCGACTTGAGCGGCCGTCCTGGTTCGCGCAGCCGATCGTGCGTTGGGGACGGCACCGGGTGCTCACCCGGTGGATCGTCGTCACCCTGCCGCTCTCGGTTTTCCCGCTGGTCATGCAGCAGGTGCGGGGCGGCCGGATCACGGCCATCCCGTTGCCGATCCGGATCGCGATCGCGCTGGCGGTCCTCAGCCTGGCCTCGCCGGCCCTGTGGACCCTGGTCGGGAAGATCTGGGAACTCGCCCTCAAGGTCGCCCTGGTGGGCGTCGCGGTCGGGGTCGTCCTGGTCCTGACGCACACCTGGGGCGTCACACTCTTCGGCCATCACTACGGCAAGTGACCAGTGGGGGAGTGACGGCACGGCGATCAGCGCGAGACCGGCGGCCGTCTGCTGGGGCGGCCTCGTGGCGCCGCAATCACGTCCCAGGTCGTCAGCGGCAGGGTCCGACAGCGGCGGGCGAATGCTCCCGGGCGGTACTGTCGGGTCGTCAACTCCTCCTACCCCAGCCGCCTGCGACTCTGCACGACAAGGGCGACGATCTCCTCGGGCAGTTCGTCGTCCACCGCGATCCGGACCTCCGTCACCGTGCCGGGCCAGTCGGCGATCAGGTCGCTGCTCAGCGCGTCGTTCTCCATGGCGGCCATGAGTTCGCCCGCCCGGACCGTCTGTCCGGGCACCACCAGGACCTCCGTCACACACCACGGGACGCCCATCCTGGGTGTCACCACGAACTCCACCGGCCCGAGCTCGTGCCAGACCGGGGGCGTCGGCGGCCCGCCGAGTCGCTGCTCGACCAGGTCCAGAGCCATCCCGGCGCGTCGGGCGAAGTCGGAGCCGTCCGCGAGGTGCGCACGCAGCAACGGCCCGACCGCGCGGGCATCGCCCAGTCGGGCCAGCGTCCGCACCGCCTCGGACCGCATCGCAGGGTCCGCCAGGCATCCGACGACGGCCTCCGTGTGCTCGGCGGACCCGTTCTCGGCCAGACCGAGCAACGCCCGGAGGCGGAACTCCGGCCCATCGGAGTGCAGTTGGCGCTCCAGGAACGGCAGCGTCCGCGGGTCCCTGACATACGCGAACGTCTCACGGGCCAGCAGCGATTCGAGCGAGGGGTCGTCCGCCAGCGCGTCGAACAATCCGTCCGGGAAAGCCGCCGCGAGGAGTATCTGCAGCGAGGCGGGGCGCCGGTACTCGTCCCGGTCGCGACTCACGATCTCCGCAAGGTCCCAGCTCTTCTCCGCCCGACCCGCGAGTAGGTCGAGGAGTCGACGAAGGCTCACCGGTCCGGCGGCCATCAGGTCGTCCAGGGCGCCGCCGTCCCCGTGCATGTAGCGCGCGAGGAGGCTGTCGATCCCGTCGGTGGTCAAGTCCATGGAGGTCAGCCGGCTTTCGGGGGATCAGCGGGTCGCGGGAGGTGTCCGGACAGTCTCTCGCGGCCGTTTGAGTGTTCGACCTGGTCGGGCAGGTCATGACCATCGAGCCGCACGCCGGCGCGATACGCGGCCCGGCTCGACCGACAGGCACCCGCCGACCGACAGCAAGAATCCTCCGTCGCCCTGGCCACCCGATCAACCCCCGAAGGACCTCCGGAACCGACCATTAAGGCATCAGCTGGGTGCTGATCCGCGGCGCGGACCGCGTGGCGCGACCGGTCATGCCGAGCGCGGCGGCCGCGGCCAGGCCGAGCGTGCCGGCGGTGAGGATCTGCACCCGGTAGTCGAGGCCGGCCACCATGGCCGTGCCCACGAGCAGGGCGAGTCCGGTGGGCGCGTACATCAAGGTGCTGGTCGTGCCCGCGACACGGCCGAGGAGTTCGCCGGGGGTCTCGCGCTGGACCGCGGTCAGCGCCGCGATGAGCGGACAGGGCAGGCCCAGACCGATCGCCAGACTGCCGCCGAGCACGACCGGCAGCCACGGGGTGGCCCGCGCGAGCACGCCGATTGCGAAGAGTGCGAGTCCGGCCGCGGCGAAGGCGCGCTCGGGGATGCGGCGCATCAACGCGCCGGCAGCGAGCCCGCTGACGACCGATCCGAGCCCCTGGAGCGGGGTGAGTACTCCCGCGAACGCCGGTGATCGACGGAGTCCGACATCGAGCATCGCGTACGTGGCCGCGCTGCTCAGGCTGGACAGCACCATGGCCACCGCGCCCGTGACCACCAGCGGGCGCAGCACCGGATGCCGCCACAGGTGGCGGGCGCCCTCGGCGGTCTCGGCGGTCCAACTCCGCCCGGAGCGCGGCCCGGGAGCGGGTTCGCGGACCCGGATCAGCTGGAAGGCGGCTGCTGCCAGCACGAACGTCACCGCGTCCAGCAACGCCACCGCCGGTCCGCCGAACGCGGTGAACAAGCCGGCTCCGACGAGCGGGGCGGTGAGCTTCATGCTCTCGATCGCGGTGCGGACCAGGCCGTTGAAGTCGCCGCGCAGCTCGCCCGGCACGGCAGCGGCGACCAGCGCCGTCTCGGCCGCGTCGGTGAGCACCACGCCCACTCCGACCAGGGCGAGGACGACGAACAGCAGCCAGACGTCCCCGCGCGCGTGCAGGGCCAGCGGCGCGGTCATCACGACGGCCAGGGCGAGGTTGGTGGCCACCAGGAGCGGTCGGCGGCGCACCCGGTCGGCCACCGTGCCGATCGCGGGGCCGGCGAAGCTCGGCAGCCACACGCAGAAGCCGACGAGCGCGGCGAGGCTGTTGGAGCCGGTGAGCGTCCTGACCCAGATCCCGGCGGCCAGCGACATGGCCGAGTCGCCGAACCCGGAGACGATCACCCCGCTCAGATACAGACCCGCGTTGCGGTCCCGCAGGACCTTGAACATGCCCCAGCTCATGCGCTTCCCCCCACTGTCACGGTCGCGCCCACACCCTACCCCCAATCATTTCATTGGGGGTAGGGGTGAGTCGGCGCCCGAATGCGCTTTACTGGCTCGCGTGACCGAGACCGATCCCGTGCTTCGCGCGCTTGCCCACCCGCTTCGGCTCCGCATGCTCAACCTCATGTGGCCGGGACCCATGTCGGCCGCCGAACTGGCCCGCGAACTGGACGTCTCACACGCGCTGGCCAGCCAGCACCTGCGGCGCCTGGACGGGGTCGGCCTGGTCGAACTGGCGGAGGAGCGCAACCACCGCGGCGGCCGGGAGCGTCGCTACAGGACCGTCCACGGCTCACCGCTGTCCAACCAGCGCGAGTCGACCGCGCTACTGGCCGAGACCCTCGCGCACACCCTCCGAGAGCGCGCCGCCCGCCGGGAGCACGCCAGCGAGGGCGTCACCGTCGACGGTGAACTGTGGGTGGACCCCCAGACCTGGCAGAACGTCCGCCAACGACTCGCAGACCTGGCAGCCGAACTCCACGACGCCGCTCGACCCGCGCACACGCCGGGCACGACGCCGGTGGGGATCACTGTGATGGCGTTTCCCTTGCAGGAGGTGACGCACCCTCAGAAGTGACGGGCTCGGGTAGCGAGGAGTCGCTCGTTTCAGGTCCAGGGTCCAGGGTCCAGGCTCCAGCGGGGTCCACTCAGGGCGCCGATCGCGGGCCGCCATGCGGCTGCCGCCTGCACCGCCTCTTACTCCCGCTGGTTCGGTCCGCGCCACCCGCACCAGGCTCGGAACCCGGCGGTCCTTCTCCACTTCGCGGCCGACACCTCCGGCCGTCATTGCGTCCGGGCCCCGGTCCGTATGGCCGGGGCCCGGCGGTGGTGTCGGTGTCAGCGCGTCAGCAGGTACAGCGTCAGGACGTGCAGGCCCGAGCTGAGCAGGTTGCCCCCGGCGTTGGCGAGCGTGGCCTCGGCGATCCGGCGCAAGGAGCCGCCGGCCGTCCTGGCCCGTACCGCGGGCTGCTTCCTTCGTTCCACGCCGTCCCAGCGTGGCGCATTCTCTGTCTCGTCCATGGTTGACCTCCGTGGTGTCGTCCCTGCGGGCAGGCCCGTTGCGGGGCGGGGCCGGGCACAAAAGGGCGCCGTGGGCCCGCTCCTGACGGCCTGTGGCACCGGAACGTAGCCAGCTGGGAGCGCCGGTCAAGGGGGCGCGACCACGGGTTTCCGAGACCACGGCGGGGCGCCGTCCGGACGGGGGTACACCCGGGATATCGCGAGTCAACCCCTCGTGAGCTGGCAGTTCGCTCCGCCCCGGGCCGGACGCTCCGAGTCCCCCCTCCGGTCCGGCCGCCCGGCCGTGTCCACTGTGTCAGTTGTCGGCGATAATCCCCGGGTGAACGATTCAGCGCGGCCGCTCGGGACCGACGGGTCTCCTTCCGACGGGGTCGGCGTGTTGGCCGACGGTGTGCTGCGCTTGATCCGTCGAGCCACGCGTTGGGGCGCCGGGTATGTGCTGCTGACCGTGGTGGTGCTGAACGTGATGGCGTTGCTCGCGCCGTTGCGGCTGATACCGGTGGCGCTCCTGGTGGCCTTGGCCGTGGCCCTGCTGGCCGCGATCCCGGCATGGGGCGTGGTCGACTACGCGGCCGAACGGCTGCGCTCGGCCACCCGTCCACCGGTCGACAAGCCGGGCAGTTGGGGCGTGGGCACCCTGGTCCTGCTGATCCTGTTGGCAGCTTCGAGCGCGTTGCTCGTCGAGCAGGCCCGGATCAGCCTCACCGTCACCACGCCGATCACCGCGACGCTCGACAACTGCGACCGGACGGGCAAGAACATCGACTGCTCCGGCCACTGGACGGTTGCCGGCACGACCTACTCCAGCGACCGGCTGGTCTCCGCTGACGGCCGGATCGCGGGCGACACGGTCACCGTCCTCTACGCCCCCGACGACCCCGGCTACGTTCGCACCCCAGGCCAGTGGGCGGGCCTCGGCGGGGTCGTCGGAGCGATCGGCCTGCCCCTCGTGATCGGCCTGCTGATCAGGGTCCTGCCCAGCGAACGCCGCCGCCGACGGGCGTACCTGGCCACCGTCGGTGCCCGGCGTGACGCCCCGTCCGCCTGATCGGTGACGCCACCGACGCCACCGCCCGCGAAGCCGACGCCCAGGCCCGCCGGGCGTCGGACAGGTTGCTGGAGTCCCGCCTTGAGGCCGCCGACGGGGGCCTGCGGTCGAACTCCCGTCACTCGCCTGGGTCCGGCGAGTGACGGGAGTTCAACTTCGGCTTCAGGAAAGTCAGTTGACGCTGATGTCGTCGGCGTAGTAGGTGCCCTGGCTGTACCAGCCGTGGGTGTAGACGGTGACGCTGGTGGTGTTCGCGCCCGTGGTGAAGGGGACGGTGAGCTGCTTCCAGGTGCCGCTGGTGGAGGTCCAGGTGGACTTGTCGGTGGTGCTGGTGCCGCTGACGCCGAGGTAGGTGTAGGTGCCGTTGGCCCAGCCGGTCAGCGTGTACGAGGTGTTCGGCTTGACGGTGACGCTCTGGCCGCACTGGGCGGTGTCACTGCCGGTCGGGGTGGCGGCGAGGGCGTACGAGCCGCTGTGCACGGTGGCCGACTGGACGGAGCCCGTCCCGGACGAGCAGGTCCACGGGGACAGTGAGCCGGACTCGAAGTCGCCGTTGGTGACGATCGGGCCCGAGCCGGTCGCGGTGGGGCTGGGTGACGTCGACGGCGAGCTGGAGGGTGAGCTGGAGGGCGAGCTGGAGGGCGAGCTTGACGGGGAGGAGGTCGGCGAGGGTGCGGAGCAGTTGGCGGCCTTGCCGTTGGTGTCGGTCACGGCCGCGTTGAACAGGGTGGTGGCGGGGTCGAGGTCGTAGAGGGAGAACATCATGGTTCCGCCGAGGCCGTTGCAGTGCAGGTAGTCGGCCTTCGCCTGGATGGACTGGGCATCCTCACCGGTCCAGAAGTCGGTGCCGTCGTAGAAGTAGGAGGCCTTCGCGGTGTCGTCCCAGAAGGTGTCGTTGGAGTTGTCGACGACGCCGGAGAGCTCCTTGTACATCCGGATGCCGTCGACGTTGCCGGAGTCGGTGGCGCCCTTGGCGGGGCCGGTGGCGCTCTGGAAGAGGCCGTGCCGGCCGCCGTCGGGCACGCCGGTCCAGCCGCGGTAGTAGAACGGCACGCCGATGTTGAGCTTGTTCGCGGGGAAGCCGCCGACGATGCCGTAGTCGGAGTCGCCGACCGTGTAGGCCTTGACCGCCTCGTCCACCGAGTACTTGGCCGTGCCCGGCTTGACCGCGCTCATCGGGTCGTCGGGGCCGGAGTAGAGCGGGGCCTGGTGGTTGGTGGGGCCAGTGGTGTCCCAGGCTCCGTGCATGTCGTAGGTCATCGGGTCGCCGAAGGTCAGGTACTGGCCGATCTTGTCGGTCTCGACGCCCGCGGAGATCTTGTCCTGGCCGGCCGGCAGCGCCGCGGAGAGCGCGTAGGTCCTGTTGTCCGCCTTGCCCTGGGCGTCCAGCTCGGTGCGGAACTCCCCGAGCAGCGCGGTGAAGTTCTGCTTGTCGGACGTCGAGGAGTGGTTGCCGGTGTGGCCGCCG
>FTKT01003548.1_pt1 | contig 14436 bp, 24 predicted proteins | sample 1658271 | NCBI WGS metagenome assembly FTKT01 (sample SAMEA3914811, study PRJEB12502) | metagenome | biome: forest; material: soil | place: Canada | collected 2011-08-04 | depth 0.3 m | reverse complement strand
GTTCCAGTAACTGCCCTGACCGCGTGTGATAGTGGTTTTCCAGTGCTCACCGAGCTGCTTGGTTAGCAGCACGTCGGACTGGTGCTTTGCTGCATCGAGGATGATGATCCAGTGAATATGCCATTTTCGGTCTTTGCCGTATTCGGCTTCACCGAAATAGTCCAGCATGGCTGATCCGAATCTCGCGTTTAGGTACTTACCGAAATCCGCGCGATGCACGCGCAGTCCTTCGGGGGTTATCACCCCAGGCTCGGCCTGGTTGTGATTCGTTTGATCGACTTCGCTCGCATAACTCGTGTCGAGCCGTAGAATCGTCAGTTTTGAGCGCTTGCGCATGGCGGTATAAACTCTGGCGTGCAGACGTTTATGGCGCTCCTTGGCATTTTTGCTGAAATTGTAATAATCCTGGGACGCTGCCCGGATTTCATTGCTGAGGCACTTCGCTATGAAGCGTAAGGCCCCCAGTAACGCCTTCGCCGATTTCTCGTCCAGAGGCGTTTTGGTGTAGCTGACGATGGCGGCAATGAGCGAGCTTTTGCGATAGATTCGCTTGGCGACTCGCTCGATAGCATCGAAATACGGAGACTGCCGATAATTCGGATAGTCATCTCGTATGGATTCGAAGTTGGCAGCAAGCAGGGAAAGCATCCGCCTTGCCTGCGTATCGAGATCGACTTTCCAAAAATCCCCGTACCTTCGCTGAGTGAATTTCGGATCTTTGTGATTGGCGACCTTGTTGGCGTATTCGTGCAGGTGCGTAATGAATCGGGCCTGCCGATACTCCAATTCGACTCGATCACCTTCTAAGGTGGTGACCATTCGTGACCCATGCTGACGCATGGTAAGTTCCGCTAAGCGGTCTCGTTCCTTTTCATTGTGTCTATTCATGTTTAATCTCATACGCTCGGCAAAAAGCCGAGCGAGGTTAATCCTGCTTGGTTGTGTCAGGTCTTGAGTTTTTAAAGAGCGATCAAGCCTTGATGGCTGACATGCCTGACCAACGTCAGGCAGTGACTCAGGATCTCTGAGTCTTTCTTTTGGGCATGCCTACTTAGGGCATGCCTTCCTATTAAATCAGCCACTAGAAGTATTGGTACCTAGAGACCATTGAATAATTGAATACCATAAGTACCGAATATTCATAGGGCTCGGAATATCGGTATCGCCGCGCTGGCAATGTCCCGGCGAGGCCAAACCCGCCAGCTTTTGACACGCAAGCTGACGAGGGTTAGTTCTCCCGAACGACCGAGCGAATAAAACGCTCGATGTCCTCCTCGAGGAAGAAGGACGACGCGCCGATCTTCACGCGCCTCGGAAGGTCAGGGCGGAAACGCGCCGACTTGGAACTGGACCAATCGTAGAACCGCCCGCGACGGAGGCCGAGGCGGCGAAGGCCTTCGCGGAACGGAAGCAGAGTGGCGGGGGGCTGGGTGCTTGAAGTCATTGGTGACCTCCTTTTCAGCCGCAATTCCATCAGGGTCGTTACCGCATGTCGCCGCACTAGCGTTCCCAGGAATCTTCCTGTGCGACCTAGTGTGTTGCTTTATAAATACAAATAAGGTAGGAGTAAAAACGCCACGCTTGCACAAGGTGCAGGCGTGGCGTGGATAGGTCTTTGGATGAAAGGCGCCAATGGCCGTGGGGGCTCAAGCAAGTTCTTTTACCCATGAGAAGAAGTGGCGTCACAGCGTAAACGACGCGCGTCTGATGGATCCGCGCGGGCGCTTGCCGTCGCTTGGATCGCGCCCAAAGACTTCTTCGGATAGGCGTCGGCTCAACCTACGCGGTTCGCCCAATCGCAGCCGTTCGGAACCGAAACATGTGGCTCTGCGAATCTTTACCGAGGAAATCCGCCCAGTCTTTCATCAGGACGCGACGCTTTTCCAGCGCATCGCCACGACGGTAGGCAGCCTCCACCTTGCTCTCGATGGTGTGCGCCAGGGCTTGTTCGGCGACTTCGCGGGGATGATGCGTGTGCTCGCCGGCCCAATCGCGGAACGTCGACCGGAAGCCGTGAGGCACCGCCGGGACTTTCATCCGCCTCATCACCGCCGTTAGAGCCATGTCCGACAAGGCGCCACCCCGAGGTGCCGGGAAGAGGTGATCGTTGCCCTCGCCCTTGACCAACTTGTCGATGAGTTGCATGGCGGCATCCGAGAGCGGGACACGATGCTCCCTGCCAGCCTTCATGCGCTCAGCCGGGATCGTCCAGACCTTGGCCTTCTTGTCGATCTCGGCCCAGGTTGCACCGCGAGTCTCGCCACTGCGCACCGCGGTCAAGATGGTGAAATCCAGCGCCCGGGCAGACGTACCCTCTCGCTGGCGAAGGTCGGCCATGAACTTGGGCATGTCGGCCACCGGAAGCGCGGGGTGATGCACGACCTTTTGAATCTTGCCGGGCGCGGCCAACAACTTGTCCAGGTGGCCCTTCCAGCGGGCGGGGTTGTCGCCTTTGCGGTAGCCCCGCACGGTCGCCCAGTCAATGACCGACTCCAGCCGCCCACGCAGGCGCGATGCCGTCTCGGTTTTGTCCTTCCAGATCGGCTCCAGGATCTTCAGAATATGCTCCTGGCCGATGTGCTGCATGCCCAAGTGGCCGACGACCGGATAGGCGTAGGTCGTCAGGGTGTTCGTCCACTGCTGTTCATGCTTGGCGTTTTTCCAGGTATCACCGTGAGCCCGGATGTACGCCTCGGCAGCCTTCTTGAAGGTCGTTTCCGCGACCTGGCTCGCGCGAAGCGCACTGGCGGCAGCTTGCCGCCGGGCGACAGGGTCGATGCCTGCTTCAATGTCGTCTCGTGCCTTCCTGGCCTTCTCGCGGGCCATCGCCAGCGGAACATCCGGGAACCCACCTAGGCCCAAGTGCCGCCGCTTTTCGCCGACCATGACGCGGAGCACCCACGACCGTGCGCCGCCCTCGGCAACGTAGAGGTAGAGTCCCGCAACACCTCCAACGGGATGGTGGCCGGATTGGGTCAGCCGGCCAACGACCAGGGCCGAGAGTTCTTTGGCTTTGCGGGGCATGGGACCTTAGATGGATTTTCTTTCTACCATCCATTCCACCATAAAACTTAGGATTGGTCCATTCACGTTTGGACAGCATTTAACACGCGCAATTCCGTAGTACCTCGATGGGGGCAGTTTTTCGAACAGCTTCAATCACCGCTTGAACATGACGGAGGCGGACACCGCTTCCGCCAGGACACTCCACATCTAACGCGCAAGAGCACGCCGTTAGCACGCAGTGGAGTTTCTGTAAGTCGTTGATTTGACGACGCTTTTCCCAGTCTCCACACTAGCTAACGCGCAACAGCAATGCGATTGCGCGCAAGGGACTGTCGCCAGCAACTGGCGGACAGAGTGGCGGACAGACTGGCGAAAGGGGCCCACCATGGCTCGCAAGCGCATCGTTTCGAACCTGCACCAGCTCACGGTGCGGGAGGTTCTCGCAGCCCCCGAGGGCGACACTTCGGATGGTGGCGGCCTGATCCTCAGGATTCGCGGCCAGTCCGCCAGTTGGGTGCTCCGCTACACCGCCACGACCGGGCGCCGGCGCGAGATGGGACTCGGCGTGGCACGCCTGGGCAGCAACGCGCAGGCCGGCGAAAGCCTCACGACGGCACGCGACCTGGCGCGCGACGCCCGCGACCTTCTGCAGCGCGGCGTCGACCCGATCGACGAGCGCGAAGGTCGACGCATCGCCGCCCAGGCGCTCGAGGCGCAGAAGAAGGCCGCGGCGAAGCGTGAGCGCACGACCCTGGCCCGGGCCGCCCGCGAGTATCACGAGCGCGTCATCGAGCCCTCGCGCACGGTCAAGCACGCGGCGCAGTGGATCGCCTCGCTCGAGCACCACATCCCCGAGGACGTCTGGCACGCCCCCATCGATGCCGTCACGCCGCCCGCGTTGCTTGCCGCTCTGAGCGGCGTGCGCGCGCTGGCCGACGACGCGGTGCGGATCCCGGAGACGCTGATGCGCGTTCGCCAGCGGCTCGACGCCGTGTTCGAAGATGCGATCTTCCACGGCCTGTGCGCCAGCAACCCCGCGGCCGCGATCCGCCGCAAGATGGGCGAGACGCAGGCCCGGCGCGATCGGGGCCAGTTCGCCGCCCTGCCCTACCGCGACGCGCCTGCGTTCATGGCACAGCTGCGCGACCAGCAAGGCATCGCCGCACGGTGCCTGGAGCTGGCCGTGCTGACCGCGGCGCGCACGGGCGAGGTGCTTGGCGCCTCCTGGTCGGAGTTCGACCTTGATGCGGCGACGTGGACCGTCCCGGCCGAGCGCATGAAGGGCGGCGAGCTGCACACGGTGCACCTGTCACCGCGCGCCGTCGACGTCGTGAAGGCGCAGATCGGGCTGCACAAGACGCTGGTATTCCCGTCGCCGAGGCTCGACGACTCGCCGCTGTCCAACATGGGCATGCTCACGCTGCTCAAGCGCATGAAGATGCAGGACCAGACCACGGTGCACGGGCTGTGCCGGGCGACGTTCTCCACGTGGGCCAACGAGACCGGCGCGGCGCGCGCGGACGTCATCGAGGCCTGCCTCGCGCACCGCGAAACGGACAAGATCCGGGCCGCCTACAACCGGGCTGCCTTCGCGGAGGAGCGCCGCGTGCTGCTCGATGCGTGGGCCGACTACCTGGCCAGGCCCGTGGCTTCCAACGTTGTGCCCCTGCGCAGCGCGGCATAGACTCAACCGGCATCTCAGCGGGACTGAGGTAAAGCGAGGCCCCGACGTGCAGCAACACGCCGGGGCTTCTGACCACAACGCACACACCGTGAAAGGACGTGCACCATGGCTACCAACGATTCTCGCATCGGGTCCTCTGCCCAGCCACCGTCAAATTCGGGGGGCGGTGGCGACGCTCAGATCCTGGTGCGCATCAGCCCGGTCATCGAACGCGAGTTCAAGCGCAGGGATGTCTTCCCCGAACTGCGGATCGAGCGTGCCAAGAACATCATCAATGGCGCGACCGGCGTCCACCAGGTCACCATCACCCGCGCCCGTGAGATTCTTGCTGATGCGAGATCCCAGCGTGGCAACCTTGACCTGCCCCGCGGCATCCCAAGAGCCTACGGCGCGCTCGCAAGCAATGTTGAAGACTGCATCAAGCACGAAGAGCGCCGCGGCCTCTTCGACGATCCCGGCAGGGAGGTTGCAAGGCAGCGGATGGCCGAATCGCCGGCTCGTTTGGAGGTCGGCGACCACGTCCTTTGCTTCTACGATGACAGCGAGTACGGGCGAAAGTGTGTCGTGGTGGAAGGCTACGGCCTCTATAGCATCCGCAGAGCAGACGGAGCCTTCATCACCCGTGATGGCGAGCGGATTGACTATGCCTACGGGTACGTCATCGAGGTACAAGGGGAGCAAAGCTTCGCCAGTCCGCATAGATTGACCCGCGAGGACTGCAAACCGAGCCACCTGCGGCTTGTTTCGCGCGCGATGACGGCCCCTCGATGACGATGCTGTCCGCAAAGGCCGTCGCCGAGCAGCTCGGGCTCAGCGCCCGCAAGGTCTACGAGCTGGCGCGCTCCGGCGCGCTCGTGTCGTACCGATTCGGCGATGCGGTGCGCTTCGACCAGGTCGACGTGGACTCGTACAAAGCGGCGTGTCGGCAAAGTGTCGCACCGGCGATTCGGGCGCGCTCACCGACCGAGGCGGTATCGCTGGCTTGCGCGGACTCAGCGCTGGCAGAGTACTTCCGGAAAGCTGGGCTCACGCCGCGCGCGAGGCCGGCCAGCGCGATGGAGAAGCGCGCTCCACGTAAGGCAACGCCGTACAAGCGCTGATGCTCTCGGCTCGATCTAGAGCAAGCCGCCTTCGGGCGGCTTTTTCATGGGCTTGCCGGGTGTCAAGCCTCGCGGACTTATTGTTCTCATACTCGTGCCGTTGCGTGGTGCGCCGCTCTTTCCGAAACTTGCCTCATACGAGCAATGGAGCGTCAAGTGAAGGAAACAGCAAACCAGCAGGCAGCCGACGGAGTTCGCCTCCGCCAAAGCCCAGTCGTCGACAGCGTCGGCGCCGTCGGGGGCGCCCAGACCGCCGTCCTGTCCGCCGTCACGAGTGTTGGCCTCGTCGACGACGACGTCGCCGCTAAGGCCTTCTTCGGCTGCAGCAAGCGCACCTTCTCCACCTTCATGGACGAGAGTTGGATGCCCCGCCCCATCTTCCTCGGCCCGCGCCTGCGTCGGTGGTCCGTTGACGAACTGCGTGCCGCGGTGGCCAGCATGCCGCGCCAGACCGAACGCGCGCAGCCCGAGTCGCTGCTGCGCGCCAAGATCGAGCGCATGAAGGCGACGGGAGCGGCCTCGTGATCACCACCAAGGCCTTCGAGAAGTTGCAGCGACGCGCTCAGCGCTCCGATGCCGCGCTCAGCATCGCCAACCAGGCCGACGGCAGCTCCCGTCTCGTCCTGACCCGCGGGCCCTTGCATCGCACCTTCAAGGCGGACATCTCCGGCATCGTCAGCCTGCAGCGACTGCTGGCCGAGATCGAGACCGAGGTGTCAGCATGAGCGCCGACAAGACCTTCACGACGCTGCAGGCCAAAGCCGCGCTCAAGGGCTGGCAAGTCGAGCGCATGGCAGACGGGAGCTTTGTGGTTGCCCGTTGGACGCTCACTCGCTCACTGCCTGATCTGGCATCACTCGAGGCATTCCTCAGGCAGGTAGGGGCGTGAACGCACTCGACGGCGTCGTCGAGGTCGACGACTTCACACCTCGACCCGCTGCGCGCGCGGGCGCCGCGCGGCCCGCTGTGCGTCTCGAGGACTCCCAGCTCAACGACGCCGAGGTCAGCTCGCTCGGGGTGCAGATCAAGCATCCCGAGCTGATCGGCGACGCCCGCCTCCCGAAGCCATCGCAGTACATCTTCGACGGGCACGTGGAGATCGCCACGGCAATCCTCGAACTCGGAGCCGGGCTATCGGTCGATGACCTGGGCGACTTGCTCAGCGAGAAGGGCCGTCCGGACCTCTGCGACTACGTGCGCTGGCTGCCCGACGATCTGCCCCACGGGATGAAGACGATCTGGCGCAACGCTGGGCGCGTCATTGAGGCGGCGCAGCACCGCGACCTCGTCGCTTGCCTTGAGCGCGCAGCAAAGCGCCTTGGCGACTCCGACCGCGGCGCGGCGCTGGCCGACATCGCGGCCGAGCTCGCATTCGCGCAGACGATCCTGCACCCGCCGGCCGCGGCGCCCGTGGACATGCTGCTGGACATGGGGCAGCTCCACGCGAAGGCCAGCAACATCCGCTGGGCGGTCAAGGGCGCGATCCCCGAGGCCAGCCTGGGCGTCATCTTCGGCGCCTCTGGTGCGTTCAAGTCGTTCGTCGAGCTCGACTACGCCCTACACCGCGCCTACGGCATGCCCTGGCTGGGCCGACGCACCCGCCAGGCGGTGCCCGTCTACCTGGCCGCCGAGGGCGGCGCCGGCATCATGCGGCGAATCACGGCCTGGCACGAGGCCCGCAACCTCGACTGGCGGACATGCCCCATGCGGGTCGTCATCGTGCCCCTGACGCTGCGCACGGAGGCCGCCACACTGCGGCGCGCCATTGAGGCGTCGGGGGTTGCCCCGGGCGACATCGTCATCGACACGATGAGCCAGACCTTCACCGGCAACGAGAACGCGAACGACGAGGTGGCATCCTACTTCCGGGTCATCGGGCTCGAACTGCGCGCCGCCTTCAATTGCACGGTCACCATCGTCCACCACACCGGACACCTCGCCACCGAGCGCCCGCGCGGCGCCAGCGCAATCATCGACAACGTCGACTTCGCCATGGGCGTCTACCGCGACCAGTCCGAGATGCTGTGCACCGTGGAGTGGGCCAAGCTCAAGGAAGGCGAGAAGCCGGCGCCGCAGACCTTTCAGCTGCAGGCCCAGCACCTCGGCAACGACGAGGACGGCGACCCGATCACCTCCCTGGCGGCCAGGCACGTGTCCACCTCCGACGAGATGGTCGCCGCGGTGGCCCACGAGGCGCGCTCAGGGCGCGGTGGCCGCGGTCACCTGCTGGTCAGCGTGGCCCACGAAGGCATGCGCGAGCGGGAGCTGCGCAAGGCCTTCTATGAGGCCCTGGACGGCCTCGACGCCGAGGGCAAGAAGAAGGCGTACCAGCGCGCCAAGAGCTGGGCCATCAACGCCCGGATCTTCGAATTCGCCGGCGCAGAGGGTCGCCTCATCATGCTGAAGGCGGTGGCCTGAATGTCCCGCTTTTCCATCCGAGTGTCCCGTTTCACCGGGACAAATTACCGGGACGGGACTCGCGCGCGCGTAAAGGGAACCGGGACATTGTCCCGTCCCGTTCCCTGTCCCGTTTTACCCCCGAAGTGTCCCGCCTGGAGTGTCCAGTGAGCGCCGAGTCCTTGTTCACTCACACGTGGCAGGTCGGCCGCTGGAAGGTCACCTTGTCGGTGCCTCCGATCGCGCCGGGCTTCGTGCGTCACGCCGTGTGCGAATGGGATCCTGCAATACCGGGTCGCCCCCTCACGGCCTCCGAGCAGCGCCAGTACGAGGCTGGCATTGCGGAGGCGACGCAGGCCGCGGCGAAGGGCTACGCGCAGGCGCGCGCGGGAGGCAATCCATGGTGAGCAGAGTAGAGCGGCTCGCCCGTGAGCGCGCGTACGAGCGACGCAGTGCCATTGCCCTGGGCCGCACCTTCGTGCGATCAATGCGGATCGGCGCCAACACGGCGCTCATCAACATCACGAGCATGTCCGAGGCCGGCGAGCCGCACTTCGAGGTGACGTGGTCGCCGTGGGCACCTGAGCGAGTCACCCCCGCGGACATCGCCCTCTTCGATGCATGGCGTGTGAAGGCGATGGCGGAACTGCGCGCGGAGCTGAAGGCGACCAGGCCATGAGCAGCGGAGGCACGCTCCGCCAAACTGTGCACGCTGGCGCGCGTGCGGCCGCAATGCGCCCGCATCCCGCCGGCGTGTCCGCCTCGAGGACTCGATGAGCGACCAACCGCTGTACGAGCAACGCGCCGAGCTGGTGTCGTCACTCCTGGGCTCCACCACGGCGCGTGCCGCGGAGCTGGCGGCGTTCCTCGATCGCACCCTGCAGGCCTGGGCCGCGCGCTCCGCCAGCGCCAGCGCGTCCGCCCTGCAGCGCTCGCAGCGTATCCGGGCGGCGATCCGCCAGGCGATCGGCGTCCTGCCTCTCGACAACCCGTGCACACCCGGCGTGATCGAGCGGCGCATCGCCCGCAACCCGCAGCGCTACGGCCTGGCCGCGGCGCCACATCCGGACACGATCCGCGACGAGCTCAAGCGCATGCATGCGGAGGGGATTTCAGTACCGTCGTCCCATCCTGCCGGCGACGAGCCCGCATAGGCTCAAGGCTCATCAACGCCCAAGGACGAAAGCGAGCCATGAATGAAGCCCCCCTCGAAGCGGTCGGAGCCTCCGCCGCCGGTCTACACGCCGCGGCGGCCACCGCTGGCACCGCAGGTCGCAAGGGCCACAAGGGCGCCAAGGCGCAAGCTGACGCAGCGGTAGAGCGCAAGGTCGGCCACATCGCGCCGGCCAATCACCAGCTCGCCGAGCAGTGCGTGAATTCGTGGTTCTCGGTCGCACCGCGCGACAGCGTGCCCGAAGACTTCGACATGTCCGCCGAGCCCTTCGCCCTGATCGCCCAGGATCTCACGCGCTTCGACAGCATGCGCCTCGTGGCGGCCGACGACTCGTGGCTGGCGGATCTGATCGTCGTGGACAAGGGCCCGGGCTACGCGCTCTGCAAGGTCGTCCGCAGCGTGAAGCTCCCGAAGCGCCGCAGCATCTCGGAGAGCCGCGTCCCGGAAGGCTTTGAGGTCGTGCAAGGTGGGATCGGTGAGGAGCCTTGGCTCTGCCGGCGCCTGTCCGATGGCGTCGTGTTGAACACGAACATGTTCCACCACCGCCGCGAGGACGCGATCCGCTTCCTCCTCGATCACGCCACGGTGAGGGGCGAGGCACGCCCCTCGACGTTCGGCAAGCGCGACGACAACTGAGGAGAACGCCTTGGCCTACTCATCCACCAATCCGATCTCGCTGTACGTCGACGGCCTGCTCCCGCTGCAGCAACGCACGTTCGTCTACTCGAGCAGCTCCAACAGCACCGACATCCTGGCCACGGGCTACTTCTCCGGCGTCGGTGATGGTTCGCGAGGCCTCACCGACCTCGGCATGCGTGTCGGCGACTTGCTGATCAACCGCGCCAGCACCGCGGCTGCAATCCCTGGCCGCGTCAGCTTCCACAGCTGCATCGCGAGCACGGCGAACCAGGCCAGCACCAGCGCGTCGACGGGCTGGGTCGCCGCGTACGACTGCACGGTGAGCCAATCCAGCTGATCGTCATGGGCAAGGCAATCTCGATCACCGGCGACGCACTCGCTCGCCTCGCCGACGAGGGATTCGACTTCGTCGGCGAGGGCTTCTCACGCATCTTCGACCCGCAGTCCGGTGTGGTTACCGAATGGCTGCGGCCACCGAATCCAGACCTCGACCAGGCGCGCCAGCATGACGAGTTCTACCGTGCGCGCTTTCCCGACCAGGTGCAGTCGTGAGCCAAGCGATCGTCAGCAGAGAAACGGACAGCGAGCGCTTCGATTGCAGCGAGGCGTGGAGCGATGACGTGCTCGAGGAGCACCGCGTTGCGCGGGTCATCGACGAAGCATCCGCGCGAGGAATCGAGCCGGCGTTCCTGCTCGCCTGGGACGCGGAGATCAACCAGGAACAGAGGCACGCATGAGCGAGTTCTCGAACGACACCGGCACACCCGGCAGTGGTGGCGAGACCATCGCGGCCGACGACAGCCACATGGCGCTCCCGTCGCACGTCGACGTCGCCAACGGTTCGGAGCGCCCGACGTGGGGCGCCGATCCGTCAGCCGTCGACCCGGAGCAGCGGTCGCGGCCGGAGCGCGCTGCCGACTTCGGCCTGGGCCGCGCCGCGCACGCGCTGGGCCTGCCGGCCGACACGGTCGACGGTGCACGGGCCTGGATCGCCGGCGAGGCCAACTTCAGCGACGAAACGCTGCGTCAGCTCGACGACGAGCACGGCGCGGAGGTGCAGGCCGAGCTGCGCGACCTGTGGGGCGACAAGTTCGTCCCGAACCTGCTCGAGATCGACAAGTACCTCGACTCGCTGCCGGGCAACGCCGGCGTCGTGTTCCGCGCCGCCCGCGATCGCGACGGCCGCGCGCTGGCCAACAACGCAGCGATCCTGCAGCGCATGCTCGGCGCCGCACGGGGCAGCGCAGCGGGCAGCCTCTCGGGCTCGCTGAACGAGCAGATCGCTGCCATCGAGAAGACGATGCGCACGGACCGCAAGGCCTACGACCGCGACGAGTTGCTCCAGGCTCGCCTGCGGGAGCTCTACACCATGCGGAGCCGCACGCAATGAGCCAGCCTGTCGACCTGATCACTGCCTGGGCCGAGCGTGATCGTCTGTACTGGCTCGACGACGAGCAGCTGGAGACGGCCGTTGCCAAGGCGCGCCACATCCTGGCGTCGCTGGCGCTCCGCAACCGAGAAGCGGACTTCGTCGCGATCATGGCCGCTGCGCTCAGCCGAGATCCCGATCCGCTCGAAGGCGAACCTGTCGAAGCCGCCGCGCGCGCACTGCTCTACCTGGCCCAGCACGGGATTCCGCATGTCTCCCCGACGGCCCACTGAGTTCACGATGGAACTGGCCATCGACATCTGCACTCGTCTGGTCGAGGGCGCGTCGCTGAGCGCAATCTGCAAGCTCAAGACGATGCCGCGCCTGGCCACGGTGTACGCCTGGCGGGCCGCGCAACCAGAGTTCGATCGGCTCTTAGCCAGTGCTCGCGCCGATCAGGCTCACACGCTATTCGGCCAAGCCATGGACATCGCCAATGAGCCAGTCGCAGACATGGTGGCCGTGCAGCGCAATCGCCTGCGTGTAGACACCATCAAATGGCAGGCCGGCAAGCTCGCACCACGTGTCTACGGGGACCAGTATCAACTTGCGATCGGCGGAGCGGCAGACCTGCCTCCGATAAAGATCGACCCAATCGAGGGCGCCAAGCGCGTCGCATTCGTGCTCGCCCGCGCCGGCCACCTGATCGCGAACCAGCAGTCGACGAGCTCGACCGGATCAACTACTTAAAGGAGAACACTATGTGTCTCGGACCGATTGGGGATGTGCTCCAGAGCATCGACCACTTCGCCAACGGCATCAACCCGATGCACGGCATCATGGATTCGTTGGCCAACGACGCTTCGAAAATTCCGGGCGTTGGCGGTGCACTGGGCGCGGCCGGAAAGTTCGGCGCTGACAAACCGGCAGAGGCTTACATGGCCTACCTCGGCGCCGCGGCTGGTGGAGAGGCGCTGGCTGGCGCGGGTGCAGCCGGAGCGGGCGCCGGCGTGGCCGCTGATGGGACGGCCATGGGTGGCGCTGCCGGCACGCTTGGCGCTGCCGACTCAGCTGGGGCTTCCGCTAGCCTTGGCCTGACTGCTGCCGATGTGGGTGGTACGAGCGGCGCGGTGGCGGGCTCAGGTGCCGCGACCGCAGCAGGAAGTGGCGGCTCGGGACTGGCAAGCTTCGCGGGAACGGCGGCCAAGACGCTTGGCCCGGCGCTCCTGAGCAGCGCCCTGGCGCCCAAGCCGCCCAAGGTAGCGCCGATACAGGCCATGCCTGATCCGCTGGCCCAGGAACAGGCCAAGCGCCAGAAGATCATCAACCAGCTTGCGATGCGCGGCCGTGCGAGCACGATGCTGACATCGGCCACGAATGGCAGCCTCGGCGGTTGATGCGGCATGATCGCGGCACCATGACCGAGAGACGCCACCGCAAGTACCTGAAACCGGGCGCTTACCAGGAAAAGCACGGGAGCTGGACATGGGGCGGCGGCATCGTCGGCGCCCTCACGCCTGTAGTGCTGAAGTTTGTCTTGCATGGGGACTTCGACGAGCTCGGTATGGGGTGGGGCATCGCCTCCATAGCCGGCTGCGCGGTTGGTCTCTTTGTCGGCGGCCAACTGTTCGAGAGCGCGCACTATACCGTCGACGATTGAGTGATCCCGACGATTGATCCGACGCGAAGCGCATGCGGTGAGCCTGCCGATTGCCAGACTGCGCTCTTGCCGTCTGTCATGATTGCCACTCAACAGCTGTATGGGAGTCCAAGGTGGCAGATCCGAACGTGCAGAAGGTCGTCAAGAACAATTGGTTGATCGTCGTGACGCTGGTCGCCACTCGAGCGGAGGCATCGATCACGGTGGGGCCGGTCGGATCGCCCTCGCATCCGCGCCACGTCAGCATCAAGCCCTACATCGATGCAGGCCTCACCGAGCGGGAGGCACTGGAACGCGTGATGGAGATCGCCGAGATCGCGGTCGCCGGCGCCACTCCGTAGCGCTCCGGCCGCGCTGAGCCACCGGGCTAGTAGTCGCACCCGCCGACGGGCCGCACCTCCGCAAATTTCAGTGCCGATCTGTCTTGCCATGCGCGACGCGTTCGGCCCACCGACAGCGAGCCGACCTGCCATTTCGCCAACGCGGCAGCCGGTGGACATGGCAGCATGCTGGCAAGCGGCAGGCTCATCGAATGAGCCATTCTTCACGGAAACGGCCTGACGCTCGGCACACCGAATGCCGAATTTGGACGGGAAACCCCGCAGAATTCGGGGGTATCGACCCATATTGTGCAGTGCCACAATTGGGTCGTCATTGACCAGTTGAGCGCCGGGAGGCTGTATGTCTGAGACTTCAATCTGCGTCACCTACAAGTTCGTGGACAACTGGCATGTGTTCCGGTCCGACGACGTGCCTGGCCTCTATGTGGCTAGCCGGGACGCTGAAAAGGCCTACGAAGACGTTGCACGGTCAATCGAGCTGATGCTGAAGCTGAACATGGGCATCGAGTGTCAGGCTCGTCCCGAGCAGCCATTCGATGAGTTTGTCGAGAGCTTGCAACAATCGGATGTCGAAGCACGCCCTCCCCACATCATGTCGAGTAGGCGGTACCTCCTTGCTGGTGTCGCTGTGTGATTGCGGGGCGCGTCAAGACCAAACAGGAAGTCGAAGAATGGCTGCGCTCTGAGGGTTGGGTTCCAACCGACTTGACGACAAGCACCGGTCGCGTTTGGCGGTCGACTCGCACTGGAAAGCACATTCAAGTGCCTGAGGACGACGAAGGTCTCTACACGGACTGGATGCTGCGGGATTTGATGAAAGAGATGAGCATCGACACCCGGGGAATTGTCGATCGCGGCTTCGGAGCGGGCATGCACTGACGCTGAGGCATGGGCGCGCAGCGCCAGTGGGGGTACTTTCGGGGTAACTCGACTCGCCGGAATGCAACGTCGCGAGCGTTCATGCGCGCTAGCGCGAAATGTCTGATTGACGCTAGGTCAACCAGCCGCGCCGCTACCGCCGGAGCCGCCAGGGCCAAAAATGCTCCCGCCACCTCCGCCACCGCCG
>FTKT01449004.1_pt1 | contig 14443 bp, 10 predicted proteins | sample 1658271 | NCBI WGS metagenome assembly FTKT01 (sample SAMEA3914811, study PRJEB12502) | metagenome | biome: forest; material: soil | place: Canada | collected 2011-08-04 | depth 0.3 m | reverse complement strand
CAGCACCGCGTTCAAGGGCGTGCGCAGCTCGTGGCTCATGCGCGCCAGGAACGCGGTCTTCGCCCGACTGGCCGCTTCCGCGGCGGCCTGCGACTCGCGCGCCTTCTCCGCCTGGCGGAGTTCTGTCACGTCCAGACTCATCGACAGCACGCAGGCCTGGCCTGCATAGTCGATGCGCTCGGAGTTGATCAGCAGCGTGATGACGTCGCCCGATCGAGCGCGCGTGTGCACCTCCAGGTTGCGCACGCGCGGTTCGCTGCGCACGCGTGCACGGTAGGTCTGCGTGTCTTCGGGCAGCAGGCCGATGCCCAGTTCCCAGAGCGGTCGACCGAGGAGCTCGGCGCGTGCGACGCCATGGCGGGCGCAGAAGACCTCATTGACTTCGAGAACCCGATGGTCGTCGAGCGTTGCGATCATCGTCGACACGGGGGCGAGCCGGAACACCTGCTGGAAGCGCTCCAGGCTGGCTTGCACCTGCGCCTGTGCGGCCTGCCTCGCCGACTCGCGGTCGACATTGTCGAGGGCGAACGAGATGTCCGCGACCATCTCGTCGAGCAGCCGGACCAGGCCGTCGTCGAAGTAGTCGATGTCGGATGCATACAGCGTCAACGCGCCGAAGACGCGGCCGGCGCGCATCAGCGGGAACGCCGCCGCCGACTGGATGCCGGTGTCGATCGCGCGCTTGCGCCAGGCCGCTTGCGGTGCCTCGCGGCGATAGTCGTTGCTGATGGCGTGGAGGCCTTCGCGCAGGGCCGTCGCCGTCAACGAGCGTCGAAAGGCCCCGGAGTCGATGTTCCATTCGCGAGGCACGCCATCGAAGAAATTGGCGCCCGGCCCGTTCTCGACGACGCGCGAGGCGCCTGCCTTGTCGAGCAGCGTCACGCAGGCCGTGCGCGCGTGACCGCATTCGACGCAGATCCTGCAGATCTCGCTCAGGAGGCGTCCAACGTCGGATTCACGGACGATCAGCTGGTTGGTCTGGGACAACGCCAGGTAGTAGTTGCTCATGCGCTGCATGCGCGCAGCCTGCTCGTTCACCTCGCGGGTGTATCGGCTCATGGCGCTCCACGCCAGGCCGCCACCCAGGAGGACGGCCACGGCGACCAGTCCGGTGATGGCGAAGCCGGCGTCCCGATAGGCTTGCTGGCTGCGTTCGTTCTCGTCCTTCGCGACGCGTTGCTGCAGATCCATGAGCTCGTCCGTGGCGGCCGACAGCGCGTCGAAGGCCGACGGCATGCTCCGGATGGCGATCGCGTCCAGCCCGCGGATGTCGCCACCGGCCAGCAGGCGGCGGACTTCCAGTGCGACGGCGTGGGCGTCTGCCAGCGCGGGCTGTGCCCTGATCGCGACCAGTTGCGCCTCGAGCGGTGTCAACGTGGTGTGGCGATACGCGTCCCATTGCGCCAGCGCCGCCGCGTCGCGCCGGTCGATGACTTGCAGCACCTGGTCTGGCGTCAGCGTTCCCCCGCGCAACCTTGCGACGGCGTTCGCGATGTCCTGCCCATAGGCGGTGCCGACGACGTGCAACTGCTGCAGGCAGACCACCCGATCCCGATAGACGGTGTCCAGCGACGCCGAGGTCGTCTGCAGGCGTTGCAACGCCAGGAATGCGATCGCGGAGATCAGCGTGGCCAGCAGCGCGAAAAGAGCCGTCAGCCGCATGCGCAGGTTCGTGAGCTGCATGGCGGCATTGTCGTGCGGCTGCCGTGATACCGAAACCCGCGAAGCCCGGATGGCCTACGGATGCACCGGATCCGAAGCCAGCTGGAACGCCGCGACGACCCGCGACAGCTGTTCGGCCTGGCACTTCAGACTCTCGGCCGCCGCCGCGCTCTCCTCGACGAGCGCCGCGTTCTGTTGCGTGACCTGGTCGAGCTGGGTGATGGCGTCCCCGACCTGGCCGATGCCCGTGCTCTGCTCGCTGCTGGCGGCGCCGATCTCGCCGATCAGATCGCTCACGCGACGCACCTGGGCGACGATCTCGCCCATGGTCGAGCGGGCATCGCCGACCAGCGCGGTCCCCGTCTCGACGTTCGCGACGCTCTCGCCGATCAGCGACTTGATCTCCCTGGCAGCGTTGGCACTGCGCTGCGCGAGGCTGCGCACCTCGGAGGCCACGACGGCGAATCCGCGCCCCTGCTCGCCGGCGCGCGCTGCCTCGACGGCGGCGTTGAGCGCCAGCAGGTTGGTCTGGAACGCGATGCCGTCGATGACGCCGCTGATGTCGGCGATTCGACGCGCGCTGGCGGCGATGTCCTCCATCGTCGAGACGACGCGACCGACGACCTCGCCGCCCCTGGCGGCCGCGAGCGATGCGCTGCTGGCCAACTGCGTGGCGGCGCTGGCGGTGTCGGCGTTGTGCCTGACGGTGGCCGTGAGCTGCTCCATCGAGGCGGCGGTCTGCTGCAGGTTGCTCGCCTGCTCCTCGGTCCGTTGGCTCAGGTCGGCATTGCCGGTGGCGATCTGCGCCGAGCCGGTGCCGATCGAGTCGGAGCTGTCGCGTACCTGGGTCACGATGCGGGTCAAGCCCGCATTCATCTGCCGGAGTGCGCCAAGCAGCTGGGCGGTCTCGTCGCTGCCGTCGATGCGGATCCGCGACCCGAGGTCGCCCGCGGCGACGCGCTGCGCCACCTGGACCGCCACTCGGATTGGACCGGTGATGGAGCGCGAGATCGACCAGGCGAGGAATGCGCCGATGAGCACGGCCGCCGCGACCATGCCGAAGACCGCGCGTTGCGTCTGCGCGTATGCGAGCTGCGACTGCTCGTAGGCCGCAGCGCCGCCCTGCGACACCTCGTCGACCGCCTTGATCAGCGCGGCGGCGATCGCGTTGAACGCGGCGCTGCTGCGGGTTCCATAGAGCGCCTTGGCCTGGTCCACGTCGCCCGCGCGCGATGCCGCGAGAACCTGGTCCAGCGCGGCGTAGTACGCCACCTGCCGCTGCTGGATCTCCGTGGCGGATCGGCGCTCGTCATCGGTCGCGAGGGTGCCGAGATAGCGGTGCCAGGTCAGCTCCGCTTTCGCCCGGATGGCGTCGATGCGTCGCTCCTGCGCGGTGCGTTCGTCCGCGCTCGCGGCCATGAGGTGCGCGACCTCCGCGCGCCGGATGGCTGACAGGGTGGCGCTGTATTCGCCCATCGCCCGCATGGCGACGAGCCACTGGCCGGCCAGCTCGCTCGTCGCCGCGTTGACCTGCGCGATGCGGTTGATGGAGAAGGCGCCGACGACGCAGGTCAACGCCAGCACCGCGACGAAGGCCAGCATCAGCCGGCGACCGATCTTGAGGGACTTCAGCAAGTTCATGGCGGGATCCAGAGGCGGTTGCGTGGGAGGGCAAGACGGATCGCGCGACGTCACCAGGCGGAGCCGCACGCTGCAGTGCCGCCATTGTTGGCCGGCACCTCCGCGTGCGATTGGCATGCGGCGACTCGCACTTTCCATTCCGTGTCAGACACCGGACGACGCCGGCGTCCGGCCTTGGCGCCATCACGGGCCGCACCCGCCGTGGAAACCTTGCTGACGCGAATTGGTAAGTGCGAGTCGCCGCATGCCAATCGGTCGCGCGTCGACCGCCGAACAATGCCCTGCATCGTCCCCCTGCCATTTCGACGCCTGTGCCCGGCCTCCCGGTGTGCGCCGCGTCCCCCTGAAGGACTTCCATGAATGGATTGATGATGCAGCAGCCGCTGCTGATTTCGTCGTTGCTGACGCACGCGGAACGCCACCACGGCGAGCAGCAGATCGTCTCGCGGCGAGTCGAGGGCGATCTCCATCGCTACACGTTCCGCGACATGGCGGCACGCGCGCGGCGTCTCGCCAAGGCGGTGGCGCGCCTGGGCGTGTCGGAGGGCGGGCGCGTCGCGACGCTGGCCTGGAACGGCTATCGCCACCTCGAGCTCTACTACGCGGTCTCGGGCTCCGGCGCCGTGCTGCACACGCTCAATCCGCGTCTGCACGTCGACCAGATGGCCTGGATCGCCGAACATGCCCGCGACGAGATCCTGTTCTTCGACATCGGCTTCCTGCCGCTGGTCGAGGCGATCGCGCCGCGCCTGAAGGCGCTCAAGGCCTGCGTGGCGATGACCGACCGGGTGGGCATGCCGCCGTCGACGACGCTGCCCGGCCTGCTGTGCTTCGAGGAGATCCTCGGTGCCGAGGACGACGCCTACGACTGGCCGGCGTTCGACGAGAACACCGCGAGCTCGCTGTGCTACACGAGCGGCACCACCGGCAACCCGAAGGGCGTGCTGTACAGCCATCGATCGACCGTGCTGCACACCTGCGCGTCGGCGCTGCCCGACTCGCTGAACCTGTCCTCGCGCGACGCCGTGTTGCCGGTCGTCCCGATGTTCCACGTCAATGCCTGGGGCCTGCCCTATGCCGCGTGCATGGTGGGCGCGAAGCTGGTGTTCCCGGGGCCGGCGCTGGACGGCGCCTCGCTGCACGAGTTGATGGAGCGCCAGGGCGTCACCGTGTCGGCAGGCGTGCCGACGGTCTGGCAAGGGTTGATCTCGCATGTGGAGGCAGGCGGCCTGTCCTTCGGCTCCATGCGGCGCACCATCATCGGCGGCTCGGCGTGCCCGCCGGCGATGATGCGTGCCTTCCAGGATCGCTATCACGTCCAGGTGATCCACGCCTGGGGCATGACCGAGCTGAGCCCGGTCGGCACCGTCTGCGCGCTCAAGGGCTCGCAGCGGGCATTGACCGCATCGCGGCGCAATGCCGTCCAGGCCAAGCAGGGTCGCGCTGTGTTCGGCGTCGACATGAAGATCGTCGGCGATGATGGCAAGGAACTTCCCTGGGACGGCCAGGCCAGTGGCGAACTGATGGTGCGCGGCCCGTGGATCGCCGCTCGCTACCTGGGCGGCGAGGGCGGCGACCCGCTGGTGGACGGCTGGTTCCCGACCGGCGACGTCGCCACCATCGACGCCGACGGCTTCATGCAGATCACCGATCGCAGCAAGGACGTGATCAAGTCGGGCGGCGAGTGGATCGGCTCCATCGATCTCGAGCACATCGCGATGGCGCACCCGCAGGTGGCGATCGCGGCCTGCATCGCGGTGCCGCATCCCAAGTGGGACGAGCGCCCGCTCATCGTGGCCGTGAAGAAGCCGGGAGCGATGGTCACCCGCGAGGAACTCCTGCGCTTCTTCGAGGGCAAGATCGCGCGCTGGTGGACGCCCGACGACGTCGTCTTCGTCGACGAGATGCCGCTCGGCGCCACCGGCAAGGTGCTGAAGAACAGGTTGCGCGAGCGGTTCAAGGAGCATCGCCTGGCCGACGCGGAGGCCTGCCATGGCCGCGCTTGAACTGACGGCGCTGCCGCAGCGCACGCGGCATCTGTTCCCCGGAGTCCTCGCCTGCGGCGTCGTATCCGCCGCGGCCACCTTCCTGTCGCAGCACTACGGCGCGCCGGTGATGCTGTTCGCGCTGTTGCTGGGCATGGCGATGAACTTCCTCGCCGACGAAGGTCCGTGCGCGCCCGGCATCGAGTTCAGCGCGCGCCAGCTGCTGCGCATCGGCGTGGCCCTGCTGGGCCTGCGCATCACGGCCGCACAGGTCGCTGCGCTCGGATGGCAACCCGTGTTGCTGGTCGTCGCATCGGTGGCGATCACCATCGCGGTCTCGATGCTGGCCGCGCGCGCACTCGGCTTCCAGGCGTTGTTCGGTCTGCTCACCGGGGGCGCCACGGCGATCTGCGGCGCGTCGGCGGCGCTCGCGCTGGCCGCGGCCCTGCCGGCGCATCCGGGCAAGGAGCGCGCCACGCTGTTCACCGTGATCCTCGTGAGCGCGTTGTCGACGTTGGCGATGATCGCGTACCCGATGCTCGCGCACGGCCTCGGACTGTCGCCCCGGGCCGCCGGCGTCTTCCTCGGGGGCACGATCCACGACGTCGCACAAGTCGTGGGCGCCGGCTACAGCATGTCGCACGAGACGGGCGATGTCGCCACCATGGTCAAGCTGATGCGCGTGGCGATGCTGCTGCCGGTGATCGTCCTGGCCGCGGGCATCACTCGGGCGAAGGGCGCCGACGGCGGGACCCGTCCGCCGCTGCTGCCCTGGTTCGCGGCGGCCTTCGCCGTGCTCGTCGCGATCAACAGCACGGGCTGGATCGCCAGGCCGGTGCAGGATCTCGGCAACGATGTCTCGCGCTGGCTTCTCGTGGCGGCGATCGCGGGCATCGGCATGAAGACGCGACTGAAGGAAGTCGCGGGCGTCGGCATCAAGCCCATTGCCTTGATGGTCGGAGAGACCGTCTTTCTCGCGGGCCTGGTGCTCGCCCAGTTGCACTGGATGTCGTGATCGAGGTCACGAATCGCGGCAGGGACTAACCCCTGGTTGGCATCGCTTGGAAAGTCGATGTCGTCCACGGTGAAGCGGCGGACCGTCCATCGTCAAACACTGCGTCGTCACTCTCGAAAACCACATCCGAAAGACGCGTAATGAGACAAACGCCCGTACAGAATGCCATCGCCCTGTTGCTGATGGCCACGACACTGCCGGCCTTGGCCATGAACTTCAAGCCCGTCGACGACGTCGACGCGAGCCTGATCGGCACGGTGACCTTGGGCACGATGATCCGCACGGCGAACCCCGATCCCGACGTCGTCTCGCGCATCCCGTCGTCGGTGGTGCCAGGCGCGACGCCCGGCAACCTCGTCGGCCAGACCGGCGGCCCCGACCTGAACTTCAAGCAGGGCAAGCCGGTCTCGACCGTGCTCAAGGCGCTGTTCGACTTCGACGTGCATGGCAGGAACCTCGGGCTGTTCGCACGCGCGGAGGCGTGGCACGACTTCACCCTCGGCCACGCCGATGCCGCGTACGGCAACTACCCCAACGGGTATACGCCGAACGCGCCGCTGAGCGATCGCGGCTTCGCGCGCGAGGCGCGCTTCGACGGCGCCGAATTCCGCGATGCCTACGCGTACGGCGGCTTCGAGGCGGCGGCCCGCTCCCGCGTGGACGTGCGCCTTGGGCGCCAGGTGCTGAACTGGGGCTTCGCGCAGTTCATCCCCGGCGGCATCTCCTCGGCCATCAACCCGATGGACTACGCATCGCAGTTCCGGCCGGGCTCGCTGCCGCAGGAGGCGCGCCTGCCGGTGGCCATGCTCGACATGAAGCTGGGCGTGGACACGCAGTGGGGCGTCGAGGCCTTCGTGCCGTTCGAGTCGCGCCAGAACGTGCTGCCCGGCTGCGGCACTTTCTTCGACCTGGCGTCGCTGGTGCCGCACGGCTGCCTGGTGGCCGGCGCGTTGTCGTCGCCGATCGCCGGCACGCCGATCTCGACGATCTCCTCACTGACCGAGAACAGCCTGCTGTCGAACGGCTACTACGTGCATCGTCTCGACGACGTCAATGCGCGCCGGGGCGGCCAGTTCGGCCTCGCCGGGCGCTACACCGCGGCCGCGCTCGAGACCGAGTTCTCGGCCTACGCGATGAACACCAGTTCGTCGGCGCCCTATTTCCGCATGACGGTCGAGGACGTCAATGGCGCCACGCTGCCGGCCGGACTGGGGGGCGGCCTGGCGCGGCTGACCAGCCCGACCGGCCTGAAGTACGCCACGGTCTTTCCCGAGCACGTCCACCTGTACGGGGCCGGGTTCGACACGCACCTTGACCCGAGCGCGCGCTTCTACGGCGAAGTGGCCTACCGCCCCAACCAGCCGCTGGGCATGAACCCCAACGACATCCTCACGGCCTTCCTGCTGCGCGCGCCCACGTCGCTGTTGCAGCTGCACAGCGACGTCCTGGCGGTGCCGGCCGGCGGCACCTGGGACGCCTACGATCGCTATGGCGTGATCAACTCCATCGTCGGCGGCAGCAAGGTGGTGCTCGACAAGCTGGGCGCCGATCGCGTGGTGCTGTCCGGCGAGGTCGGCGACAGCCGCATCCCGGCACTGCCCGACGCCATGGTCATGCGCTACGGGCGCGGCCTGGCCTACGGCACCGCGCCCTACCTGCTGAACGGCACGCTGACGGCCTGCTCGGAGGCCGTTCCCGGCCTGTCGGGCGTGCCCGGCAAGACCTGCACGGGGCACGGATTCATCACCAAGGATTCGTGGGGACTGCGCGGACGCCTGGCCGCCACCTACACGAGCAGCACGCTGGGTGCGGCGATCACGCCCTCGCTGCTGGTCGGATTCGACATGGGCGGCTACTCCTACGACGGCACGTATTCGCAGGGCCGCACCACCCTGCGAGCCGGCCTGCGCGCCGATTGGGGCACCCACTGGTACGTCGACATGCAGCTGACCCAATACGGCGGCGGCAGCTACAACCTGATGGCCGATCGCAGCAACTTCATGGTGGCTGCCGGCGCGCGATTCTGACGCCGCGGCCCGAAAGTCATCGATCGATCAGTCAAAGTCGCCCCGGATCAAGTGCGCTCGCCGAAGGCGACCGCACAATGATCCCGGGCTGACGAACAACCCGCTCCGGGAGACCTTCATGCACCTGCACTCCGCCGAATCGCCGCGCGACGAGGACAGCTATCTCGCCGGCCGCCGTCATGCCTGGTTCGCCTTCGCGATGACGTTCGCGTTGATGCTGTTCGACTACATGGACCGGCAAGTCATCGTCTCGCTGTTTCCGCACCTGAAGGCGGAGTGGGGACTCTCGGACAAGCAGCTCGGCGGCCTGGTGTCCGTCATCTCCGTCGTCGTCGCGGTCGGCGGCATCCCGGTGGCCCTGCTGGCGGATCGCGTCAGCCGCGTCAGGACGATCGTGGCGATGGCCACCACCTGGAGCCTGGCGACGATCTCCTGCGTCTTCGCCGGGAGCTATGCGCAGCTGTTCGCCGCGCGCGCGGTCGTCGGCCTCGGCGAGACGGGCTACGGATCGGTCGGAGCGGCGCTGATCGCCAGCCTGTTCCCGCGTCGGCTGCGCTCCGCGTTGCTGGGAGCGTTCTTCGCCGCGGCCTCGCTCGGTTCCGTGCTGGGCGTGCTGCTGGGCGGCGTGATCGCAGCGCGCTGGGGCTGGAAGGCCGCGTTCGGCGTGGTCGGCGTGCCCGGCCTGGTGCTCGCGTTGATGTACTTGCTGGTGCGCGACTACAAGACCGTGCCGCTGACGCCGCAGCTCGATCGCGCGACGCGATCAGTGGGCAGCTCGGTGCGCCACATCGCGCGTTCCCTGGCGCGTTCGCGCACGGTGCTGTGGACGTGCGTGGGCGCCGCGATGCAGTTGATCGTGGTGTCCGCAGTCTGGTCCTGGCTGCCCAGCTACCTCAACCGTTTCCACGGCCTGGCACCGCAGCAGGCGTCGAAGCAGGCGGCGCTCGTGGTGCTGGTCGGCGCGCTCGGCAGCCTGGTCTGGGGCACCGTGGTCGACCGGCTCGCGGCGCGGCGCGCCCGCGACAAGCTGGTCGTCCTCGCCGCGCTGTGCCTGGCGACCGTGGGCATCTTCCTCGTCGCGTTCGGCGGCCCGTTCTCCGACGCGGCGCAGTTCAGGATCATCCTGCTCGGCGGCTTCGTCATGACGTGCTCCGTGGGGGTCGTCGCGGCGGTCGTGATCGACGTGATCCATCCCGCGGTGCGATCGACTGGCTCCGCGGTGCTGTCGCTGTTCCAGAACCTGTTCGGCCTCGCGATCGGGCCGTTCCTGGCCGGAGTGCTGTCCGACGTCTGGGGCTTGCAGCTGGCGATGACCGTCGTTCCGCTGTGCAGCGTGCTGGCCGCACTGGCCTTCCTGAAGGCGTCGCGCAGCTACGAGGCCGACCTGCGTACTGTCGCCGACGTGCACCTCGACGTCGCAGATCCGCAAGGCAGCCCGGACGCCATCCCGGCGCATTCCTGAAGCCGGCCCCAGAAACACTCAAGGATATTCCATGACAAAAGCCATTCGTTTCCACGAGATCGGCGGCCCCGAGGTGCTCAAGTTCGAGTCCGTCGAGGTCGGCGACCCCGGACCGGGCCAGGTGCGCGTGCGCCACACGGGCATCGCGGTGAACTTCATCGACATCTATTTCCGCATCGGCCGCTACCCGGCGCCGCTGCCGAACGGCCTGGGTTCCGACGCGGTCGGGGTGGTCGAGGCCGTCGGGCCCGGCGTCACCTTCCTGGCGGCCGGCGATCGCGTGGGCTACATGCTCGGGCCCCTCGGCGCCTACTCGGAGGCTCGCGTCATGCCGGCCGACGTGCTGATCAAGCTGCCCGACGGCATCTCGGACCGCACGGCGTCGACCATCATCATGAAGGGGCTGACCGCGCAGTACCTGTTTCGCCAGGTCCATCCGCTGAAGGCCGGCGACACGATCCTCTACCACGCCGCGGCCGGCGGCGTCGGCCTGATCGCCTGCCAATGGGCGCGCGCGATCGGGGTCACGATGATCGGCACGGTCGGCTCCGACGAGAAGGCGGAGGCCGCGCGCGCCGCCGGTTGCGCCCACGTGATCAACTACAACCGCGAGAACTTCGTCGAGCGCGTGCGCGAGATCACGGACGGCAAGGGCGTCCCGGTGGTCTACGACTCCGTCGGCAAGGACACGTTCATGGGCTCGCTCGACTGCCTGCAGAAGCGCGGCACGCTGGTGAGCAACGGCTCGTCATCCGGCCCGGTGTCGTTCGACGTCACGCTCCTGGCCGCCAAGGGTTCGCTGTGGGTGACGCGGCCGGCGATGGCCGACTACGCGCTGCCGCGGCCGAACCTGCTGATGATGGCCGACGAGTTGTTCGACCTCGTGCTGCAAGGCAAGATCGTCAGCGAGCCGAACCAGACCTTCGCGCTGGCCGATGCGGCCGAGGCCCATCGCGCGCTGGAGTCCCGCAAGACGATCGGCGCGTCGGTGCTCATTCCCTGAACGCCGTCGGTCGCAGAGGCGTGCTCCGTCAGGCCCGCACGGCCTCGTCGCGGGCGCTCTGCGCCACGCCGGCGCGGCTCTGCTTGGCGCTGCAGCCGAACTGCGTGTGATACCAGCGCGAGAAGCCGCTCGGGGCCGAGAACCCGAGCATCGCCGCGACCTCGGTCAGCGGCCTCTCGCATTCCATGACATGGCGCGTGGCCAGTTCGACGCGCAGCTCGTTGACCAGCGACGAGAAGCTCATGCCTTGCTCGGCGAGCCGGCGCTGGATCGTCCGGCACACCACGCCCAGGTGAGCCGCCACCTGCTCGATGCTGCAACGCCCGCTCGGTAGCAGTAGCAGCACGGTGCGTCGCACGTCGTCCAGGATCGACGGGCCTTGCGAGGCCATCGCCACGTCCAGCAACTGCTGCGCGTAGCGCGCCATGGCGGGATCGGCCGACGGATTCGGCGTGTCGAGATCGGTCTTGGCGCAGACGATGCCGTCGAAGTCGTGGTTGAACTCCACGCAGGGTCCGAACAGCCGCAGGTGCACGCTCGCGTCGCGCGGCGCCGGATGCGCGAAGCAGACGCGGCGCGGCCGCCAGGCGGCCCCCAGCGACTGTCGCATCAGGCGCAGGATGACGCCGACCGCCAACTCGATCGCCTGGCGCACCGGTTGCGCGGAGCCGACGATCACCGCCTCGCGGATGATGACGACCCCCGCGCTTTCCTCGATCATCAGCGACAGCGAGCCGTTGAGCATCGCGTGGTAGCGCAGCAGCACGAACAGCGATTCCCGCACGGTCGGCTGGTCTCGAATGAGCAGGCCGACCGGCCCCAGGTTGGACAGCTGGCGCGTCTCGGCCATGCGCAGCCCGAAGGCCTCCATGCCCGACGCGGCGGCCGAGTTCTCGAGCAGCAGCGCCACGCGTTCGGCGGGAATGCGCAGGTCGGGTTCGCGCAGCGCATCCGACCCGAGCCCGGCGTCGGCGAGCATGCGTGCCGGATCGAGGCCCGCGGCACGCGCGACGTCGCAATAATTGGTGAGGCTGGCAGCGCGGACGAGGGAAGTCATCTGTCTCGTGGTCTTGGAATTGTCGTGAAATGGTAAGTCTGCGTCTGACGTAGTCAAGCGGGTTGACCATGGCGGCCAGATACTTTGTCCACGACTTCGCGTCGTATCCGTACGAGGAGCAAACATCATGAGACAAGAAGGCACTGGCGCTCCAGCGGTCGTCCGCGCTGCATCGCTGGACCGCGCGATCGCCGTCGACCAGCTCACCTGCACCATCGGCGCCGAGCTCGGCAACGTGAGCCTGGCCGCGGCGGCGGAGGACGACGGCTTGATCGCCGAGATCCGCGCGCTGCTGCTGAAGCATCGCGTGTTGTTCTTCCGCGACCAGGACATCAGCCGGGCGGCCCATGTGGCCTTCGCGCGCCGTTTCGGCGAGCTGGAAAGCCATCCCGTCGTCGGCAGCGATCCCGAACATCCGGGCCTGGTGCGCATCTACAAGTCGCCCGACAAGCCCAACGACCGCTACGAGAACGCCTGGCATACCGACGCGACCTGGCGCGAGGCGCCGCCGTTCGGCTGCGTGCTGCGCTGCGTGGAGTGCCCGCCGGTCGGCGGCGACACGGCGTGGGCCAACATGGTCGAGGCATACGCGCGCCTGCCCGAAGACATCAAGGCCAGGATCGCTCCCCTGCGCGCCCGCCACAGCATCGAGGCGAGCTTCGGCGCCGCCATGCCGATCGAGAAGCGCCTCGCGCTCAAGGCCCAGTTTCCCGACGCGGAACATCCCGTCGTGCGCACCCACCCCGAGACGGGCGAGAAGGTGTTGTTCGTCAACGCCTTCGCGACGCACTTCACCAACTTCCACACCGCGGCCAACGTCCGCTTCGGACAAGACGCCGTGCCCGGGGCCAGCCATCTGCTGAACTACCTGATCAGCCAGGCCAACATTCCCGAATACCAGGTGCGGTTCCGCTGGCGGCAGAACAGCGTCGCGTTCTGGGACAACCGCTCCACGCAGCACTACGCCGTCATGGACTACCCGCCGTGCCATCGCAAGATGGAGCGCGCCGGCATCGTCGGCGAGCGCACGTATTGAGTTCGCGAACCTGCCTGGACGACTCACCGATGGATGAAAGGCCGACCACCGTCCTCATCGTGCCGGGCCTGCGCGACCATGTCGCCGGACACTGGCAGACGCTGCTGGCGGAGAGGCTGTCTCGCGTGCGTACGGTCGCGCCGCTGCAGCAGCACAAGCTGAGCTGCGCGGCCCGCGTCGCCGCCATCGAGCAGGAGCTCGCGCTGATCGACGGGCCCGTGGTCATCGTCGCGCACAGCGCCGGCGCGATCATGACGGCGCATTGGGCGACGCAGGGCACGCGCCCGATCCGCGGCGCCCTGCTGGCGACGCCGGCCGATCTCGAGACACCACTGCCCGCGGGGTATCCGACCCTGGACGTGCTGCGCGACCACGGCTGGCTGCCGCTGCCGCGCCGGCTGCTGCCGTTCCCGTCCATCGTCGCGGCCAGCATTGACGACCCGCTGGCGCGCTTCGAGCGCGCGAGCGAACTGGCGCATGCATGGGGCAGCCGGCTGGTGAATCTCGGCTCGGCAGGGCATCTGAATCCGGCTTCGGGATTCGGCGAATGGCCACTGGCCATGGCGCTCATCGAAAGCTTGGCCGCCGATTCCGACCGACGCCTGCCAGGTAGCGCATGCGACCGCCGGACATCGCCCAGGCCGGGCACGTCTGCCGGTCAGTCGAACTGCGCGGCGTAGGCCGCCCGGTCGCTCGCATAGCAACTGCAGGCCGCGAGTTCCAGCCCCGGCCGATCGACGATCGTCATCTCGCCGCGTTCATAGGCGATCAGGTGCTTGCGCTGCAGCTCCCCCGCGGCCTCGGTGACGCCGACGCGCCGCACGCCCAGCATGTACGCGAGGAATTCCTGCGTCAGCTGGAAGACGTCGGACCGAGCCCGGTCCTGGCTCATCAGCAGCCAGCGTGAGAGCCGTGCCTCGATCATGTGGAAGCGCAGGCACGCCGCGGCGCGGGCGTGCTGCGAGAGCAGCACGTAGATGTAGCGATCGAGCGTCGCCCGCAGGGCGGGGTGGGCCGCAAGCTCGCGGCGGAAGGCCACCGCATCGATCCGCAACGCCTGGCCCTCGCCCTGCACGAGCGCCTTGAGCGGCTCGCTCGCGACGCCGAGCACGAGCTGGATGCCCAGCATGCCTTCGCGTCCGACCATGCCGACTTCCATCACGTGCTCGTCGTCGACCTGCGCAAGAAGCGACACGAAGCCGTCGATCGGGAAGTGCACGTGCTTCGTCGGCTCGCCTGCTTCGGCGAGGACCCGCGACAGCGGGAGGTCGACGACCTGTCCGATCGCGTCGAGGCGCAGCCGTGCGGCCTTGGGCAGCCGCGCGAGCAACTGGTTGGATGAATGGGGCAAGGGACGACTCCGTGGTGCCGCGCCCCTCGACTGATGCGGGCGATAAGAACGGCGTCGTTCGACACCCCGCATCGACCGCAACCGCATCCGACTCTGACACGATGCGTGCGCGCTCACTGTGCACCAGCGCACGCAACTTCGCGGCGGCGTGTGCTAGCGCGCGATGGTGGCCGGCAGCAGGCGGTCGTATTCCTTCTTCACCAC
>FTKT01000194.1_pt4 | contig 14497 bp, 11 predicted proteins | sample 1658271 | NCBI WGS metagenome assembly FTKT01 (sample SAMEA3914811, study PRJEB12502) | metagenome | biome: forest; material: soil | place: Canada | collected 2011-08-04 | depth 0.3 m | reverse complement strand
GCGGCGCAGCGCGGCTCGGTCCGGCACCTCGCCCCGTGCTGTCTCCAGGTGGGTCAGCAGCAGGACGGCGAGGCCGACACTGGGGTGCGGCTCACCGTTCGGGTGCATGGTGCGGAAGGTCCGGGCCAGGCCCTCGTGCTCCTCCGGCAGGCCGGCCAGCAGGACCAGGTCGAGTTCGGTCTCGCTGAGCCCGAGTCGTTGCACCAGGTGGTGGAGCGGGGTGGTGTCGGGCTGCTGCGGATGGCCGCCCGCGTACGCGGCGTCCCGCGCCCAGTCGCGCAGGAATCCGGCGGACGGTCCGGCCGCGTCCTCGGTACAGGTGACTTCGAGCAGCCGGGCGAGCCGCAGCGCCACCGCGGCCGCCCGGGCGGTCAGCCGACGACTGATCGCCTCGCGGTCCGTCGATGACGGTGCGTCGGGCAGAGCCGCCCGCGCTGACGCTGCCTCAGGGGTCGGCGCTGCCTTCGGTGACGGTGTCTCACGCATAGACGTACCCCACTACGGCGCCGAGCCAGGGCACCCATCCCGGATCGAGGTCGAGTCCGGCCCGCCGCACGGCGATGTCCGTCTCGACGGCCGCCAGCCGGACCTCGATCCATCCGGGCTCGGCGAGCACCCGCCCGGAGCGCCGGGCCAGCTCGACCACCACCGCACTCGCCTCCTCAGAGCCGTCCGGGTACAGGCGGGCCGCGGTGACGGTGGCCCACTCCCGGGCCAGGCCCTCGATGGCCGCCTGCTCGTGCTCGGTGGCGGGCGAGGCGACCGACAGCGCGGCCAGACCGCCGGCATCCAGGCCTGCCAGAGCGAGCAGGGCCGGATCATCAACGGCCAGGGCGGGAACCAGGACCCGCCCGGCGGCGTGCAGCACCCAGCGCAACGGGCGGACGGCGAGGGCCTGATCCTCCAGGGCGCGCTGCGGCAGCCCGGCCTCGGCCGCCGTCGCCAGCAGGAAGAGCAGCCCGGCCCAGCTGGTCGCCGCTCCGGTCTGCTCGCCCGGCTGCTCCGACTCGAAGCCGTCCGACCAGGGCGGGGCCTGCTCCCCCGTCGACTCCACCGACCTCACCGGCTCCCCGGGCTCGTCCGGTCGAGCGGGCCGGCCGGGCCACTCTTCGGCCCCGGGCCTCGGATCGGCGGGCGCGGGGCGGCCAGGCAGCGGCTGCCGCCCGGGGCTCGCGGCGGACGGCTCCTGCACCGGACGGTCCGGCCGCCGCGTACCGGGCTCGGCCCCTGCTGACGATCCGTCGGAGCCGTCCTCGGTGAGCCGGGTCGCCGGGTCGGTGCCGGTCGCCGATGGCGGGACCGGCAGCCCGGGCCGCTCGGCCCGCCTGCCACGGTCGGCCGCGCCGGCCACCGCCGCCCGCTGCCCGAGCAGGGCCCGCAACTGCCCGGCCAGCGCGGCCGGCAGGCCCGGGTGCGGACGACGGTGCAGCGAGGCCGGATCGGTCTCGGCCGCGACCAGGACCGCCCAGGCCGCCAGCGTCCCTTCGTCCGGGCGAAGTCGCGCGCCATGGATCAGGCCGGCCAGCCGCGAGCCGCTCAGCAGCGCCCGGGCAAGCGCCCGCGCGGCCTCGGGCGGAGCACTCTCCGGCGCGCCGCCGAGACCCGGCCCGCACCAGGACGCCAGCGCGACGACGGCGGCCAGCCGCTGCCAGCCGTCCCGGCCGAGCGCCCGGTCCACGGCGGGCAGCCCGCTCCTCACGGCCGCCCGGAGCAGCGCCGCCGCCGCCAGCTGCGGGTGCCGCCCGAGCACCGCAAGGATCGCCGCCCCGGGCGAGACGGAGGGCGCCGGATCGCCGGGCAGCAGCACCCCGCACTGCCGCCATGCCCAGTCCCGCTCGACCCGCCCGGCCGCCGCGCCCGCCACCAACTCGGCCAGCAGCTCGACCTCGTGACGATAGTGCAGCACCTCGCCCGGCTGCTCCCGCACCGCGCGCTCGATCGCGGCGGCCACCGCCGCGGACCAGTCCCCGCCGAGCGCCGGGGCGGGCCGGTCCAGGTCGAGCGGCACCGTCAGCCGCAGCCGCCTGACGCACCATCGGCCCGGCGGCAGCCGGACGCCGCGAAGCGCCACCTCCAGCCCGCCCTCGACCAGGCACCGCAGGGGCCCGCTGAGTTGATCCGCCGTGGAAGCCGGCGGACCGTCCTGGTGCAGGGTCGCCGACAGCCGGCCGATCTCCACCGTCGGAGCACTCATTGCCCGCTCACCTCCTTGGGCCGCCCGAGCTGAGAAGTAGTCATCCGACTCTCACCGCCCCCGTGATCGAGGATTCGCCGACCCGGGCCGCCGCCGAGGGCACGCCCACCACACCGTCCCCACCGACGAGTACGTGCCCCACCACGGCCGGGCCCCAGGCCGCACCGGGACCGACCACCGAGGTGACGTCCAGGTGCAGGCTCCGGCCGACCCGCATGCCCGTACCCAGGAGGCAGATCTCCGCCAGGGTGTGGGCGGGTTTGTGCAGCTCCACGATGCTGCGCACCACCTCCAGCTGCTCGCCCTGCAGCGGCGCGGCGATCAGCACGGTGAACCGGTGGGCCGTCGCGGTGTAGCCGTCCTGCCCGGGCCCGACTCCCCCGACGGTGAAGCGGCCGAGCGCGCCGGTCCGCCGCGCGGCGCCGCCGATCGCGGGCGCGGGGGCGCCGCCGGCCGTCGTCCCCAGCACGGCTCCGCCGAGCCCGCGCAGCCGCCAGTTCTCGACGACGTTCACCGGGACGGCCAGGTAGAGCCGCAGGACCCGCTCCAGACAGGCCTGGGTGCCGCGGATCCGGAACAGGTCGTAGGCCTGGCCGATCAGGGCGCGTCTGGCCTCCACCGGCCAGCGACCGTCCAGCACCAGGCCCAGCAGACCGGCCAGCCAGCCGAGCGCCTCCTGTGGGGTGGCGTCCGGGTCGAGCAGGACGCTGCGCAGCGCCGCCCGTCCGTCCAGCTCGTGCAGCATCCCCTCGGCCGGGGCGAGAAAGCGCTGCAGGAAGTCGGCATCCGCCTCGTCCCGGCTCCAGGACTTGGGCAGTTGGGCCGGCAGCCGGTGGCCGGGGTGCTCCACCCGCACGGCGCGCACCCGTGGGGTCGACCGCGCCGTCCCGGCGAGGGTCAGCACGACCCACAGGTACCGCCCGGGTGGGGCGGCCACCGGGGCCTCGTACGTCTCGAAGTCGTCGTCGGGGGCGATCTGCGCCCAGGGCCACTCAGGGCCGGTGCCGCGGCGGAAGAGCGGCCCCGGCGGCGGCTGTTGGGCCAGCCGGGCCGCGGAGGGCAGGGTCGGGGTCAGCTCGGGGTGGCGGACGGCCCGCTGACCGCGCGCGGCCGGCGTCCACGGCAGGGGATCGGGGACCTCGTCCTCGTCACTGGTGAGGAACCCGACCCGGGCCTCGGTGCCCGGTGGGATGCAGGCGTCCATGAAGAGCCGCCCCCAACGCGTCCGGTAGGAACCGGAGTCGAGCCGGTAGGTGACGACGCGACCGGACTGCGCGTACCGCGTCGCCGGGCCGGAGGTCCAGCCCATGCCCAGGGCCGAGGTGAAGCCGATCCTGCCGTCCGGGGCGACGGCCACCGCGCCGCCGTCGAATCCGAGGGCCTGCACCGGCTCGATCTCCGCCCAGGAGGACACCTGCCCCCCGTACGGGCTGAACCGGCGGAAGGGCTGCCCCGGACGGCAGGCGACGATCAACGTACCGTCAGGTGCGAAGGCGAGGTCGCTCGCGTCGTCCACCTCGACCGGGTCCGCCCCGTCCGCCCGCGCCACGACCGCACGGGGGGCGTCCGGCGCCGTCCAGAGCAGGTAGACCTGCCCGGCCCAGGCGGCCACCCTGGTCGGGGCCAGGCCGGCCGCAAGGCGTGGGCGGGTGAGCACCGGGCCTCGGCGCGGGCCGCGCCGCCCCTCCAGCAGGACCAACCCCGCCGGATCGCCGAGCAGTACGACGGCCCCGCCGCAGTACGCCGCTACATCGAGCGGCTGCCGCCGGCGCTCCGCCGCTGAGCGCACCGGCACCCGGCGCAGCAGGCGGCCGGCCCACAGGTCCACCACATGCACGGCCGAACCGCAGGACTCGGCGATGTAGAGCCGCTGCGCGCCGTCCACCGCCAGCCCACGCGGCGTCCGCAGGCTGCCGGGACGGTGGACCGCCTGGCCCCAGGCTGGTCGCAGCGGGGCGCTCTGGTCGAGCACCTCGACCCGGCCGCTCTGCGGGTGCGAGCGGTGGACCCGCCGCCAGCGGTCGAAGGCCAGGCCGGCCGGCCCCGATCCCGCCGGGCCGCCGCCCGGCCCCGATCCGTGGGCAGGACTGGAGACCGTTGGCGCCGGCGCGGGCTCCCAGGCCAGGCTCACGCCGCCGCCCTCCAGCAAGGCGGTGTCGGTGTGGGCGCACCGTGCCCACTGGTCGGGGTCGGCCAACAGGCTGATCGTGCGGTCGCCTTCCATCAGCACACCTCCGGTGGGAGCGGCACGAGAACGGGGTCGCCACCGGGCAGCGGGGTCGGGCCGTAGCCGGTACCCGGCGGCAGTGGGGGGCCGGTGACGACGGTGATCGCGGTGAGCCGGGGCACCTCCCAGGGCTGGAGCAGGACCAGCGGATTGGACGTCCAGTCCGCCGTCGGGTCGGGACGGACAGCCAGCTTGAGTTCGTCCTCGAGGTACTCCACGCCGTCGACCTGGACCGCGACGGCCTCCAGCTCGGCACGCCGGACGGCCCGCCCCAGCGGCCACCCCGCCCCGTCCGGACCGTAGGGCGGCAGCGGCGCCAGGTACTGACGCAGGATCAGCTCGACCCAGCGGCGCACGGCGTCCGCCTGGAAGCCCTGGCGGACCTGGACGCCGACCGAGACGGCGATGTCCCGGTAGGTCGGCGGGATGACGTAGAGCTCTGTGGTGAGCAGCCGACGGGGGTTCAGATAGCCGGCGACTCTGCGCAGCAGGGCGAGATCGGGCAACGGCGCGCCCGGGTCGCGCAGGTCCTCGGTCGGGAAGACCATCACGCTGACCACCCCGGCGGCCGGCTGGTTCGGCGTGTCGGGGTGCAGCAGCGGAAGGGCCTCGGCCCGGCACACACCGTTGACCTCCAGGGCCAGCGCCCGGAAGTCGTCGGCGGTGACGACCCGGTCACGCCGGTGGAGTTCGGCCGGCAGGCTGTCCAGCGCGTCGGCCAGCGAGGCCGGGTCCGCTCCGCCGACCGCGGGCAGCAGGTTGGTGAGCTTGACCCCGGCCACACCGGTCAGCGAGGTGATCGCGCCGGCCGGCACGTTCCCCGCGAGGCCGCCGCCGTACCGGTACTCCGGCACCCGCAGGCGCTCGCCGATCTGCGGGACCCGGCCGCGGGTGCCGAACCGGACCAGGCCGGCGCCGAGGTCGACGGTGAAGTGCCGGTCGAGCGGCCCGCTGTCGGCGAAGGTCTCGACCTCCGTCCAGGACCGCCAGCCGTCCGCTTCCTCGACCTCCAACCGGACCGTGCCCGGCACCACCGGATGCTGGGTCAGCCGGAAGGTCTGGCCCGCGTCGGCCGTGCCGACGCCGAGCAGCTCGGGCGCGGCCGTCCGGGCCTGCACAGCGCCGACCGCGTTGCAGCCGACCCAGCGGATCCGGTGGATCGCGTCGGCCTCCGTCGCCGGACGGCGCACCCGCAGCCAGCCGATCACCCGGGCGGCGATCTTGGCGTCGTCCAAGGGCGGCGGGCTGAGCAGGTCTCCGGTGCTCAGGGGGGCCTGCGGATGGGTGGGGAAGCTCTCCGGCAGCAGGAGGGTGACCACACCGGTGGTGGACAGGCCACGGGTGGAGTCGGCCAGGACGTTCAGGTTGGTGAACGCGGTACTTGGGGCGCCGGCCAACTCCGGACCGTTCCACAGCTCCCAGAGGAAGGCGGGCGGGTCGGTGCTGAGATCCTCGGCGCGCAGCCTGGTCGGATCGGCCGGGTTGCGCGGCACCAGGTCGAAGGGCCTGGGCAGCTCCTCGTCATGGACGAAGCCGAGGAAGACCGCGTGGTTGCGCAGCTCCTTCGGATCGGTGGTGCTCTTCGCCAGCAGGGCGATCCAGAGGCACTGGTCGAGCGTGGTGCTGACGTCCAGCGGGGGCTGGTCGAGCGCCAGCGGGTCGCTCGGGACGGCCGTGGTGACGTAGAAGGAGGCGGTGGCGCCCTGCTGCAGCGTCCACTGCACCTCGCTCGGCAGCGCGGCGAGCGCGTCCTGCCGCAGGTTCAGCTCCGTGCTGGTGCCCGTGGACGGCGCGAGCGTCTTACCGACGGCGTAGGTCTCCAGCGGCCAGGCGACCACCTCGCCATCGGTCTCGAAGGCCACCGCCCCCGCCCTGGCCTCGGTGCCGCGCAGCACCTGGACGCCCTGCGGACGCTCGGTCTGAAGGACCAGCAGGGTGGCCGCGAGCTGCGCGGGACCGGGCCGGAGGCCGAGCAGCCGCAGGAAGGCGATCTTGGTGGCATCCGGGATCTGGTTGAACCGGAAGAGCAGCGACTCGCCGAGGTAGGCGAAGAGTTCCAGCAGCGCGACGCCGGGGTCGCTCGCGTTGTAGTCGGTCCACTCGGGAGTGTAGACGGGGATACGCTTGATCAGCTCGTCCCTGAGCTGAGCGAAGGTACGGTCGTCCAGGATCGGACCGATCAGGGCCATGGTCTCGTCACCCCCGCCGGTTACCGCAGGTAGAAGGGGTAGACGAGGTTGTCGGACCGCAGGTCCACCAACCGCACGTAGGCGATGTCGATCCACACCATGGTCGGTTCCTCCCCCGGCGTTACGGCGACCTCGGTCACCCGGATACGCGGCTCCCAGCGGGCCAGCGCGCCTGCGATCTCCTCCCGCAGCGCCGCCCGGGTGGCGGCGGTGTTCGGCGCCATCAGGTACTGCCGGAGCCCGCAGCCGAAGTCCGGCCGCATCACGCGCTCGCCGGGCTCGGTGTCCAGAATCGTCTCGATCGACTGCCGCACCAGAGCCATCCCGCTCGCCCACCGCAGCCCGCCACCGGGGCCGGCGCCACCCTGGGCCGCAGGCGGCCGGAACGGGAGAGCCACCCCCGCACCCAGCCAGACATCGGCGGGAGCGGGCGCGCTCCCGGCTGTCGGCTGGGAAGCTGTCAGGGCGTCAGATGCTGCCATGTCTTCGATGATGGCCGGCCTGCGTCACCGGGGCGTTTCCACTCTCCGGCCGCAGGCTGATCCACTGTCAGCTCGCGCTGAACCGGGGTACACCCACCGAGGACGGTCTTCCCGCTCACGCGTGGGGCCCGGGTGCACCCGCTCGGGCGGCGCCGCGGCCGCGTCCCGACCGGCTCAGGCGAAGGACCGGATCTGGAAGTACAGGTTCAGCGGAGTCTGCCGCAAGGGCACCGTCCGGGGGACCCGCGCCGCGTCCGTGTAGGTGACCAGCTGATCGAGGACCCGGTTGGCGGCGTTGTTGCGCGATCGCTCCAGCGGCCACAGGTTGTTGTAGGCGTCGTCACCCGCCCACTGCAGGTCCCGGACATGGTCGGCCTCGAACGAACCCCAGTCGTATCCGTGCGCGCTCAGCAGCCGCCGGAACTGAGCCTGTTTCCTGCCGGTGCGGATCGCACCGGCGGCCACCCGCGGCCACGGCGGGCCGCCGACCAGTGGATAGAACCGGCTGCCGGGTGACACTCCGATCCGGATCACGTAGTTGCCGTCGCGGTCGGTCTCCGCCTCCCGCTCCACATCCCGCAGGCCCTTGTTCCTCGGTACGGGCACCCGGTCCGGTTCGGTGAGGAAGTACTGCTGCCCGCTCAGGGTGATCGACGGCGGGTACACCCCCGGGGACTTGTACCAGACCATCGGGATCGGGTCCGCGGCGGTGCGGCCGGTGGGCGGCGCGCCGGACCCGCCCTGCGCGGCGGGTTCGCTGGTGAGCTGCGCCTGGGTGTTGGCCGCATGGAGGAGGCTCTGCACGATGTCGATGACGGCCAGGACCTGTTCAGTGAGATCGACCTCGGTCACCTTGGCACCGGTGCTGTTGTAGTCCACCCGCGCGCTGGTGCCGATCATCCACGACCGGTCGAACTGGATCAGGTTCCACTCCTTGCGCCACCTCGCGCCGAGCAGACCCGCCTGCAGGTAGGCGGCGAGGTCGAAGTGCAGGGTGATGGTGAGGTCGAGCGATGGGTTGTCCCTGAAATGGAAGCCGTGGCCCGAGCCGTAGACCCCCAGCTGGTCGCGGAAGCGGAGCTCGGCCTCCACCGCCGCGTTGGCGTCGAGGCCGGCGCCGAGGTGGGCCACCTCGAAGAGCCCGACGGCGGAGGCGGCGGCCCGCAGTTCGGCGCCGAGGTGGAGTCGGCCGCCGAACCTCCCCGAAATGTCCAGGTCGGCGAGGGCGCGGAACTCGGTGGACAGGGCGGCGAACCCGTCCAGCGTGTCGGGCATGCCGAAGAGCCACAGGAGCGGGTAGGTGTCGCTCATTCTGACTGCCTGGGCCCGGGAGATGCCCACCTGGAGGTTGCGCAACCAGCCCTCGTAGCTACCGCTGAGGGAGGCGCTGGCCTCGGCGGATCCCACCACGTCCACCCGGACGCCGAGTTCGGGGATGGGAATCCCGGGCAGCAGGGGGGCCTTGACCGCCTTGTCGAGGATCGGCTTGGTGAAGCCCTTGACCGGCAGGAAGTTCCAGTCGGGCAACCGGAAGACGAGGTCGCCGATCGGACCCTGCTTGATGGTCGGCCCCTCCGGCGCCTTCGGCACCGCCACCGAGAGCTGGTCCGCCAGGCCGCCAGGCGCCGGCGGTGGCGGCGGGGTCGGCCTGGACTGGGCCGGAGCCGGGGCCGGGGTAGCGGCCGACTTCGCAGCGGCCTGCGGTTCGCGGGCCTCCAAGGCGCCGGCCATTACTGGTCCTTGTCAGGGCTGCCGCAGACGGCAGCCCTGGCGCCAAGGGGCATGGGCAGCCTCATCGGCCGGCTCCGCAGAGCGGGTCGGGCGGGCTGGACTCCATGGCCGGCGGCGGCGGGGAGGTGAGGGCGGTGGTGGGGTCGATCGCGGTGAACAAGTCCCGCCCGTCAGTGTCCTGGAAGCCGCTGCCGCCGAGCAGCAGGCCGGCCGTGGCGCCCTTGGCACCGAGCAGGGTGTCCATCGCCTGCTGCTCGTTCGCGCCCATCCCGGACAGGGTGGAGCTGCTGGCGAAGTACACCTGGAGCGCCGCCATCGCCACGGCGTCCGGCGGCAGGCAGAAGCGCAGCAGGAGCAGCCACCAGAGCTGGAACAGGAAGACCACGACCGGCAGGAAGAGGCTGAACACGAAGAACGCCACGATCATGAGGAGTTCGAGCGCGAAGGTGCAGATGCGCGGTGTGGTGCCGCCGGGCGGCAGCGCGGGGTTCTTCGGGCTGCCGTTGTTCGGGTCGAAGGAGAGTTGGGAGCCCGGCGGGCTGGTGACGGCCACGCCGCCCGGCCCGGCCGGTGCGCCGGCGCGGGCGGCGACGGCGCGCAGGTCCGGCATGGTGATCGAGACCTTGCGGTTCTTCGTCCCCTCCGGATCGTAGAAGGCGGCCAGCCGGAACGGCTCGGTCGGCGCGCTCCAGGACTCCTGCGGCGGGCAGTGCTCATGGCCGGGTGCGGGCGGCCGCCGCGCGACACAGAGGATCTCGTAGACGGCCTGGTCGTCCAGCTTCGGGGCGCCCTGGTCGTCGTGCTCTCCGGAGAAGGTCGGCACCAGCCCGAACCAGAGCGATCTGGTGGCGGCCGCCTCACACGTCCCCGGCGGGTTGGGGATCCGCCACATCGGCAGCTCCTGCTCGTGGTCCGGTTTGCCGTCCGCGCGGCTCGTACCGACCGCGCGCCACTGCGCGCCCTCGTCACCGACCATCCAGGCCTCGACTGCGGGGACGGCGCCGAGCTGGGCCAGCAGCTCGGCGTTGTCCGCCTCGAACCGCGCCCGGTAGGCGAGGTCGGCCCAGAGCAGGTTGTCCACGTCGGAGGCGTGCAGGTGCTCGGGCTTCGCCCCCTGATGATGGGCCGCCAGCAGATCCGCCGTCAGCTTCTTCGCCAGTTTGCGCACCGCCGTGCGCGGGGCCGCCGTCCGGAAGGTCTGACGGCGCATCACCAGCTTGACCACCGGCTGCTCGGCGGCCCCCGGCCTGGGCAGGCCGGGCTGGTCGCAGAAGAGCTCGACCACCACCGCGTAGAAGCGGCTGTGGCTGGGCTGGTAGAGCTTGCGCAGCCGGGTGCGCACCAGCCGGTGGGTCGCGAAGCGCAGTCGGCCGGACCCGGTGGGGGCGACCGCCACCGGGTACGACCAGACGTCCTGGACCTGGTCGAACGTCAGCGAGACCCGTGGATCGGCCGTCAGCACCTGCACGAAGCCGGGGCTGTCGTACTTCTGCAGGGCCGGCGCGCCGGCCTGCGGGGCGAACCGGTCGAAGCCGCCGCGCCGGCAGACGTACCAAGGGGCACGCAGCTGAAATCCGTGCTCCACGGCGGTCACCAGATGTTCCCCGCGCCCGGCGTGTAGGCCGGCGACATCACCATCTGCTCGGCGACCAGCGTGCCGACCTGGACCAACCCGCTGAACGTCGCCAGCGGCGCGTCCACCTTCACCATCGGGGCGGTGACGTCGACCGAGAGATTGGCGTTGATCTCCACCGAGGTGGCGGTCAACCGCACCACGCAGCCCCCGGCGTGCTGCACCGTGACCTCCTGGGCCGCGTCGTCCAGCGTCACCTGGTGGCCGGAGGCCATGGTGATCCGAACCTTGGCCGCACCGCGCGAGTCGTCGAACTCCAGCCGGCTGTCGGCCCGGGAGCGCAGCAGCCGGATGTCGTTGGACGGCTCGGGGCTGTGCGGCAGTGCCTCCTTGCCGTTCCAGACCGCGCCGAGGACGTACGGGCGGCGCAGGTTGCCCGCCTCGAAGGCGACCACCACCTGGCTGCCCACCTCCGGCAGGACCAGCAGTCCCTGCTGGTCGTCGGCGTAGGGCGAGCAGAGGGTGGCCCAGGCGCGCACGTCGCGGTCGCCGTCGGCGCCCAGCCAGGGGTACCGGACCTCGACCCGGCCGAGCTGCCTGTCGTCCACGATGTCGGTGACCAGCGCGGGATAGACGCCGAAGTATCCGGGCGCGGCGCCGTCCACCGGGGCGGGAAGGGCCATCACCACACCTCCGATCCGGACGCCCGGGCCGTTCGATCCACCATCAGGTCACCTCGTTCAGCGTGGCCCGCTCCGCCTCGAAGCGGGTGCGGAAGCCGTGCTCCAGATCGAATCCGTGCCGGATCCGGGTGACGTAGTAACCCGCCCCGTTGAAGGGCGCGCCGACGTCCCGCAGGGTGAGGCGGCTGCCGACCATCAGGTCGGGGGTGCCGTTGGTGGTGCCCGTCACGCGGACGAAGCTCCGGCCCCGGCGCAGCATCTCCGCCCGGGCCCAGGCGCGCGCCTCCGCCGCGTTGAGCGCCGCCTCGCGCACCCGCAGCGTGGCGCTCGGGCCGAGCGCCTTGGTGAGCAGCCTGACCCCGGCGCGACCGCCGGAGACCTCGGCCTCGACCACCTCGGCCCCGGCCCGCTCGTCGATCACCTCGCGCTGCTCGGCGTCGTACCCGGTGACGACCACCTCGCTGCGCTGGTGGGCGAGGTCGGCGGCGAGCCGGACCGAGAGCAGATCGCGGCCGAGGACCAGGGTGACGGCGGTGGCCTCGCGGGTGGCCCGGGTGCGCAGGTGCAGGGTGGCGCCGGTACACCAGAGCTCCGCCTGGACCAGTCTGGCGCGTTCGCGCAGGAAGGCCAGATCGCTCTGGTTGAGCTGCTGCACGACGTCATAGCGCGGGCCGTCCACGCTCACGTCCGTCTGCAGCCCGTGCTCGCGGGCCACCGCCTCGGCCAGCTCGCCGTCGGTGGTCTCGGTGTAGGTGCGCAGCCGGCGGGTCATCCGCAACCGCATCAGCGCGTCCTCGGCATGGGCCACCACCAGCGGTGGCTCACCGTCACCGAGCAGCAGCTCCAACCCGGAGACCGTCCCCTCGAAGACGTTGCGCTGCTCGGAGTCGGCGCCGAGGGCGACCTTGAGCGCGCTGCCCAGGTCGATGGTGCGGCCGTCCAGGTGGAGCAGCCGCTCCTGCGGGCCCTTGGCCCCGACGCCGGTCGCCAGGAAGGTGGCCCGCAGGGTGCGCAGGCCCTCGACGCCCTCGCCGACCTCCAGCCGGATGCAGTCGCGGGCCAGCTCTCTGACGAGGTCTCCGCCGACCGTGAAGACCGGCGAGACGGTCGCGATCGGCTGCTCAGTCATCGAAGCCCTCCGCGGCGACCCGGCCGGCCAGCCAGTGGGCGCGCTGCAGGGCCTCGTACAGCTGATCGGCGGCCCGCTGCGCGTCGACCGGCCCGCCTCTCCGGGCGCCCCCCGCGGAGCCTGCGGTCCCGACGGGGACCACGTCGGTGTGGACTTCGCCGATGTGCACGGTCATGGCAGGCCTCCCTGTGGTCGCCATCTCAGGGTGCTCGGTGGTGCGTCACGACGGCGTTGCTCGCACTGCGCCGCCGCGTCGGCCGCGGTCGGCGGCGGGAGTTGCTCCCAGGGCGGTGCCACGGCGGCGGTCGGCGCCGTCTCCACGGTCCTGGTCCGGGCGGCCAGGGCGCGCCCACCGGCGGGCGTCCCGGCGGCGACCGTGCCCGGGTCCGCGCGAGCGCGCAGCGGCACGCCCTGCCCGTACGTCAGCGCCCGCGGGTCGGCCCCGGCCCGGCCCGCCGGCCCCGGATCCGTCACAGGGTACGAGCCACCGTACGACGAGCCGCCCGCCACCGGGCCGGTCATCGCACGGCCGCTGCCGGACGGGCCGGCGTTCGTGCCAGAGCCGGCTGACGCACCGGCAGCTGACGGTCCGCCAGGGAGAGGAACCGAGAACGCTCCGCGGGCCCGGTCCACCGCCTGGGCCGCCCGGGCGCCGAGCACCGTGCCCAGGGCAGCGGCGACCCCGCCGCCGGCCGAGAGCGCGAACCCCGCCGCCATCGCGTCGTCCGCACCGCCGGCCGCGACCCCGGCGGCTCCGCCCGCGCCACCGACCCCGCCCGCGCCGCCCGCGCTCATCCCGAGCGCCCCGGCCAACCCCGCCACCGAGGTGGTCGCCACCGTGCCCGCGAAACCGGCCGACAGCCCGATGCCCCCGGCTGCCGAGACCTCGGCGCCGAGTTGGACGGAGAGTCCGGCGGTCAGCGACAGCGGGCTGTCCAGCCCCTGCATCGCGCCGCGCCAGGCGGCCGGGTCCAGCCCGAGGCGGGCCAGCAACTGCTGGGCGCTCTCGCCCGCCTGGGCCTGCACCAGCTGCTGCGGCCGGCCCGTTCCCGAGGTGCCGGGGACCGATCCGGCTCCCTGGCCGCCCGGGTCGGTGGCGGCCTTGGCGTCACGCTTGCCGGCGCCCTTGTCGTTCGCCTCGTACTTGAAGTCCACCTCACCGACGGTGACGCCGACCTTGGCCCGCAACGGGGTGCCGTTCGGGGCGAAGTAGCCGAGCTCCTCGTTGACCTGGGTGACGATTCCGTCGAAGCGCAGCGTGCCCCAGACGAACCGGACCAGCGGTGGCGGGTTGCCCGGATTGTCGGGCGGCGGCTCGACGAACTGCCGGACCACAGCGGTCCACTCCCGCACGTCCACATAGCTGTCGCCACTGCCCTGTTCGGCGGTGTCGAACTCCAGGTCGAAGGTGAGGGTGGCGTGCTCCTGCGAGGTGTACTGGCGCTTCTCGGTCCGGGTGCTGTCACCGCCCCGGTCGGGGTTGTTGGCCCGGGAGATGCGCAGCGAGGCCGGGTTGAACTGGACCCGGACCACCGGGCCGTCCCCCTTCACCTGGACGGGCTGGTCCTTGGCTCCGACCGATCCCCGGACCAGCCGCTGCAGGGTCGCGTACGCCAGCTCGGTCACGGGTTCGACTCCAGACGCAGGCCCTCATGGGCGATGTGCAGTTCCTCCATGGCGATCTCCCCGGTCCTGGCGTTGAGGGACGGGCCGGCGACCTTGAGCGGCAGCCCACGGGTGAAGTGCCAGTGCGCGACGGTGCGGCTGCCGGTCGGGTCCAGCACCTCCACATCGCCGTCGTAGCGGGCCAGTGGCTTCTCCCGGCTGACGATGCCGAGCAGCCAGTCCCAGAGGCCGCTGTCCGCCGTGCCACCCGGGGTGGCGATCAGCATGCCGCGTTTGAGGACCAGCGGCTGCAGTTTGAGCCGGCCGATCCCGCGCACCAAACCGTCGTTGCGGCCGCCTTCCAGATGCTCACTGAGGTCCGTCTCCAAATCCAGCCCGGTGCACTCCTGGAAGCCGCCGTTGCCGAGCCGGGGCGGCGGCTGGCCGCCGGAGCCCGGCGCCGCGCCCGGACCGACGGGCGCCGCACCGGAGCCGCCGACCGCGGGCGCCGCCGTGCTCCCCGACCCGCCCGAGGGCGCCGACGCCAACGAGGGCGGCGGAGCCGAGGTCGGCCCCGCCGAGGTGCTCAGGACGAGCGACACCCGGAAGTTGAACCCCTGCACAAGCTCGACCGGCTCAGCCATCGCTCACCTCGCCACTCCTCCGCTCCCGCTCCCGTTCCCG